>OFMG01000026.1_pt1 | contig 196754 bp, 182 predicted proteins | sample 1541751 | NCBI WGS metagenome assembly OFMG01 (sample SAMN04209232, study PRJEB22552) | human gut metagenome | biome: gut; material: feces | host: Homo sapiens | place: USA: Oklahoma
GCATCGCTTTGTCAAGAACTTTTTAAAACTTTTTTATCGACCGAAGTCGTCTTTCTGTTCTTTGTGACAGCTAAATTATATTACCATTCTTTTTTCCTCCTGTCAACAGTATTTTACATTTTTTTCACCAACATCAAACACAACCGTTTCTATATCCATATCAGAAAAACAGACATGAAAGCTGCATAAGGCACTTTATAAACATAACGATACCAAAATGCAGCTCCTACAAAGCATTACTTTCTGTATAAAAGAGGATAACTTTTTCTGTCTGCTCCTGCCAAAAGAACATAAAAGACAATTCCCAGAATACCTGCTCCTGTCACACACTGCCATGCAGTCATTACCGTTCCCGTTTTCAGCACGCCGCCTATCAGCCATTGTGAGCTATATATCGAAGCCCCTAAAAAGATATTGGAAACCGAAGAAATTCTTCCTCTGTGAGATGCAGGAATTCTCCTGGTAAGATAAGGATACGACCCCAGCGTAGTCATAATTTCTCCTATCGTAAACAGAACCATGGACACATAATACATAGGAATTATCCCCTGTATGAATCTATACATAGCAAGGCTGACACTCACCAGTATCTGCCCAATCAGCAGCTTATTCACGTCACCCAGACCTGCTGCCCACTTTGTCAAAAGGGGGGTTCCGATAATCACCACAAGTCCATTCAAGCTGGTCATGAAACCAAAGTAAACTGCCCCTTTCCCACCATACAGGCTTTCCATATTCAACGGAATCAGGAAATTAAACTGTGCATAGGAAAATTCATATACCGCCCAGCAAATCAGAAAAAACAAAATCACCTTCTGTCCGGATAATATCTGCCAGGTAGACTGTCTATCCCGCGCTTTCTCATAAACATTTTCCGCTTCCTGCACCGGTGTAATATCTTTAATAAAGAGCAGAATCAAAATGGTGGACGACAGTGTGGTCAGTCCGTCAATGGCATAAGCCAGCCCCAGATGATTCTGAAACAGAATCCCCCCTATAGAAGGCGCCAGAATCAAACCCAGGTTCAGCCCCAGGTAAATCAGACTGTAGGCCTTCTCCCTGTTTTCAGTAGTGCTCAAATCCGCCACCAGGGCGTCATAAGACGGATTTTCCATGGTTTGGAATACCCCTGCCGTAAAAAACAGGAGAATCTGTGTCATGGATACGGGAAGAAACGCCGCTGTCAGATAGCAGATGACCGTCACCAAATCGCACACCACAATAAGTTTTTTCTTATTGCAATGGTCTGCCAATTTTCCTCCTATCAGATTTACCGGAAACTGTACAATTCCCATAGAAATCGTAATTTTTGCAATTTCTCCGGCATCCATCCCCAACTTATTGCTCAAAATCAACGTCAGCATAGGCCATATCATAGCCCCCATATTGGTCGCTGCCTTCCCCCAGAAAAGCACATACAGTTCCCGCCGCAAGCCTCTATACTGTCCAAACATTTTGTCAAATATCTTTTTCATATGTCTTTTCCCCTTAAATGTATTCCATAGCCTCCTTAATATTGGCTACTCCAATAAGCTTTATCTTATATTTTCCCTGTATTCCCTCCACATTGGTTTTTGGCATAATGCAGGCCGTAAAGCCCAGCTTTTGAGCTTCCCGCACCCTGGTTTCCGCCATGCTGACGCCACGAACTTCCCCCGAAAGTCCCACCTCTCCAAAGATTAAAGTTCCCTCATCTATTACCTGATTTTTATAACTGGACACAATAGAAAGTACAATGCCCAAATCAATGGCCGGCTCTCCCAGTTTCATGCCTCCTGCCAGATTCACATAAGCATCACAATCTCCCAGACGCAAACCGGCTCTTTTTTCCAACACAGCCATCAAAAGATTCACACGGTTGTAGTCAATACCCACAGAAGTCCGCCTTGGCAGTCCGAAGTTGGTTCTGGTTACCAGCGCCTGAATTTCTATGAGGATGGGGCGGGTTCCCTCCACAGAACAGACCACCGTAGTTCCGGACGCATCAGTGGGACGCCCATTTAACATGGCCTGGGAAGGATTTTTCACCTCTTCCAACCCTTTTTCCTGCATTTCAAAAACCCCGATTTCATTGGTAGAACCAAAGCGGTTTTTCACTCCTCGCAAAATTCGGTAAGCAAGCTGGCGGTCTCCTTCAAAATACAAAACAGTGTCTACCATATGTTCCAGTACTCTCGGTCCTGCCACACTGCCATCCTTTGTCACATGCCCCACAATAAAGACGGAAATCCCCAGTCCCTTGGCAATCTGCATCAGAATTCCCGTGGATTCCCGAACCTGTGAAACACTGCCCGGTGCAGAAGACACCTCTTCGTTATACATGGTCTGAATGGAATCAATCACCACCGCTTCTGGCTTCAGCCGTTCAATGGTACTGCGGATAATTTCCAGATTTGTTTCACACAAAAGATAAAGATGTTCATTAAATTCTCCGATTCGCTTTGCCCTCAGCTTAATCTGACGCAGGGATTCTTCCCCGGATATATACAAGACCTTATGCTGCTGCAAAGTCAACTGCCTGCACACCTGTAAAAGCAGGGTGGACTTTCCGATACCGGGGTCACCGCCTACCAGTACCATAGAGCCGGGCACAATGCCGCCGCCTAAAACCCTGTCTAACTCCTCCATATTGGTTTTGATTCTGTCCTCTTCCCTGACCTGAATTTCGGAAAGCCGAACCGGTTCGTTTCTCTTTCCTGTCTGACCCTCCGTTCCGGAGATCCCTTTAGCTGCAGCACCTTTTCCTGCCCCAGAAACGCTCTCCTCCACAAAAGTATTCCACTCCCTGCAGCCCGGACACTGTCCCAGCCACTTTGAAGATTCATATCCACAGTTCTGACAAAAAAATACACTTTTTTTCCCTTTTGCCATATCTCTTTTCTCTTCCTCCTGTTCTGCCCACTCAAATACGGTCTGCTGCAAAAGAAAAAAGCAGAGCCGGGAAGTCACTCACCCGACTCTGCATATCGTCTTTTTTATTCTGTAAGACAATCACCACAAAGACCGACCGTTCAGACTCTTTCAATGCTCACAGAAACCTGCTCTGCCTGTTCCAGTTCCACACTGAAAGATAGTTTTCCTCCCAGATTTGTCTTCATCCGTCCTGCCTCTTCCCCGTCAATGGTTACTTTATACTCTGCATCTTCTTCCAATTCCACGGTAATCTGCGCATCTTTTGGACCTTCTACAGTAAAACTCATTCCTGTTTCTTCTGTATGCAGATTCAATACAGTAGTGCCTGGTACAGATTCGTAGACAAACATTCCGTTTCGTTCCAGTTTTGTAATTTCATTATATGTTTTAACTTTGTACATATCTCCGTCATACTCAAAATCGGATAATTTTGATTTTTGTGTCAACTCATAGTTGCCAAAGCTGATTTTGCCGTTTTCTTCTGTACGAATTAATTCTTTTACCACTGACATAGTTATGTCCTCCCGCTTACGTCTTTCGTTTCTTCGATTCCTTTACAGAACCGTTCTTTTTTGTATATCAATGTTACCATAAACACACAAATTTTTCTAGTCATTCTGTACATTTACCATAAATTTTATAGTTTGTTTAGACAGTCCAATGGTAACGCTGTTACCGGCCTGAACCCGCCCCTCCAGAATTTCCTCTGCCATAGCATCTTCAATTTTGTTCTGAATGGCTCTCTTTAAAGGTCTCGCCCCATATTTCGGGTCGAAGCCTTCTTTTGCAATAAGCTCTTTCACACTGTCTCTGACTTTTACCTCTATATCCATCTGCACCTTGCAGCGGGTCACAAATTCTTTCAGAAGCAGTCCCGTGATTTTCTTGATTTCCTCTTTATTCAGCATATGGAAGACAATAATATCGTCGATTCGGTTCAGAAATTCCGGACGGAACAGACGCTTTACTTCCTCCATGACACTGTCTTTCATCTTTTTATAATCTGCTGACGCGCTGTCTGCTGCCCCGAATCCCAGCTTTTTGGGCTCTACAATGGACTGGGCGCCTGCATTGGACGTCATAATAATAATGGTTTCTTTAAAATCCACCTTTCGGCCCTGGGCGTCTGTAATATGTCCGTCGTCCAGTACCTGCAGAAGAATGTTAAACACATCCGGGTGCGCTTTCTCAATCTCATCAAAGAGCAGCACGCTGTAAGGATTCCGCCGCACTTTTTCGCTTAATTGTCCGCCTTCCTCATAACCTACATATCCCGGAGGAGAACCTATCAGTTTGGACACACTGTGTTTTTCCATGTATTCGGACATGTCCACACGAATCATAGCGTCTTCTCTGCCGAAAACCGCTTCCGCCAGCGCTTTGGAAAGTTCTGTCTTTCCCACACCCGTAGGTCCCAGAAGGAGGAAAGAACCAATGGGACGTTTTGGATCTTTTAAACCTACCCGGCCTCTTTTTACCGCTTTTGCCACGGCTCTCACTGCTTCCTCCTGACCAATCACTCGCTTATGCAGAATCGTTTCCAGCCTGGCCAGACGTTTGGATTCACCCTCTGTCAGCTTCTTCACCGGAATCTTAGTCCATTCTGCTACTACCTGTGCCACCTGGTCTTCGGTAACAACCAGCCTTTTCCGCTTACACTGTTTTTCAAAACGCTCTCTTGCCTTTTCCAGCTGTTCTTCGGTTTCTTTCTGCTCCTGCTGCAGCTGTTTTGCCAGCACAAAGTCCTGCTGCTTCACCGCTTCCTCTTTTTCCTGATACAGACTTCTGAGATGTTTCTCCATCTCCACCAGACCGTCCGGGGTTTTGTATCCGTCCAACTGCACTTTTGAGCAGGCCTCATCCAGCAAATCCAGGGCTTTATCCGGCAGAAAACGGTCATTGATATAGCGGATTCCCATAGCCACGGCTGCCTTTACCGCACTTTCTTCAATGGCAACACCGTGATGTTTTTCATAATAAGGTACCAGACCTCTCAAAATTTCCTCTGCCTCTTCTTTTGCGGGTTCCTCCACCATGACAGGCTGGAAGCGTCTCTCCAATGCCGCATCCTTTTCAATATGTTTGCGGTATTCTTCAATGGTTGTGGCGCCAATAAGCTGGATTTCGCCTCTGGAAAGAGCCGGCTTCAAAATATTGGAGGCGTCCAGCGCCCCCTCCGCACCGCCTGCACCGATTAACGTGTGCAGTTCATCCAGAAACAGCAGGATTCTTCTGTCACCGGAAACCTCTGCAATCACCCGCTTAATGCGTTCTTCAAACTCTCCCCGATACTTGGACCCTGCTACCATAGCAGACAAATCCAATATCACAATCCGCTTATCTGCCATACTTTCCGGTACCAGACCTCTGACTATCTGCTGGGCAAGCCCTTCGGTAATAGCTGTCTTTCCCACACCCGGCTCTCCAATCAGACAGGGATTGTTTTTCATCCTTCTGCTGAGAATCTGAATCATGCGGTTAATTTCCTTTTCTCTTCCCACAACAGGGTCTAACAATCCTCTTGCTGCCATTTCTGTCAAATCCCGGCCATACTGTGCCAGCATAGGTGTTGAGGATTTTTTGCTGCCTTTTAAAGAGCCTCCGAAAGAGTCCTCCTTCGTCAGCACGCCTTCTCTTCCCAGCGTTTTCATCACTTCTGCATAAAGGGCCTGGATATTGACTCCCATAGTGTGCAGAAGCCGCGCAGCCACACAATCGTATTCTTTTAACATGGCAATCAAAAGATGTTCTGTCCCCACTTCCCGGCTTTCCATCTTTTCCGCCTCTTCTCTAGCCAAAGCAAGCACCTGCCTGGCTCTGGGCGTATAGCCCTGGGGCTCTTCTAAAAGCACACCGCAGGATGGCGCTACCAGGTTTTCTGTCAGTTCCTGCAGCTTTTCTTTTGTCACACCGGCCTCTCCCAAAAGAATGCCCGCTGTAGTCTGCTCTCCTGCCAGAAGCCCTGCCAGAATGTGCTCTGTCCCAATATAATTATGACTGCAGGCTCTTGCTGTCTGTTCAGCAGTTTTCAATGCCTTCAGTGCCCATTTTGAATATTGATTCCTCATGCAAATCTCCCATTCTATTTATACTTTATACTCTTCAAAAATCTCGTCAATTAAGGCATGAACCTCTTCCCGCGTAATGTTTTTACAGCAGCCTTTTGCCAGCACTACCAGAAGATTTTCTTTCATTTCCTCCAAAGCCCGGATTTTATTCTCATCAATAGAAATCACCGCCCCTTTGCGGCGGTCAATGGTAACAAAGCCTTCCTGCCTCAAAACGGAATACGCCTTATTTACCGTATGCATATTAATCCCTACGGTATCGGCAAGCTGCCGCACGGAAGGCAGTGTTTCTCCGATTTTCAGCTGGTCTGTGGCAATGCCCATAATAATCTGGTTACAAAGCTGTACATAAATAGCTTCATCACTGTTAAAATCTATTTCTATCAGCATATTCTCACCCGCTTCCTGTTGTTATATTTAATATAGCATAGATAGCACTTCCGGTCAAATCTAATTTCTTCTCTTTACTGTTTTTTCGAGGCTATGTATCCGTACTGTTCCTTTTTCCGGATGAAATAGTAAACCGACAGCAGAACAGTCATAAATTCCGCGCTTGGCACGGCCAGCCACACACCGTCTACCCCTATCAGATACGGCAGTAGCAGAATATTCAGCACAATCATGACAAAGGTGCGGATAAAAGAAATAATGGCCGATATTTTTCCGTCCGAAAAAGCTGTGAACATGGATGATGCAAAGATATTGATTCCGGCAAAAAAGTAATTAAAAGAAAAAAGAAAAAAGCCTGTACGGGCAATTTCGTAAGTCTTGCTTCCCTTCGGGGTAAAAATTTCCACAATCATTCCCCCGGACAGAAGGGCAAAAATCGTAATCAAAACAGACGATATCCCTATAAACCAAAGACAGATTTTAAAAATCCGCTGCAACAATGCTCTGTTTTTTCTCCCGTAATTGAAACTGATAACCGGCGCAACTCCCATGGAAAATCCCATATACAGGGCATTAAACAGGAACTGACCATACAGCACAATAGTAATAGCCGCCACACCGGCTTCTCCCAAAAGCCGCATCATGACAATGTTAAAGAGAAAGGTTACCACTGCAGTAGACAAATTGGTCACCATCTCAGAAGAACCGTTAAAGCAGCTTTCTTTTAACACGAAAAAATCAAAACGCGGCTTCACCAGGTACAGGGAATCCCTTACCCAAAGGAAATACAAAAGCCCTACCACAGCCGGAAGAAGCTGTCCGATTCCGGTGGCCCAAGCTGCTCCTGCAATTCCCATCTGCAAAGGTCCCATAAAAACATAGTCTAAAATCATATTCAAAAGACCGCCGCCTATGGTAAGCGCCAGACCAATAACCGGTTTTCCGGCAGTCACAAAAAAAGTCTGAAACAAAAGCTGCAGTACACAGGCCGGTCCCATAAATATAAGAATCCTCAGATATTCTTCACAATAAGGCATAAGCACATCTGTGGCTCCCAGCATTTTCACCAGAGACGTCAGGAACATATTTCCTGCTATAAGAAAAAACAGTCCTACTGCAATTCCTGTGACCACAAGAAATGCAAAATCTCCTCTGGCTTCCTCCGGCCGGTGTTCTCCCAGCTTTCGGGCAATCACTGCGCTGCCGCCTGTGGCCAGCATAACTCCCACCGCTATCATCAGACTGATAACCGGATACACAATATTCACAGCAGAAAGCGCCTGGGTATTTACCAGCCTGGATACAAAAATCCCATCCACAATGGTGTAAAGGGACATAAAAACCATCATCACCATGGTTGGAAAGGCAAATTTCAGTAAAGAAAACAGCCTGAAATCTTTTGAAATTGCATTTGACATAATTCTAAAAACCCTCTCTTTTTGCATGATTCTCTGATTATAACACAGAGATTTTTTCGGTGCAAGAAATGAAAAAGGGAATACCGCCCCTGCACTGCCTGCAGCGTCATGCGGTATCCCCATTCCTTTCTTATACTTCGTCAATCGCTTTTCCGATATCGTTTCTCTTATACTTATTGGCAAACTGAATCCATTCCGTTGCCTTATACGCATTGGCTCTTGCCTCTTTCAAATCTGCACCCTTGGCGGTAACACCCAGCACACGACCGCCGTTTGTAACGATTTTACCGTCCTTTAAAGCAGTTCCTGCATGGAACACATAGTAACCGTCTTTATCTTTGAAGTTTTCCAAACCTTCAATGGGGAATCCTTTTTCGTAGGATACCGGATAGCCGTCAGAAGCCAGTACCACGCATACGGCTGCGTTGTTTTCAAACTGCAAGTCCACTTCGTCCAGTTTTCCGTCTACACAGGCTTCAAACACTTCCACAATGTCATTTTTCAGTCTCGGAATGACAACCTGCGCCTCCGGGTCACCGAAACGGGCATTGTATTCCAGCACTTTCGGGCCTTTCTCTGTAAGCATTAAACCAAAGAAGATAATGCCCTTAAATTCTCTTCCCTCTGCTGCCATAGCGTCTACGGTAGCCTGATAAATATATTTTTCACAGAAATCATCCACTTCCTCTGTGTAGAAAGGACTTGGGGAGAAAGTACCCATACCGCCGGTATTTAAGCCCTCATCTCCGTCCTTTGCACGTTTGTGGTCCTGAGCGGAAGTCATGGTTTTGATCGTTTTTCCGTCCACAAAGGAAAGTACCGAAACCTCACGGCCTGTCATAAACTCCTCTACCACCAGTGTATTTCCAGCAGAACCGAATTTCTTGTCCAGCATAATTTCCTTTACGCCTTCTTCTGCTTCTGCTAAAGTATTGCAGATTAAAACACCTTTTCCCAGCGCCAGACCGTCTGCCTTTAACACGATGGGAAAATCTGCCTTTTCCCGAAGATAAGCCAGCGCCTCGTCCGCACTCTGGAAATTCTCATAGGCTGCAGTAGGAATGTTATATTTTTTCATTAAATCTTTTGAAAAGGCTTTTGAACCTTCCAGAATTGCCGCATTCTTTCTCGGTCCGAATACGCGCAGCCCTTCCTTTTCAAAGACGTCTACCACACCGCCTACCAATGGGTCATCCATACCTACAACAGTTAAATCAATCTCCTTTTCTTTTGCAAAAGCTGCCAGCTTGTCAAATTCCATTGCTCCGATATTGACACATTCTGCTACTTCTGCAATTCCCGCATTTCCCGGCGCACAGTAAATTTTGTCCACTTTCGGACTTTTTGCCACCTTCCATGCAATGGCGTGTTCTCTTCCGCCGCTTCCGATAATTAATACTTTCATGTGTTCCATGCCCCTTTCACGCTTTGATACTTTTTATGCTTCACGGATTTTTACAATTCCGTCTGTAATTTCTACCTTCTGGTTGGCAATCAGGTCAATCGCCTGCGGCATAATCTGCCATTCCGCCTCTTCCATCACTCTCCTCTGCAGAGTTTCCGGTGTATCATCCTGCTGTACTTCTACTGCCTTCTGCAGAATAATGGGACCGGTATCCGTTCCCTCATCTACAAAATGCACGGTAGCGCCAGTCACCTTCGCTCCTCTTTGCAGCACACCCTCATGTACCTTCAAGCCATAGTACCCTGTTCCGCAAAAAGCAGGAATCAGAGATGGGTGAATATTGATAATTCTATTTGGATAGGCTTTTACCATCATTTCCGGAATTACCACCAGACAGCCGGCCAGCACAACCAAATCCACATGATACGACTGTATAGTCTCCAGAAGTGCCCGATTGAAAAGTTCTCTGGATTCGTAGCGTTTCGGCGATACGCACTGCGCCGGAATCCCGTGTTTTTTGGCTCTCTCCAGAGCATAAGCATTTGCGTTGTTACTGATTACCACAGACACCTGTGTATTGGTAATCTTTCCGCTGTCTATGGCGTCTAAAATTGCTTGAAGATTGGTTCCGCCGCCGGATACCAAAACCGCTATTTTCATCATTTTTGTCAGCCTCTCTCTTCGACAGGAAAAGGGCTGCACTGCGGCAACCCTGACTCCCCTTATACTTATACTAATTTTACGCCCTTTTCGCCTGCTTCGATTTTACCCACAACATATGGCGTATCTCCTGCTGCTTTGATGGCTTCCATAGTCTTATCCACATCTTTGGCATCTACAGCTACAATCATTCCAAGACCCATGTTAAAGGTATTGTACATCATAGTTTCTTCGATTTCGCCCACTTTTGCCATTAAGGTAAAGACAGGAGGAATCGGATAGCTGTCTTTTTCAATTACTGCGCACACACCGTCTTTTAACATTCTCGGTACGTTTTCATAGAAACCGCCGCCTGTGATATGGCTGCAGGCTTTTACAGCAACCCCTGCTTCTTTTACGTTCTTTAAGGCTTTTACATAGATTCTGGTAGGCGCCAGAAGAGCTTCGCCCAGTGTTTTACCCAGTTCGTCATAGTAAGTATCCAGCGATTCCTTTGTCATCTCGAACACTTTACGAACCAGAGAAAAGCCATTGCTGTGTACCCCGGAAGAAGCCATACCGATAAGCACGTCTCCATCCTTTAAGTTTTCACCGTTGATTAAGTCTCTGCGTTCTACCACACCTACTGCAAAACCAGCCAGGTCATATTCTTCTTCCGGCATAAGCCCTGGATGTTCTGCGGTTTCGCCGCCGATTAAAGCCGCCTCAGACTGCAGACATCCCTCTGCCACACCTTTTACGATTTCTGCAATTTTTTCCGGATAGTTTTTGCCGCATGCAATGTAATCCAGGAAAAACAGAGGTTCACCGCCTGCACAGGCAATATCGTTGACACACATAGCCACTGCGTCGATACCGATAGTGTCATGTTTGTCCATAAGGTAAGCTAATTTTACTTTTGTACCGCAGCCATCTGTACCGGACAGCAGCACCGGGTCTTCCATTTCTTTGATTTTCTTCAGGGAAAAAGCACCGGAAAATCCGCCTAAACCGCCAAGCACTTCCTCGCGCATGGTTTTCTTTACATGTTCTTTCATTAATTCCACTGACTTGTAACCAGCTTCAATATCTACGCCAGCTTTCTTGTAATCCATTTTTATCCTCCTCGCTTCTTTTCCGTGCTTATTTATAGTTTTTATATCCTACTTCCTGCAGTTTTGCATCTTTTGCTACAACCTGGTCTTTTAACTCTTCTTTGTAGTCTTTCAATTTCTGAAGCAGTTCTGCGTCAGAAGTAGCTAAAATCTTGGCTGCCAGAATTGCCGCATTGGCTCCTCCGTTAATTGCTACCGTCGCAACCGGAATTCCGGAAGGCATCTGTACAATGGAATACAGAGAATCTCTTCCGCCCAGTGAGGTGGTATGCATCGGAATACCGATAACCGGCATTGGGAAAATTGCAGCGCACATACCCGGAAGGTGTGCGGCCATACCTGCTCCTGCGATGATAACTTTAAATCCTTTTTCTTCTGCGGATTTGGCATATTCAAAGAATACATCCGGTTCCCTGTGTGCAGAGATGATTGTCATCTCATACTCAATCCCGAATTTTTCCAGCATGTCTGCCGCTTTGCTCATAACAGGCATATCAGAGTCACTGCCCATAACAATTCCAACTTTTGCCATGATTATTCTCCTTTATCTCTATGATTTAGAATTTCTCCATACAGCACAATTTTACATATTGTGACAGGTCTTGTCAAGCAGGAAACGGCTCATTTAATGCTTCTGTTCCGGGAAGTACAAACCTGCCGTCCTCAATAATGGAAACCCAGTCCCCATGCAGGGTCTGCACTCTTATACTGCCCAGCTCATCATAAGGTATAGTAATATCTGTATGACAGCCCAAATAAGCCTTGCTTATATCCTCTTTTCGCAGAATAGACACCTCGTTATCCCTGGCAATAATCTCTTTTCCGTCCGGATTGTAGACTGCTGTATCCTCGCTCCAACTATAGCAGGTATCCCCCACTGCAAAATGCGGCCCCATCTTTTCCGCAATGAGAATGGGAAGGAGATGGCCTATCTGATATTTCTGTGCCATGACATAAGCCGTAGTGTTGGTTCCTATGGCAAATTCCCCCAAAGGCAGGGTATCATGGTGATATAACAGATTTTCCTTTATAAAATTCTGGTTTTCCTCTTCAGAGGCAAAATTGCTGCAGCTGTAACCGGAAATTCTGCCATCCGAAAATTCCACTTTCAGATTTTTGTACTCCAGTCCGTTTAAGAACACCCTGGAAACCGCCAGCGTTCCGTTTGTACCTTTCAATACCGGGGAAGTAAAGACTTCTCCCACCGGAATGTTGACGTCTGCCACACAGTTTTCAAAGTTGGTCTGTTTTGCCGGATTTTCCAGATGATGAAGTTTTACGGTCAAATCTGTGGCATTTTGGCCTTTTCCTTTAATCTGTACGGTCTCCCCTTTGTCTAAAACGTCAATGATATTCTGCTGAATTCTGCGGTAAAGCTGATTATCCAGGGTATTGATTTTCACTGTCTCCCGGAAAATTTCTTCAAACTGCTCTCCGATTTCCATAACCGGATAGGCAATGATAGTAAAACTTCTTTCTTCCCCTTTAATATAGCGATTTACAATCTGTCCTGCTTCGTTGTCATAAGTGACCTGCAGCTTCTGCTGATGACTGGTAAGGGTGCAGGCCTCCTTTCTTTTTTCGGGAGCAAACGGTGTTTCTCCAAAGGTTTCCATGCAGGCCGGACCGCCGTGTACAGCCGCCAGACCTTTTACCTGTTCATAAGCCACCTGCAGCACTCTCAGCTTTCTCTGGACAAACTCATGGTCCAGATACAAGGCCGCATCGTCTTTGTGATCATATTCAAACTGTGGGTTTGGAATAGCGCCGTAATACCCGATTCTGTGGTGCTGCTTCTTGTTTACGCTATGAACTGCACTCCGGTAAATCACCGGTTTTAAATCCATGGCCTTAAACTGCTCAATAGCTGCCTTTACCATACGCTCAAATCCCAGTTGGAAACGTATATTCACCGTCTTTTTCTTTGTGATGTCTTTTCCTGTCAGCACAAATCCGGTGCGGTAGCCCTCTGTGAAAGTCCGTGCCATAGCCTGAATTTCCTCTTCAGAAAGAGTATTTAAAAATTTTGCCATACCTATTTCATTTTCCGTGATATATTCCCCAAAGCGATACAGGTAACGGATATCCGTCAAATCACTGCTGCAGATAATATTGGCGGCAAAATCAAGAGCCGGGTCTACCCCTTCCTGCACTCTGCGGCCCACCATTTCGTCACTGTAATCGCTGACATACCAGTAAATTGCCTCTTTTACATCTTTTGCAGAAACCTCTTCATCCTCAAAAAGATTGTATATCTGTACAAATAATTCCATTGCTACTGTCATGTCAAAAAGCCTGTCTTCGTAAGCAAAGACAATCAGTCCCCGGATTTCTGTATACAAAAAACTTAAAAGCTGCCCGAATTCTTCCCCAAGAGTCTCTGCCGCCCATGTTGGATTTCCATAAGAATGTCCATAGTTTTGAGGCAGAATATCTTCATACAGCTTCTGATTATTGGCCTCCAGTTCCGAAAGTTCTGCGCCTTCCAGCCAGCCCTGCTGCAGTTTTTTGTGCAAATCCGCCACCTGCATAATAAAGGCTGCCGTTGTTTTAAAATAAGTCCCATAAGGTTCTTTTACGACTTCTTCTCCGCTGATTTCCCGGATTCTTTCTTTCATAAGAGAAAAACGTTCCATCATCCATGCATCACTCATTTTTCAAATTTCCTTTCTCCACATTTTTATCTAAAATACCCTCTACATAAGCTTTCATTGTCCGGGAGCTTTCCCCCACACGGCTGTTCCGCTTTTCCACCTGTGAACGGCGGATGCCTCTTTCCCTCCAGGATTTTCCGCCTGTGGCATGATTCAGCATCAACGGCTGCACATTGTCGCACACATGAGCAAACTTTGCCTCCGGTGTCTCGTAAGCATCAAATTCTTCCCACAGCGCACGAAATTTTTCCCCCTGGTCTTTGGGCAGCATGGCAAATATCCGGTCCGCAGCCTTTTCTTCCCGTATTCTCTGGGTCTGCTTTCCCGCCTCGTCGTAGGCATATGTATCTCCTGCGTCAATTTCCACCAAATCATGAATCAGTACCATAGTAATGACCTTCAGCAAATCCACTTCTTCGTCCGCATGTTCAGACAGAAGCACAGCCATCAGGGCCAAGTGCCAAGAATGTTCCGCATCGTTTTCCCTGCGTGTTCCGTCAGACAAATACGTCTGTCGGTTGATAAATTTCAGCTTATCCACTTCCAGCAAAAAATCCATCTGCTGTTTCAACCGCTCTTCCATATGTTTTTCCTCCTTCTCTGTGTTTTATACAAGTCCCAGCAGAAACAGCCCCAGCCAGATAACCATAAGCACGCCGTTTCCTGCTGCTCCAATTTTGCAGAAAAGCTGGTCTCTGTTTTTCTCCGAAAAACTTTTCAGTCCCAGAATAAATCCGTAAATGGAAAGCCCTATGGCAATCAGTCCCATAGCCCCCAGATACAGACCGCCTTTCCCGTGAAATGCAAGGGAACAGATGGCTGCAATACAGAAAATCCCCAGAGAGATTCCGGCAAATACAGAAGACGTAACTCCTTTCTCGGAATGTTTTTTCTTTGCAAAATCATATTTATATCGTTTTTTCGCCATTATCCTGCTCTCCTTTTCCAATTTCTATATAGTAAATGGCTGACAGCAAAAAGCAGATAACCGATTGCTGCCCCCAGTGTATTCATCACCAAATCATCCACATCAAAGCACCCCAGCTTTGTAACCAGCTGAACGGTTTCTACGCAAAGACTTAATGTAAATCCAGAGAAAGTAATAAAGAAAAATCCTCTTGCTTCTCGGCTGATAATGGGAAGAATCAGTCCAAAGGGAATAAATCCCACCACATTGCCCAATAAATTAGCCATAACCGCCAGTGCGCCCAACTGCTTCCGGTATATCCAGAATCTTTTAATTTCCTGGAACAGCACAAGATTATAATGATACTCCCTTTCTGCAAAAGCCAGCTGTCCAAACCTTTCTGCAAAAAAGAGGAAGTATATCAGTGCAAGAATATATATTACAAACAAAACCGCCCCCGCGGCTTTTATTTTCTTCTTTACCCTTTTATTCAATTTTTCAACCTCTTATCACAACTTGCTAAATAAATAATAAGAAGGCTGAAGTATTTCATTTCCATACAACAGCCCCTTATCCTGTCCATTAAAATGTAATCTCAGATTTCCTTTTCAGAAGTCTGGCTCCGGTTACCAGCATGACAACACCTGTGGCAATCCCGGTTACCAATACAACAATCCCAGCTGCAATACTGCCTGCTGCACAGCGGGACATGGTTTTATAAATTTTTTCGTTCATCAGGAATCCTTCCTTCTTTTTTATTTGGCGCCGTACTGTTCATAGTATGCGTCAATGGCTTTCTTAATTTCATGGTCAATGACGACTCTGCCGCCACATTCTTTGTTGTACAAATGCTCAACCACTTCTTCCATAGTAACAATGGCATTGGTATCAAATCCGTAAGTATCCTTTACTTCCTCAAGTGCACTCTTTTCGCCGCCTTTTCCCACTTCCATACGGTTTAGGGAAACCATCAGACCTACGATTTCCACATCGGCTGCACCTCTTACCTTTGGAACAGTTTCTTCCATGGATTTTCCGGAGGTTGTCACATCCTCAATCATAACGACTCTGTCGCCGTCCTGCAGCTTGCTTCCCAGGAAACTTCCCTTGTCTGCACCATGGTCTTTTTCTTCCTTACGGTCTGAACAGTAACGGACTTCTTTTCCGTATAATTCGCTGTAGGCAATGGCCGTTACCACGCTGATAGGAATTCCCTTGTATGCCGGTCCAAAAAGCACATCAAAATCATCGCCATATTTGTCGTGAATAGCTTTTGCGTAATACTCACCCAGCTTTTTCAGCTGAGAACCGGTAACATAAGCCCCTGCATTCATAAAGAAAGGTGACTTTCTGCCGCTTTTCAAAGTAAATTCTCCAAATTTCAAAACATTACTTTCTACCATAAAATCAATAAATTCTGCTTTATATGCTTCCATTTTTCTTAAACCTCCGTATTTGCAGGCCTTTTGTGCCTGCTCATCAAATCTCTTCAATTTTATCACAGTTCTTCACAGAAAACAACCAGGGCAGAACCCCTTCTCCTCTGGTATTCTGCCCTATCTTTCCTATTTCACAATTCCAATCAATTCCCGAATGTCTTCCACGCCATTCTCTTTCATATATCGCTCCAGTCCTTCGATAATCTCCACTGTAGCATAAGGGTTGGTGAAGTTGGCGGTTCCCACAGATACTGCTGTAGCGCCTGCCATAATAAACTCCAGCGCATCTTCTGCGTTCTGAATACCGCCCATGCCGATAATGGGAATTTTTACCGCCTGGGCCACCTGATAAACCATACGCACAGCAATGGGTTTTACACAAGGACCGGACACGCCTCCTGTTTTATTGGCCAGCGCAAATGTTCTCCGTTTCACATCAATTTTCATCCCCGTCAGAGTATTAATCAGAGAAACCCCATCTGCACCGCCGGCTTCTGCTGCTCTTGCAATCTCCGCAATATCTGTTACATTGGGAGTCAGCTTCATAATCACCGGCTGCTTTGCGATTTTCTTAATCTGCGCAGTCAGTTCTTCTACATGCCTGGGATCCTGCCCAAAAGCCAGAAAGTTGGCATTGACATTTGGACAGGAAATATTAATTTCCATCATGTCAATAGGTTCCTCTGCCAGGCGCTCTACCACTGCCAGATATTCTTCCGGCGCATGTCCGCATACATTCACAATGACTTTTGTATCAAACTGCTGCAAATAGGGAATATCTCTTTCACAGAACACATCAATGCCCGGGTTCTGCAGTCCGATAGCATTCATCATACCGCTGTGAATCTCCGCAATACGCGGTGTATCATTTCCGGACCAGGGAACATGAGCGACTCCCTTTGTCACCACTGCCCCCAGTTTATTCAAATCCACAAACTCACTGTACTCTGCACCTGAACCAAAAGTTCCCGAAGCTGTCATAACAGGATTTTTCAGTTCCACTCCCGCAAGATTTACTTTCATATTCATTACAGTTCCACCTCCGTGCTCAAAAATACAGGACCATCCTTACATATCCGCTTATTGTGCACATGGGAATGGCTGTCTTTTTCTTTGGATTTGCACACACAGGCCAGACAGGCCCCAATGCCGCAGGCCATTTTCTCTTCCATGGAAATATAGCAGAGTATGTTGTTTTCCTCTGCATAATTCTTAATGGCTCTTAACATCGGAGTTGGTCCACAGGCAAAAATCACCTCTGCCTCCAGAGCATTCTCCCGGATAGCATCCATCACATTTCCCTTTGTTCCCACACTTCCATCCTCTGTAGCCACTACGAGACTGCTGTTTTCAGACAACTCCTCTTTCAGGAAAATTTCACTGTTTCTGTAACCGGCAATCACGGTCACGTCTGCATCTGCTTCTTTAGCTGTCTGAACCATTGGCGGAACACCGATACCGCCGCCCATAAGAAACACCTTTTTCCCTTTTACGACCTCCATAGGAAATCCATTTCCCAAAGGACCCATAACATCCAGGTCTTCTCCTGCTTTCATACGGGAAAATTCATCGGTGCCCTTTCCTGCAACTCTGTATACAATGCGCAGTGCGCCCTTCTCTCTGTCAATCTCACAAATACTGATAGGTCTTGGCAAAATTCTGGAATTGTCCCTGCAATACACGGAAATAAACTGTCCCGGCTTCGCTTCTTTTACAATTTCCGCCGCTTCTATCCACATACTGTAAATCTCTGTGGCAATTTTTTCCTGGCTGAGAATTCTGCCCGTCATCTTTACTTTTGCCATAATTCCGCTTTCTCCTTATTTCGCTGCTTCCAATGCACCGTTGATATCTGCCACCATTGCTTCTACGGCTGCTCTTGCTGCATCTGCAAAGTTTTCTTCTCCGAAGTTTGCGTATTTTTCCTGCTTGTAAGCTGCAATGATGCCTCTGGAGGAATTCACAATGGCACCCAGACCGTCTTCATTAAAGAAGTGTACCAAATCCTTGCCCTGTCCTCCCTGTGCACCGTAGCCTGGTACTAAGATATAAGACTTCGGCATGATTTTACGCAGAGTTTTTCCCATTTCGGGGTAAGTTGCGCCTACAACAGCCCCCACATAACTGTAGGAATCTCCCATGAAGTCTTTGCCCCACTGTGCAACTTTTTCGCCTACCAGTTCATACAGCGGTCTTCCGTCTACAAGCTGATCCTGGAAGTCACCGCTGGAAGGATTGGAAGTCTTCACCAAAATAAACATTCCCTTTTTCTCTTCTTTGCACACATCAATAAACGGATAGATGCTGTCCGCGCCCATGTAAGGATTCAGGGTCACAAAATCTTCATCAAAAGCCGCAATTCTGTTTTTTCCCACCTGTACTTTTCCCACATGTCCGGTGGCATAAGCTGCAGACGTAGAACCGATGTCTCCTCTTTTAATATCTCCGATAACCACCAAATCTTTTTCCCTGCAGTAATCTACAGTTTTCTTAAACGCCTGCAGTCCCGGAATACCAAACTGCTCATACATGGCAATCTGCGGCTTTACAGCCGGAATCAAATCATAAGTTTTATCTACAATTTCCTTATTAAACTGCCAGATAGCTTCCGCAGCTCCTTCCAGTGTCTCTCCGAACTCCTGAAATGCCTTTTCCTGAATATGCTTTGGAATGTAGTTCAGCATAGGATCCAGTCCCACTACAATAGGTGCCTTGGTTTTCTGAATCTTTGCGGTAAGTTTGTTAATCATTGTCTATTCCTCCAAATTGTACTTTTTTCCTTTTTCTTCTCAATCCTGCTGGTATACCACTTCTCCGTCGCAGATAGTAGCCTTTACCAGCCCCTTTACCTTTCTGCCGTCAAATGGTGTATTTTTGCCCTTGGACAGAAAACTCATGCTGTCAATGACATACTCTGCTTCCGGGTCAATAATGGTCACATCCGCCGGACTTCCCACTTCCAGACGTCCTCTGTCACTGCCGATAATCTGCGCCGGGTTATAACTCATTTTCTCTGCCATCTGCAGCGGTGTGATGACGCCCTTATCTACCAGTTCTGTCACCGTTAATGCCACTGCTGTTTCCAGCCCAACAATGCCAAAGGGCGCCTTTGTCATGGGCTGCTGCTTTTCTTCTCTGGAATGAGGGGCATGGTCTGTGCTGATAACGTCCAGAATATCTTCTTTTAAACCTTTTAAAAGGGCTTCTTTATCTGCCTCCGTACGAAGAGGCGGATTCATCTTGTAATTGGTATCTCCTGCCACCATATCATCTGAAGTCAGGGTAAAATGATGCGGGCATACTTCTCCTGTCACTGGCAGCTTTTCTTCCTTGGCCAACTGAATCATGCGCACACTATCCTTTGTGGAGCAATGGCACAAATGCAGTCTTGCTCCGGTTTCCTTGGCCAGTACGATATCTCTCGCCACAATCACGTCTTCCACCGCATTGCTGATACCCGGCAGCCCCAGTTCTTTAGAATGTTTGTCTTCATTGACGCAGCCGCCGTTTACCATATTCTGGTCTTCACAGTGGGCAAACACAGGAAGATCATGCTTTGCGGCAATTTCCATGGCTTCCCGGTAAAGCTTCATATTCATGACAGACTTTCCGTCCTCGCTGATAGCCGGAATCCCAGCCTGAATCATTCCCTCGATGTCAGCCAGTTCTTCGCCTTTCTGCTGCTTTGTCACAGCACCAATCTGCAATACATGTACCGGCGCCAGTTCTTTTGCTTTATTGTGTACATACTGTACCCGGTCTGCACAATCAATCACCGGCTTGGTATTGGGCATGGCCAGAATGGTTGTAAAGCCGCCTCTGGCTGCTGCCTTTGCTCCTGTTACAATATCTTCCTTATGGGTTAGTCCCGGGTCTCTTAAATGCACATGCAAATCAATCAATCCCGGCATGACATAACAGCCTTCTGCAAAAATCACTTTATCCGGCGTTTCCTCAGGTGTAATCGTCCCTCCTATTTCCTGAATTACACCGTCTTCCATATAAATATCTCCGACCTCATCTCTCTGGTCAGAAGGGTTTAAAATACGCCCTTTTTGAATGAGTATCTTCATAATAAAATGTATCCTTTCTTCCGCATGAAGTTTTTTGTAAAAGCCGCAGAATCCGCTTAATTATATAAATAGTAACATACACATTTTCTTTCGTCAATTACACTTTTCCCTTGACTTTTCCGGTAACAGCGAATATACTTATCATGTCAAAGGTATATTGGATATTAGTATTAAATGGTTTTAGAGAGTATGTTATCATTTTTATACATAATATTTTCTCTAAAACCATTTAACATTTTATCCAAGTAATTTATTTTTTATGGAGGTAACATTATGAACAAGGGAACTGTAAAATGGTTCAACGCTGAAAAAGGATATGGATTTATTACAGGCGAAGACGGACAGGACGTTTTCGTACATTTCTCAGCAATCAACGGAGAAGGATTCAAATCCTTAGAAGAAGGTCAGTCTGTAACTTATGATTTAACAGAAGGCGCTCGCGGAATGCAGGCAGCTAACGTAGAAAAATTATAATTATAAATGACAAAACCGGGGCTGTCGTTTCATACGGCGGCCCTTTTCTGATATTTTCATTTCTTTTTTCGCTTTTCTTCTATTTTCCATTTTTTTCTAAAAATCAGACTGTCAGTTTGCATTTATGAACCTTTAGTTCTTTTACATTACCATTGGTTTCTGTAATGCTTTTTTCATGAACACTATACTATTGTCGATACCTGTGGTTGAAATAGGAGATTTGTTTATGGATTTTAAAGAAATGGGACAGCAAATAAAGAAAAAACGCCTGGAAAAAAACTGGCGGCAGGAAGACCTTGCAGAGCAGACAGACCTGACGGCTACCTACATCAGTTTAATCGAACGAGGTAAGAAATGTCCGACACTAGAAACGTTTATTATCATTGCCAATGCACTGGATGCCTCCGCAGACGAATTACTGGCCAGCGCTCTGAATAACGGGTATGCCCTTCGTGTGTCCACTTATCTGGAACAGCTGAAAAAACTCAGTGAAGAAAAGCAGAAAACCGTATGTGATATCGTGGAAGTGCTGCTGCGAAATGAGTAGCACTAAAAAAGCTGCTGTACAAAACCTCTCAAGGTACTTTGTACAGCAGCTTTTCTCTTCGTTCTCATTTTGCCTCATTACTCTGAGGCTTCCTCTGTCAGCCCTGTCAGATAATCTGTAATAGCCGTTACATCCATTTCGGTAGTTACCACTTCCTGCTCTGCATCCGGGTCTTCTCTTGTCACCACACCGTATGCAGAATACCCAATCCAGCCCAAAGCCACCAAACAAACAGCGCCGATAGCTAATTTTTCAAAAAACAGAACTCTCTTCTCTCTCTTCTGAAGTTTTGCACGGTTGGCTTTCTCTTTTTTATATTTGTCTACTTTTTCCTGACTCATACCGTAAATCTCCTTTGTCCCAAACTCGTCAAATCTGTTTTTTAGTATAGCATATTTTTCCTCTGCTGCAAAGAATTATTTCTCCCCTTGACCTATTCCCCTTTTTCTGTGTATACTAATAAACAGAAAAGAGCATTTGCGGATTATAATTTTTTATAATTCGTCAATGCTTTTTCTTTTCCAAGAAGGAGGGCAAATCTATGAATCTCACACACGAAAAATCCTGGTACGCCAGGAAATGGAGTATGGACGTCCTGGTTGACATCATCGGCGGTATTTTCATTGCCGTAGGTACTTACAACTTTGCCGCAGCCGCGGAATTTCCCGTTGTGGGGCTAAACGGTATTGCCCTGATTTTCTACCATTTATTCGGCTGGCCCATCGGACGGGTAGCGCTGATACTGAACATTCCCATTGCCCTGTTCTGTTTCCGTATTCTGGGCCGGAACTTTTTTCTGCGCTCTGTTCGTACCATCCTCATTACTTCTTTTATCATGGACTATGCAGCGCCTTTGTTCCCTGTATATCAAGGCGACCGCATGCTGGCCGCCATCTGCACCGGGGTGCTTTCCGGTCTGGGTTTTGCCCTGATTTATATGAGGGACTCCTCCACCGGAGGCGCGGACTTTATCATGCTTAGCCTGAAAGCAAAAAATCCGCACCTGACACTGGGCAAAATTGCCTTTGTCATGGATACGGTAATTGTCCTTCTGGGTACTGCCATTGTTTCCAAAGATGTAGACAGCCTGATTTATGGTATGATTATCAGTTTTCTGCTTTCTGTGGTGGTGGATAAAGTCATGTACGGCATTGATGCCGGAAAGATGACGCTGATTGTCACGGATTATGCAAAAGAAGTAGCAGAGAAAATCGACCAGGTCAGCGGCAGGGGCTGTACCTTCCTGAAAGCGGAAGGCAGCTTTGCCAGAGATAAAAAAGATGTGGTTTTGTGCGCCTGCAACAATAAACAGATGTATATTATCCGCACAGCCATAAAAGAAGTCGACCCCAACGCTTTCATTATCATCATGGAATCCAATGAAGTGCTGGGGGAAGGATTTAAGGCGCATTAAAGGCAGAGTCCGGATATTTGATCTGCACCAGTGTCAGCCCTCTGGCAGGAGCCGTAGGGCCGGCAGCTTTCCGGTCTTTCGCCTCTAAGATTGCCCGCATATGCGCCGGCGGATATGCCCCGCCGCCTATTTCCATTAAAGTTCCGGCAATGATACGCACCATATTGTAGAGGAATCCGTTTCCCCGAATGCGTATGGTAATCTTATCCGCTTCTTTTGTAATATCCAATGCATGAATGCACCGCACGGTAGTTTTCACCTGGGCGCCGGCGCCGCAAAAACTCTTAAAATCATGTTCTCCCAGAAGATAACCCCCTGCCTCCTGCATTTTTTCAATATCCAGGGGCACATAGGTAAAATGAGAATAAAAACGCTCCGTGGGAATGGGAAAACGGCGATTTAAAATCTGGTATTCATATGTCTTTTCGCTTTCCACATATCTGGGATGAAAGGTTTCCGGCACTTCTCTTGACTCCTGAATACGAATATCCTCCGGCAGCCTCTGGTTTAAGGCAAAGGAGAATTTCTCTCCGGGCATTCTCACCCGGGTATCAAAGACCGCTACATTTCCCAGGGCGTGAACGCCTGCATCTGTACGGCTGGCACCAATAGTTTCTATGGTTTCTCCTGTAAGCTCAGACAAATGCCGGTTCAAAACCTCCTGCACCGTAATCCCATTGGGCTGCACCTGCCACCCACAGTAGTTGGTTCCGTCGTATGCAACGGTCAGCTTTACTCGTTTCATTATCTACGGTTCTCCTTTTACAGAAATACTCTCAGAGCAATATCGGCTCCCAGATACAGGACAGAAATCACATAAGCCGCGTAATCTCTTCTGTGATAAACCAAAGGCTTCATCTGCGTCCGGTTATCCCCGCCGTGGTAACATCTGGCTTCCATAGCCATGGCCAGATCATCGGCCCGGCGAAATGCGGAGATAAACAGGGGCACCAGAAGGGGCACCATACTTTTAGCGCGCTGAATGATGTTGCCGCTTTCAAAATCCGCACCTCTGGCAATCTGCGCTTTCATAATCTTATCTGTTTCTTCCATCAAAATAGGAATAAAGCGAAGGGCAATGGACATCATCATGGAAATTTCATGCACAGGCACTTTGATTTTATTTAAAGGCGCCAGAATCTTTTCCATGCCGTCGGTAAGCTGATTAGGCGTTGTTGTCAGTGTCATAATGGAAGAACCGATAACCAGATAAATCAGGCGGATACCGATTTTCACAGCCTGTACCACTCCTTCTCTGGTAATCTTTAAAAATCCTGCACTCCACAACACTTCCCCCGGCATCAGAAACAGATTAAACAGCACAGTAATCAGCAGAATGATAAACAGAGGCTTTAACCCTTTCAGCATAAATTTCACCGGAACCTTGGAGAGTCCAATAGCAGCCGCAAGAAAAACCGTGGCCAGGGCATATCCCCAGAAGGAATCCGCCACAAAAAGGGAAATCAGAAATAAAAAAGTTCCGATGAATTTCACCCGCGGGTCCAAACGGTGCAGAATGGAATCTGCCGGATAAAACTGTCCAATTGTAATGTCTCTAATCATGTTTCGTTCTCCCCAGTGCCTTTAAAATACTCTCTTTTGCCTCTTTTACGGTAATGGCCGATGTATCTGCCGGAATCCCCGCCTTGCGAAGTGCCTGCATAATATAAGTAATCTGCGGCGCTGCAAGACCGATTTCTTCCAGTTCCCTATAGTGGGAAAAGACTGCCTCCGGCTTTCCGTCAAAAGCCTTTTCCCCTTTGTTCATTACCAGAATCCGGTCTACATATCTGGCAATATCCTCCATACTGTGAGACACCAGAATAACGGTAATATTCCTCTCTGTGTGCAGCCAGGCAATCTGATCCAGAATTTCGTCTCTTCCTTTTGGGTCCAGACCTGCGGTAGGCTCATCCAGAATCAGCACCTCCGGTTCCATGGCCAGTACGCCTGCAATAGCCACCCGCCGCTTCTGTCCCCCGGAAAGTTCAAATGGGGAACTTTTATAGTATTTTTCCTTCAAACCAGTCTGCTGGAGGGCCCGAACGGCTCTCTCCTCTGCCTCTTCTTTGGAACAGCCCTGATTCTTCGGCCCAAAGCACACATCAGAAAGTACATCGGCTTCAAAAAGCTGATGCTCCGGGTACTGAAATACCAGGCCCACCTGGCTTCGCAGGCGTTTCAGGGAATATCCCTCCTGCCAGATATCTTCCCCTTTATAATACACAGTTCCCACGGTAGGGCGCATCAGTCCGTTAAAATGTTGAATCAATGTGGATTTTCCGCTTCCTGTATGTCCGATAACCCCCAGAAACTGCCCGGAGGGTATTTCCAGAGAAACATCCTTTAAGGCATGGGTTTCATATACAGAACCGGGGCTGTAAGTATAAGTAACATGTTCTAATCGCAATGACATAACGCATCCACCAATTCCTTTATTGTAAGTATTCCCTCAGGAAGAAAAAGCCCTTCCTGTCTCAGTTCATATGCCAGAAGTGTTACCTGGGGTACATCCAGACGGTATGTTTTTAATTCCTCCACTCTGGAGAAAATTTCCCTGGGTGTCCCCTGCATGACCACATGGCCGTGATCCATGACAAACACTTTATCAGAGTCAATGACTTCCTCCATGTAATGGGTAATAAGCACCACCGTAATGCCCTCCTTTCGATTCAGTTCGTGAACCGCCTGCAGCACTTCTTTTCGTCCATTGGGGTCCAGCATGGCGGTGGGCTCGTCCAACACAATGCATTTCGGGTGCATAGCCATCACTCCCGCAATGGCTACCCTCTGTTTCTGCCCTCCGGACAGCTTATTGGGAGAGCGGTGGCGAAAAGGCGTCATGCCCACGGCTTCCAGGCTTTTATCCACCCGCTTCCAGATTTCTTCCGTGGGAATCCCCATATTTTCCGGGCCAAATCCCACATCCTCCTCTACCACGGTTCCGATAATCTGATTGTCCGGGTTCTGAAACACCATGCCGGCTCTCTGGCGGATTTCCCACAGCTTCTCCACAGATTTAGTATCCATGCCGTCAATCCAAAGAGTTCCCTCTGTAGGAACTAAAAGGGCATTGATATGTTTCGCCAGCGTAGATTTTCCGGAACCGTTATGTCCCAGAATAGAGATAAACTGTCCCTTTGAAATGTCCAGATTCACATCATCTACAGCCCTATAGCTTTCCGAGGGCTGTCCGCTGTCGTCATATTTTATGTAGTCATATTTTACGTTTCTGGCTTTAATGATTCCCATGGCAGGCACACCTCCACACTTCCATATCTTCGCTGTCTCCCTCCAGGTGATAGTCTATTTTCTGGAATCCCAGCTTCCGCGCCAGTTCCAGCGACGGCATATTGGCGCTTTTTATCCTGCAGTACAGATAAAAAGCCCCTCTTTTTTTTGCTTCCTCCACAATGGCTCTGCAGGCCTCGTAGGCAAATCCCCTTCTCCGGAATTTTTCATCTATCATATAGCCAAGCTCCACCACTGTTTTGTTATCATTCCAGAGTTTAGGTTCTACCCCTGCTCTCCCTATAATTTCCCCGGAAGCCTTTTCCAGTATGCACCAGTAACCCATGTCACAGAGTTCATACATATAGCGCCGATACATCTCAAAGTCTTCCAGTTCTTCCTTCAGGGGTTTTGCCACACCCTCACAGGCATCTGCGGAGGTTTCCTGAGAACAGATTTCCATCATTCTAGGAATATCTCCTTTTTCCATTTCCCGAATAAGAAGCCGGTTTGTCTCACACACTTTGGCTGGTAAATGATGAAAGTGACAGTAAATTTTTTCCACAAAGGCGCTGTCCACCTCTTCAAATCCTTCCACAAGTGCAAAAGCTGTGCTTAAATCCTGTTTCCCGGAATCGGGGTTATAATAAGCCATACAAGCCATACCCGCCGCTTTTGCGGCTTTACAACCGTTTTCCGAATCCTCGATAACCAGACATTCTTCTGGAGACAGCCCCAGTATTTCTGCTGTTTTCAGAAAAACATCCGGTGCCGGCTTGGGGTGCTTCACAGTTTCCCCACTGACCAGTTTTTGAAAATACCTGTCAATTCCCCAGTGCTCTGTCACATTTCTGATATAAGAAAGGGGGGATGAAGAAGCCACAGCCAGCACATATCCCGCCTCCTGCATCCTTTCCAGAAACTCCTTCACCCAGGGAATCAAAGAAGGATACCCTCTCTCTTCAATCATTTTCTTTTTCATGCTCTTCATCTCGGCTATCAGGGCTGTATCCTGTACATCTACCTGATAATGCTCATGCAAAAGTTCCATGAGAAAACCTACCGTTGAACCGATGCAGGGCTTATAAACCTCATAGTCTATGTGGATTCCCCTTGCTTTCAAGGTCTCTTTCCACACCTGGAAATGGAAGGGCTCGCTGTTAATCAGCACCCCGTCCATATCAAAAATAATTCCCTTCAGCATATTTTCAGCTTTCTCCCTCTGTCTGGTCCTCTTTGGGACCGAATAAAAGTTCTTCTGCCAAAGCCCAGATTTCCTCTCTTCCCTGCTTGGTCTGTGCAGAGAAAGGAATCACTCTGGTGCCGGGGAGCAGATTTAAGCCTGTCTTAACTGCCTTCACATGTTTCGCCACCTGGCTTCTTTTCAGTTTGTCCGCTTTTGTTGCAATAATAATGGGCTGGTATCCGTTTTGTACAATCCAGTCGTACATGGTCCTGTCATTTTCAGACGGGTCATGACGGATGTCAATAAGCAGAAATACTGCCTTTAACTGCTTAGACTGGTGCAGATACCGCTCAATCAGCTTTCCCCACTGCTCTTTTACGGACTGGGATACCTTGGCATAGCCGTACCCCGGCAAATCCACAAGATACATCTCGTGGTTTACATTATAAAAATTAATGGTCTGGGTCTTTCCCGGAGAAGCACTGGTTCTCGCCAGGGCCTTCCGGTTCATCAGTGCATTAATCAGCGACGATTTTCCCACATTGGATTTTCCTGCAAATGCAATTTCCGGAACTTCGTTTTTGGGAAGGGTACTGGTGATGCCGCAGACGATGTCCAGCGCTACATGTTTAATAACCATGTGTTTTCCTCCAAATTTTTTCTTTATACCAGGGCATGTTTCAGAACCTCTTTCATGGTTTTCACAGGCACGATTTTCATGCCGCCTGTGATTTCCTCGTCCAGTTCCTCCACATCTGCCTGATTCTCAAAAGGAATGAGAACCTTTTTCATACCTGCGCTCTTGGCTGCCAGAAGCTTTTCCTTCAGGCCTCCGATAGGAAGCACTCTTCCTCTCAAGGTAATCTCTCCCGTCATGGCCACATTGGCTTTCACCGGTGTGTTGGTCATGGCAGAAAGCATGGCCGTAGCCATGGTAATACCGGCAGACGGGCCGTCTTTTGGCACTGCCCCTTCCGGTATATGGATATGTAAGTCATGTTTCTGGAAAAATTCCGGCTTAATGCCATATTCCTCTGCTACGGAACGAATATAGCTGATACCTGCCTGGGCAGATTCTTTCATCACGTCCCCAAGTTGCCCGGTCAGAAGAAATTCTCCTTTTCCCGGCATAAGGTTCACCTCTATCTGCAGGGTATCACCTCCGACGCTGGTCCAGGCCAGTCCCCGTACAATTCCCACTTCATCCGTCTTATTCTTCCTCTGGTATGTGTATCTGGCTCTTCCCAGAAAACTTTCCAGATTGTCCACGTTTACACTGATGGTTTCTTCCTTGTCCTCCAGAATCTTCCTGGCTGTCTTTCTGCAGATTTCACCCAGCTTTCTCTCCAGGCTTCTCACACCCGCTTCTTTGGTATAGCCCGCAATGACTTCCCTCAGCGCTTCATCAGAAATAAGCAGCTGGTTTTCTTTTAATCCGTGGGCTTTTATCTGCTTTGGAATCAGATGTTCTCTGGCAATATGCTCTTTTTCGTTCTGGGTATAGCTGCTGATTTCAATAACCTCCATACGGTCTAAAAGCGGCCGCGGAATAGTCTGCAAATCATTGGCTGTGGCAATGAAAAGCACCTCCGACAAATCCAACGGGATTTCCACATAATGGTCTCTGAATTTCCTGTTCTGCTCGCTGTCCAGCACTTCTAAAAGCGCAGAAGAGGTATCTCCTTTGTAATCACTGCTCACTTTATCAATTTCATCCAGAAGCATGAGAGGATTTTTCACCCCGGCCTGTATCAGTCCGTTGGCAATTCTGCCCGGCATAGCGCCGATATAGGTTCTTCTGTGACCGCGGATTTCCGCCTCGTCCCGGACGCCGCCCAGGGACATGCGCACATACTCCTTGTCAAGCGCCCTGGCTACGGAACGTGCAATAGAAGTCTTTCCGGTTCCCGGCGGTCCTGCCAGACAGAGAATCGGACTCTCTCCCTTTTTCGTCAGGGTTCGCACAGCCAGAAATTCCATAATACGCTCTTTCACCTTTTCCAGGCCATAGTGGTCTTCTTCCAAAATTTTCTTGGCTTTTGCCAGATTTTTGTTATCTCTGGACACCTTATCCCAAGGCAGGGAAAGTAAGGTTTCAATATAGCTTCGGATAACTCCCGCCTCTGCCTGCATACCTGCCGCATTTTTAAAGCGGTCAATTTCCCGGTTGATTTTCCCCTTCACTTCTTTGGAGGCTTTCAGTTTTGACACCTGTTCCTTAAACTGGTCTGCCTCTGACAAAGTATCCTGGTCCCCCAGTTCTTCCCTGATAACTTTTAACTGTTCCCGGAGAATATAGTCTCTCTGGTTCTTATCCACCCGCTCCTTGACTTTGCTGTTTAAATCTGTGCGAATCTGCATAATGTCGATTTCATTGCACAGAATTCCGCCCAGCACCTCATAACGTTCTTCCAGATTGACAGCCTCCAGAATTTTCTGTTTATCCTCATATTTCATGGGAAGATTCACGGCAATCTGGTCAATGACTCTCCTGACATCCTCCAGTTCCAGAATCTGTCCTGCCAAATCCTTGCTGAGCTTTGGATTTTCATTGCAGTAACGGACAAAAAGTTCCTTGATACCCCGCAGCATAGCTTCTTTAACATTGCCCTCCGGTTCTTCCTGTTCTTCTTCAAAAAGGGCAATTTCAGCTTCCAGATACAGGGGATTTTCTTCAAATCTTAAAAGTTCTCCTCTTTCCTGTCCTTCCACCAGAACCTGAATCATGTTTTTCTTTGTCTTTACAAGCTGTTTGATTTCTGCGATGGTACCGATTTTATATAAATCTTCCTGTGCAGGTTCCTCTGTTTCAGGGTCTCTCTGGGTGATGAGAAAGACCTTCTGGTCCTGAACCATGGCCTTTTCAATGGCCTTCATGGATTTTTCCCTGCTTACATCAAAATGGACAATCATGTCAGGAAGAATGGTTGTACCTCTAAGGGCGATTGCCGGTAAATGCTGTATGATGTCGCTCATGCTCGCACCTCCTTATTCCTGTACGATTTCTCTATGCGATTTCCGGTGACTCTTTTTTCTTACGGCTGCCGCTTTTGCTTCTTCTGGCTGTTGCCGGAAGTTCTCTGTATTCCAGCTTTGCTTCCCCTGTGCCGTCCACCAGTTCTTTTGTAATGGTACAGCCGGTAATGCTTTCATCTGAAGGCGCCTTGTACATCAAATCCATCATGGAATTTTCCATAATAGCACGCAGACCTCTGGCACCCGTCTTTCTCTCCATAGACTTATCCGCAATGGCTTCCAGCGCTTCCGGTTCAAAGTCCAGATGAATACCATCCAGATGAAACAAGGTCTGATACTGACGCACCAAAGAGTTTTTCGGCTCTGTCAGAATCTTCACCAGGGCGTCCTTATCCAATGCATCCAACGATACCACTACCGGCACACGGCCCACAAATTCCGGAATCAGTCCGAATTTCACCAAATCCTGGGGCATGACTTCTTTTAAAAGTTCTCCCACATTATGTTTGCCCGGTGTACGGATTTCTGCATTGAAACCAATGGCTTTTGTATCTTTTCTGGTTTCGATAATTTTATCCAGCCCTTCAAAAGCGCCGCCGCAGATAAACAGAATATTGGTGGTATCAATCTGGATAAACTCCTGCTGCGGGTGTTTTCTGCCGCCCTGAGGCGGTACGTTAGCCACCGTTCCCTCTACAATTTTCAAAAGAGCCTGCTGTACTCCTTCTCCGGATACGTCTCTGGTAATGGAGGCATTTTCCGATTTTCTGGTAATTTTGTCAATTTCGTCAATATAAATAATGCCATACTGGGCACGTTCTATATCGTAATCTGCTGCCTGAATGATTTTCAGCAGAATATTTTCCACATCCTCGCCCACATAACCGGCTTCGGTCAGAGTGGTTGCGTCGGCAATGGCAAAAGGCACATTCAGCAGTCTTGCCAGCGTCTGAGCCAGAAGCGTCTTACCAGAACCGGTAGGACCCAGCATAAGAATGTTGCTCTTCTGCAGTTCCACATCCGCGCCTCTGCCTGCCAGCACACGTTTGTAGTGGTTGTAAACTGCAACCGAAAGCACTTTTTTCGCTTCATCCTGTCCAATGACATACTCATCCAGAAATGCCTTAATTTCCTGTGGTTTCAGCAGGTTAATTTCGTCAGAAGCCATGTTGCTGTACTCTGCCCCCAGTTCTTCCTCTATGATTTCCGAACAGATTCCCACACACTCATCACAGATATAGGTGCCGTTTGGACCTGCAATCAGTTTTTTTGCCTGGTCTTCTGTCTTTCCACAAAAGGAACATCTGATTCTTGTATCGTTTCCTTTCATTGCCATGTTTTTTCCCTTTCTGTTTCCATTTTTCTTCTTTTAAAGCCGAAAGACCCCCGCAAATTTCTGCAGGAGTCTTCTCTTCTGTCATTATCTATGCTCGATTACAGAGTCAATCAATCCATATGCCATTGCCTCCTGGGCTGTCATATAATTGTCTCTTTCTGTGTCTCTGGCAATCGTTTCCAGAGTCTGGCCTGTATTCTGAGCCAGAATTGTGTTTAATCTGGTTCTGGTTTTCAGAATCTGCTGTGCCACAATGTCAATCTCTGTTGCCTGACCCTTTGCACCGCCGGAAGGCTGGTGAATCATAATTTCCGCATTGGGAAGGGCCATTCTCTTTCCTTTTGTACCGCCGGCCAGAAGGAATGCACCCATGCTGGCAGCAAGTCCCATACAGATAGTAGATACATCACATTTAATGTACTGCATGGTGTCATAAATCACCATGCCTGCTGTAACGGAACCGCCCGGACTGTTGATATATAAGTGGATATCTTTTCCCGGGTCTTCTGATTCCAGAAAAAGAAGCTGTGCTGCAATCAGGTTGGCTGATACATCGGTTACTTCTTCTCCGAGGAAAATAATTCTGTCTTTTAACAATCTGGAATAGATGTCGTAGTTTCTTTCACCGCGGCTTGTCTGTTCAATGACGTATGGTACTAAACTCATGAAACTCCTCCTATTCTGTCAAACACAGCATGTATTATTCTGCTGCTTCTTCTTTCTTCTCAACAACTTTTGCTGATTCAGCAACTAAAGTAACTGCTTCCTGAACAGCCATGTCTTTCTTAATCTGTTCTTTCTCGTAGTCACCCATTACTTCTTTTAATTTTTCTACTTCCATTTTGTACATTTCAGCCATGGATTTTAATTCTTCTTCTAATTTTTCATCAGAAATCTGAATGTTTTCCACTTCTGCAATTTTCTCTAATACCAGACGGCTCTGGATTCTCTTTAACGCCTGTGGTCTCATCTGTTCCTGGATTTTTGCATTGTCCAGACCTGTGAACTGGTAATACTGGTCAATAGATAATCCCTGGGACTGCATTCTTCTGATGAAATCCTGCATTAACTGCTGAATCTGGTTCTGAATCATAGCTTCCGGAATATCCATCTGTGCGTTTTCAATAACAGCGTCTACTGCTTTGTCTTCTGTTTCGCGTTTTGCAACAGATTCTTTGCGTTCTTTTAAGTTCTTGGCAATGTCTGCTTTGTATTCTTCCAGTGTGTCAAACTCAGAAACATCTTTTGCAAATTCGTCATCTAATTCCGGAAGTTCTTTCACTTTGATAGCTTTTACTGTGCATTTGAATACAGCCGGTTTTCCAGCCAGGTCATTTGCATGATAGTTTTCCGGGAAAGTAACGTTTACTTCTTTTTCTACATTTAATTCAGCGCCTACTAACTGTTCTTCAAATCCAGGAATGAAGGAATTAGATCCGATTGTCAGCGGATAGTCTGTTCCTTTTCCGCCTTCAAAAGCAACGCCGTCAACAAAGCCTTCAAAGTCCAGAGTTACCATATCGCCCTGTGCTACAGCTCTGTCATCTACATCGATTGTTCTGGAGTTGTTTTCCTGCTCTTTTTTCAATTCAGCAGCGATTTCTTCTTCTGTTACTTCTACAGAAGAAATTTCTACTTCCAGTCCTTTGTATTCACCTAAAGTTACTTCCGGTTTTACAGCTACTTCTGCTGTGAAGATAAAGGCTTTTCCTTTTTCAATCTGTACAACGTCGATTTCCGGCTGAGAAACGATATCCAGTCCGCTTTCTTCTGCTGCCTTTGGATATTCAGCCTGAATCAAAGCGTTTGCTGCATCTTCAAAGAAGATACCTGCGCCGTACATTTTTTCAATCATCACGCGAGGAGCTTTTCCTTTACGGAAGCCTGGGATTGTAATTTTGTTTCTGTTTTTCATGTATGCAGCCTGCACTGCTTTTTCAAAATCTTCTGCGGCAACTTCAACAGTAAGTTTTGCCATGTTCTTTTCTAAGTTTTCTACCTGTACACTCATTGTTATGAATTCCTCCTTGAATTTCTATATGCATCTGCCCTGCCAAAACAGCAGAAAACAGCGCTTTTTTCATACTTACAGTCATTAACACAGTATAGCACAAGGGTTTGGAAAACGCCAGTGTTTTTTTTCGTATCCCCCGATTTCTACAGGGTTTTCACGAAATTTTTATAAATTTTCTCTGAAAATAATAGATTTTTGGATTTCCCGGGCTTTTTCTTCCCCGTAAAGCTGGGAAATCAACTCCAATGCAAAGGGAATGGCTGTGCCCAGACCTCTGCTGGTGGTAATATTTCCATCTCTTGCTACCTCCTGCGTCCCCACCTGGGCGCCGGTAAGTTTTTCTTCAAATCCCGGATAGCAGACTGCTTTTTTTTCTTTTAAAATCCCCAGTGCTCCCAACACACTTGGAGCGGCACAGATAGCTGCCACTTTCTTCCCCTCAGCTGCAAAATCCTGCAGAAGTCTGCAAAGCCCTGTATGTTCTCCCAGATGAAGCGTTCCCGGCATACCGCCCGGAAGCACCAGCAGGTCCATCTTGCTGTAATCCGCTTCTTCAAACAGAACGTCTGCCTGGAGAACGATGTTGTGGGAACCTGTCACTGTCTTTGTATTGCTGATGGATACCATCTGCACTTCGGCCCCTGCTCTTCTTAAAAGGTCCACAACAGTCAGACCTTCGATTTCTTCAAATCCATCTGCTGTAAATACACATACTTTTGCCATAATTTTTACCTCTTTTCTATTTTTATCTAAAATACCTCTGTATTCCCCACCTCTTTACGTCTCTTCCCCAAAGCACGATTTTCTCCTGCGTAAACGGCTGATAAAACTCCGCTTTCCCGGCATACAGAGCCAGTCCGTCAAATACCGGATTTTGACCGTCCCCGTAAAGCACATCTCCCAAAAGAGGATGTCCTATCCCAGCCATATGCACCCTGATCTGGTGTGTCCTCCCCGTAAATATCCTGCACTTTACCAGCGTACAATTCTCTCTTTCTTTCAGCACTTCGTATCTGGTGCAGGCCGTTTTGCCCTGTGGGTGAATCTGCATTTTCAGCTTGTCTCCGGGCATAAGGGCAATAGAAGCAGTAATGTCCCCTTCCCTTTGCTCTAATTTTCCTTTCGCCAGTGCATAATAAATTTTCTGAAAACGCCCGTCCTGCTTCTGTGCAGACAGCCGCGCCGCTGCCATCTGATTTTTGGCATACACCATAAGACCAGCGGTATCCTTATCCAGCCTTCCCACCGCCCGGACAACGCCTCCTTCTCCCTGTTTCTGCAGATAATCTGCCACCCGGTTTCCCAGAGAATCCTCATAATGTCCCCGCCCCGGATGGCAGGGTATGCCTCCCGGCTTTTCCACCACCAGCAAATCTCTGTCCTCGTAGAGAATCTCCAGTTTCCCTGCACAGGGTTTCACCCGGCTTTTCTCTTCCTGCATTTCCGCCAGACACACCTCCAGATTCTGCCCCACAGAAGGTCTGTAAGTAATTCTCTGCCGTTTTCCATCTATACAGATACCCTTTGGCTGAAATTTTGCCCGGCTGACTTCCCGCCTGCTCAGTCCCAGATTTTCCCTCAGAATTTTTTCCAGGGATTTTCCTGCCAGCTTTTTGTCTATCTCTAATTTCAGTATTTTCATCTTACCAGCAGAGTACTTCACTGCCTTTTTCAGTCACCAGTACCATAATTTCCCACTGAGCTGAAGGCAGCCCGTCATCCGTATACACGGTCCAATCGTCCGTGTCATCGGTATAGATTTCATGGGTTCCCATATTAATCATAGGTTCAATGGTGAAAATCATTCCCGGTACCATGAGCATACCTGTTCCGGCTTTCTGGATATATCCCACCCAGGGGTCCTCATGAAACTCCAGTCCTACCCCGTGTCCGCCGATTTCTCTTACCACGGAATAGCCGTTCGCGTGCGCATGCTCATACACCGCCTGACTCATATCTCCCAGATATCCCCAGGGCTTTACTTTTTCCAGACCTTTCTCCACACATTCCTTTGTCACCTCCACCAGCTTTTTCTTCTCGCTGCTGACTTCTCCGATACAGAACATACGGGAGGAATCCGAAAAATAGCCGTCTAAAATTGTAGACACATCTACATTAATAATGTCTCCTTCTTTCAGAACAACATCTTTAGAAGGAATTCCGTGACACACCTGCTCGTTAATAGAAGTACACACACTCTTGGGAAATCCATCGTAATTTAAAGGTGCAGGAACAGCCCCTGCTTTTTCTGTCATGGCAGATACCCAGTCGTCAATTTCCTGTGTCGTAACACCTGCCTTAATGTGCTCTGCCACATAATCCAGAATCTCCACATTGATTTTGGCGCTTTCTTTAATTTTTTCAATCTGTGCCGGTGTTTTCAGAATCTCATGAGAAGGTACCAGTACTCCCTGTGACTCATAAAATTTTAATCTTTCATCAAATGCGTAATGACATTTCTTGTATTTTTTACCGCTGCCGCACCAACAGGGGTCATTTCTTTGCAGCAAATGCATCTGCCTGCGCCTCCTTCTGTCTCTGATATCCAATTCTTGGAGAACCGTCCTCCACATAAATGATACCGCATCTTTCAAATCCGTTTTTCTCGAAAACCTGCTGCATCACTGTATTTTCTCGGTGCGTATCTCCCCGCACATTGCCGCACCGGGCATAACACCAGTCCAGACAAAAAGAAGCCACGCCTCTGACTTTTCCTGCAGATGCCATACGGTGCATCACACCATAAGGTCTGTCATTTTTCCATGCTCCGGCTTCGATTCTTTCATAGCAAGGGTCTGGCTGCATGGAAAACATAAACACACCTGCCAAATCTTGTCCTTCCCGGCAGACATACAACTCTCCGTTCTCCAAATCTTTTTTTACCAGTTCTGTGGACGGATATCCTTCTTTCCATTGGCTTGGATTTCCGTGTTCCTGCATAAAAACCCTTGCCCTTCCATATATTTCCATAATTTCCGCTAAATCTTCTGTTTTCGCTTTTGTAATCTGCATATTTTCCACCATGCTTTCTTTTTTCACTATGCATTATACCATTGTTTTTCTCTTTTTTCCACTTTTGAAATTGTTGTAATTTTCTGATTTTTTATATATAAAAAATAATATAACAGTTTTATTTTATTTTTTCTTATTTTTTTCTATTTTTAATATTGACAAATCATAATTTTACTGTTATAATTCAACTATCAAATAAATCAAGAGAAGAAAACACAGAAAGGATTGATTCCACCAAAAGCTTAACGTTTTACTCATAATCCAAAAGAAAGGACGGTACGGACCACCAGAAACGTAAACAAACACCCATTAAAATAATTTTTACGAGGTATCTTCCAATGGATATTGAAACACATTAAAAGGGCATCATTCTAAAACAAGTTCAGAATGATGCCTTTCCTTATCACCTTTTCTTTCAAAACATATCTAAAATGCAAGTCTTTTCTTAAAAAATTGCTCCCAACGCACCGAAAGCTCCCATACTTACAGCCGCCATGATAATACCGGCCAGAATTACGCCCAGCATAACGGCAATCACGCTGGATTTGAAATCCATATCCAGAATGCTGGCCGCCAGCGTTCCTGTCCATGCACCTGTTCCCGGAAGTGGAATGCCTACAAAGAGCAGCAGGGCTACAAAGAGGCCTTTTCCTGCTTTCTCCTGCAGCTTTTTACCGCCTCTTTCCCCTTTATCCAGACACCAGGTAAAAAATTTTCCGATAACCGGTTTGTCAGCTCCCCACACCAGCACTTTTCTGGCAAAGAAGTAAATAATCGGAACCGGAAGCATATTTCCGAGAATAGCCACAATATAATACTGTACAAAAGGCAATCCCAGCCCTTCTGCAATGGGAATCGCACCTCGAAGTTCAATCAGGGGTACCATAGAAACAAAAAATACAATCAGGTATTTTTCTAACATAAAACTCTCCTTCTATCCTTTTTCCAACACGCAATGTATCCGTTCCAATATAGCACCCTTTCTCAACCGGCGCAAGCATTTTTCGACAATCCCACGCAGATTTTACACAAGTTTTATATTTTTACATCAGATGGTTCTCTCATCTCCCCAGAAGAACAGAGCCACGGTCCCCGGACCTGTATGGGCACCGATAACCGTTCCGATACTGTTTATTAAGACTTTCCCATCCAGATTCGGAAATTTTTCTTCTATCATATCTGCCACTTTCCGCGCGTCTTCTTCGCAGGCTGAGCAGGATATAAAGCACTTTCCGCTGTAAGCCGTTCCTCCCTTGGCATGCTCCTCCATGCGTTTTACCATTTCCCGGATAACCTGCTTCTTTCCTCTGTATTTGCTTCTGGGAATCAGTTTCCCTTCGGAATTGACATTCATCAGCGGACAGATATTTAACGCCTGTCCTACAAAACCGGAGACTTTGGAAATTCTGCCGCCCCGAATAAAACTGGTCAGGTCTGTAGAAAAGAACCAATGGTGCAGCTTGTTTCTGTTTTCCTCCAGCCAGGAAGCGTTTTCTTCCAGGCTCAGTCCTTCCTGCTGCTTTGTCAGGGCCATGTCCACCAGCATACCGTATCCGGAAGAAGCAGACAAAGAATCAATAATCCTGACTTTTCTGCCCGGATATTTTTCTTCCATCTGCACTTTTGCAATATTGGCAGAATTAATACTTCCGGAAATACCGCTTGACAGTGTCAGATGCAAAATATCCAGACCTTTCTGAAGAATCGGCTCAAACAATTCCATATACTGCTGAGTATTTACCTGAGCCGTGGTAGGTTCTGCCCCATCGGCGATTTTTTTATAAAATTCCTTAAAAGGCATGGATTTTCCCAAATCATCGGGATACTGCACGCCGTCCATCAGGAAATTAAAACATACAAAAGGTATCTTTTTCTCTTCAAAATACTGCGCCGGCATATCTGCTGTGGAACAGCAGGTAATCTGATATTCGCTCATAAGGTTTTCCTCCTCTGCATTCTTGCTTTTTGCATTCCTATTTTAACACTTTACCTGGAAATTGACTAGAGCATTTCCAAAAGTCCCGAAAGCCCCTGTTCTTCGTAAATGCCTTTGTAATATTCCACTTCCCGTTCAATAATCCCATCAATGACCTGAATACCCAGCAGTTCTACAGGCGCTTTATCATCTGTAAGAATATATTCCCCTTTTTTGCAGGGCGTCAGCTGCTGTGAAACCTCATACATCAGGTTCTGCAGTTCTCTGTCCCGTATTTTTGCAGTATTCTTTTCCAGATTTTCCTTAATTTCACGGTTGGCCGAAGCGAAAAGTTCCCGGTTGGTGGTTCCTTCCACATCTGCTGTATATACAGCAGGAAAGACCTCAGAAATGGTATCTGACAGATAATCGTTGATATTTCCCTCTCCTTTTGCCTGCATATTCATATTAACCACCATGACTCCGTCTGTATGCAGATGCTCCTTCACCAGAGTAAAAAATTCCCTGCTTGACATCTGAAAAGGAATGGTAATGTCCTGGTAAGCATCCACCATAATCACATCGTATTTTTTATCCACTGCCTGAAGATAGGCTCTTCCGTCATAGGTCGTCACGTTTACATTTTGAGGCAGGTCAAAATATTCTCTGGAAAGATCTGTAATCTTCTCATCAATTTCCACACCCTCCATAGACAGATTGTGAAAATAAGCCTGACACTGTCTGGCATAAGTTCCGCTTCCCATACCCAGAATTAATACTTCCAATTTCTCTTTCTCCCCGGTATCTGCCATCAGGGGCGCAGCCATGGCCGTGTCGTAATACATACCGGTAAGCCCTTTTTCTTTTTGCATTACAGACTGCACACCAAAGAGCACATTGGTAGACAACACCACATTTTCTTCTGTTTCTTTTACCTGCAGATAATTGTAGACAGACTCTCCCTCATATAAAAGGTCCTGTTCCCAGAATGCAAAATGACTGCGGTTTCCCAGCACTGCACATAAAAGAAAAACCACGAGAGCTGCTGCACAGCTGCGTTTTTTCTTTCCTGTCTGAAAGAAATAAATCAGTGCAAGCACCAGCAATACACCGGAAAAAATGAGAAAGGTAACCGCCGTTCCCACAACCGGAATGGTGACAAAGGTAGGAAGAAAGGTTCCGATAATACTTCCGATTGTATTGAATGCACCTAAAGTTCCCACAATCTTCCCGTTGTCTTCCAGACTATCCACCGTGTACTTTGCCAGAGAAGGGGTAACCGTTCCCAGCAGAAACAGCGGAAATACAAAAATAATCATGCAGGCTGCAAAAGCCGCAAGAATCAGAAAATTGTTGCTCACTGTGAATATCAGAAGTCCGGATACTCCCAGAATAATATATTTTCCCACCACGGGAATCAGGGCAATCCATACCGCCGCGATTAAAATTCTTCTGTACAGCCGGTCCGGATTGGGGTCTTTGTCTGCGCTTCGTCCGCCCCAGATATTTCCCAGAGCCATAGCTATCATAATCGTTCCGATAATAATGGTCCACACAATCTGGGAAGAACTGAAATAAGGAGCCAGAAGTCTGCTGGCTCCCAGTTCCACAGCCATAACCGCCATACCTGCAAAAAATTCTGTGAGATACAGATAATATTTATTGCTCAAAATTGATTTCTTTTCCATACACGCCTCCTGCCTGTACTTGAAAACAGACGGGGCTGCCCCATAAACACTTATGAGATAACTCCGCCTGCCTGTTTTTTACTGAAAAGATGCTTTATCCTTATAGTTTAAAGCAATATACGTTTTTCCTCTGTTCAGCTTGATTTCTTTACCGGACTGGTCATAGAAAGACAGATAGGACTCCTCGTTATTACTTTCCTTAGACCAGTGGATTTCCTGAACACCTCCGTTTGATACATAATATCCTTTGGAATTTTCAGAACCATCCCAGTCCAGTTCCTTATGCCCCACCTCATCTCTTACGGAAATGTCGGTTTCCAGTACAAATACATTGGTAAAAGCCAACTGTTCTCCTGTCTTTCCATCCGTCTGAGGGGTATTGTTAATCTGCTTTAAGTATACCTTTTTCTCTGCATCATAGGTAAACTGGGAAGACTGTGCGCCAAACTGAATATCCACGCTGGTACAGTCTTTTCCCTCCGGTTTCACCTGCTCGTCCATACCGTTAAAGGGAAAAGCAGTTCCCTTTTTCTCCTCTTTTAAATCTGTCCGCAGATGGTTTGCTTCAATATAAGCCGGAAGTTTGGTTCCGTCAAAGTAACCGGTGTGTTCCAGAGAATATCCCTGGTTTAATTTCTCCTGGTCTCTTCCAAACAGTCCCCCTGTGTTGGTAATTCCTTCAATCTGGTCTAAATCCAAAGCTTCCAGATACTCTGCTATGGTATCATCAATTCCCCAGTTGACATAGAAGGCGTCAAAGCCCTGAGATAAAGCCGGGAAGTAATAACGACAGCTTCGGATAGGGCAGATTTGCGGTACTTTGGTGTAGTCTCCGTACAGCGCCATAAATCTGGTGGCATCTCCCTCTACAGGAATTTCAAAAATCACATCCGCCTGGGACACCCCATACTGGGGCATTGCTTTCTGCACATTGTTGACCATAACCGCCACCGGACGCTTGCCAACGGCACCTTCTGATAAATCAGCCAGTCCGGTAAGCAGGTTCTGATTGGCAGGTATCTCTTCCTGCTTCACCTCTGCCCCTTCTACAGACTGGGATTTGTCCTCCTGTGCCTCTTCCTGTACGGTTTCTTTTGGTTCCTCTTTGGAGGTTGTCTCTTTTTTCCCACAGCCTGCTGTACCTAAAAGTACCAGCGCCGAAGCTATCAGAAGTATTTTTCTGTATTTCATAGATAACTTTCCCCCTTTAGATTTCAGCAATAACCTCCACTTCACAAAGCACGTTCTTTGGCAGTGTTTTCACCGCCACGCAGGAACGAGCCGGTTTTCCGGTAAAATATTTTCCGTAAACTTCATTAAAAGCGCCAAAATCTCCCATATCTGCCAGAAAACAGGTTGTCTTCACAGCTTTCTCATAGCTGCTTCCCGCTGCCTTCAACACTTCTCCCAGGTTTTTCATAACCTGCTCTGCCTGCTCCTCTACCGTAGTTCCCATAATTTCACCGGTCGCCGGGTTTAAGGGAATCTGTCCGGAGGTAAATACCATACCGTTTATGACTATTGCCTGTGAATAAGGTCCAATTGCTGCAGGTGCTTTTTCTGTACTGATTACTTTCATGTTCTGTCTCTCCTCGCTTCCTGAATTTTCTTTTTTCTCATTATAAGCCCCACCCTCTAAAAGAGCAAGTATTTCAGATATTTTCTCCCCAGAATCTTTTGATTTTTTCTCCCACATTCTGTGCATTGCAAACCTCATAATGCTGCCATTCCGGCGGGAACAAATCCCGGTAAGTTCGTTGCAGAAACCTCTCATCTAAGAGCAGCACTACCCCTTTATCTCCCTTCGTTCTAATGACTCTTCCGGCTGCCTGTAAAACCTTGTTCATGCCTGGATACCGATAGGCATAATCAAAGCCCCTCTGTTCCCTCTTGTCATAATATTCCTTCAGAATTTCCCGTTCACACCCTACCTGTGGAAGCCCTGTGCCAATGATGGCTGCACCGATAAGCTTTTCCCCTGTAAGATCTATACCCTCTGAAAAAATACCACCCATGACACAGAAACCAGCCAGCGCCGTACTCTGTTCTTCCTCAAAACAGGCCAAGAATTCTTCTCTCTCCTGTTCTGACATACCGTTTGTCTGACAGATGCACTCCACCGGAAGCCCATTCTGCTCTACCTGCTGTTTAAAGATTGCATGAATGTCCTCCAGCATACGGTAAGAGGGAAAGAATATCAAATAATTTCCTTTCTTCGCAGAAACCATCTGCAGAAGATACGCTGCCATCCGCTCATATTCGGACTGTTCCCTTCTGGTGTATTTACTGCTTACATCATTGGCAACCAGCACTTTTAAATGCTCCCTGGGAAATGGGGAACTGGCACAGATGGCATAGTCGTCGTCCCGCATACTGAACAAGGAACGATAATATAAAAGCGGCAGAAACGTCCCGGAAAAAAATACGGTTCCTCTGCCTCTGCTCATACATTCCTGCAGATTTTTCCTTGGATTGACGCAGAACAGGGTCAGCAAAAATCGACCCTCCTCACCGTAATGAGTATAAATCACATAATTTTCATCAGTCAGTTCATACATATTCAGAAAATGACGCACTTCAAAAGAAAATTCCAGCACAGCCTTCTGTACCTTTTCCTCATGCTCTTTCTCCAGGAAGTTTTCCATTTCCCCCAACAAATTCATAAGCTGCAGGGAAAGCCCTCCGATATTTTCCAATACCTCATAGTTTTCACATTCTCTTTTGTATTCTAACATCAGCTTATTACACCGGTTCAAAACCCGGAAAAGCCGGATGCTGTGACCCTTGACGGCCTTGGCGGTTTCCAGAAAATCCTCTTTGCAGAGTATGGCGCTGTACATCTTTCTTCCCCTGTCCACCAGATTATGCGCTTCATCTATGAGAAAAAGATAATCTCCCTTCACACCGTCACCGAAAAAGCGTTTTAAATGCACCTTGGGGTCAAAGACATAGTTGTAGTCACAGATAATAGCATCCGTCCAGGTGGAAATGTCCAGACACATCTCATAAGGGCACACCTGATACTTCTCTGCCTGCAAAAGAAGATCCTCCCGCAAATATGTATCCTTTTCCTGCAGAATCTCAAACACTGCGTCATTCACCCGGTCAAAATGCCCCTTGGCCACAGGACATTTTTCAGGATTACATTCCCCGTCTCCGCTGAAGCAAAGCTTATCCTTTGCAGTAATGGTCAGGGTTTTATAAGAAAGCCCTTTGCTTTTTAAAATGGCAAAGGCTTCCTCCGCCACGGTTCTGGTAATGGTCTTTGCTGTCAGATAAAAAATTTTGTCTCCATATCCTGCTCCTACAGCCCGGACGGCGGGAAAAACCGCCGCCATGGTCTTGCCGATTCCCGTAGGCGCCTGTATAAAAAGCTGCCGGCCGGCCGCCATCGTATGATACACGCCCGATACCAGACTGCGCTGCCCCTCCCGGTAAGGATAAGGAAACTCCAGCCCTTCCATGGATTCTCTTCGGGCAATTCGCCTGCGGTACTGAAATTCTGCCCATTTATAATATTCATTTATCAAGTCTTCAAACCATTTCTTCAGATAGCTGTGGGGAAAGGTTTCCTGAAAGCGCTTGATTTCTTCTGACTCCAGGTGACAGTAGGTCATCTGCACCTCAATTTCTTCCAGATGATTCTGACTTGCATAAAAATATGCATAACACATAGCCTGTGCTTTGTGTACCAATACAGGCTCTTCCAGAAACTGCAAATCCATGTAAACGCCCTTAATTTCATCAATGGCTGTGCGTTCCTCTTCTTCTATAATACCGTCTGCCCGGCCTTCCACGGCAATCACAAATTCCTGATATTCCTGCTCCCATTTCAACGGCACCTCTGCCCGATAAGAAGTCTTCATCTGTTTTTGGATTTTCCGGTGTATTTTGCTGCCTTTGGTCATAGCATCCCTGTCTGCCTGAAAGGTTCTTCGGTTGTCCAGATTTCCGCTCCTCAGGATAAATTCTACCAGATTGCGGACTGAAATTTTAATCACTTCTTTTTCTTTGTTCATCATACACACCATTATAACACCCGCCTGTGTGTACGTCAAAAAAACCGCTTCTCCCAAAGGAAAAGCGGTCTTAGCCAATACATATTTGCGAATGTGTGTTGTACTGGGCTCCAATACTCATCATGAAATTTTATGCAACAGCAAATTTATCCAGGTAGCTGTTAAATTTCTCGTCGTGGCCATTGCATCTTACGGTAAGAATTCTTGTCAAATCCATGCTCAGGACACCTAAGATTGATTTTGCGTCAATAATTACTCTGTTATAAAATATGTCAATATCAAAATCACATTTGCTGGCTTCGTTGACAAATTCTTTTACATCTTCTTTTGCAGTCAGTTTAATTTTGCGCTCTACCATAAAACAATCATCCTTTCTATCTGTTAAGATTCAGAAAAATTATCTGGTCTGCAGCATTCCTCTTTCTGCATTATCGGTATTATTACACTGAATTTGCCATTTGTCAACAAATTCCGCCTTATCTGGTACTACCAGTTCTCTTCTGTTTTTTTGTTATTTTTTACATTTTCTTAACATAGATTGTCTCCCTTTTCATGAATTTTTTTCAAAACTCCTTTAAAAACGCAAAAAAGAACCGGTTACTTATGTGAATACCGATTCTTTTCCACTTGATTTTTTCTGCGTTTTTTCTGTTATTTATGGGAAGATACAGCACCTTAAGGCAGATATTTTTCCACATCTCCCAGATAAGTATTAACCACGCCTGCAAACTGACCGGCATCTACGGCCGCCGCCATCTCCGGGTCTAAAGGCATCTTGCCCATAACCGGAACCTGTACCTCGGCTGCTGCCGCGTCTACTTTGCTTTCTCCGAATACATAGATGGCTTTTCCGCAGTCCGGACATTTCACATAACTGTAGTTCTCTACCAGTCCCAATACAGGCACGTTCATCATTTTGGCCATATTATAAGCCTTTTTCACAATCATCTGTACCAAATCCTGAGGAGAAGATACAATGACAATGCCGTCAATGGGCAGAGACTGGAATACCGTCAGCGGCACATCGCCTGTTCCCGGCGGCATGTCTACGAACAGATAATCCAGTTCCCCCCACACCACATCTGTCCAGAACTGTTTTACCATATTGGCCAGAATCGGACCTCTCCAAATAACGGGAGCGTCCTCCTGTGGAAGCAGCAGGTTAATGGACATGACCTTAATGTCATTGCCTGTCTCCATTGGATAAATGCCGTTTTCATCTGCTACTGCTGCACCTTTTAATCCATACATTCTCGGAATGGAAGGGCCGGTAATATCGGCATCCATAATGCCCGCTTTATATCCCCGGTATGCCATTTCATTTGCCAGAGATGCCGTGACAAAGGATTTTCCCACACCGCCTTTTCCGCTGACAACTCCGATGACCTTTTTAATGCTGGAATGCGCATTCAGAGTTTCCTTGGGAATTCCGCCTCCTTTGGCACTGCTGCAGCCTGCACAGCTTTCTTTGCTGCAGGTCTTGCTGTCACATTGTTTTTTTTCTTCACTCATGACTTTTCCTCCTGGTATCTTTGTTTTCTGTATTATTTCATAAAACGGTCAATGGCTTTATTTAATTCTTCCAAAGCTTCTGTATCTCCGTGTTCGATGGCGTCTACGATACAGTGTTCGATATGATCCTGAAGAATTACTTTTCCGGTATTATTAATCGCTGATTTCACGGCAGAAAGCTGTATCAGCACCTCGCTGCAGTCCCTGCCCTCTTCTACCATACGGCGAATAGATTCCAAATGGCCGATTGCGCGGGAAAGACGATTCAGCACTGCTTTGGTATGTGCATGGCTGTGGGTATGCCCGTGACTGTGAGTCACTACGGTTCCATCTTCCAGCACATGGGTGTGTTCCTGATGATGCTTCTGATATTGCTCCATATCCTGCTCCTCCTTTCTCGCACTCACTTCATTATAACAGACCTTGCCGAAAAAGCAATGTTTAAAAGCTTCAAAACCGGGAAAAGGTGTAACGCTGATGGATGGCCGCAGTCATCACATCAAAGACTACACTGCCGTCCTCTTTATCCGTCCGTTCAATGGTCAGCTGTTCTTCATTTTTAAACTTTTCCCTTACATAGCTTTCCAAATCCGCCTGGTCGGGAAGTGCTATTTCTTCTATAAATATATCTCTCATCTGATTTCCGGGACAAAGATTAAACATCTCCCGAATGACCTCGTATTCCTGCATCTGATTTTCCTCCTGAATAATTTGACTTTATTACTCCATTTTACACCATACCACAACCGAAAGTCTACCTCTTGTACACTTTTTAGAAAAAAAGCGAAAAACAAATTGCCAATCCGCGAAATATATCGTATTATGGTATTTATCGAAAACACAGGAGGAATCACAAATGCAGCTTTTAAAGGAACGCATTTTAAAAGATGGAATTGTAAAACCGGGAAACATTCTGAAAGTAGACAGTTTTCTCAATCATCAGATGGATATTCCCCTTATTAATGAGATAGGAAAAGAGTTCAAACGAATTTACGCCGACGCACCTATCACCAAGATTCTCACCATTGAGGCTTCCGGTATCGGCATTGCCTGCATTGCAGCCCAGTATTTCAACGTACCTGTTGTCTTTGCTAAAAAAACCCAGAGCCTGAATTTGGACGGAGAAATGTACTGTACAAAAATCGAATCCTTCACACATAAGAAGGTTTACGATGTCATTCTGTCCAAGAAATTTTTAAATGCCGATGACCATGTACTGATTATTGATGACTTTCTGGCCAACGGCTGTGCTTTAAACGGCCTGATTGAAATTGTACACAATTCCGGAGCCGTTCTGGAAGGCACCGGTATCGTCATCGAAAAAGGCTTCCAGCACGGCGGCGACCTGCTGAGAGAAAAAGGAATCCGGGTGGAATCTCTGGCTATCATTGATTCTATGACGGATGACTCCCTTACCTTTCGTGAATAAGTATTTAAAAATCTGCGGCATTGAACACCCGGTTATTTTCTCTGTGTTCAATGCCGCAAATCTTCTCCCATAACTGGTATGGTTAAATAATTCGAAACTGGATATTTAACAAGTACCAGTTTTGCAGTATAGTAGGAAAAACAAATTAGAAAGGACGCCAATTTTATGAAAACTCATACAAAAACTCTTGTTTTAACTGCTCTTTTCGCGGCCCTCTGCTGCGTAGCCACCATGTCTGTCCGGATTCCCACACCGGGAACAGGCGGATACATTCACCCGGGAGACGCCATTGTCATTCTCTCCGGTGTGGTTCTTGGCCCTCTCTATGGATTCCTGGCTGCCGGCATTGGTTCCTGCATGTCCGACCTTTTGGGCGGATACCTGACTTATGTACCCATTACTCTGCTCATAAAGGGACTGGTGGCCATGACCTCCGCTTTTGCCTATCAGAAACTTTCCCATGCCGGAAAACATTCCTATGCGGGCGTTGCAGCCGGAGGCATTCTGGACATGATTCTGGTGCCCGGCGGATATTTCTGCTTTGAATATTTCCTGTACGGTGCAGGCGCGGCCGCCAGCATTCCCGCAAACCTCATTCAGGGCGCCAGCGGACTTGTCCTGGCTCTGGTACTCTACCCCGTCTTCGCTGCAATCCCGGACGTCAGACGCATTCTGGCAGCCCGGCAAGCTTAAAAATCCCCATCATTACGGACGGTCTTTTATCATTTGATAATAGTGCAGTTCTTCATACCCCAGACGCTCATACAGAGCGATTGCTCTTTTGTTGGTATAAGTAGCCTCCAGGCGGAAACGCTTCGCCTGGGGGTATTCCTTTTCTACCCATGCAAATACCTTGGTTCCATAGCCTTTTCCCCTACAGCTGCTCTTAAAAAACAATTCTTCCAGCCAAATAGCCATACCTCCGGCTTCGTTACTCCAGGTAATGGCAATAAGGAAGTATCCCACAACTCCTGTTTCGTCCTCCAGCATCAGAACTCTGGAATATTCCCGGCTTCTCATACACTCCTGCAGCGTACGCTCAAAATGTTCCTCCGGTACGTCATGGTCACAGGCCGGTCCGCCGTAAAACTCTTTTGCCATGGCAAAAAATTCCTGTCTGTCTTCTTTCCTGATATCTCTGATATGCAACATATTTTTTCCTCTGCTTTCTCTTTATTAATTTGTGATTCATTATAATTTGCTCAAAAATGAAAACACTTTTTTCATCATTTCACAGTCTTCACTGTAAGGACAATTTCCGTAATCACAGTCAATTCTATCCAGTACAAATCCCTCTTCTCCCTGCTCAAATTCTCCTATCGCAGTTCTTGCCATATCGTAATTTTTGCAGTATCCATTGAAAAATTCTTCTCTGATTTCACTCATGTTTTCCCTGCTTCTCCCTTAATGTTTTTAAGTCTACCTGCCGTCCGTCCGGGTGGCCTCCTGCCATATTTTCAACCCTGGAATTATCCAGAAATGAGGCTCGCATAATAGAATTACTGCCGAATTTTTTCCGTATTTTGTCCACTGCCTGATCCATTTTTTCCATTTTTTCATAGTCCGTGGTGTCGAATAGGCTGAGCTGGCGTCCCCTTTCCTCTCTGGATACTTTGCTGGTGTATACTCCCAAAAGCCGTATGGGGGTTCCGTCCCAAAGTTCATCAAACAACTGGCAAACCGCCTCATAAATCTCCCCTGTCAGATTGGTGGGAGCCTGCATCACCTTCTGATGTGATACAGTTTTCATCTCGAAATCCCGAATAGAAACAGACACAACTTCTGCTCTGGCCTCATCTTTTCTGAGGCGTGAAGCCACTGTTTCACAAAGAGAAAGCAGCACCATTTTGGCCGTACTTTCTTCTGTAACGTCAAAGGCAATGGTGGTGCTGTTGCTGTAGCCTTTATTCCCATGAGCATCGCTTTCCACCAGAGAAGCATCTCTGCCATTGGCAAAATTCCATATGCTTTCCCCTTGTTTTTTCAAATGATTTTTCAGAATTTCCACATCCGTCCGGGCCAGTTCCCCAATGGTATAGATACCCAGTTTTTTCAGTACCTGCTCTGTAGAACGTCCTACAAACAGCAATTCTGATACTGGAAGCGGCCACATTTTTTTCTGAATTTCCTCTTGAAAAAGTGTATGTACACGGTCCGGTTTTTCAAAATCCGAAGCCATTTTCGCCAGATATTTTTTATCGGAAATGCCTATGTTGACCGTAAATCCCAATTCTTTGCTGATACGGTTCTTCAACCTGTGGGCAAAGGCTACCGGCTCGCCAATCAGGTGTTCCATTCCGCTCATATCCATAAAAGCCTCATCAATGCTGTACTGTTCCACATCGGGGCTGTACTCCCTTAAAATCTCCATAAATTTGGCAGAATACTGGCGGTACATGGCATGATGGGCTGGAACTACCGTAAGTCCCGGACACTTCTTTAAGGCATCTGTCAGAGGCTCTCCGGTTCTCACACCACAGGCCTTGGCAGACAGTGATTTTGCCAGAATAATGCCCCGCCTTTTGCTCTTATCCCCGCCTACCGCACTGGCAATCTCCCGTAAATCCACGGTGCCGCCCTGCTCTCTTAAACGGTACACAGCCTCCCAGGATAAAAATGCACTGTTCACATCAATATGAAAAATGACCGTTTTCATAAAATCCAACCTGCCTTCCTAAAATGCCAGTTTCTTTACCGCCCATGCAGCCTGCAGCGCCTCTTCCTCAGTATTAAACCAGGAGAAAGAAAAGCGAATCGTTCCCTGCTTTTCTGTACCCAAAGCCCGATGAATAAGCGGCGCACAGTGCACCCCGGCCCGGACTGCAATGTCATATTCCCGCCAAAGCACATCTCCCATTTCCTTGGAATCATAATCTCTGATATTCAGAGAAACCACTGCCGTCCTGTCTTCGGCTTCAAAATCTCCATATACAGTAACACCGGGAATTTTTTCCACCTGTTCATAAAAAATACGCATCAGGCAGCTTTCATGCTTCTGTATATTCTCTACTTTTGTTTCTTTTAAAAAGTCAAAGGCTGCGGATAATCCGGCAATGCTATGTCCGTTTGCTGTACCCGCTTCCAACGCCTCCGGTATTATAGAAGGGTGCTCTTTCTCAAAGGAATGGATACCACTCCCTCCTACTTTAAAGGGCGGCAATGTAATGTCCTGCCCTACGCACAACCCTCCCGTTCCCTGGGGGCCCAAAAGCCCTTTGTGTCCGGTAAAACACAAAAGCTCAATGCCTGTTTTCCCCATATCTATAGGAATACATCCTCCGCTCTGGGCCACATCTACACCCAGATGTACACCTTTTCCCCTGCATATTTTTCCAATTTCTACAAGAGGAAGTAGATTTCCCGTGACATTGGAGGCATGGGTGCAGAACAACCAGGAGGTCTCCGGGCATATGGCCTTCTCAATATCTTCTGCCAAGATTCTGCCCTTATTATCTGCTTTTACAATCGTTAGCTTCACACCTTTTCGTGCCTTCCTGTACAGAGGACGAAGCACGGAATTATGCTCTGCTTCTGTAGTTATCACATGCATCCCCGGCTTTATTGCTCCCTCTATGGCAATATTCAATGCCTCTGTGGCGTTGCTGGTAAATACGGTCCTTTCAGCCCTCCCTGCTCCGAAAAAAGCGGCTGCTTTTTCCCTGGCTGCATAGATTTCCCTGGCCGCTGCCAGCGCCGGTCCATGCATACCTCTGGCACTGTTTCCTAGTCTGTCCATAGCATCAAAAACAGCTTGTTTTACACATTGGGGCTTTTTAATCGTCGTAGCCGCATTGTCCAGATAAATCATTTTTCTACTCCTGCTTTTCTGATTTTCATATAAGCCTCCTGCTTTGTCAGGACTCTTCCAATCACAGCAAAAGGCGTTTCCATTTCCTTATTTTTCAACGCTTCTAATATAGCGTCTGCGTACTTTTCCTCCACACTCACCAGAAGGCCGCCGGAAGTCTGAGGGTCAAAAATCAGGTCCTCCATGGCTTCCTCAATACCGCTTTCCAGCAATATTTCCGGCTTTTGGTAACGCTTATTCCGGTAGGTTCCCTCCGGCACCAATCCCATAGACGCATAGTCCAGTGCCTCCGGAAGAATGGGCAGCCTGTCTGCCAGGATTTCCAGAGTCACTTCACTGGCTCTGGCAATTTCCAGGCCGTGTCCTGCCAGAGAAAATCCTGTCACATCTGTACAGCAGTGAATGGGAAATTCCTGAAACACATCTCTGGCCTTTTTGTTCAGGGTTGTCATACTCTCGATGACTTTTTTTCGGGCATATTCCGAGGCCAGCTCTGCCTTTACCGCTGTATTTACCAGCCCTGACCCCAGAGGTTTTGTAAGAATCAGCACGTCCCCGGCACGTGCACCCTGGTTTTTCCAGATTTTTTCCGGATGCACAAACCCGGTGACCGCCATACCGTACTTAGGTTCTTCGTCATTAATGGAGTGGCCGCCTGCCAGAACAGCCCCTGCTTCTTTTACCTGATCGGCCCCGCCTGCCAGGATTTCTCCCAGCACATCGGCGCCCAGGCAGTGGGGATAAGCTACAATATTTAAAGCCAGCTTCGGCTCTCCCCCCATGGCATAAATATCACTTAACGCATTAGCTGCGGCAATCTTTCCAAAGGTATACGGCTCGTCCACCATAGGCGGAAAAAAGTCCAGGGTCTGAATCATAGCCAACTCTTCGGAAATCTGATACACAGCTGCATCATCTGAGGTTTCCACCCCTACCAGAAGATTTTCGTTTTGAAATTTAGGCAGTTTCCCTACAACTTCTGCAAGAATCTGAGGGGAAAGTTTGGCAGCGCAGCCTGCGCTTTTTGCAAATTGTGTTAATTTTATTCTCTCTTTTTCCATCTTCTCATTCCACATTTATCTGTACTTCTACCGGACAATGGTCTGAGCCCAAAACTTCTGTGTGAATGGCTGCGCTAACCAGCTTATCTTCCAGTCTTTTAGACGTGCAGAAATAGTCAATGCGCCATCCTGCGTTCTTTTCTCTGGCCTTAAAACGATAGGACCACCAGGAATAAATTCCCGTTTCCTCCGGATAAAAATAGCGGAAGGTATCTGTAAATCCGCTTTCCAGAAATTCTGTAAATTTGCCTCTTTCTTCCTCTGTAAAACCTGCATTTCTTCGATTGGTTTTTGGATTTTTCAGGTCTATTTCCCGATGTGCCACATTCAAATCTCCACACATAATTACAGGCTTTTTCTCATCTAATTTCTTTAAATAAGCACGAAAATCATCTTCCCATTTCATTCGGTAATCCAGTCTTGCCAACTCACTTTGGGAATTAGGTGTATAAACCGTAACCATATAAAAATTTTCATATTCCAGGGTAATGACACGTCCTTCCTGGTCGTGTTCTTCTATACCTATGCCGTATGTCACGGTAAGCGGTTTCTTTTTTGTAAAAATGGCGGTTCCGGAATAGCCCTTTTTCACCGCATAATTCCAGTAACAATAATATCCCTCCGGTGAAAAGTCTATCTGTCCCTCCTGCAGCTTTGTTTCCTGAAGGCAGAAAAAGTCCGCATCTGTTTCCTGAAAATATTCGGTAAAGCCTTTCTGCACACATGCACGCAACCCATTTACATTCCATGAAATAAATTTCATTATCGGTCTCCTTTTCTTGTCTTTTTGCACATCTTTCTTTTTATTATACACTATTTTTTCTCCCTTGCGAAGTCAAAAACTTTTGGTAAATCACTTTACGAATCCCGAAAGCAGAGTATATAATAAGAAGTACATTAAAATTTGTTATGCAAGAAAAGGAGAACTACAATGGGTGGAATATTTGGAGTAACTTCTAAGTCAAGCTGTACTTTGGATTTATTTTTCGGAACAGATTATCATTCTCATCTGGGAACCAAACGCGGCGGTATGGCCGTATATGGACCAAACGGCTTCAGCCGCTCGATTCACAACATCGAAAACACTCCCTTCCGTACCAAATTTGACGGAGATTTGGACGAACTGGAAGGAACTGCCGGTATCGGCTGTATTTCCGACAATGAACCACAGCCACTTCTGGTGCAGTCTCATCTGGGCAGTTTTGCCGTTACAACGGTAGGTAAAATTAACAACATGAACGAACTGGTAGATATTTCCTACAAAAATGGCTGTACCCACTTTCTGGAAATGAGCGGCGGCAGCATTAACCCTACGGAAATGGTGGCCTCTTTGATTAATCAGCAGGCAACTATTGTGGACGGTATCCGCTATGCCCAGGAACTGATTCAGGGATCCATGACACTTCTGGTTTTAACTCCGGAAGGCATCTATGCAGCCAGAGACCGTATGGGACGTACTCCAATGATTATCGGGAAAAAGGACGGCGCACACTGTGCTTCTTTTGAAAGCTTTGCCTACTTAAATCTGGGCTATGAAACGTTGCGTGAACTGGGTCCCGGAGAAATTGTTTTCCTGACACCGGAGAGCGTGGAAACTCTTTCCCAGCCATTAAATGAAATGAAAATCTGTTCCTTCTTATGGGTATATTACGGATATCCTACCTCTACCTATGAAGGCATCAACGTGGAAAATATGCGTTACGAATGCGGTAAAAAGCTGGCTCAAAGAGATGCGCAGAGAGATGATGTCAACCCGGACCTGGTTGCAGGCGTTCCGGATTCCGGTATCGCCCATGCCATCGGCTACGCCAATGAATCCGGCATTCCGTTCTCCCGCCCATTTATAAAATATACACCGACCTGGCCCCGTTCCTTTATGCCATCCCGACAGGAACAGCGAAACCTCATTGCCAGGATGAAACTAATTCCTGTGGAAGCTTTAATTAAAAACCGCAGCCTGCTGCTCATTGATGACTCCATTGTCCGCGGCACACAGCTTCGGGAAACCACAGAATTTCTGTACAACAGCGGTGCAAAGGAAGTTCATATCCGCCCGGCCTGCCCGCCACTCCTTTTTGGCTGTCCGTTCCTGAACTTCTCCCGTTCCAAATCCGAAATGGATTTGATTACCAGAAGAATCATTGCAGCAAGAGAAGGGGAAACGGTCAGCCGTGAAGTGCTGGATACCTACGCCGATCCGGATTCCCAGAACTATAAAGAAATGCTGGAGGAAATCGGAAGACAGTTAAACTTTACTACCCTGCATTTCCATCGGTTGGATGACTTGCTGTCCTCTATTAATATTGAACCTTGCAAAGTATGTACTTACTGCTTTAACGGAAAAAAATAGCATAAATAATTGCCGTACGAAATACATAGTTAAACAATTGTTTCGTACGGCAATTTTATTTCCATATGCATCTAAGACTACACCAGCAATTTTAGTATCTCCAGACTCCTAAATTCCTTCTCCACATACCGTTTCCGGTACGCCCGCATAACTCTTCCCACCTCTTCCAGCACTTCCCTATTCACGGTAAAGGAGTACAGTTTTTCCAGTTTGGCTGCAATAATAAACTGCAGAGTATAGAGCGCCGAGGGGCTGATATGTATCAATCCTTTTTCCGCCTGGCCGCAGTTTTCACAGAAAACACCCGACTGTTCTACAGAAAACCAACAGATATTTTCCGTACTTCCGCAGTCTCTGCAGGCAAAAACCGAGGGATATTCCCCGTTTATTGTCATGGCTTTCAGCTCAAATACATAGCGTATGAGGGCGTTCTCCATCTGCTGCTTTACCAGCGCTTTCAGCGTCACATACAGCAGGTTCAGCATCTGCTTTTCGTCCGTATTTTCACTGGAATAATACTCTGCCAGTTCCAGAAAATAAAAGCCATAATACACTCCCGGCTGTATAGAAGCCAGTTCTGAAAAGTATTCCATTACGGAAGCGGAACGCATCTGATACGAAGTTCTGCCCTCATACAAAAAGAACGAGCCAAAAACAAAGGGATTGGCCACCGCCAGAAGGGGGCTGTTCTGTCTTCTGGCCCCCTTGGCAAATACGGTGATTTTCCCTCTCTCCTTCGTAAGCATCACCAGTCTTTTGTCATATTCTCCAATGGGCATGGAAGACAGTACCATGCCGGTCACAGTAATGAAATCGCTCATCAGATTTCCTTCTTGTCGTATCCGAAATTCTTAATCAGGTAATCACTGTCTCTCCAGTCCTTCTTTACCTTGACCCAGAGTTTCAGATTTACTTTCATATCCAGCATTTTTTCAATCTCAAACCGGGCTGCACTTCCGATTTTTTTCAGCATGGCGCCTTGTTTTCCTATGATAATTCCCTTATGAGAATCCCGTTCACAGATAATGGTGGCATCAATATCCACCAGATTTCCCTGAGAGCGTTCTTTCATCCGGTCAATGGTCACTGCAATTCCGTGAGGAATTTCCTCATCCAGTGTACGCAGCGCTTTTTCCCGAATCATCTCTGCCACAATCTGTCTTTGCGGCTGGTCTGTCACAGTGTCCTCATCATAAAACTGCGGTCCATAAGGCAGGTATTTAAAAATACATTCCAGAAGTGTGTCCAGGTTCTGGGAACGAAGAGCCGATACCGGTACAATCTCCGCAAAACTGCAGATATTGCGGTATGATTCAATAAAACCCGCAACTTCACTTTTCTTTACGGTGTCCACTTTATTGATTACCAGAATCACCGGAAGCTTACACAGCTTCAATTGCTCTGCAATATGCCGCTCTCCTGCACCGATAAAATTGGTTGGCTCTACCAGCCACAGAATCACATCCGCGTCTTTAAAAGTTCTCTGGGCAACATTTACCATATATTCTCCCAGTTTGTTTTTAGCCTTGTGAATTCCCGGTGTATCCAGAAATACCACCTGGCCCCGTTCATCTGTATAAACCGTTTGAATTTTATTCCTGGTGGTCTGGGGTTTTCTGGATGTAATGGCAATCTTCTGTCCGATTAAATGATTCATCAACGTGGATTTTCCCACATTGGGCCTGCCTATAATGGCTGCAAAGCCCGATTTAAAATCTGCATTCATACATTCTCCTTTTTACAGTAAGTGTCTGACCTCGCCAAACACCTTTTTCTCCTGTTCTATTTTCTCTTCACTGCCAATGACACAGATACGGTTCTGTTCCATCATGGCGTCTACAATGCCTGCCAGACGGCGTATATCTTCCGGCTGTGCATTTAAAATTTCGCTGCGCTCTTTCTGTAAGTCCTCTTCCGTCAGATTGGAAAACCAGGCATTTAAAGACATATTCCCCTTGGCTGACGGAGTCAGAGGTGTGTCGATTTCGCTGATTGTTCCGATAATGTATTTTGTCATTTCTCTTTCATCTGCATCAAAAGAGCGGATAAAATCTCCTGTCTTTTTAAACACTGCCAGTGTTTTCGTAAGGTTCGGGTCGCGGTAAGATACCAAAAATCCGTCTCCGTTTCGTCTGAAAGAACTCATACAGCCATACGCACCGCCCTTCACGCGGATATTCATCCAGAGATATTCATAACTTAACATGACTTTCAGTATCCGAAGGGCGCCTGTATAGGCAAAACCTGCCTCCGCAAAATTGCCGGCCGCTGCTACATACTGCACCTGTCCGGAGGTTTTGAAGCCCTCGTTTTTGACTTCAAACTGTGTTTTTGTTGCTCCTGTTTTTACAGCAGAAGTATAAAGAACGCCCTTTAACTGCTCTACTTCTTTTTCCAGATATGCATATCCCTCCTCATCTGCCGTATAGCTTACCAACAGATTTTCCGGTCTGAAAACATAGTGCATCAATCCTTTGAGATTTGCAATAATCTCCTGCTTTTTCTCCTGAAAATTCTTTTCCATCTCATCTACAAATTTGTAAAAATCAATGCCTGCTACTCTTTCCTGGAAATTAGAATTTTCAGAAAAATAGGAAAGTGCCCGCATAACTGCTGTGCTGTGTCCGGCAGAAGCCAGGTTCATCTGCAGTCTGGATTTCATTTTTGCAATGATTTCATAAAGCCGTTTTTCATCATCCAGATGAGAGGTACAAAGAATTTCTCTTATCATTTCAAAAACAAAGGGTAAATCTTTATACAAAGTTTTCGCCCGAATCCCCATCACTTGTGTGGTCTTTTGGTTGTCCTTTGCATCTCCGAATACCTGAATTCCAAAGGCAATTCCACCGCTTCTGGCATTGATTTCATTAAACAGTTCTCCGTATTTGTAATGTTCCGTATCTACATAACCTAGCACGGATTTCAGAATTCCGAGATAGGGAATCAAATCCTGAGGTACCTGTTTTGTATCAAAGAGCAAATCCAGATACCCGATGCCGTTAGTATAAAGGTTGTGGTGAAGAATCCGGGTATCTCCCACCTTTTTTTCTGTATTGTATAGCTTTGCCGCTTCTGTGCCGATATCGCTTCTTTTCAGCAGTGGAATGGTACGAAGGGCTTCCTCTGTCTCCGGCTCATCCTGGTATTTCTTTAAGTGTCTGGTATCTGCAGCAATTTTGCTGATTTCCTCTTTGCTTAAAGATGCTTTGTAAGCCGCCAGTTTTTCTTCCAGCTTTTTGTCTGTTTCCGCAGCCAGTCCTCTTTTGGGATTTACCACTACAATAGAAGCATGGGTATTCTCCAACAGATATTTTTCAATCAGTTCTTCAAAGTATCCGGTATCTGCTTTTGCTTTCAATTTTTCGAAAATATCCAGACGCATTACCTGGTCAAAAGGCCGGTTATCATCATATAACCAGCTGTCAAACACGTCAATGCCGTACATCAGTCCTTTGGGGAAGGAGGAGAAGTCCGCCTCACGGAAACGGAATTCCATATAATTAATGCCCGCTGCAATGGCCTTTTTGTCTACTCCATTTTTCACAATCTCTTTCAGTGTATCCTGAATCAGAGACACAAAGCGTTCCTTATCCTCAGGTCTGGCATTTTTCGCTACAATGGAAAAGAAGGGCTGATAGATACCGTCTTCATAAGAGCCCATAATATCCTTTCCGATTCCCTTATCTAAAAGCACCTGCTTTAAAGGCGCCCCGGGTGCGCTTAGAAGGGTATAATCCAGCACTTCAAAGGCTGTACAGGTTTCCACATCCAGGCTGTCTCCCACAACCACATTGTAGGAAAGGTAGGAATTATTTTCCTCCGGCTCATTTTCTGTAATAGAATATTCCATTTCCAGTTCCCGCACCGCCTCAAAGGGGTTTTGCCGGGGAATTTCCGAGTGTACGGGAATTTCATCATATTTGCCCAGATATTCCTTGTCCATCCAGTTCAGCCGCTCTTCCATGTCCATGTTTCCGTAAAGATAAATATAGCTGTTGGCCGGGTGATAATAGCGGCTATGGAAAGAAAGAAAGTCGGAATACTTCAGCTCAGGAATATATTTCGGGTCGCCGCCGGACTCTACACCATAAGGAGTATCCGGAAACAGAGAATTGAAAATTTCTCTTTCCAACACGTCCTCCGGTGAGGAAAAAGCGCCCTTCATTTCATTATAAACCACGCCATTTAACGTAATCGGCCCGTCTTCCTCTTCCAGTTCATAGTGCCAGCCTTCCTGACGGAAAATTTCTTCTTTTTCATAAATATTTGGAAAAAATACCGCGTCCAGATACACATGCATCAGGTTTTTAAAATCCTGTTCATTGCAGCTGGCAATGGGATACATGGTCTTATCCGGATACGTCATGGCGTTCAAAAATGTATTCAAGGAACCCTTCACCAGTTCTACAAAGGGGTCTTTTAACGGGTATTTTTCGGAACCGCACAATACACTGTGTTCCAAAATATGCGCCACACCAGTACTGTCGGAAGGCGGGGTGCGGAAAGCGATATTAAATACTTTATTGTCATCATCGTTTTCCAGAAGCATCACTCTTGCACCGCTTTTTTCATGTTTCAGCAGATAACCTTTTGAATGAATATCCGGGATATCCTGCGTCAATACCAGCTCATAAGCCGGAACCTGCTCGATTCTCATAGTCTTTCCTCCGTATTCTTTTCTGTCTTCATACATAGCATATAGTATAACACAATTTATGTTTTCTTGATAGGGGTTTTCCTATCAGAAAAGGCAGCCAAAGCCACCCGCATTTCAAAAATGCCGATGTCCAGGCCGCCTTTTTGCATTTTGTTTTCATTTACAATTTTGAATAACCGTATCCATTTACAATGGCATCTATCCTTTCTTTTCGCTGACACATGGGGCATTTTTCCGCCGGATAAGATTCATAATCGGGAATGTCCTGCTTATCATATACTGCATTTATTTCAATTCCCGCCACTTTGTTCACCGCACTGAAAATTGCGGAGACTCCCTGTATTTTGCCCCCATAATACAGCACGGTTTCCATACACTGCCGCAGTGTTGTACCCGTAGTAATGGAACCCATCAAAATCACCGTATTCCTGTTTTTTACCATGTTTTGCGTATTATCCCTGAAAAGCATCTGCCCATTGGCATTAAATTCCGGTGTCACAATGTAAATGGTCTTGTGCGCATTCATGGATAAAACACCGGCTTTGGCCAGTTCCTCTGCCAGAAAGGCACCTACAACTTCCAATCCGTCCAGACAAATAATACTGTCTACCGGTGTTGTCGCCTCATATTTGGCAGACAGCAGCCTTGCAATTTGGGCCGCCTCCGCACATCTGGTTTTCATCGTGGTCATATCCAGATAATGAGTGATATGGGACTGGGACGTTATAAAATGTCCCGATATAATTTTCAGCTGAATCTTTTCGTCCCCTTTTGCATACGCCTTAAACATTCTTGCCTCCATATCCATAAAAATCCCTCCCATCTTTTGACAGAATGTCTCTTTTTTCTGCTATTCGCCCTCAAATTTTCTGATAATTTAATTATATCACGGTTTTTATGCAAAAGAAACAAAAATCTTTTCTTTTATATTTTTTCTTGACTATCTGGAAGTAATGTGCTATTTTATTGTTTAATCAAAAAATGAAAGGAAGTGAAGATTTTCATGGACGACGATCCTGATACGAATTGTATTAAAACACTGATTTCCTCTCCATGTGAGATTATGAATAGATAACGGAACAGCTGCACAGATAGCATTACTGTCTGTGGGGCTGTTCCGTTTTGCATTTTATTTCACAAACTTTACAATTTTATCTTACAGGAGGAACATTATGATTAGTTCATTTTTTTTATTAGCAATACTTATTTTACTAAATGCTGTTTTCGCAAGTGCGGAAATTGCAGTCATTTCCATGAATGAAACAAAGTTGAAAATGCTCACAGAACAGGGAAACAAGAAGGCTGTAAAACTGACGAAGCTAACCCGGCAGCCGGCACGTTTTCTGGCAACCATTCAGGTAGCCATTACCCTGGCAGGCTTTTTAAGCAGTGCCTTTGCAGCGGACTATTTTGCCCAGCCTCTGGTGGACACGCTTCTGCAGGCAGGCGTGCCCATCTCGGAACAGGTGTTAAGTTCGCTGTCTGTTATTGTCATTACCATTGTTCTATCTTATTTCAGCCTGGTTTTCGGAGAACTGGTACCGAAACGAATTGCTATGAAAAAGGCAGAAACTCTGGCCTTATCCCTGGCGGGGATTCTGTATACGGTTTCTAAAATCACCGCCCCTCTGGTATCTCTTTTAACGGTATCTACCAATGTAGTTTTAAAACTGCTCGGCATAAATCCGGAAGAAACGGAAGAACAGGTAACCGAAGAGGAAATCCGTATGATGCTTTCAGAAGGCAGTCAGCAAGGTACCATTGCCAAAGACGAAACAGAAATGATTCAGAATGTTTTTGACTTTAATGACACCAGTGCAGAACAGATTTGCACACATCGAATTGACGTACTTTCTCTAAATTACGAAGACAGTTTAAATACATGGGAAACTATTATTTTTGACAGCCGTCATACTTATTACCCTGTCTATCGGGAAAATACGGACAACATCGTAGGTATTCTGGATACCAAGGACTACTTTAGAACAAACACCAAAACAAGAGAATATATTCTGAAACATGCCTTGGATACTCCCTGGTTTGTACCCGAGAACATTAAGGCAAACGTACTGTTCCAGGAAATGAAGAAATCCAGAAAATATTTTGCCGTGCTGATAGACGAATATGGCGGCATGTCTGGAATCATCACCCTTCACGACCTGATTGAGGCTCTGGTTGGTGACTTATATGAACTGGAAGATGATTTGCAGCGTCCGGAAATTATACAGATATCAGAAAACACCTGGAACATTCTGGGCAGCGCCAGTCTTGACGATGTAGCAGAAGCCGTAGGTATCAAGCTGCCTGTTGAACGCTACGATACTTATAACGGGTATGTCTGTGATATCATAGGACGAATCCCAAACCGCGGAGAAAGCTTCACCTGTGAGGCTGATGGACTGAAAATACAAGTACATACGGTGGAGAATCATTGCATTGGGGAGACTACGGTCACGCTGGCGTAAATATCTCCTCTTATCAAAAAGGACTCCCTCCCCGCAGTTGCCTGCGGGTGGGAGTCCTTTTCAATCGTTTGGACACATTTATAACATTTCAGTTAATGGAATTACTCTTCTGTTTTTCCGTACAGAGTAACCAGTTTGTTCAGATATTCGTATCTTTCCTTAGCTTCAGACTCATTCTTAGCAAACAGTCTAGCTGCTTTTTCCGGATTAGAACGTTTCAGAGAATTGTAGCGAACTTCTCCGTCTAAGAATTCCTGGTATCCTTCTGCTGCCGGTGCTTTAGAATCCAGAGAGAATTTGTTTTCTGCTGCTGGATTGAAGCGGAAGTTGTGCCAGTATCCACATTTAACTGCTAATTCTTCTTCTGTCTGAGCTTTGCTCATACCTTTCTTGATACCATGGTTGATACATGGAGCGTAAGCAATAATCAGAGATGGTCCCGGATATGCCTCCGCTTCAGCAATTGCTTTTACAGTCTGGTTGAAGTCTGCACCCATAGCAATCTGAGCAACGTATACATAACCATAGCTCATAGCGATAGAAGCCATATCTTTCTTCTTCACTTCTTTACCGCCTGCTGCGAACTGTGCGATAGCACCTGTCGGTGTAGATTTAGAAGACTGTCCACCTGTGTTGGAGTAAACTTCTGTATCGAATACCATAACGTTGATATCCTGTCCGGAAGCTAATACGTGGTCAACGCCACCAAAACCGATGTCGTATGCCCAACCGTCACCACCGAAGATCCACTGGGATTTCTTAGCTAAGAAGTCTTTGTTCTTAACGATGTCTTTGCATACGTCACAATCAACACCTTCTAATGCTGCAACTAATTTATCTGTAGCTGCACCGTTTGTAATTCCGCTTCCGAATGTATCTAACCATTCCTGACAAGCAGCTTTTACTTCTTCAGAAGATCCTTCGTAAGCCATTACAGACTCAACTTTTTCTTTTAATCCGCCACGGATAGCTTTCTGAGCTAATAACATACCGTATCCGAATTCAGCGTTATCTTCGAACAGAGAGTTAGACCATGCAGGACCCTGTCCTTTTGCGTTTACAGTGTATGGTGTAGATGGTGAGGAGTTACCCCAGATAGAGGAACAGCCTGTTGCGTTAGCAATGTACATTCTGTCACCAAATAACTGTGTGATTAATTTAGCGTAAGGTGTTTCTCCACAACCTGCACAAGCTCCTGAGAACTCAAGTAACGGCTGTTTGAACTGAGAACCTTTTACTGTATTTTCTTTGAATTTAGCGATAACATCTTCTTTAACCGGTAATGTTACACCGTAATCGAAGAATTTCTGCTCGCCTGCATTTGCTTCCATGTTTGCCATAACAAGCGCTTTTGCACCCTTCTTACCTGGGCAGACATTAGCACAAGAACCACATCCTGTACAGTCGTAAGCAGATACAGTCATAACGAATTTGTAATCAGCCATACCTGTCATAGGCAATGTTCTCATTCCTTCCGGAGCTGCTGCTACTTCTTCGTCAGTCATAGCAACCGGACGGATAACAGCATGAGGACATACATATGCACAACGGTTACACTGGATACAGTTTTCCGGCTGCCATACAGGGATATCCACTGCAATACCACGTTTTTCAAATGCAGAAGAACCAGATGGGGTAGTACCGTCAACGTAATTTTTGAATGCAGATACAGGTAATGTATTACCTTCCTGAGCATTTACTTTTGCCTGGATGTTGTTTACGAAATCAACAACGTCGCCGCGTCCGCCTTCTGCATGTGCCATAAACAGACCTTCATCAGCGCAGTCTTTCCAGCTTTCCGGAACCTGAACTTCAACAACCTGTTTTGCACCTGCATCGATAGCGTCATAATTCATCTGAACGATAGCGTCACCTTTTCTTCCGTAAGTTGCTTTTGCAGCAGCTTTCATTAATTCAATAGCATGATCTTCCGGAATGATGTTAGCCAGTTTGAAGAATGCAGACTGAAGAACTGTGTTGATACGTCCGCCAAGTCCGATTTCTTTACCAATCTTAATACCGTCAATTACATAGAATTTGATATTGTGGTTGGCAATAAATGCTTTTACCTGTCCCGGCAAGTGTTTTTCAAGGCCTTCCATATCCCATGGGCAGTTTAATAAGAATGTACCGCCGTCAACTAATTCCTGAACCATGTTGTATTTGTTCACATAAGACGGGTTGTGACATGCAACAAAGTTTGCCTGTCTAATCAGATATGTGGATTTGATTGGGCTCTTACCAAAACGAAGGTGAGACATTGTAACACCACCGGATTTTTTAGAGTCATAATCAAAGTATGCCTGTGCATACATATCTGTGTTGTCACCGATAATCTTGATGGAGTTTTTGTTCGCACCAACAGTACCGTCAGCTCCTAATCCCCAGAATTTGCAGTTGATAGTTCCTTCCGGTGTAGTAACAAGAGGAGCGCCAACTTCCAGAGATAAGTTTGTAACATCATCCACAATACCGATTGTGAATTTTTCTTTTGTTGTGTTTTCGTATACAGCAACGATCTGAGCCGGTGTTGTATCTTTGGAACCTAATCCGTAACGTCCGCTGAAGATTGGTGTATCGTTGAATTTTGTGCCTTTTAATGCAGCAACAACGTCTAAGTATAATGGTTCACCAAGAGCACCTGGTTCTTTTGTTCTGTCTAATACAGAAATCTGTTTTACAGAATCCGGAATAGCGTTTACTAATGCTTCCGCGCAGAATGGTCTGTAAAGACGAACTGTAACAAGACCAACTTTTTTGCCTGCTGCCATTAAGTAATCGATGGTTTCTTCAATTGTTTCACAAGCAGAACCCATAGCGATGATTACGTGTTCAGCATCTTCAGCACCGTAGTAGTTGAATAATTTATAGTTTGTACCGATTTTTTCGTTTACTTTGTCCATGTATTCCTGTACTAATGCAGGTAATGCATCATAGTATGGGTTACATGCTTCTCTTGCCTGGAAGAAGATATCCGGGTTCTGAGCAGAACCTCTCTGGCATGGGTGATTTGGATTTAAAGCGTGTTTACGGAATGCGTCAACAGCGTCCATATCTACCATGTCTTTTAAATCTTTGTAATCCCATGTTTCAATCTTCTGGATTTCATGAGATGTACGGAATCCGTCGAAGAAGTTAATGAATGGAACTTTCCCTTTGATTGCGGAGCAATGAGCAACCGGTGTTAAGTCCATAACTTCCTGTACAGAAGATTCACATAACATAGCGCAGCCTGTCTGACGGCATGCATAAACATCAGAGTGGTCTCCGAAGATAGACAGTGCATGGCTTGCTAAAGCACGAGCAGATACGTTGATAACGCCCGGTAACTGCTCACCAGCGATTTTGTAAAGGTTTGGAATCATCAACAGAAGACCCTGAGATGCTGTATATGTAGTAGTCAGGGCACCTGCTGCCAAAGAGCCGTGAACTGCACCAGCAGCACCAGCTTCAGACTGCATTTCTGTAACCTGTACTTCCTGTCCGAAAATGTTCTTTCTTCCCTGTGTTGCCCACTCATCTGTAGCTTCTGCCATTACGGATGAAGGGGTAATCGGATAGATAGCCGCAACATCTGAATAAGCATATGAAGCATGAGCTGCTGCATGGTTACCATCCATGGTTTTCATCTTTCTAGCCATTTGATTTTTTTCCTCCTTGAAAATTGTTGTTTTTTTAACAATATTCCACTTCGCTCACGAAGTCTATAAGAAATTATAGCACGATTTCAAGTGCATGTCCATTTGTAAAACATAAGAAAATCAAATGTTTTCCCAAAAAAACATGCCCTCTCCTGCTTTTGGCTTATTTTTCTTCTGAAACTTCCCCTGCCATAATTTCCGCAATAGATTTTGCAGACAATTCCCGCAGCAAAACACCCTGTATTCTTTCCAATTCCCTGTGCACCCTGCAGCCACAGTCCTCCTGATTGTGTACACAGGGCTTCTTGGGATTCATACATTCTATCATATAAAAGTCCGGCTCTACCGCCAGATAAATATCCAGAAGCGTCAGCTCCTCTATGGACCGCTTCAGCGCATAGCCGCCGTTGCTTCCCCGAAAAGACTTTACAATTTCCTTTTTTTCCAGTTTTTTCAGTATTTTATATACGAACGCCGGTGTAAGCCCCTCCTGGTCACATACCTGGTTGACACACATCTTTTCACCATTTGCCAGGGCACGGACAATCCTTACGCCATAGTCACATTCTCTCGTAATCAGCATGATATTTCCCCTTCTTTTGTTGTTAACTTCCTAATATAAATGTAATTATAACTATCTGTACTGTATTTATCAAGTATTTTTCGCAAGAAACACTTGCAAAATCCAGGTTTTACGGTAAAATAAAAGAGATTACGCATTAAAATTGTTTTTGATTAAGTGAGGTATGAATAAAACATGATTGCAGCAAATAATGTCACATTACGAATCGGTAAGAAAGCACTGTTTGAAGATGTCAATATTAAATTTACAGAAGGAAACTGCTATGGTCTTATTGGTGCCAACGGAGCCGGAAAATCCACATTCTTAAAAATCCTTTCCGGACAGCTAGAAACCACGAACGGGAATATTACCATTACACCGGGACAGCGTCTCTCCTTCCTGCAGCAGGACCACTTCAAATACGACGCTTTCACTGTCCTTGACACAGTTATTATGGGAAATCAGCGTCTGTATGACATCATGAAGGAAAAAGAAGCCATTTACGCAAAAGAAGATTTCACAGACGAAGACGGCATCCGGGCCAGTGAACTGGAAGGCGAATTTGCAGAAATGAACGGCTGGGAAGCAGAATCTGACGCCGCTATGCTCTTAAACGGACTGGGCATTGACACTGATTTGCACTATGCCCTTATGGCTGACTTAAAAGGCAGTGAAAAGGTGAAAGTTCTTCTGGCCCAGGCCCTGTTTGGAAACCCTGACATTCTGCTTCTGGACGAGCCTACGAACCATTTGGACTTAGACGCTATCGAATGGCTGGAAGAATTTTTGATTAACTTTGAAAATACGGTCATCGTGGTATCTCATGACCGTTATTTCTTAAACAAAGTCTGTACCCATACTGCCGATATTGACTACGGCAAAATCCAGCTTTATGCCGGAAACTATGATTTCTGGTATGAATCCAGCCAGCTTCTCATCAAACAGATGAAAGAAGCCAACCGTAAGAAAGAGGAAAAAATTAAGGAACTGCAGGAATTTATTTCCCGTTTCTCCGCCAATGCTTCCAAATCCAAGCAGGCAACTTCCAGAAAACGTGCGCTGGAAAAAATTCAGTTAGACGACATGCGTCCTTCCAGCCGTAAATATCCTTATATCGACTTCCGTCCAAACCGCGAAATCGGAAACGAAGTACTTATGGTAGAAGGTCTGTCCAAAACCATTGACGGTGTAAAAATTCTGGATAACCTGACCTTCACTCTGGGACGTGAGGATAAAGTGGCTTTTGTAGGCGGCAATGAACGCGCCAAAACTGTTCTGTTCCAGATTTTAACGGGAGAAATGGAACCGGATGAAGGTACTTACAAATGGGGCGTTACCACCACACAGGCCTATTTCCCAAAAGACAGCACCAAAGAATTTGACAATGATTTAACCATTGCAGACTGGCTCACCGGATATTCTGAAATCAAGGACGCCACTTATGTCCGTGGTTTCCTTGGCCGTATGCTCTTCCCCGGAGAAGACGGTGTGAAAAAAGTCCGGGTACTCTCCGGTGGGGAAAAGGTAAGATGTCTGTTGTCCAAAATGATGATTTCCGGGGCAAACATTCTGATTTTCGATGAACCTACCAACCATCTGGATATGGAATCCATCACAGCCTTAAACAACGGTATGATGAAATTCCCAGGTGTGATTCTCTTTGCCTCTCACGACCACCAGATTGTACAGACCACTGCAAACCGTATTATGGAAATTCTTCCAAACGGCGTATTAATTGACAAAATTACCACTTACGACGAATATCTTGCAAGCGATGAAATGGCAAGAAAACGTCAGGTTTACACTATGACCGAGGAAGACAACTAAACTTCCCGAAGCTGCCGCATGAAGCAAAAGCAACTTAATGCGGCAGTTTTTCTTCTTTCATTCCTATCTGTATTTTCAAGTCTTTGTATTCTTTTGGCGAAATCCCAAACTCTTTTTTAAAAGCCCGGTAAAAACTGGAATAATCCTTAAAACCAAACATCAGATAGGCCCGGCTGATACTGATGTTTCCCAAAATAGCGTCCTGACAAGCAGCCAGACGTTTTTTCATAATATACTGGTGAATCGAAATTCCTGTATTTTCTTTAAAAATATGGGCAATATGATATTTACTCACATAAAACTCTCCGGCCAGATACTCTAATGACAAATCCTGTTCCAGATGGTCGTCAATGTACTGCAGAATATTCCGGTAAAGGTTCTGGTCCTCCTTTATTTTCCCCGGGTTGTTTTTTTCATAGGCCATACGATTCAAATGGAGAAGCAAATCACAGATATTGATGAAAATCCGCGCTTCTTTTCCATAGCGCTCTGCATGAATCTCCTCCATCAGATGAAATATTTTAGACTGGATACCGGAAAATTCCACTGTGCTGTTGTGATACACATACTGCTTCTTTTCCGCTGCACGCTGAACCAGATAATAATAATCCTCTGACATCTGCCGCAAACGCTGATAATATTCCACACTAATCCAGAATACAAAGCGGCTGTAAGGATGTTCCTGGTCGTGAATCACTGCTTTATGGGGAATTCCCGGCGGCAGAATAACCACATCTCCCGGCTCCAGTCTATACAGCTTATCGCGAATCAGAATAGACACACTGCCTTCCAGGAAAAAATACATTTCATAATATTTATGTATATGGCTGTCCACATTGCCCAAATGACTGTCGCTGTAATAATAGATTTCATAATCTCTGGACAACATATATTGGCGTTTTAAAAATTCTGTCTTATAGTTTTTTTTCATAATGAGGCACACTCCTCTCTTCTTTATGCACCTATTTTAATACAAAACCGCAACTTTTACAATATATACAACAATCTTATCAATAGGAATTTTTTTCGGATAATCTATAATAATAACTATAAAAAATACATGCGAAAGCGAGGAACTTGACTATGGAAATGACAATGCGCTGGTACGGCACAGGACACGACACTGTAACTCTGGAGCAGATTAAGCAGAGCTGCTATGTAAAAGGAATCATCACAACTCTTTATGACAAATTGCCTGGAGAAGTATGGACACTGGAAGAAATTCTGGCAATGAAAAAAGAAGTAGAAGATGCAGGGCTTCACCTTGCAGGTATCGAAAGTGTAAACGTAAGCGATGCTATCAAGACAGGTGCACCGGAAAGAGATAAAGACATTGCCGCTTACATTGAAACACTGGAAAATCTCGGAAAAGCAGATATTCATATGGTATGTTACAACTTCATGCCCGTATTTGACTGGACAAGAACAGAACTGGCCAGAATGAGAGAAGACGGAACTACTGTTCTTGCTTACAATCAGGACACGGTAGACAAAATGGACCCAGACAACATGTTCGATTCCATCAAAGACAATATGAACGGAACCGTAATGCCTGGCTGGGAACCGGAACGTATGGAAAAAGTAAAAGAACTCTTTGAACTTTACAAAGACATTGACGAAGACAAATTATTTGACAACCTGAAATATTTCCTGGAAGCGATTATGCCGGTATGTGACAAATATGACATCAACATGGCTATTCACCCGGATGACCCATCCTGGAGCGTATTCGGACTGCCTCGTATTATCTCTTCTCAGGCAAAACTGAAACGTATGATGGACATGGTTCCAAACAAACACAACGGTGTTACTTTCTGCATGGGCTCTTACGGAACAAACCTGAACAACGATTTAATCGACACTATCCACATGTTAAAAGGCAGAATCCACTTTGCACATGTAAGAAACCTTCGTTTCAACGATGGTATGCGTGACTTTGAAGAAAGCGCTCACTTAAGCGCGGACGGAACCTTTGATATGTACAAAGTTATGAAAGCCCTTCATGACACAGGTTTTGACGGACCAATCCGCCCAGACCACGGACGTATGATTTGGGGCGAAAAAGCAATGCCCGGATACGGCTTATATGACCGCGCTCTTGGTGCCGCTTACCTGTGCGGCTTATGGGAAGCAGCCTGCAAAGAATCCAAATAAGAAAGGGAAAAAATCATGAAATTAACTTTAGAAGGTCTGAAAAATACACAGGAATGGGAAGCAGCAGGGATTGCTCTCCCTTCCTATGATGTAGAAAAAGTTGTAGCGAACACAAAGAACGCGCCTACATGGGTACACTTTGGTGCAGGAAACATCTTCCGTATTTTCATCGGCGGACTGGCTGACACACTTCTTGCAAAGGGAGAAGCCGACAAAGGTATTACCTGCGTGGAAACTTTTGACTTTGACGTAGTAGATAAAATCTACAAACCATACGACAATCTGGTACTGGCCGTTACTTTAAAAGCAGACGGCTCTACAGATAAAAAAGTGCTTGGTTCTCTTACAGAAGCTATCAAAGCACAGTCTAATGTTCCGGAAGAATGGAATCGTTTGAAAGAAATTTTTGTAAATCCAGTGCTGCAGATGATATCCTTTACTATCACAGAAAAAGGATATGCTTTAAAGGGCGCTGACGGAAACTTCTTCCCATTCATTCAGGCAGATATTGACAACGGTCCTGAAAAAGCAGGTTCTGCTATGGCTGTTGTATGTGCGCTGTTAAATGAGCGTTACAAAGCAAACAAAGCGCCTCTGGCTGTTGTTTCCATGGATAACTGCTCTCACAACGGTGAAAAACTGCAGAATTCCATCTTAACCATGGCAAAAGAATGGGCTGCAAAAGGCTTTGTAGAAGAAGGCTTTGTAGCATACCTGTCTGACGAAAAACAGGTTTCCTTCCCATGGTCCATGATTGATAAAATCACACCAAGACCGGCAGATTCTGTATGTGCAGACCTGGAAAAAGCAGGCGTAGAAGAAATCGCCCCTGTCATTACTTCCAAGAGAACTTACATTGCACCTTTCGTAAATGCAGAAGGACCACAGTACCTGGTAATTGAAGACAAATTCCCCAATGGAAGACCAGCTCTGGAAAAAGCAGGCGTCTACCTTACAGACCGCGATACGGTAAACAAAGTAGAGCGTATGAAAGTTACTACCTGCCTGAATCCACTGCACACGGCTCTGGCTGTATACGGCTGTGTATTAGGCTACACTCTCATTGCAGATGAAATGAAAGACGAACAGTTAAACAAGCTGGTTCACGAAATCGGTCCTGTAGAAGGCATGCCGGTTGTAACAGACCCTGGTATCCTCTCTCCTGCTGATTTTGTAAACGAAGTCATCAATGTTCGTATTCCGAACCCGTTTATGCCTGACACACCACAGCGTATTGCAACCGATACTTCACAGAAAGTTGGTATCCGCTACGGTGAAACTATCAAGTCCTATGTGGCTCAGTACGGAGATGCAAAGAAATTAACTGCAATTCCTCTGGCTATCGCAGGCTGGTGCAGATATCTTCTGGGTGTAGATGATGAAGGAAATACTTTTGAACGTTCCGCTGACCCCATGCTGGAAGAACTGACAAAAGCTCTGGACGGAATTGAAGTTGGAAATCCTGCTTCCTACAACGGACAGTTAAAATCCATTCTTTCCAATGAAAACATTTTCGGTATTGACTTATACAAAGCTGGAATCGGTGAAAGAATTGAAGAAATGTTCTTAGAAGAAATCGCCGGAAAAGGCGCAGTAAGAGCTACTTTGAAAAAATATATGGCTTAGGGTAAAAAGGTGCTGTTTCCCGGGAGACAGCACCTTTTTACAATTCAGGCACCTGAATATTGCAGTCAAACACTCCACCTTACAGACCGAATTCCTGGAACAGTTTTCTCTGGTACCCCTTGTCCGCTGCAGCTTTCAGAATATCATCTGTCCTTCCCAGTTTGGATAAACGCATATTCAAATCATTTACTCTGTTTTCGCCCTGCTGTATTCCCTGTTGTATTCCCTGTTGCATTCCCAGCCGTCTTCTCTCCTCCAGTTCATCGCGCATCAATTCTTCTAATGCCTCACACATATCTTTTACCTCCTGAAATTCCTTTTTATTCGCGCGTACAATAATATTCATAACAGACTGCAGGTCATAAAAAAGGAAGAGGGAATTTACTATATAACGGGAGATAAAATTCCTATGCAGTTGATTGTCACTGGAAAATTGTCGGCAAAAGAGAATTTATGGCTGCGAAATCTCACCAATCATTTGGAGGAAGACAGGCAGCCAGGGAATTGTTGGAAGACTACAAAAATCATGATAAGAATCCACTGCTGCAGCCCTTTGTCCTCCTGTAAATGCTTTAGGAGTTTTCTAGGATAGCCCTCACTGATTAAGGAAATCGTTAATTCTTCTATTCTGACTTCATTGACTCTGGTCGCATCCGCCTTATAAAAGCAGGCATAGCCATATACCTTGTAAAAATCATCTACACTCAAATGGTCTCCCGGTCCTTTATATGCTATAATATTGTGTTCCCGAAAAATTCTTCCAATATTCTTATGAATACTTCGGTTTCTATCTTTTTTTATCAGAACGTCAATGGACATAGGCTTTGTTCCCAGCTGATGTTCCTGCTCAAACTGCAGATACTTTGCCTCATTCCCAAATTCAATCTGAAGGCCTGCAAAAAATGCAGGATCCATTGTAACAACTGCTCACTGCCCTTTTTTGCAGCTTCTGGTTGCAATTTCATACGAATCCTCCTCTTTTTTATTTTCTGGAGATTCGCTTTTCGGAATCTCCTGCTTGCTGTTGGATGAAAGCATGAATTTTCCGAAAACAGAATTGTAATAAGACCTGCAAAACAAAAGTATGCTCTGCGTATAGATGATTTTAAGAAAATAATGCTTTTTTACATTATAGCATGAACTTCCATTCATGAAAATATCGGAATAATAAACAAACCTGTGGGGAAAAATGCGACACACTTTCGTTTCCCCACAGGTTTCTTGTATACCTGAAAATCTTTTATCACACGGTTCCAGCCACAGTTCCCATATGCTTAAATTCTTTCGTAATAAAGAAAATACACAACAATGCAGCAATGCCGTCCGCCACAGGCGCAGAAAACATAACACCTTCAATCCCCACAAATACGGGAAGGATAATCAGCAGTGGCAGCAAAAAGATAATCTGTCTGGTAAGGGACAAAAAAACGCCTTTTCCTGCCTTTCCAATAGACGTAAAGGTGTTTGCCGTAATAGGATGAATTCCGTTAATAAAGGTAAAAAACATATAAATCCGGAAAAATTTTTCTGCAAACAGAAAATATTCCTCACTTCCAGAACCGAAAATTCCAATAATCTGCCTTGGCGCCAGTTGAAAAAGCAAAAAGGCCACCATCGAAATTCCCAAAGCAGCTGTCACCGCCTTTTTATAGGTCTGCTTGACGCGTTCATAATTTCCGGCGCCGTAATTATAACTGATAATCGGCTGGATTCCCTGGGAAATTCCGATGACAATAGCAAAGAAAATCATACCCACCTTAGAAATAATTCCTGCACAGGCCAGTGGAATATCGCTTCCGTAAGAAGATTGTCCTCCATAATGCGTCAACGTATTATTCATGACAATCTGCACAATCATCATAGCAAGCTGATTGCAAAAGGGTGCAACTCCCAGAGAAATAACAGGAATCCAGGCCGATTTAGAGGGAATCAGGGTTTTCAGGGGAATATGCACGGTTTTAAATCTGGAAAAATATATCAATACCATAATTCCCGAAACAATCTGTCCGATAATCGTTGCCCAGGCTGCACCTGCCATCCCCATATCCAATACGAAAATAAATAACGGGTCTAAAATCGTATTGATAATTGCTCCTGTCAGAGTACAAATCATAGAAAATTTAGGACTGCCGTCTGCCCGGATAAGATTGCTGCCCCCTGTCGTAACAATCAAAAACGGAAATCCCAGAGAGGTAATTCCCGTATACGTCAGCGCATAATCCAAAATCTGGTCCGTAGCTCCGAAAGCCCGCATCATAGGCTCCAGAAATATCCGGACAAGTATGCACAGCAAAATTCCCAACGTCAGCATCATGCCAATAGCACCTCCGGCAAATTTCACTGCCTTCTCCTTTTCATTCCGTCCCATAGAAAGGTTAAAATTTGCTGCGCCTCCGATGCCGCATAAAAGCGCCAGCGCCGTACAGGTAATGCTCAAAGGAAAAGCCACATTTGTCGCTGCATTTCCCAGCATTCCCACGCTTCTGCCTATAAAAAACTGGTCCACAATGTTATACAGCGAGCTTACCAGCATAGCGATAATACTGGGAACGGCAAATCTGGCAAGCAAACTTCCTATAGCTTCTGTCCCCAATGGATTATTCTGTTTTTCTCCCATCTGTTCTTTTTCCTTCCTCCTGCATTTTTATGGTATTTTCTGCTTTCCGTTCTTTTGCATTTTGCAGAACTTCCCGAGACTGCTGTGCCATTTTTTCCACACCGCTTATCATCCTCTGCTGTTCCTCCTCAGACAGTATGGATAAAACCTGTGCCCACCATCCGGCAAGGGCATTTCGCAGTCTTGGAATAATCTCTTCTCCTTTTTCAGTCAGATAAATAGCATAAGATCTTCCGTTTTCTACAGATTTCTCTCTCTCAATTAATCCCTGCTCTTGAAGCTTTTTCATCGTTCTCACTGCCAAAGCTTCATCTACTGCCATGTTTTCACACATTTCCTTCTGGCTGCAGCCCGGATTTGCTGATAAATAAAACAAAAAATTATAACTGGAATAGCCAATACCGTATTCCTTCATGGTCTGAATCATATACTTTTGCTCTCGCCGATGAAGAATGGCAATACTTCTTCCCAATACACGGTTTTCCATATTTCCTCCTTTTTCTTGACAAGTCAATTCTCATTATAATAATCCATAATTGACTTGTCAAGTATCAAACCGTATATCTTATTTTACTTTCACAAGCTTCCAAATCCAGAAAAACAGACTGCCAAACAGCATTCCCATCGTGATAGGAAAAAACCACACAGATAGCGCGGTTCCAGATACTGTTTTTATGGTAAGAACCGTAAATATAAAAACGGTTTCTGCTTTCATGGTACTGAGTAGGTGCTGCAAAACACCATAGACTCTTTCTCTGTTGGCCTCTGTCACAGTAACCCCTGTATTCCATATCTGAGGATACCGTTCTGCCACTCGCAGAAAAAGATAAAGCAGGCAGGACAGCGCCGGCTCTATCAGAATTTCCCCTTTTCCACCCCAACGGTCTATTTCTCCAACAGCATTGTAATGTGCCGGTATGGTATCCGGAAACTTTCCCCAGGATACCAGCACATATAACATCTGACTGATAAGCAGCAAAATACAAAAAATATCTGCCAGCTTATCCCCTTTGCTTTTTTCCACTTTCATGAAATCCCTTCTTTCAACTTTTTGAGCATAATGCATACTACAATCTGATTATACTATAAAAGTCTTTTTAAAACACCATGATGTATAAAAGACGGTAATTTTGATACAAAAAAGGATTGCTTCTGCTCATCTCCTTCTTTACATAGGGCAGATAAAGAACATGCATTTCCGTCATACTGGCGTACTGATATGGCTCATCCTATTGCCAAACTTTAAGTAAGCAGTCCACTTTCTACTTTTTTAGCCAACTCCAGTACATTTGAATGGATTTTGTGTATCGTTTTTGAAAATTCAACATCGTCCTTTCCAGTAGGGTCATTTAAGCCCCAATCCTCTCTGTATTTACATGGTATTATAGGACAATTTACATTGCACCCCATGGTAATCACAATATCTGCTTGCGGTATTTCAGATAACCGTTTGGAATATTGTGTTTTCTCCATATCTATCTGATACATTTTTTTCATTAGGCGAACTGCATCCTGATTGATTTGTGGCTTTGTTTCTGTTCCTGCTGAATAACTTTCAAAGACATTGGAAGAAAGATGTTTCCCCAATGCTTCCGCAATTTGACTACGGCAAGAGTTATGAACACACAAAAAAGCTACTTTAGGTTTTTTCATATAAATAACTGCCTTTCACTGTTTTATTTTTTTGTCAATAATACTTTAACTTCTTCTACTGTCAACACTTTTCCATACGATATAACTTCGCCGTCAAGCACGAATGCCGGTGTAGACATCACTCCATAACTTGCAATTTCTGCAAAATCTGTAATATGTTCAACCTCATAATTTAACTGAAGTTCAGATAATGCTGTTCTGGTTGCTTTTTCCAATTCCATACATTTTGCACAACCCGAACCGAGTATTTTAATTCCTTTTTCACGCTTCTTGTTTTCTGCATTTCGCATAGTTTGTGATGTGCCGTTTCCACCACAGCAACATGCTTTTGTTTCTTTTTTCTTTCCAAACAATTTCATTTTATTCGCTCCCTTTACATAAATAGTGTACTAAAAAAATTAAAAAGATAACCTACAATTATGATGCCAAATGTGCAAATGGCAATAAATAACGTTAATAGTTTTGGCTTTACTGCTTTCTTTAACATAATTAAGGACGGTAAACTTAATGTTGTCACTGCCATCATAAAGGATAAAATCGTACCTAATTCAGCACCTTTGGCAAGCAAAACTTCTGCAACCGGAATTGTTCCGAAAATATCAGCATACATAGGAATTCCTACCAGTGTGGCTAAAATAACACCAAATGGATTGTTACTTCCTAAAATACTTTCAATCCATGTTTCAGGTATCCAGTTATGAATCATTGCTCCTATCCCCACGCCAATCAGAATATATGGAAATACCTTTTTGAATGTTCCTGCAACTTGTTCTTTCGCATATTGAACTCTGTCTTTTTTGTTTAAGGTAGGAGAGGTAATGTCAACGCTGCTTGCATTTTTCACAAAATCTTCTACATACCTTTCCATATGCGATTTTTCAATCAAAGTACCGCCAATCACAGCAATTATCAGACCAACCATGACATAAGCAAGAGCAACCCTAGCGCCGAAAATACTCATTAACAATACAAGACTTCCTAAATCAACCATAGGGGATGAAATCAAAAAAGAAAAAGTTACTCCCAGCGGCAGTCCTGCACTTGTAAATCCTATAAATAAGGGGATAGAAGAACATGAGCAAAAAGGTGTAACAGTTCCCAATAATACAGATACCATATTTGCTCTTATACCATGAAAACGACCTAATATTCTCTTACTTCGTTCTGGCGGAAAATAACTTTGTATATACGAGATAAAGAAAATCAACAGGCATAACAAAATGGTAATCTTGATTACATCATACAAGAAGAATTGAACACTTCCGCCTAAGCGACCGTTCAGGTCTAAACCTAGCAGTGACAGTCCGTTACCAATAAAATCATTCAACCATTTCATACCTAATATTTGGTCTTGGAAAAATAACCATATTGAACTTAATGCTTCCAAAAAATCTCTCCTTTAACATATCAACTTTTTTTGATGTGAAAGTGTTTTATAAAAGCCACCTCTCGATGACCTTTATTTACAACAGTTTGACTGATTTTCACTATTTGGTGTCGTTAATTCTAACAATCGTTTTGACGCATATTCGCTTCCACTTTTGCTAAGACTGTAATGCGTCCATTTGCCGTCTTGCCGTGCTGTAACAATACCAGAGTCACAAAGTATCTTCATGTGATAAGATAATGCTGACTGTCCTATGTTCATTTTTTCAATTAGAACACACGCACATTTTTCGCCACTTTTTAAGTAATCTAAAATCGTTAGCCTTTTTGTATCACAAAAAGCCTTGAAGATTTTAGCATCCTTTGAAAAATCAGTCATTATCCTCACTCCTCACATCAAATATTTTTGATGTGTTTATATTAATACTTTTTCATTTTCTTGTCAATATATAAATCAAATATTTTTGATATGTATTGACCCGCTTTACATCGCTATTGATATCATGCTTTTTTGCACTCTTGCTTCTACGATATTTCTGGGTTTAACAGTTCTCCTGATTCCCACTTGAAAACGGGGTTCCCTCCAAATCATATGGAGTCATCTGATAGACGTAATAATTCAGCCAGTTGGTATACAGATTATTGGCATGAGACCTCCACAAAAGCTGCGGTTTATTGTCTGCATTATCCCCCGGATAATATCCCTTAGGCATATCAATAGGCAGTCCTTTTCCCAAATCCCGTTTGTACTCTCCATCCAGAGTCACCCGGTCATATTCCGGATGTCCCATAACGAAAATCTGCCGTCCTTCTTTCGCCATAGCCAGGAACACCCCTGCCTCCTCGGATTCTGCCAACACGGTAAGCTCTTTGCAGTTGTGAATATCGTCTGCCGGAACTTCTGTGTGACGGGAATGAGGAGCCAGAAAAACATCGTCAAATCCTCTTACCAGAGGTATTTTCCGGTTCTGTACCTTATGGTTGAAAAGCCCGAAGACCTTATGGTCCATCTGCCGTTTGCGCAGTCCGTAGTGATAATACAGTCCTGCCTGAGCCGCCCAGCAAAGATAAATGGTGGAAGTTACATTTGTTTTCGTCCATTCCATGATTTTCTTCATTTCTTCCCAGTAGTCCACTTCTTCAAACTCCATCTGCTCTACCGGCGCCCCTGTTATAATCATTCCGTCGTATTTGTGTCCCTTTACGTCTTCAAAAGTCTGATAAAATTTATTCAGATGACTGGTTGCCGTATTTTTCGAGGTATGGCTGCTGACCATCATAAAGGAAACATCCACCTGCAGCGGTGTATTTGACAGAGAACGCAAAAGCTGCAGCTCTGTCTCCTCTTTTAAGGGCATCAGATTTAAAATTAAAATCTGAATGGGACGGATATCCTGGTGTACTGCTCTTTTTTCGTCCATGACGAAAATATTTTCCTTTTCCAGAATCTCCTTTACGGGTAAATCACTCTGTATTTTAATAGGCATATTTTTTCTTCCTTTCCACTGCATTTTTTCATTGTATTTGAAATATTTCTGAACCCTTCGTTTCAAACTACATCAACGGCGCAAACATACGAAGCACCTTTCCGATTACACGCATGTACAGCTTCTGCTTCTGATAATCTCCGGCCTTAATTTTGATACATTTTTTCAAGGTATTCCGGAAATCCTCCTCTACCGCAGCAATCTGAGAATTTTCATACAGCAACGCCCCACATTCAAAATGATGGAACAAGCTTCTGTAATCCAGATTGATGGTTCCCACCACGGCCTTTGTGTCATCAGAAACAAATACCTTGGCATGTACAAATCCCGGCTCGTATTCGTAAATCTTCACACCTGCGTCCAAAAGTTCATTGTAATACGTTTTCGCCACTGCGAAGGCATATATTTTATCTGGTATATGAGGCATAATAATAGCCACGTCAATGCCCCTTTTTGCCGCATAGGTCAGAGCCATTATCATTTCGTAATCCAATATCAGGTACGGCGTCATAATATGTACATATTTCTCGGCTGTGTTTAAAATATCCAGATAAACTTTTTTACCCACTCGCTCTTTTCCATAAGGGCTTACTTCATAAGGTATCACAAAACCGTCATTGGGCATGGAAAAATTTTCCGGAGTCTTATAACGCAAATAATGTTCTTCCTTCATCTCGGTAACGTTCCACATTTCCAGAAACATATAAGTAAAACGCTCCGCTGCCTTCCCCTTCAGCCGCACAGCCGTATCCTTCCAGTGTCCGAAGCGTACTTTGCGGTTGATATATTCGTCAGCCAGATTCGTTCCTCCTGTAAAAGCAACTTTTCCGTCAATTACCATGATTTTCCTGTGATCTCTGTTGTTGTAATAAGTGGAAAAAACAGGACGGATAGGGGCAAACATCTTACACTGGATTCCCTGAGCCTGCAAAACCTTTGGATAAAAGTAAGGCAGCAGAGCCAACACGCACATACCGTCATACATGACTCTGACTTCTACGCCTGCTTTCGCCTTTTCCTTTAGAATATCCAGAATACTGTTCCACATTTCCCCTTCTTCCACAATGAAAAACTCCAGAAAAATAAATTTCTCTGCCTTTTTCAGTTCCTCCAGCATATCTACAAACTGGTCATCCCCAAGAGGATAATAGGTAACCTGCGTGTGGTCATAGACCGGTGAGTTGTCATATTCCTCCATGTAATCTGCAAAATGCCCCATCTGCGGATTCCGCTCTTTCAGCCGGGCCTTTACCTGCATATTCTGTGGTACGTACTGCTTTGTATACCCGGAGAGAAAGCGCAGTCTCCGAAACAGCATTTTCGTTCCCAGTTGTGTATACACATAAAGGTAAAATAAGGCGCCGAATACCGGAAAAATAATCAGCGGAAGCATCCAGACCAGTTTAAACTCCGGACTGCCGCTGCTGTTAAACAAATGGAGCACAACGCTGACGCTGAGCACAATAAATATCAGATAAAAAATATAACTGTACTCCCGCAGCCATATATAAATGGCTGTCAGAAGGGCAAACTGTACCAAAAACGCAAAAACCACAATTAAGGTTCTTCCAAAAATAATGGTTTTTACCCCTTTCATGCCCTTTTTTTTCATTTCGTTTTTGTCTATCATGCCCTGTCACTCTCCTGCCATTTTCAAAAAATCTTCCTCCGACAGTATAGGAATTCCCAAATCCTTGGCTTTTTTGTTTTTGGAAGAATTGGAAGTTGTATCATTGTTAATCAGATAATGGGTTTTGGAGGTTACGCTTCCCGTCACCTTGCCGCCTCTCTCTTCAATATATTCTTTTAGCTGTGCCCGGTTGGCAAAGTGTTCTACACTGCCGGTAATCACGAACTGTTTGCCTTCCAGAGAGGAATTTTCCTCTTTTTTCACAGTTTCCAGTTCCAGATGAGACAGCAGATGACGAAGCTTTCTCTGATTTTCCTCATCCTTAAAATATTCGGTATAGGTTTTGGCAATCACAGGCCCAATGCCTTCTATGTCACTGATTTCTTCCCCTGTAGCTGCAATGAGCCGTTCTATATCATAATCAAAGGCTTTACAGATAACCTTGGCATTGGCCAGTCCAATATTGGCAATTCCCAAACTGTACAAAAGCCGGGGCAGTGTGGTGTGTCTGGCTCTCTCCAGACTTACCATGAGATTTTCATAAGACTTCTCGCCAAAGCCCTCCATTCCCACAATTTCTTCCCGGTACCGGTCTATTTCAAAAATATCTCCGAAGTCCTTAATAAAGCCTTTCTGAATAAATTTTTCCAGTGTAGCCTCGGAAAGCCCGTCAATGTTCATGGCATCTCTGCTGACAAATAAGGTAAAAGACTTGATTTTCTTTGCCTGACACTGGGGATTCATGCAGTACAGAGATTCTACTTCATTGGTCTTCTGCACCCTGGCTTCCTGTCCGCACACCGGGCAGATATTGGGAATTTCCAGATTTCCGCTGCGGGTCAGGTTTTCCGCAATCTGTGGGATAATCATGTTAGCCTTATAAACCTGTATCTTATCCCCAATTCCCAACTGCATTTCTTTCATAATACTGATGTTGTGCACACTGGCCCGGCTGACAGTGGTTCCCTCCAGTTCTACAGGGTCAAATATGGCCACCGGGTTAATAAGACCCGTCCTGGAGGGACTCCACTCAATTTTTCTTAACACAGTTTCCCGGATTTCATCCTGCCACTTAAAGGCGTAGGCATTCCTGGGGAATTTTGCCGTACTTCCTAAAGATTCTCCATAGGCAATGTCGTCATACAGCGCCACCAGTCCATCGGAAGGGAAATCGTTCTCTGCGACCTGATGGGCAAAATACTCCATAGCCTCATCCAGAACAGCTGCCGTCACCACCCGGTATTCCACCACTTCAAAGCCCTGTTCTTTCAGCCACAGAAACTGCTGCTCTCTGGAATTTTGAAAATCCACATCCTCAGCCTTTACCAGAGAAAACGCGTAAAAATGTACATTTCGTCTGGCGGTTATCTCATTATTTAACTGCCGTACTGAACCGCTGCACAGATTCCGCGGATTTTTATATCTGGCATCCACATCCTCTATCTGCCGGTTGATTTTTTCAAAATCAGAATACGTGATAATGGCCTCTCCCCGAAGCACCAGTTCTCCCTGATATCCTATCTGCAGAGGAATGTTTTTAAACACTCTGGCATTGTTGGTAATCACCTCACCCACGGTTCCGTTTCCCCTGGTGACTGCTTTTTCCAGTTTTCCATTCCGATACGTCAGTACAATGGTAAGGCCATCCAGTTTCCAGGAAAGCAGGGTCTTATGCTCTCCCACAAACTGCCGCAGCGTTTCCCGGTCTTTCGTCTTATCCAGGGAAAGCATAGGACTTTCGTGGGCCTCTTTCGGCAGTTCTTCTAATGACGCATATCCCACAGAGACCGTAGGACTTCCTGCAAGGGTGACTCCTGTCTCTTCCTCCAGCTTTACCAGTTCGTCATACAATCTGTCATATTCAAAATTGCTCATGATTTCCCGGTCTTCCTGATAATAGGCCTTTGCGGCCTCCGTCAGCATGGGAATCAGTTCTTTCATTCTCTGCATCTTATCCATGTTTCTCAAACCTCCGTTTTTGTTGTCCCTGATGTAGTCCTTTCCTGTCTTTGACAGGGGTTCTGTATTTTCCCGCGTTTTTTACAGGCTTTCCTCCGGTATAGGTTTCCTGCACTTTTCCTGCCTTTTTCTCCTGCTCACGTTTCTCTAACAGCCGGGTGAGCTCTTCCATTTCTTCCCCGGTGGCTGCCCGATACTGTCCTACAGCCAGGTCTCCCAAACAGACATTCATAATCCGCACACGTTTCAGACGCTTCACTTCATATCCAAGATAATGACACATTCGCCGTATCTGCCGGTTCAAACCCTGGGTCAGCACAATCCGAAAACTGCGCTCTCCTTCCTTTGTAACTTTGCAGGCTCTGGTAACGGTTCCCAGAATGGGGACACCCTTTCCCATGGCCGCCAAAAATTCTTCCGTCACCGGCCTGTCTACGGTAACCACATACTCTTTTTCGTGGCCATTGCCTGCTTTCATCATTCGGTTCACCAGTTCGCCCTGATTGGTCAGAAGCAGCAGTCCTTCGGAGTCTTTATCCAGCCTTCCTGCATAATATACCCGTATTGGATAATTTATATAAGAAATCACGTTTTTTTTCACACGCAAGTCTGTGGTACACTCAATTCCTCTGGGTTTATGAAAAACCAAAAGCACCTTTTTCTCTTCTCTGCGGATTTCTTTCCCATCTATGAGAATCCGGCTGGAGTCTTCCACCTGGGTTCCTAATGCCGCCGGTTCGCCGTCTATGAGAATTCTGCCCTCCTGCACCAGACGGTCTGCCTCTCTTCTGGAACAGACTCCTGCCTCACTTAAATACTTATTTAAACGCATAATATCTCCCTTTTTTTACCGCCCAACGCTGGTATACGGTCTGCACAATGTGGGACTATTATACCACAATTTCCCCGGTAAAGGAAAGATTTCTTCCAAACCCGGTTGCTATTTTCCCATGATTCAAGGTATAATAAGAACGGCAACGAAAACTTTAAGGCGGACTGACAGGACAGTCTGACTGACAAAAGAGGAGACAGCATGAAAGTTACAAAAAAGGGATTTTTTCTTACCGTGTTCGTTCTTCTTCTGGGTGCTTTTTTTGTTCTGGCCCCGCCCTTTGCCTGTGTACTGGTAAGAAACTATCTGGTTGCTTACGAAAACAGGCAGGAGGCCATGAAGGAGGACCACTGGGTTTACAATGCAACCGGTAAACGCTATGTCTACCATGACGGCTCTGTGATTCAAAATGACAGCAAGGTACTGGACAATGTGACCTACTATTTTGATTCCAAAGGCTATGTGAAAACAGGCTGGGTGCAGGATAAGGGCAAGCTCTATTACCGCAATTCTGACGGTTCCCCGGTTTCCGGCTGGTTTGAAGACGAAAACGGGAAGTATTACCTGCTAGAAGACGGCTCTCCCACCATCGGCTGGGCAGATATTGAAAATAAAAAATATTATTTTCAAAGCAATGGCGTCATGGCTGTGGGCATGACGGAAATCGACGGCGCACAGCATCTCTTTAATGAGGACGGCTCTGTATCCTCCGGCTGGGCGGAAAATGACGGCAAAAAATACTATCGTGATGATACCGGTGCCCTGACTGTAGGATTCAAGGATATTGACGGCAAAACTTATTACTTCCGGGAGGACGGCACTATGGCTACAGGCTGGATTACCAACGGCAATGACCGCTACTATATGGACCAGGACGGTTCCAAGGTAACCAATGCCTGGATTGAAGAGGAAGGACAAAAGCATTTCGTAGACAAAGACGGCAAAGAATTAAAAGGCTGGGTAACCGTCAGCGGGAAGAAATATTTTCTCAATGAAGAAGGTATTCTGGCATCTTCCGGCTGGATGAAACAGGACAATAAATGGTACTTCATTGACAAAGACGGCAGCGCCAAAACCGGACTGTTCCAGGACAGTGGAAAATGGTACTTCCTTACTGCAGAAGGCGAACTGAAAAACGGCTGGGTAGAACAAAACGGCAAAAAATATTATCTTGCCAATGCACAGCTTATGACAGGCTGGAGAAAAATCGACAACAAACAATATTATTTTAATGAAGACGGCACCATGGCCACAGGCTGGATTACCATTGACGGAAAATCCTATTTTCTGAAAGAAGACGGCAGTTTGGACGCCACTGCAAAAAAATGAGGAGCAGGAAATTCCTGTTCCTCATTTTCTCTCTTCTATACTCTTATTGCAGTAAATCCGCATATACATAGGCTTCCTGCCCGTTATACTCCACTTTAATCCAGTTGTCTTCTCCGTTTTCCAGCTTCTTCACCTGGTCGCCGGCTTTCAGCCTTCCCAGAATCTCTGCATTGGTCGTGGAATCCGCACGCACATTACAGTCTTCCTTTGCCGTGAGCATATCGCCGTTGTCTGCCATCTGCGCGGTATTCACTTCCTTACCTAACTTTTCTTCAAAGGCTTTTAACTCTGCATCAGACGCCATATCTTCATTCAGTTTATTCTCCACATCTTCAATCAGCGTCATCACATCTTTTTCCTGTCTGGTCTTTTCGATACATTCCTGTACTTCCGCATCACTGTCATCGTTGTGAATCACATAATTTCCGCTGTCATTTTTGATAACATAGAGCTCTGAAAGTCCCGGCGCTGCTGTTTTCACATCCTTAAACTTCAAGTCATAGGAAACAAAAACTACATAGCTGTCTTTTTCCAGTCCTTGCTTGGTGTAAACTACAATATTATCATAGCTTTCAATATACGTCGCATTGGTTACCTTTGCCTCATCTGTGGCATCGAAGTTATCCGTTAATTCTTTCATCTTGGCGACGTCTTTCTGTCCCCATGCTGTATAAAAGGACTCAATCAGGGCATTTACTTCAGGGTATGCATTCTTTTCAAGAGCATTCTCATCTTCCTTATCCGCATCGTCTTTCTCTGCTTCATCGGAATCTGTGGAATCTTTCTTTTGCTCTGTCTTTTTCTCCGTATCTTTTGGCTTTTCATCAGAAAATCCTCCGGTTAAAGCTTTGACGCCAAAAAATAATAAGACAAGAGCAAGCAGAATTGCCAGACCCAGAAGAATATACCTCAGATTATCTGAGAGCCATTCTCTGAAATTGTCTAACATACCTTTCCTCCTTATATTCCCTTATCCCTATGCTCTCCCCAAAGCACAAAACACACCCGGAGGGAATCGAACCCCCGACACGTGGTACCGGAAACCACTGCTCTATCCCCTGAGCTACGAGTGCCTGTGATTGTTACATCTTGGTTATCATACCACACATTTTGTAAAATGTAAAGACCTATACGCATTTTTGGGAAATGACACCCTGTTCATCCCAAAAACAGGGTGTCAGCCCCCACTTTTACATCATAAGAGCGGCTTTTTTCCTGTCATAATAATAAACCTCATTAGAGAGAATCTCCTCCTCTTCTACCTGTTTTTCATTCACCTCTCTCACCATTTTCTTTAACTCCAAACGGGAATACTGTCCCCGGTCCGGGACGAGAATACATTCATGAACGCTGCTTGGAAGAATGTAGAAATTCCCCCGCAGCAGACCTGCGATATGACTTAAGACATGAGGATAAAGGATAACTGCTGCGCCAAAACATTTTTCTTTGTTGGTCAGCACATACATCAGTTCCTCTTCCCTTGAAAATTCCGGGCTTTCTCCGGTAAGCTCTGCAATCAGGGCTTCCATTCCCTGAAGTGTGTAGGGAAGCTTCCGGCTGGTATTGTGCACGGCGTCTTCCAGCAGACAACGTCTGGTAATGCCCCAGGCTTCCAGATTGCAGTTGTGGATTAACACCGTGGCCCCGTGAAAGTTTCCCCCTTCCACCCGGTAATAAAAAACCACTGCCAAATCCAGATATTTTATATGCGGCATTTTGTCCAGGCGTTTCCGATTCATTTCGTAATTAATCAGTTTATAATAAATTCTGGTTCTGGCCTGTCCGTAATCTTCAAAATTCTCCATGGAAATCTCTGTCTCCGGCTTCTGCAATTCTTCAAATGCCAGAATTTCCTTTGCCAGTTCTTCCATAGAGGCGTTTTCTTCCCAGGCCTCATACAGTTCTTCCAGATAAAGGGTGGGGGCTATGTTTTTTCCCTCCTTACGGATAATAATGCCATCCAGTAAAACGCCGTTATTTTTCTCTATCTGGTGCAAAGATACTTCCTTTTTTTCTCCTGCGGCTCTTTGCAGCACCTCCAATAGTTCTGTTTTGAAAGTTTCATAGTCCATACATATTTTTCCTTTCTGAAATAATTATTTATATAAATCAGAACAGAAAAAGTACCTGGTGTGCCAGACGGACTTTCCCTGCTGCTGCTTTATATCACTTCCTGTTTGTATCTGGAAAAATCTTTCACGAATGTGTGTGAATAAAAATAAAATCAGAAATGTAAAAAGAATTTCAAGTCAAATCCGCGGGACGGATACGCCAAAGACACCGCCCCCGGATTCTTATATCTGTCTTATACTCTGGACAGGTATTCTCCTGTTCTTGTATCGATTTTGATAACATCGCCCTGGTTTACGAACAGAGGTACATATACTGTGGCTCCTGTCTCTACAGTTGCAGGTTTTGTTGCGCCCTGTGCTGTATTTCCGGCAAAGCCCGGCTCTGTATCTGTGATTTCCAGTTCTACGAATAATGGCGGTTCAATCGCGAATACGCTTCCGTTGTAAGAACATACTTTTACAGTTTCGTTCTCTTTTACGAATTTCAGAGAATCGCCTACTGTATCCTGGCCGATTGCAATCTGGTCATAAGTTTCATTGTTCATGAAGTTGAACAAATCGCCATCGCTGTATAAATACTGCATATCCACACGTTCAATACGAGCCTGTGGGAATTTTTCAGTTGGTCTGAAAGTTCTTTCAATAATTCCGCCACTGATAACATTTTTTAATTTTGTTCTAACGAATGCAGCACCTTTACCTGGTTTAACGTGCTGGAATTCCATAATCTGTACTACGTTACCATCAATTTCCAGTGTGAGACCATTTTTAAAATCTCCTGCTGATATCATAATGATATTCCTCCTTATTTCGTCCATTGGGAAAACCTGTGTTTTTTCCACTGTATTTCATTTTATAATACATCCGGGCAATTTTCAACTGTTTTTTCTCTTTCTTTGCTCTTTCTTATAAAAATACAGCACGATTTTTTCCAGTTTCCGCTTTAATACAATCTGAATCTCTTCTTTTGGATGAATGGGCTTTACCAAAATGTTGTAAATTCCCGTTCTCTTTGCCCCGTAAACATCTGTAAAAAGCTGGTCTCCCACAAAAATCGTGTTTTCCAGAGAAGTTCCCATAAGTTCCATGGCCTTTCGGTAATTCTTCCTGGAAGGTTTATGGGCGTTTTCAATAAAATGTACCTGAATGTTCTGGTTAAAAGAGCTGACACGCTCATACTGATTATTGGACAACAGACAGCACTGAAAGCCTGTGTTTTTCAGTCCGGCAAAAAGGGCCTCTGCCTTTTCGTCTGCCGGTGCCCCGTGGGGAACCAGAGTATTGTCAATGTCGAAAATGACGCCTCTGTACCCCTTTTTGTAAAGAGCATCGAAATCTATGAGATAAGTAGAATCCAGATATTCATCTGGGAAAAATTTCTGAAACATATTTTCTTCCTTTCCTGTACCCGCTTTGTAAAACACTCTGCATTTTCTCTATGGTAACAGGTACAGGCGGTATTTGTCAAATTATCCTCTGCTCTTTAAAGGCTCATAGGACATTTCTTCCAACACATTTTTATAAGCCGGACGGATAATTTTATCTGTGTTAATCAACTCTTCCATGCGGTGCGCACTCCAGCCGACAATACGGGCAATGGCAAACATCGGTGTATACAGTTCCAGCGGAAGGCCCAGCATGCTGTACACAAAACCGCTGTAAAAGTCCACATTAGCGCTGACACCTTTGTAAATGCGCCGCTCTTTTGCTATGACTTCCGGAGCCAGACGTTCCACGGTGGCATAGAGTTCATAGTCTTTCATTCTGCCTTTTTCTTCTGCAAGCTGGCGGACAAATTTCTTGAAAATCTGCGCTCTGGGGTCAGAAATGGAATAAACGGCATGCCCCATTCCATAGATAAGCCCACGCTTATCAAAAGCTTCCTTATGAAGCAGCTTCGTCAGATATCCCTTAATTTCCTCTTCATCACTCCAGTCCTCTAAGTGTTCCTTCATATCCTGGAACATACTGACCACCTTAATGTTGGCGCCTCCGTGTTTAGGTCCTTTTAAAGAACCCAGGGCTGCTGCAATGGCAGAATACGTATCCGTACCGGAGGAGGATACCACATGAGTGGTAAAAGTGGAGTTATTTCCGCCGCCGTGTTCCATATGAAGTACCAGAGCCAGGTCTAAAATAGACGCCTCTAAAGGTGAGTACTGCTTATCCGGACGCAGCATCAGCAGAATATTTTCCGCTGTGGAAAGGTTTTTCTCAGGATTATGGATATAAAGACTGTCGTCCAGATTGTAATGTTTATGCGCCTGATAACCGTATACGGAAAGCATGGGAAACACGCTGATAAGGTTGATACACTGACGGAGAACATTGGGAAGGGAAATATCTTCCGGATTTTCGTCATAAGAATACAGAGTCAGAACGCTTCTGGAAAGGGTATTCATCATATCTTTGCTGGGTGCCTTCATAATGACATCCCGGACAAAGTTTGTGGGAAGCGTTCTCTGGGCAGCCAGAATCTTGCAGAAATCATCCAGTTCTTTCCGGCTGGGCAGACGTCCGAAAAGAAGAAGGTAAGTAGCTTCTTCAAATCCAAAACGCTTTTCATCCAGAAAGCCTTTCGTCAGGTCTTCTACATTAATTCCGCGATAATACAATTCGCCTTCGCAGGGAACCTCTTCACCGTCAATCACCTTTTTGGAAACAATATTGGAAATCTGGGTCAGACCTGCCAGAACACCTTTTCCGTTAATGTCACGAAGCCCTCTTTTGACATCGTATTTCGGATACAGGGATGCATCTATGCGGCTGTTTTCTTTACAGATTTCCGTAAGCATTTCAATTTCCGGAGTAACATTCATATTAAAATCGGACATTTTGATTCCCCCTTATCTGTTTTTCGCTTTAGCGTGATAACATTTTAACACATAAGATAAGGGGTGACAAGAAAATTTTTTCTAAAAAATTTATGAACCATTTATTTCAGATTTAATTTAGCCAGTGCATCTGCAAAAGCATTATTGACAGGTTCCTGGGCCTCTTTCTTTTGTTTGTTCAGGTAACGCTGCACCTCTTTTTTGCTGACCCCTGCCCCTTCTTTGGCTCTTCTCTGCTGGAAACTGGAAAGTTTTTCCTTATAACCGCAGGTGCTGCAGATAAAGGTGTCCTCTTTTCCCTTGACATACATCTCCATTTTCCGGTGGCAGTTGGGACATCTGGCATTGGTCAGACGGGAAATGGTTTCTCTGTGTCCGCATTCCCGGTCCTGACACACCAGCATTTTACTGTTCTTACCGTTCACTGCCAGCATCCGTTTTCCGCACACCGGACACTTCGTATTGGTCAGATTGTCATGGCGGAATGTGCCTTCTCCTGTCTTAATTTCCCGGATGAGGTCCTCCGTATACCCCCGGATTTCCTTTAGAAACAAGTCTTTTTGCAATTTTCCCTTGGAAATCTCTGACAGCTTCATCTCCCAGTCTGCCGTCAGTTCGGGTTTCTTTAAATCTTCCGGAACCAGTTCCAGAAGCTGCTTTGCCTTTGAAGTCAGGTAAATATCATTTCCCCGTTTTTCCATTAAGAACGTGTGAAACAGCTTTTCAATAATATCTGCCCGTGTGGCAACAGTTCCCAGACCTCCGGTTTCTCCCAGGGTCTTTGCCGCTTTTTCATCTGCATGCTCCAGATATTTCACCGGATTTTCCATGGCAGACAACAGGGTTGCCTCTGTAAAAGGGGCCGGAGGTTTGGTTTTTCCTGCTGTGAGTTCCACTCTCTCGATTTTCAGCTTCTCACCTTCCTGTATATCGGAAAGCTTCTGGAAATCCTCCTCCTCTTCTTCTGTCCAGGCACCTTCATAGACCTCTTTCCATCCGGCCTGCTTCACGATTTTCCCTTTTGCCGTAAAGATTTCTCCCCCGGCTGAGGCTTTCATGGTGGTCTGTTCGTACTCAAAAGGCGGATACAACACGCTTAAAAACCGTCTGACTACCAAATCGTAAATTTTCCGTTCTTCGTTTGTCATGTGATCCAACTGCACAAACTGCTCTGTAGGAATAATGGCGTGGTGGTCACTGACCTTTTTGTCGTCCACAAAGGATTTGGATACTTTCACCGGCTTCATGGACAGGGGCCCTGCCAGAGAGCGGTAAGGACCTACCGCACAGGCTTTCAGCCTTTCCTTAATGGTGGACACAATATCGCTGCCAATGTATCTGGAGTCGGTTCTCGGATAAGTGAGCACTTTATGATTTTCATAAAGTCTCTGCATAATATTCAGCGTTTCCTTTGCGGAAAAACCGAATTTTTTGTTGGCATCTCTCTGCAGTTCGGTCAAATCATACAGCCCCGGAGCATACGTTTTCTTCCGGCTCTTGTCCACAGAAACTACCTGCAGCAAATCCGACTGCACCGCCCCTTTTTTCTCTTCCATGCGTTCTTTCTGGAACGAACGGATACTGCCGCTTTTCTTATCCTGCCAGATCCAGCGGTTTTTTCCTGCCAGAAGGGTCAGTCCATAGTATTCCTGCGGTTTAAAACTGCGGATTTCTGCCTCTCTTGCCGCAATCATGGCAAGGGTGGGCGTCTGGACACGTCCGCAGGAAAGCTGGGCATTGTATTTGCAGGTCAGAGCTCTGGTTGCATTGATACCCACTAACCAGTCTGCCTCGGCTCTGGACACCGCCGCGTCATAGAGAGAGTGATAGGCTCTTCCGTCTTTTAGGCTGGCAAAGCCTTCCCGGATGGCCTTATCCGTTACCGATGAAATCCAAAGGCGTTTGATGGGCTTTCTGCACTGGGTCTTTTCCAGAATCCAGCGGGCAACCAGTTCTCCTTCTCTTCCTGCGTCTGTGGCAATAACGATATCCTGCACATCCTTGCGCCAGAGTTGGGTTTTCACTGCCTGATACTGCTTTGCAGTCTGTTTGATAACCACCAGCTCCATCTTTTTCGGCATCATAGGCAGGACTTCCATATTCCACTCTTTGTATTTTTTGTCATATTCCTCCGGATCTGCCAGGGTGACCAGATGTCCCAGGGCCCAGGTTACAATATAGCGTTCTCCTTCCAAAGCACCGTTCAGCTTTTTGCTGCATTTCAACACTCTGGCAATATCTCTTGCCACGGAAGGCTTTTCTGCTAAAACCAGTGTTTTCATTCGCCAGCCTCCTGCATATCTTTTCCGAAAAAGGCAGCTGTCCTGCTCACCTTGCTCATTAAATCAGAAAAAGCCTGAGGAGTTAAAGACTGTTTGCCGTCGCACAGAGCCTTCTCCGGGTTGTTGTGCACCTCTATCATCACACCGTCTGCTCCTGCTGCAATAGCTGCCATGGTCAGCGGTTCCACCATAAAACGCAGTCCTGCCGCATGGCTGGGGTCTACGATGACCGGCAGATGGGTTTTGGATTTCAGCATGGGAATGGCGGAAACATCCAAAGTGTTTCTCATAGAGGTTTCAAAGGTGCGGATACCTCTTTCACAGAGAATAACCTTTTCATTTCCCCCTGCCATAATGTATTCCGCGCTCATTAAAAGTTCTTCCAAAGTGTTGGCCATTCCTCTTTTCAGCAAAATCGGCTTATCCACCTTACCCAGTGCCTTTAAAAGCTGGAAATTCTGCATATTTCTGGTACCTACCTGAATCACATCCACCTCATCAAAAAGGGGCAGATGGTCTGTGCTCATAATTTCTGTCACAATGGGAAGTCCCGTGGCTTTCTTTGCCTCTAGCAGCATTTTTAATCCTTCGTCCCCCAGTCCCTGGAAAGAGTAAGGTGAAGTCCTGGGCTTAAAAGCACCGCCTCTTAGAAGGCCTGCTCCTGCTTTTTTCACATCTAAGGCTACTTCTGTCATCTGTTCTCTGGTTTCCACAGAACAGGGACCTGCAATTACCTGGAAAAATCCGCCTCCGATTTTTCTGCCTGCAATATCTACCACCGTATCCTTGGGATGCATATCTTTGTTGGCTTTTTTATACGGTTCTTTGATTCGCTTTACAGACTCTACCACGTCCAGGGCAGACAACCACTCGGCATCTACTTCTGTGGTGTCTCCTACCAGACCAATCAGGGAAGTGTTCACCCCGTCTGACAAATGAAGCTGCAATCCCATATGGGTAAGTTCCTGTTTTAAAGCGTCTACTTTCTCTTCGTCCGCCCCTTTTTTCAATACTACAATCATGCTGTGCCCTCCTGTTTTCATAAAAAAAGCGATGCCTGCTGCTGCAAACACCGCTGTTTTCTCTTTTCCTGTGTGAAAGGAATCAGAATCTTTTGCAGCGAAAGCAGCCTGCGCCGTAAAAATAGCCCAGGTAAGCGTAATAAGAATCCTTGTTTCCGCTAAAAACTGCCTGTTTCTGCATCATGATTTCTTCCTGCCCTTTCTTTTAAACTAATCTTATCATATAACCGCCTTTCCTATTTGTCAACCGAAATTTTAACAATTTAAAGCGTTTAAGTGTTTTTTGAAATCTTTGTTAAAAAATCGGTTGTGTATTGTGATGTCAGCCGTTTTATATTATAATTATTTGAAGAATTATTTCTATTTTTCAGAATTTTTTTTTACAGATGAGGGGTGAACAAATGTCTAATACTACCAATCTTCGCAGCCAACTGGCCTATCAGGTAATTCAAGAGGTACAAAAAGCCGTTATCGGGAAAGAAGACCGGGTTCGCAAAGTGATGATGGCTATTTTAAGCGGCGGACACGTTCTGTTGGAGGATATTCCCGGTGTGGGCAAAACAACCATGGCTCTGGCTTTTTCCAAAGCACTGAGTCTGAAAGAAAAGCGTCTGACTTTTACACCGGACGTGCTGCCTGCAGATTTGACAGGCTTTACCATGTATCGGAAAGAAACCGGGGAATTTTATTTCCATCCCGGTGCCCTGATGTGCAATCTCTTTCTGGGCGATGAAATCAACCGCACCTCGCCCAAAACCCAGTCTGCCCTCCTGGAAGTCATGGAGGAAGGGCAGGTCAGCGTGGACGGCAGTACCTATCCCGTGCCAAAGCCTTTTATCGTCATTGCTACCCAGAATCCCTCCGGCTCTGCTGGCACCCAGCTTCTGCCGGAGTCCCAGCTGGACCGTTTCTGTATCTGTCTTAGGCTTGGATATCCCGACATGGAAGAAGAAATTGCCATTTTAAAGGGTCGAATTGCCCAGAGCACTATAGAAACCGTACGGCCTGTACTGAACGTCACTCAGCTTCTGTCCCTTCAAAAGGAATGTCAGGAGATTTTTGTCCATGACCGGATTTACAGCTATATTGCCGCTCTCGTACAGGCCACCAGAAACCATGAGCTCATTGCACTGGGTGTCAGCCCCAGAGGCACTCTGGCACTGACGAAAATGGCGCAGGCAGGGGCTTTTCTTTCCGGGCGCAGCCATGTGCTTCCCGAAGATGTACAGTCTGTGTTTGCCGATGTCTGTGTACACCGGCTGATTTTAAACTCCAAGGCCCGTATCAGTCACGTTTCTCCGCTTTCTCTTCTGGAGGAAATTTTGAAGACCACTCCGGCGCCTTCTGTACGGAAAAAGACATCTTTATAAAACCCAGAAAGGAAGCTCTGTATGGCAGCAAATATTTTTAGTGTAATCGGTATCCTTCTCTGTCTGTATCTGGCGATTCTGTACCAGAGTACAGCTGCCTGTGCTGTTTTTCTGTTTCTGGTTCTTTACGGCACAGCCTCTTTTTTGCAGCTTTGGTATCTCTCCGGGAAAATAAAGACGGAAATTCTGCAGGCCTCTGCCGCTAAATCCCAGGACCGGGAAATCGCGTTTGCTCTGTCTGTAAAAAATACGGGAATCCTTCCCCTCTTCCGAGGCTGTATCCTTTTGACGGTCCAGGATTTGCAAGGACAGGTCTGCCAGACTCAAAAGTTGTATTTTTCAGTCAAAAGCAGGCAGGAAATCCGCCCCGGAGGAACTTTAGAAAGTCCCTGCTGCGGACGTTTCCTGTTGTTGGTGAAGGCTGTGCGCCTTTACAGCTTCGGCCATCTTTTCAGCCGAAAGCTTTCTCAAGACTGCCCAAAGGAACTGCTTTTTTATCCGAAAATCACATCCCTTCCCCTCACTGTCAGCGAACAAGTCCGATATTTCTCCGCAGAAAGCGGGGAGGAAGAACAGATTCTTCCCGGTATCTTTCAAACACCTGTAAACCAGGTTCGGGATTTCAGACCCGGCGACAGAGTCCGTCAGATACACTGGAAACTCAGTGCCAGAACGGACAGTCTGCTGGTGCGGGACATGGGTATACAACAGGGATTTCCTGTACTTTTATTCCTTTTCATTGAACCTCTGCCGGATAAGGATTTCACGGCTTCGTACCGCCGTTTTCTGGAAACTGCCGTATCCTTATCGTTTTCTCTTCTCCAGTCGGGGTGCCGCCATTTTGTAATCTGGTACCATCACCGGGAGGAAAAACTCATTCGTTTTCCCATTCGCAGGGAGGAGGATTTAGACCTCTGCACCTATTGCCTCCTGCTGGAAGATGTAAAGCCTGTACCGGGAGATATCTGTGAACTGTACCGGCAGCAGTATCCTTCCGATACCTTCTGCACCACGCTTTTACTCCATACACGGCTGGAATTTTATAAAAACGGTCAGCCGGAAAATCTAGAGTCTGTGCCGTCCATTTAGACGGTGGAATGGAGCCTTTATGAAAAAAGAAAAAACAATTTCTGTTCTTATCCGTATAGCGGATTCCCCCGTCCGCCCCAAAAACCTTCTGTTTTCTCTGACAGGCTGCTTTGCGCTACTCTTTTTAGGCGGACTGGGCTTCTTTTCCAGTGTGAAGGATATGTCTGCGGTTCCCGGCGCCGTTTCTTTCTGGATTTTCCCCCTGGCAGGCGTGGCTTTGCTTCTTACCTTTCTCTTTGGGCTTTTTCTTCTGCACAAAAAGAAAAGGCTGGCTCTGCTTCTTAGCGGAGGGCTGCTCTGCAGTCTTCTTCTCTTTCAGAGAAAGGCTCTGCTGGCACAGGGAAGCTCTTTTTTGGGCTATCTCCACGCCCGGCTGGAACGGTTTTACGGTATTTCCCTATTTTCGGGTTTTTCCGGCTCTGCTGCGGATAACTCCCTTTTCTTCTTTTTCTGTACCCTGTTATTCCTGATTCTGGTCTGCCTCACCCTATGGTACAGAAAAAAAGTACTTTTTCTCTTCTTGCTTCTGCTGGCACCGGTGGCACAGTTTGTTACAGAAATCCGTCCTTCTTTCCTTTCCGCCGGCTGTTTTTTGGTCTGCTTTTTCCTGTGGGACTGTCTGTCTGCAAAGGAAACCTCCTCTGGATTCCTTCAGACCGGACTTCTTTTCGGGCTTTACTGTTTCTGCGCCCTTGTGCTGACCCCCGGCTTTTCTGCTCTGGCTTTCCAATCCACTTCTTCGTTATTTCAGACGGTCAATGAGGCCTCTGCAAAGTTTGGCGCCCTTTTTCATGCAAATTCCGCTGACAGAGCGACGCGTACATCGAAAACCCGTCCTACCGCATCCGGAAACAGCAATCAAAATACGGTTTCCACACAGACAGACAAGGAAGTTCTGGACAATACAGCCCCTGTTTACAGCAATCAGACTATGTTTACGTTCCACACGAGCCGGATTTTTGACACACCTGTTTACCTGCGCGGCTTTACCGGATTCACCTACACAGACGGGGTCTGGGAAGCTTTGGACGAAAAGCAGTGGAAGTCTTTTTGCAGCAGTTACGGACTGTCAGACGAACTGCAGAAGCAGCTTCCTTCCATTCCTTATGAAGCCGGAAAAGCACAGACTTCTCTTGCCTCTGCACAAATGAGCCTAAAGCCTGCCTTTTCCCCTTCCTTTACTTATCTGCCTTACGGGGCTGACATACCGAAGGGGTTCAGCACTGGAGATGGCAATGTGCTGACAGAAAAGTTTCCTTCCAGGCTGACCTTTGACTGCTATCCTCTTTCCCTGGATTCCTCTCCATTTTTAAGAGCGCCTTCTCTTCCTTCCGCACAAACCTCTGCAGAAGGTCTATACAGGGAATTTGTGCAAAACACCTATACCTGGTATGACAAAGACTTAACAGCCCGGCTTCTGGAGGACATACAGCACCTGCCAGTATATTCCTCTCTGCCGGAAAATCCTTCCTATGACCAGGTGCTGAAGGCAGCCGGAGAAATTCAAAGCTTCCTCTCCAGCCATGCCTCCTACAGTCTGCAGCTCTCCCCTGTTCCCGCAGACAGCAATCTGCTGGACAACTTTCTCTATGAACAGAAAAAAGGCTTCTGCGTTCACTTTGCCACAGCCGGAACCCTGCTTTTCCGCATGTACGGTATTCCGGCCCGGTACGTCAGCGGATACGTCATTATCCCTGAAGATTTACAGAAAGAAAGCGGAGGCGGCTATTCCTTTGCCGTGCCGGATTCCAGTGCCCATGCCTGGACAGAAATCTATCTGGGTGAAGGAGGCTGGGTTCCCGTGGAGGTCACCCCGGCTGCTTCGGACACATCCCAGACCGTACAGACAGAACAGACAGCCCGCCAGGAGAATATGCAGACGGTAAAACAGGAGAACCTCCCAGACAGCAAAAAAGACCAGCCTTCCCCATCCTCAGACACAGAAAAAAGAGGCTTTCTGCCTGTTCTGACAAAAATCCTCTTTTTTGCAATGGTATTTTTTATAACTGCTGCTCTTTTGTTTTTTCTGCTGTATTTCAGACGAATCCTTCTCTTCCGCAAACGGATGGGCATTTTCTGCCGCAGCCGGGAAGCATGCTTTCTCTGTGTATTTAACAGTATTCTGGATTTATGGAAAGTGCGGTTCCACATTCCTGCCCTGAATCCCCAGCAGCCGGAATTTCCTGTCCTCTTCGGCCAGAAACTGCCGGAAGAGACACGAATTCTCTTTGACCAGCTTTACACCTTGGCCGAATGCTTCTGTTTCGGGGCGGACACACCTAAAAAACAGGATATCCGCAAACTGCGTCATATCTATGCAAGGGAGAGGAAGCTATTCTTTGCTTCCTGCTCCCCCAGAAAAAAACTGTATTATCTCTTTTTCCATGTTTTCTGACCGCCGGGGCTGTTCCTTTAAACAGCCTCAGCTTTCTCAAACTGGCTGTTGTACAGGTTTGCGTAGAAGCCGTTGGCGGCCAACAGGGATTCATGGGTTCCCTGTTCAATAATATCGCCGTCTTTCATAACCAGAATCAAATCTGCGTCACGAATGGTAGACAGTCTGTGGGCAATGACAAAGCTGGTTCTGCCCCTCATGAGATTATCCATAGCAGCCTGAATCTGTTCTTCGGTTCTGGTATCCACAGAAGAAGTTGCTTCGTCCAGAATCAGAATCTTATTGTCTGCCAAAATGGCTCTGGCAATGGTGAGCAGCTGCTTCTGTCCCTGGGAAATATTGCTGGTTTCTTCATTCAATACCATCTGATAACCGCCTGGCTGAGACATAATAAAGTGATGGGCATGAGCTGCCTTTGCTGCAGCGATAACCTCCTCATCTGTAGCGTCCAATCTTCCATAACGAATATTTTCCATAATGGTGCCGTGGAACAGCCAGGTTTCCTGAAGTACCATGCCGAAAAGTTCCCGCAAATCCATTCGGTTGAAGTCTTTCAGATTGTGTCCGTCAATGAGAATCTCCCCGGAATTGACGTCATAGAAACGCATGAGCAGTTTTATCATCGTAGTTTTTCCGGCCCCTGTAGGTCCTACAATAGCCACCTTCTGTCCTGCTTTTACCACGCCGTTGAAATCGTGAATAATCATCTGTTCCGGATTATAACCGAATGCTACATGGTTTGCTACCACGTTTCCTTCAATACTGCTGATGTCCACAGGATTTTCCACAGTCTGGTCTTCTTCTTCTACATCCAGAAATTCAAAGACACGCTCTGCAGCGGCTGCAGAAGACTGCAGCATATTCGTCACCTGGGCAATCTGCTGAATGGGCTGGGTAAAGTTTCGGATATACTGGAAGAACGCCTGAATATCTCCCACCTTTACATCGCCTTTAATGACCATAAAACCACCCAGAAGTGCTACCATAACATATCCCAGATTTCCCACAAACTGCATAATCGGCATCATCATACCGGAGAAAAACTGAGAACGCCAGCCGGAAGTATACAGCTTTTCGTTGGTTTCTTCAAAGGTACGGATAACGTCTTCTTCTTTGTTAAAGGCCTTTACCACATTGTGGCCGCTGTAGATTTCTTCCACCTGTCCGTTAACCTCACCCAGATATTTCTGCTGTGCCTGGAAATATTTTTGAGAGTGTTTCATAACCTTTCCGATAATCAGCATGGAAACCGGCAGAATCAAAAGCGCTGCCAGGGTCATCCACACATTGATGGACAGCATCATAATGAACACACCGATAAGAGTGGTCACCGATGTAATAAGCTGGGTAAAACTCTGGTTGATACTGGTCTGAAGGGTATCCACATCGTTGGTAATTCTGGAAAGAATTTCTCCATGCGTTCTGCTCTCAAAATATTTCATAGAAATTCTGTTGATTTTTCCTGAAATATCTTTTCTCAGATTATAGGTAACGTTATTGGAAATTCCCGTCATAATAAATCCCTGAATCAGGGAAAACAGCGCACTGACTACGTACAGTCCCAGCGCCCACAAAAGAAATGAGGCGATTTTTCCGAAATCAATGCCGCTTCCTCCGTTGATTTTCGATACCAGGCCGCTGTACAGTTCTGTGGTAGCTTTTCCCAGCACCTTCGGTCCGATAATATTGAAAACGGTACTTCCAATGGCAAACACAATCATGCACATAAGCTGTATGCGGTACCTTTTCATATAGGAAAGCAGTCTTTTCATAGCTGTTTTAAAGTCTTTTGCCTTTTCTGCAGACATGCCGCCGCCATGTCCGCCCATAGGCCCTCTTGGTCTTGCATTACTCATCTGCCAATTCCTCCTCTGACAACTGTGACATAGCAATCTGACGATAGACATCACAGGATTTTAAAAGCTCTTTATGGGTTCCCTGTCCAACCACTTTTCCTTCGTCCAGAACCAGAATCTTATCCGCATGAAGAATGGTACTGATTCTCTGGGCTACTATCAGGGTTGTGGCGTCTTTTGTTTCTTTCTTCAAGGCTCTTCTTAAAACTACATCCGTCTTATAATCCAGAGCAGAAAAACTGTCATCAAAAATATAAATTTCCGGTTCTTTGGCAATGGCTCTGGCTATGGAGAGACGCTGTTTCTGACCACCGGATACATTGGAACCGCCTTGGGCAATGGCAGAATCCATACCATCTTCTTTATCCTGAATAAATTCCCAGGCCTGGGCAATCTCCGCTGCTCTTTTCACTTCTGCTTCTGTGGCTTCCGGCTTTCCGTAACGGATATTGGAATCAATGGTTCCTGAGAAAAGCACACCCTTTTGAGGCACATAGCCAATGCGCTGCCGCAAGTCATGGAGTTTTATCTTCCGTATGTCCACACCGTCTACCAGAATCCGTCCGGAAGTCACATCAAAGAATCTCGGTATCAGATTTACCAGGGTACTTTTTCCGCTTCCCGTGCTTCCGATAAAGGCCACCGTCTCACCCTTTTTGGCGTGAAAATCAATATCGGTTAAAGAAGCCCCGTCCGCACCGGGATACGTAAATCCCACATGCTCAAAGACCACATCTCCTTTTAGTTCTGTGTTGACTTCCTGTGTCTCCTCTGCATCATGAATACTGACTTCGGTTTCCAGCACTTCGTTGATACGGGTTGCAGATACCTTTGCACGCGGAATCATAATGGACATCATGGTTATCATCAGGAACGCCATAATAATCTGCATAGCGTACTGCATAAACGCCATCATATTACCTACCTGCATAGTACCGTCATTCACCGCATGAGAACCATTCCATACAATTAATACCGTAACGCAGTTCATCAAAAGCATCATCACCGGCATCATAAAGGTCATGCAGCGGTTTACAAACAGGTTGGTCTTCATCAGTTTTACATTGGCGTCTTCAAAACGTTCTTCTTCATGTTTCTCACGGCTGAAGGCACGGATAACAGACACACCGGTAAGAATTTCTCTGGCTACCAGATTCAATTCGTCGATGAGGTACTGCAGCTTCGTAAACTTGGGCATGGCAATTTTAAACAAAAAGGCCACAAAGAGTATAATTAATACCACTGCCAGTCCTAAAATCCATGTCATGGATGCGTCGGTCTGAAATACCTTATACACACCGCCGAGTCCCAGAATGGGAGCATACAGTACAATACGGAACAGCAGTGTGAACAAAAGCTGTACCTGCTGCACATCATTGGTGCTTCTGGTTATCAGGGAAGCTGTAGAAAAATGATTCAGTTCCCCGCCGGAAAAGGAAATAACTTTTCTGTATACCTGATTTCTCAGATTCTTTCCAAGGGTTGCCGCAGCCTGGGAAGACAGGAACGTTACCGTAACTGCTGCTGCCATTGCCAGAAGCGCCAGCCCCATCATTTTCAATCCGCTGCCTAAAATGTACTGTGTCTGCATGGCATCCAGGTCTTTTCCCTGCGCCTCATATTCACTCTGCACAAAAAGCACGGAACTCTGAGTGATAATAGACTCCGGCATGTCTTCAAACTTCTCCGTCATGCCTTTTGTCATGGCCTGCAGCTGCTCCTTTGGCATTTGAGAAAACAGTTCCAGTAAATTGGTCTCCTTTGGTACCTGCAGCTGTTCTTTTATCTTGGTTACTTCTGCAGAGGAATCATCCCAAAGTCCGCTGACTACCATTTCGGGAATCCCCAGAATCTGATTCAAGTCTTCCCGTTCTTCCTCTGTTACATCTTTTAACCGGTAAACATCTCCATCTTCTTTATAAAAACCTTTTACCTTTTTGGCATCTTTTTCATCCATAAACAGACAGACCTGCTCCATGGATTCTTTTCGCAGGGTTTCCGGCACTCCGTCTTCAATGCCCTTCTGCTGGATACCCACATTGACAATTTTGGATGTGTAATCCGGCAGAGATAAATCACAAAATGCCTGAGCAAATAAAAGAAGAATAATCATGACAATATAGTGCCACCGTTCCTTCATATAATGAAACATTTTTAACATAAAGTCCTCCTTTGCTGGCTGTCACCTTCTAAATTATTTTCCGCTTCCAGGTTCGCAATCATCTGGTCAAAAAAACGCTTCATCAGACACCTTTCACTTTCGGAAAAGCCCTTAAAAATGATTTTTTCACTTTTCTCTACCTGGCGCTGGGCCTTTTCTATGAGTTCTCGTCCCCGTTCGGTCAGATAAATGCGGATTCTTCTCTGGTCCTGTTCGTCACTTTTCCGCTCTATAAGACCGCTTTTTTCCAGACGCTTCATAGAAACTGCCACCGTAGGCGCGCTGATATGAAGATTTTCCGAAATTTCCTTCTGGCTCATCCCTTCTTTTCTGCTCAGCTGCATCAACAAGGGCATTTGCTTGGGATGAATCCCTGTTTCGCTGAGAAGACAGAAAGTATTGCGGAAATACAGGTGCGTCAGCTTTACAACTCTTGCCTGAATGCTGTCTTCTTTTTCCATATCTATCATTCCGATTCTCCTTTCTTAGTTAGTCGACTAACTTATATTATGTCACATTTTACTAAATTGCAAGTCACATTTTTATATTTTACACTTTTTTTAGAAATTACTCCCAAAAAATTAATTAGTCATCTAACAGTATCATTTCGCTCTTGCACCCGTGTGTGTGTCCTGTTATAATAAGTATAATATTTTCACAGTTTAACTCGAAAAAGTATCTGTATTTAGAAAGGCAGGATTTCATATGTCACAGACAAAGAACAAAGGCTCTCTCCCCTTTAATCTCATACTTATCGGCTTTATGGGAGCAGGAAAAAGTACGGTTGCCCGCTGTTTAGGGAAAAAATGCGCTATGGAAATTATTGAAATGGATGAAGAAATTGTCCGGCGGGAGCAGAGGAGTATTCCTGAAATCTTTCAGCAGCAGGGAGAAGCCTATTTCAGGAATCTGGAAACTGGTCTTTTAAAAGAATTACAAAAAGAAACGAATAAAATCATTTCCTGCGGCGGCGGCGCTGCCCTTCGTGCAGAAAATGTAGCCGAAATGAAAAAAAACGGAAAAGTCATACTGCTGACAGCCGAACCCCAGACCATTCTGAATCGGGTGAAGTATGACAATTCCCGTCCTATTTTAAAAAATCGCAAAACCGTTGCGGATATTGCCGAATTGATGGAAAAACGCCAGGAAAAATATCTGGCTGCTGCTGACCTGGTTATTTCCACTGACAATAAAAATATTGGGCAAATCTGTGAGGATATCCTGCATGCGCTCTAAGGGCGTTTCCCTCCTCTTGACAGCTCCGGCAGCACTACACAGAGCATGGTGACAAAGCAGGCCGTTCCACCGATAAAATTGGAAATGGGCTCTGCCAGGAAAACGCCTTTGGCTCCAAGCCCTGCCACAGAGGGCAGCCACAGGGTAAGCGGTATGACAATCACCGCTTTGCGAAGCAGCGAGAAAAAGATTGCCTGCTTTGCTTTTCCCAATGCGGTAAACACACTCTGTCCCGCAAACTGCAGAGACATAAAGCAAAATCCAAAGAAATAAATCCGCATGGACGGCACGCCCAGCTTCAAAAGTTCTTCCCCTCCGTTAAAAAGACGGATAAACACAGCCGGAAACAGCATAGTAAAAATCCAGACCACCGTAGTGTATGCCATGCATACCACAGACATAATCTTAATCCCTGTCCGTACTCTTCCATACTCCCGTGCTCCGTAATTAAATCCCAGCACCGGCTGTGCCCCCTGGGTAAATCCCTGAGAAGGCACGCTTAACACCTCTCGCACAGAATTAACAATCGTCATAATTCCCACATACACATCTCCGCCAACGGACTGAAGCGTAACATTGCAGACCACCTGTACGGCACAGTTGGTTGCCGCCATAATAAACCCGGAAAGCCCCAGTGCCAGAATCTCCTTCATGCAGCCAAAATCCGGCTTCATATACCGTCTTTGCAGTTTCAAAAGCGTCTTCTTTCCCCTGAGGAAAAATACCACCCATAAAGCTGACACTGTCTGAGAAATCACCGTAGCCACTGCTGCTCCCTTTACCCCCATGTGAAAACCGAAAATAAAAACCGGGTCTAAAATAATATTTATGACCGCGCCTATGAGCACTGTACACATACCGGTTCCGGCAAATCCCTGACAGTTGATAAAGCCATTCATGGACAAGGTTATCATCACGCAGACGGTTCCCAGCAGATAAATACTCAGATAGTCATTCGCATAACCGAAAGTATCCCTGCTGGCTCCCAGCGCGTACAATAGGGGGTCTTTTATCAAAAATCCCACCACCGTGAGAAGGACACCCATAACAAGCGTCATGAGAAAAGAATTCCCCATAATACGCCCGGCCTTCTCCATATTTCCTCGCCCTCTTTCAATGGAACACAGGGGCGCTCCCCCGGTTCCCACAAGGTAAGAAAAAGCCGTAATGGCGGTGATGACAGGAAACGCCACCCCCAGACCTGTAAGGGCCGCCGCACTGGCTCCCGGAAGTCGGCCAATATAAACCCGGTCTACAATATTATAAAGCACATTGATAAACTGTGCCAGAATCAAAGGAAGAGACAGCCGAAAAATATTTCCCAACATACTTCCTCTGGAAAAATCATGTTCCTCTGCACTGTGCAGAGTTTTTACCCTTGTACCCACATTTCCACTTCCTATCTCAAAAACCTTTTATTTCTGCCGGTAAGTAGTCAGGAAGTCTGCCAGTTTATCAGCCGCCTTTCCAAGAACCTCCACATTAGGCAGATACACAATGCGGAAATGGTTCGGCTGTCCCCAGTTAAATCCTTTTCCGCAGGTAATGAGAATCTTCTTTTCATGAAGCAAATCCAAAGCAAATTTCTCGTCATCATGAATGTTGAATTTCTCTGTGTCAATCTTGGGGAAAATATAAAAAGCCGCTTTTGGCTTCACAGCAGAAAGTCCCGGTATGTCTTTAATAGCATTGTAAATAAACTCTCTCTGCTCATAAATTCTGCCTCCCGGCACCAGATATTCGTTCACACTCTGATAACCGCCAAGAGCCGTCTGCACCACTGCCTGGGCCGGCACATTGGAACACAGGCGCATATTGGAAAGCATATTTAAGCCCTCTATGTATCCCTTTCCCTTTTCCTTTGCCCCGCTTAACACCATCCAGCCGCAGCGGAAACCTGCAATCATATGAGATTTGGAAAGTCCGTTTAAGGTTACGCAGAACAAATCCGGCGCCAGAGACGCAATGGAGGTATGGGTAATGCCGTCCATAACCAGACGGTCGTAAATCTCGTCTGAAAAAATCATCAGTTCGTGTTCTCTTGCCACATCTACAATCTTCTGCAGCACTTCTTTTGGATACACTGCTCCAGTAGGATTGTTTGGATTAATCAGGACAATGGCCTTTGTCTTATCTGTAATTTTGCTCTTAATATCCTCTACATCCGGATACCACTCCGACTGCTCATCACAGATATAATGTACCGCTTTTCCGCCTGCCAGAGTCACACAGCCGGTCCAGAGGGGATAATCCGGGGAAGGCACCAGAATTTCGTCTCCGCTGTCCACCAGTCCCTGCATAGCCATATTAATCAACTCACTGACGCCGTTTCCTGTATAAATATCATTGATAGACACATTGGGAATCTTTTTAAGCTGACAATACTGCATAATGGCTTTTCGGGCTGCAAAAATCCCCTTAGAATCCGAATATCCCTGGCTTTCTCTCAAGGTATAAATCATATCCAGAATGACTTCTTCCGGGGCTGAGAACCCAAACGGCGCAGGATTGCCGATATTCAGTTTTAAAATATCAATTCCGCTTTCCTGCATCCGGTTCGCTTCGTCCAGAACCGGTCCCCTTACGTCATAACATACATTGTCCAGTTTTGATGATTTCTGAAATGTTCTCATATTTCTGCCCTCGTTTTCTTTTTTATAACAATAGATTTTATCACTTTAGTCTGGGAAACTCAACTATTTTCCCGAATCTTTCGGAAATATTCCTGTATCTCCTGCTCATACCCATTGTCTGTTGGACGATAAAAGACTCTGCCTCCTAATTCGGAGGGCAGATACTGCTGCTTTACATAATGATTGGGATAATCATGAGCATACTGGTATCCTATTCCATGCCCCATTTTGGCTGCCCCTTTGTAATGAGAATCCTGAAGATGGACCGGCACGGTGGTTTTCACAGAGCGCACTGCTTCCATGGCCTCGTCCACGGCCAGATAAGCTGCATTGCTCTTAGGCGCACTGGCTACATAAGTGACTGCCTGAGCCAGGGGAATCCGCGCTTCCGGCATGCCAAGGCGTTCTACGGCCTGAGCTGCCGCTACCGCTACCTGCAGTGCCTGAGGGTCTGCATTTCCCACATCCTCTGCCGCACAAATCATAATTCTGCGGGCAATAAATTTAATGTCTTCCCCTGCGTACAGCATTTTAGCAAGGTAAAATACCGCTGCATCCGGGTCAGAGCCCCGCATACTTTTAATAAAAGCAGAAATGGTGTCATAATGGTTGTCCCCTGTCTTGTCGTAGCGCACCACCCGTTTCTGAATACACTGAGACGCTGTTTCCAAATCGATATGGATTTTCCCGTCTTCGCTCTTTTCCGTGGTTAAAACTCCCAGTTCCAAGGCGTTTAAAGCCGCCCTGGCGTCGCCTCCTGAAATATCTGCCAGAAATTCTTTGGCCTCATCCTCCAATACAGCGCCATAGCTTCCCATTCCCCGCTCCGTATCTGTGGCAGCCCTCTCCAGCAGTTTGCAGATATCTTCTTTTTTCAAAGGCTTTAGTTCAAAGACAATAGAACGGGAAATCAAAGCTCCATTTACCTCAAAATAAGGATTTTCCGTGGTAGCACCGATTAAAATCAACGTGCCGTCCTCTACGAAAGGAAGCAGATAGTCCTGCTGTCCCTTATTGAATCGGTGAATTTCGTCTACAAACAAAATGGTTTTCTTTCCGTACATACCCAGGTGCTGCTGCGCCTCCTTCACCACTTCCTCCATATCTTTTTTTCCGGCAACTGTGGCGTTAATCTGCTGAAACCGGGAACTGGTGGTGTTGGCAATGACCTTGGCCAGCGTCGTTTTTCCGGTTCCCGGCGGGCCGTAAAAAATCACGCTTCCCAGTTTATCCGCCTTAATGGCACGGTAGAGCAGTTTATCTTTTCCGATAATATGTTCCTGCCCTGCCACCTCCTCTAAGGTGCGCGGCCGCATGCGGGACGCCAGAGGAGATTCATTTTCCAGAGTCTGTTCTTTCATATAATCAAATAAATCCATACGCTTCTCCTATTCCAACAGCAGTTCATCTACTGTAACAAATTCATAACCCTGCTTTTTCAGTATATCTGCAATCTGCAAAGCCGCATCTACAGAGGACTGAAAAATATCGTGCATTAAAATAATATCACCTTCCTGCACATCTTTCACTACCCTTTTCACAATTTTTTCTGTATTTTCCGTTGTCCAGTCCAGAGAATCCACATTCCAGGACACCGGAATCATGGTAATCTCAAAATCCAGATTCTTTTTCCACGCGCCAAAAGGAGGACGGACAAAGGAGGTACAAATTCCCGTATTTTCATAAATTTTATTGCAGGTCAGCAGAATTTCCTCCTCTGCCTGGGATTCCGAAAGTTTTTTCAGATTTACATGGTGATAGGTGTGATTGCCAATCAGATGTCCTTCCTCCTGTATACGCTTCACAACATCCTCATTTCCCTCAATATTTTTCCCAATGAGGAAAAAGGTGGCGCGAATGTCTCTTTCCTTTAATCCGTCCAGCAGTTTTTCTGTATAAACGCTGTGAGGACCGTCATCAAAGGTCAGCGCAATCCGGGGGTGTTCCTGATCCAAAAGCTCCCCTGCCGTCTCCCTGGCTTTTTCCATTCCATTTCCTGCATATCCCAAAACTGCCAGAAATAACAGCGTGCACAGGAGTGTTATCCACTTTTTCATATTCTACGTTCTCTGCCTATCCTCTTTCTTCTATAATAATATATGCAGTGTTTCTTTTTATTTTCGCTGGAAATCCTTCTGCAGACAGAATCCTGCTCTTGACAGAATCTTTCCCTCCCATTACAATATTTTTGAATCTTGACAAAAAAAGTAAGGAGCGTTTATGACAAATCGAAAAACTATGACTGTTGTCTGCTATCTGCTGGGACTGGCGGTGCTTATAACCTTTGCCGTCTTCTACCAGAAAAAAGAAAAGCAGGCAGAACCAATATCCGCAACAGCCTTTAAACTGAATACCATTGTCACAGTAACCATTTACGATTCCAAAAATCAGAAACTGGCAGATGAAGCCGTAGCTCTGTGCGACAAATACGAAAAGCTGTTCAGCCGCACGATGGAATCCAGCGAATTGTATCAGCTGAACCACGGTACTCTGCCAAAAGAGGGAAATGCCTTTGTATTAAGCGAGGAAACTGCAAAACTGATTCAGAAAGGACTGGAATACGGAAAAGTTTCTGACGGAGCTTTTGACATTGCCATAGAACCCGTATCCTCTCTCTGGGATTTTACTTCCGGAAAAAAGGACATCCCTTCTCAGGAAGACATCTCAAAGGCCCTGCCTCTGGTCAATTACAAAGATGTGCAGCTTGACGGAAATCTGCTGACCTTTGCCAAAGAAGGCATGGGACTGGATTTGGGCGCCATTGCCAAGGGCTATATTGCAGACCGCATCAAAGATTATCTTCTGGAACAGGGCGTAAAAAGCGCCACCATCAACCTGGGCGGCAACGTTCTCTGTGTAGGAGAAAAGCCAGAGGGCACCCCATTTAAAATCGGTATCCAGAAGCCCTTTTCAGACCGCAGCGAAACCATTGCAGTTATGAATATTTCAGATAAATCTGTGGTATCCTCCGGAATTTATGAACGATATTTTGAAAAGGACGGGAAAATTTACCACCATATTTTAAATCCTGCTACGGGGTATCCCTATGACAACCATCTGGTGTCCGTCACCATTATTTCCGATAAATCCGTGGATGGGGACGGACTGAGCACCTCCTGCTTTGCACTGGGACTGGACAAAGGCATGGAACTCATCAACAGCCTGCCGGATGTACAAGCCGTGTTTATCACAGATGATTATGAATTGCATTACAGCGACGGATTTGAAGAAGAAATTTCTATGGCCGATGTAAAATAGAAAAATAACAGCATAACTCAAAAGAAAGAAGTGCACAGGTGATTTTCCGGCCTGCAGCACTTCTTTCTTTTCTCAATAAATACTAAGTATCATATAAATAAATCCCATGGAAAGCATTTCCACCGGAAGGCCCCGGAAGGCTTTCCCTGTATTGGCAAATTTCAGTGTTTTCTGTACAGACCAGAACAACACCACGGGTACGGCTGCCGTCCAGATAAGACCTGCCACCTGTCCAAAACTCTCCATGTCAAAGGGACGCATAAAGAGAGCCAGCGGAATGACCAGCCAAAGGGTTCTCGTATCTGTGTGGTTCTTCTTCAGCACACTGTTCGCGCAAGCCAGGGAAATTCCCGCTGTGAGGAATCCGAAAATAACGTCCTGGAAAATACCAGACTGAAATTCTGCTTTCATAATCAAATTGCCAAAGATTTCGCCTGTCCCGAAAAATTCTCTGCCAATGGCAAACAGTATCCAGAATCCCCAGCAGACTGCAGATTCCCACAGCAGTTCTCCATACTCTGCATCTATATTCTCTGAGATTACATGCTTTGCCGCAAACAGTCCCAGAATCAGGGTCATAAGCCAGGTTCCCCATTCCATTTCCAGACCAAGAGCTGAAAAGCCCAGCAAAAAGGCGCTGGAGCTAATCGCTGCTGTCCCCACGCACACGCAGCCCATGAGGCTCCAGCGGGGAATCCGGGATTCCAGCAGGTTTTTCAGCACTTCTGCAAACACAACTGCCAGAATCACCAGAATACCCGCCGCAAACGCTTCCTTCATGCCGGCAGAAAACAGTACCATACCCAGGGCAAAGGCTTCCGCCGGATATTTTATTTTCATCAAATCCTGTCCTCCACTTTCTATTTTACTGACTGCAGAAACTCATAAGCAGCATTGATACCTTCCACTGCTGCAGTAGAGGAAATGGTTGCTCCTGCTACTGCATCTACCTGTGTGCCGTTCTGTGGTTCCTGTGTCTCAGTTTCTTCGCCTGCTGCCTGATTCAAGCACTGCTCTGCCAGGTTTACAAAGCCGCCTACTGCAATGCTGACACCAGATACTGCGTCTGTCTTTCCCTGCTCATTCACATTTAAAAAGCTAAGGGACTGCTTTTCAATAAGGGCTGCAGACAGCGCTTCTGCCTGTTCTTTCCAGGTAAAGCCGTCCTCTGTCATCACATATTCGCCGTTTTCGGAAAGCACACTCTTCTTACTGCCATCCGCTCCTACAGATTCCCAGTTTACAGCTGTGATTTTTCCGTCTTTTACCGTCATGGTTACCTGGTCTGTAAATCCGTTATTATCCGGGCCATCTGCTTTTGCCTCATAATCTCCATCGGCCAATGTCCTATCTTCCAGAGAAATCTCCTCTTTTTCCTCCAGACTCATGCCAGGGAGATATACCGGGGCTTCTGCACCTTCAAACTGTGACAGAAATTCTGATTCGGCAATTTTGGCACCCAGACCCTCTGTTTCTTTTTGCTCGGTCACTTCCACCTTTGTAATTTTCTTTCCTGCTTTATCAAAGGAAACGTTTAGGAAAATATCTCCGCCGTATCCCTTTGTCTTTACAGATACCAGATAGCCGTCTTCTGTTTTAGAGGCGCTTTCAATGCCTTCTGCACCCTTGGTATCCAGTTCTTCCGTAACTTTTGCTTCTGCGCTCTCGCCTTCGGTGTCCTGTGCCAGAGCCTTGGAGCCCAGAATCACACCAAAAGAAAGGGCGGTCACAACTGCCAGTGCCAGAATTCCTCTTACATTTTTATTTTTCATCTCTTTTCCTCCGTTAAGCCTTAATTTTCCTGATGCCGTATACATGTTTTTTATAGAGCAGGGACAACATTCCCGCCATACAGTTTGCTGTTAAAATACCGAAACAGATACCTTCCGGGTACACACTGAAAATTCGTATGAAAGCCGTAATCACACCGGCTGTGGCTGCATAAAGCAGTTTTCCCCTTCTGGATACAAATACATAATCTGTCAGCATATAGCAGCCGCCCATAATCAGCCCGCCGCCAAAGAGATTCAGCAAAATATCTCCTGTAAAAAGACCTTCCGGTCCAAATATAAAAGTCAGTACCGTTACGGTAGCAATATAAGTAAAGGCCGCTTCTGCATTCACCACGCCCTTATAGCACAGATAGCCGAAGCCCACCAGAAGCAGCAGCTTGCTGGTTTCGCCCATAGCGCCTGGCATTTCTCCCAGAAACATCTGTAAATAACTGTATTCCGGGGTATTTCCCCCTTTTACACTGCCCAGTATGGTTGCCGCGGAAACTGCGTCCACAGAAACGGTTTTGGGCACCACATACTGCATGACTGCCTGGGGCCATGCCACCATAACCAGCAGTCTTCCCATAAGCGCCGGATTTACGAAGTTATTCCCCAGTCCGCCAAACATCTGCTTCACCAGCAGAATACTGAAAACATCTGCTGCAACCAACACCCATAGCGGTACGGTTACAGGCATATTAAATACCAGCAAAAGTCCCGTTACCACAGCACTGAAATCTCCCGCTGTCACTGGTTTTTTCGCCAGTTTCTGCCAGATATACTCGGTCAATACACAGACCGCCACGGAAAGCCCCGCCAGATACAGCGCGCGGATTCCGAAATAGTAAATTGCTCCTAAAAGCACAGGTACCAAAGAAATGGCTACATCCATCATGACTGCTCTGGTGGTTCTCTGTGTCCGGATGTGAGGTCCGTTTATCACTCTTGCTTCACTCATGCTTTCTGCACCGCCCTTTCTCTCATTCTCTGTTTCACCATATCTCTTGCCATTCTGGTACTGACAGAAAGTTCCCTTTTTGCCGGGCAGGTATAAGAACAGCAGCCGCAGGCAATACACTCACTGGCATACAGACTTTCACACAAGTCATAGTCCTCTTCACGGAAGGCAAAATCAATGGCATAGGGAGTCAGACCCGCCGGACACACGTTTTCACAACCGCCACAGCGCATACAGGGCGATTCCTCCTGCCGGCTGTCCGGCAGCACCAGAATACCGGAGGTATTCTTTGTCACATAAAAAAGTTCCTCTTCTTCCGTCCAGTCCGATGCCACGCAGGGTCCTGTCATAGGGCCTCCGGCAATGATTCTGTTTTTCTCTGCGGTCACACCGCCGCAAAGAGTCAGCAGTTCTTTTGCAGAAGTACCTACAGGCACCAAATAGTTTCCCGGCTCTTTCACACATCCGGTAACGGTGACAATTCTCTGAATCAGCGGCATCCCTCCCAGTATCATATCGGCAGCGGCCTTCGCTGTTCCCACATTGGAAACAATCACGCCCACATCTGCCGGCAGTCCGCCCTGGGGTACTTCTCGTCCCAGGACCGCCTGTATGAGCTGACGCTCACCACCCTGGGGATATTTTGCCGGAAGTTCTCTGATTTCCAGTTTTTGGGTTTCCTCTATCTTTCCGCTCTGTTTTGCAGCTTCTAAAATTCTGCGAAGACTGCGGATGGCCTCCGGCTTATTATCTTCAATGCAAAGATACGCCTTCCTGGCTCCTGAAGCCTTTAAAAGCAGACAGATACCATTTAAAATTCCATATCCCTGCTCCAACATCAATCGGTAATCACAGGTCAGAAAAGGTTCGCACTCTGCACCGTTTATCAAAAGACTGTCAATGGATTTATCCGTTTCATATTTTTTATGAGTTGGAAATCCCGCGCCTCCCATACCGGTAAGACCGCCATCCCGAATTCCTGCCAAAATCATCTCTTGGGAATAGGATTCCAGGCTCACCATTTCTGTCTCATACTTTTGAGCCTCTCTCCCCTTTTCTCCTTCATTTTTTATTATGCAGCTCAAAACCATGCGGTTTTGCTGACGCACTTCTTTCACGTCCAATACCTCTCCGCTGACGCTTGCGTGAAGAGGTGCTGCCATAAATGCCTCCGGCTTTCCAATCTGACTTCCTTTGAGAACTTTATCCCCTGGCTTTACCAGCAGAGAGCATTTGCCTCCAAAGGACTGTTCTGTCAGAATGGTTACTGTCTCAGGCCAGTATTCACGGACAGGCAGATTCATGGTCATGGCTTTGTCATAACCGTCTGTGGGGTGGATTCCTCCGGGGAATCCGCTTTTCTTCTTTTTCCACATGTTCTGTCTTCCTCCAGTCACTTTCATTTGTTAAATAATTGACATGCCATCCTAAGATGACATATCGGAGAGATTTTGGCAAGATTATTTTTTATCCATTTATTGTATATTCTTCTTATTTATGGTAATTCCTGCTCTTAAAATGCGAAACAGACGTTCTGCGGCATCTGCATACAGCATTTCTGCCTGTTTCAAAGCTTCTTCAAGACACATAGGACTGTTTTGCGTTGTCATAATACTGTCAATTCCACAATCATAAACTGCCTTTGCACCTTCTCCCATGGCTCCCGCAAGTGCAAGCACCGGGATTCCCTTTTTCTTCCCACAGGTTCCTATTCCATCCAGCACCTTTCCGCAGACAGACTGGCCGTCAATTCTGCCCTCTCCGGTAATAATCAAATCCGCATCCCCAATCATAGTTTCAAAATCCACCATCTCCAATACCGTCTGAATTCCTGACTGCAGTCTGGCATTGCAGAAAGCCAGAAGGGCAGCACCCATACCTCCTGCTGCACCGGCACCCGGAATTTCAGAAACTTTACGGCCGCAAAGCACTTCTATTTTTTCAGCATAGTGTACCATTCCTCTTTCCAAAATCTCCAAATCCCTGTCTGACGCGCCTTTCTGCGGCCCAAAAACATAGGTTGCACCCTGGATTCCCAAAAGAGGGTTCGTCACGTCACACATGACACAAAAGGAAGCATTTCGCATTTCAGACAGGATACCGCTGCAATCTATTTTTTCTATGTTTCCCAGCGTCTCTCCAACGGGTATAAACCTTTCTCCGTCTTTGCTGTAAAACTCTACTCCCAGAGCAGCCAGCATACCTGCTCCACCGTCATTTGTCGCACTTCCGCCAATGGAAACCGTGATTTTCCGGTATCCCGCTTCCAGAGCATTGCGGATAAGCTCCCCCGTACCATAGGAAGTCGTCTTTCCTGCATTTCCGGATTTATAGGGAATCAGGGTAATGCCTGAGGCCTGCGCCATTTCAATGAAGACCCTGTCTTCGTCCAAAATCAGATATTCCGCCTCTACAGCTGCCCCTAACGGCCCTGTTACCCGGCATTTTTTCAGTTTTCCTCCTGCCGTATTCCATATTGCCCTCATAGTGCCTTCTCCTCCGTCTGCTATGGGAACTCCTACGGTTTCTGCTTCCGGAAAAATTTCTTGTGCCTTTTGTTTTAAAATACCAATCTGCTGTTCTGATGACAAAGTTCCCTTAAAGGAATCGGGTGCAAATACAAATTTCATGATGTGTTTTCCTTTCTACTTGTTTTTCTCTTTTAAAGGTGTAATAATACTTTTGTTCTATCATATTACTATTTTAACAGGGGAATCAACTATGAAAAACAAAGGTCTATTTTTTACCCCTATTTTGCTTTCTGTTCTATTTTCTTTCACCTAGTTATTTTTGACCAAAATGGCCAGTTGCTTCAGGAATATCCAGATGTGAAAGTCAACTGGCTCTATCCTCTGGAAAACTCCAATTTCATAATTGCCGGAAACTTTAACAAAGAAATCTGTTCCTTTTCTCTGGATAAAGACGGAAATCTGTCGGAATACCAGACCCTCTTTACCAGTGAAAACCTTATGATTGACCCTACCATTATCCAGAAACGCCGATTCCAATGCAGCAAATGGAACTTACACGGTACATACTTATACTTCAAAAGATTTAAAAAACTGGGAATATCATTCTGACACTCTTACCTGTCAAAACAATTTAGAGGACGGGGACATTTTGTATGAAAATGGCATTTTATACTATGTGTTTGAAAAAGAAATGTACGATAAAGGTCCGTCTTCCTTAAATGTGATTTCATCTGCGGATGGCGGTTTCACCTGGTCTGGGGAAAAAGAGATTCTGCCTGCTGATGCCGACCACGAACCAGCAGCCTGTCTGCCTGATAAATCCAGTTATACCTTATATTACAGCAGCGACAGTCAGAATCCCGGTAAAAGCTATGCCAGTGCTTCTGTGTATAAAATAAAACTGGACCGTGAATTTACTCCTTCTGCTTCCGCAGTCCCTATAGATTTGCAGGAAAAACAAGGAATTTTACTCTATGATGTATCCATAAAAAATAAGGAATCCTACTTTTTATATTCCCAAAATTATTTAACGGACAATCGCTTAATATTAAAATCTATAAGTTCCTCTTGACTCTTCCCTGTAACAGAAAAACCCCCGTAAACAAGCCATTTACGGGGGTAAAAATTTCATTAAGCTAATTTGGATTTAGCAAGTTCTGCTAAAGAAGCAAATCCCTGAGCATCGTTGATAGCCATATCAGCTAATACTTTTCTGTTCAGGTCAACATTCGCTAATTTTAATCCGTACATAAATTTGCTGTAGGATAATCCGTTCATTCTTGCAGCAGCGTTGATACGAGCAATCCATAACTGTCTGAACTGACGTTTTCTCTGTTTTCTGCCTGCGTAAGAACTTGTTAAAGCTCTCATAACAGACTGTTTTGCTACTCTGTACTGTTTGGAACGGGCTCCTCTGTAACCTTTAGCCAGTTTTAATACTCTATTGTGTTTTTTCTTAGCGTTTAATCCGCCTTTAATTCTTGCCATTCTTAATTTCCTCCTATATTAAACATACTTACACACAAACGATTAGATGTAAGGTAAGATTTTCTTCATGTTCTTTACATTAGTTGCATCTGTGATAGCTGCTTTTCTGAGATTTCTTTTTCTCTTCTGAGATTTCTTTGTTAAGATATGGCTCTTATAAGCTTTATTTCTTTTTAATTTTCCTGTACCTGTTGATTTGAAGCGCTTTGCGGCTGCTTTCGTTGTTTTCATTTTTGGCATGTTTATGTCCTCCTTAAACTCTTTTTCTTATTAACGTTTTTCTGTCAAAAACATAGTCATGCTTCTGCCTTCTACCTTTGGTGCTTTTTCCACAACGGCAATGTCAGACAGAACCTGCGCAAACTCTTCCAAGATGTGTTTGCTGCTTTGCATATGTGCCATTTCTCTCCCCCGGAAACGCAGAGTAACTTTTACCTTATTTCCCTTGGTCAGGAATTTTCTGGCATTATTGACTTTCGTGTTCAAATCGTTTTCCTCAATATTAGGGGATAAACGCACTTCTTTGATTTCTATGGTTTTCTGTTTCTTCTTAGCTTCTTTTTCTTTTCTCGCTAATTCGTACTTATACTTGCCATAATCGATAATTTTACAAACCGGCGGCTTTGCTGTAGGAGCAATTTTTACAAGGTCCAAGCCCGCTTCCATGGCATGTTTCTGCGCATCTCTTGCGGACATAATGCCCAGCTGTTCTCCGTCTGCGCCGATGAGACGTACCTCTCTGTCTCTGATTTGTTCGTTAATCATTAAATCGCTAATAGTAGTGCACCTCCATAATATTGATAAACCACATGTTTTGAACTTGTTTTAAAGAAAGAATAAGAATCTACAGAGCAGTTTCCTGCGCCTTCCTGCCATTACAGAAAGATATAAAAAAAGTGACTAATCTGCAACATCTGCATACTACCCACTGATTATCCGCATAAGAAAACGCTGTGCGCCTCATTATCTTCATATAAACCGTAGTCACTTACTCGTGCTAGGGTGAGAGTGGATACTCTGCTTTCTTTTTCTTCTTCAGACTTATACAGTATAACATAGAGCGCTCTGAAATGCAATAGTTTTTTTCTTTTTTATACATTTTATATTTTTTTTACTTTTTTCGCAGAAAATTCTTGTTTTTTTGCCTGTTCAATGGCATAATGAGTGTCATATACCGCAGGCGTTGTATTACGTTGAAGTGATACAGACTGCGACGCTTTATTCCAAAAAATCAAAAAAACAAAAATATCTTAGTGAAAAAGGAGAGGTTTATGGACAAAAAAAGAGGAAGTTTTTCTAACAAAATGGGCTTTGTTCTTGCAGCAGCAGGCTCTGCCGTGGGACTTGGAAACCTCTGGCGTTTTCCCTATCTGGCAGCGAAATACGGCGGGGGAATTTTTCTGCTGGTGTATCTGATACTGGCAGTCACTTTGGGATTTACCCTCATGATTACCGAAATTGCTATTGGACGCAAGACAGGTCTCAGCGCCATCGGTGCTTTCAAAGCGCTGGATAAACGCTTTAACTTTGTAGGTTATCTCGCTTGTGTGGTACCTTTTATTATTACCCCTTACTACTGTGTTATCGGCGGCTGGGTAGTAAAATATTTTGCAGCTTTTCTCACAGGTCAGGGTTCCGCAGCAGCCGGAGACGAATATTTCAACGGCTTCATTTCACAGGCCACAGCGCCGGTATTCTGGTTTGCCCTGTATATTCTGCTCACTGCCGTTGTGGTTATTTTCGGTGTGGAAAAAGGAATCGAAAAAGCAAGCCGCATTATGATGCCCTTGTTAATTGTACTGATTATAGGCGTTTCTATTTTCTGTATTACCAGACCCGGCGCAGGGGCAGGCGTAAAATATTATCTGCTTCCTGATTTTTCCAGATTTTCAGCCACCACAGTACTGGCTGCCATGGGACAGTTATTCTATTCCATGTCACTGGCCATGGGCATTATGATTACCTATGGTTCTTATATGAAGAAAGACAGCAGCCTGGAACAGTCGGTACGCCAGATTGAGATTTTTGACACCGTCGTTGCTTTCCTGGCAGGTCTGATGATTATTCCTTCCGTCTTTGTCTTTTCCGGCGGAGACGAGGCAGCCCTTGGCAAAGGACCATCTCTGATGTTTGTCACACTGCCTAAGGTATTTGAAAGCATGTCCTTTGGCGGAGTTATCGGCGCGGCTTTCTTCCTGTTGGTACTGTTTGCTGCACTGACCTCCTCGATTTCTCTTATGGAAACCAACGTATCCATTGTAAGAGATAAGTTTGGCTGGAGCAGAAAAAAATCCACCCTTATAATAACCCTTTACGTCCTGATTCTGGGGTCCATCGTTTCCCTGGGCTTCGGACCTTTGAGTTTCATCAAGATTATCGGACTGGGACTTCTGGATTTCTTTGATTTCCTCAGCAACAGTGTTCTGATGCCCATTGTAGCGATTCTCACCTGTGTCTGCATCGGACATTTTATTGGTTCTAAGACTGTGGAGGATGAAGTAGAAATAAACGGTCCTTTCAAGGTAAAGAAATTTTACCGTATTATGCTCAAATGGATTGCCCCTATCTGCCTGGTGCTGATTCTGATTTTCGCAGTTTCCGAGGCGATGGGCTGGATTAAAGTCTGATGTAAAAAGAACGGTCACATGAAACACACAGCGAACCTTTTTCGTTCTGATTGCTGTTTCATGCAGCCGTTCTTTTTTTATTCTGCTGTCTTATATACCGTAAAAATTTTTATTTTGCTGTGAAGCTGCCGCATTTGGTATCATCACATCTGCAGGCCGAAGCACCGGCAATGGTGATTTTGTCCGCACTGCATTTTTCCTGCGTGTTAAAGGAACAGTCACAGGCCTTACAGTCCACTTCAATCGTTTTGCAGGCACAACCTGTTTCTGCCCGGTTCACAGTCCCATCCTTCTTTTCCACAAAACTTCTGCAGCAGGTTTCATCTGCTGTTTCCGCCGTAGTTCCCTCAACCAGAATATCTCCTTTGGAACAATATTCATCTTTATTATACATACAGTTTCTGGCTGTACAGTTTAATAATGGCATGCTGCTACCTCCTGAATAAATTTTCTTTTCAGAGATAGTATTTTCCGTTTTGTTATTTTTATTCTGTTTTTCGATTTTCCCTGATTTTTTTCAAAAGCAGGGGCAGTTCAAACAACAGCATGGCTATCCATCCCAAAAGGTACGCCACCGGAAGTGCACGAATTCCCATATGCAGGCTGTAAACCAGCGGCAAAGCAGACAACACCCGAAATCCCATGTTCATGATACTGCTCCACAAAGTAACCTTCAAGTCTCCGATTCCCCGGAAATATCCCTGTACTCCATTGGTTACCGCAGGCAAAATGTAAATAAAGGCAATCAAATGAAGGTAAGAACGTCCAAGCTGTATGACCTCCTGGTCATTGACAAAAAGCTTCATGAAAAAATCTGCTCCAAAAATGCAGGCTACGCCAATTAAAAGACCATAGAGAACTTCCATTACCATGCCCCAACGAAAGCCTTTCCAGATACGCTTCTTTTCTCCTGCCCCGTAATTCTGTGCCATAAAAGAAGTCATGGCCGAAGCAATGCTCTGCTGTGGTACAATAGCGAAATCATCAATTCGATTCACTGCGGCAAAGGCTGCAACCACAGAAACTCCCATGGTGTTGACAATGACCTGTATGCCAATTTTCCCAAGCTGTACTGACGCCTGCTGCATGGCGCTGGCCCAGCCGTACCGGATGGTTTCTGCAAACTGACTCTTATCAAAAAACAGCCAGTCCTTCCCCAGACACAAAATCTTTACTTTCTTCCTGATATACAGCCCGCAGAACAGACTGCAGCAGGCCTGGCTGATAACGGTTGCCAGAGCACAGCCTGCGCTGCCCATATGAAAGACCAGCACAAAGAACAAATCTCCAAAAACATTCAGCACAGAGGCAATCACCAGAAAGTAAACCGGCGTCGTGCTGTCTCCCAGAGCCCGCAGTGTATTGGCATAAAAGTTATAAATAAAGGTAAAAACCAGACCTGCAAACACAATCCGAAGATACTGGGACGCCAGCGGAATCAATTCTTCCTGTACCTGTATCAGCCGTAAAAGCCAGGGAGCCCCTGCAATACACAACATGGAAAGTACCAGAGAAAATACACAGCCTCCTATCATAGTGGTGCTGATTTGCTTTCGCAAACGCTCCATTCTCCCTGCTCCGAACTGCATTCCCATAAGAATGGAGGCGCCCATACACATACCGTTGATAAATAGAATCGCAAAGGTCATCAGGGGATTGCTGCTGCCTACTGCTGCCAGCGCCTCGGTTCCCACAAATTTGCCTACAATGATACTGTCTGCCGCATTGTAACAAAGCTGAAAAAGATTTCCCAGCACCAGCGGTACCGCAAAACCTGCTATCTGTGGAGCTATCTTTCCTTTTGTCATATCTTTCATACTGTTTCCGCCTTTTCTCCAAAGGAACCGGAACCACCGCATAACAGGCATATCCACATTCCATACCCTTCTGCGGCAGCACCGGTTCCCCCTTACATCTGTATGTTTCCTGCTGCTTTATGAATTCTCAATTCTTTTTCCTTCTGCGTCCACCTGGATTTTACGGATTTCCTTTGTACGGATTTCCCTGCAGACAGCGTCCATAAACGCATCTAAAGACTTCTGTCCTTCATCACCAAGGTAACGGCTTCTTACTGACACCACCTGTTCTTCCTCTTCCTTTGCACCCACTACTAACATATAAGGAATTTTCTGCAGACGGGCTTCTCTGATTTTATAACCGATTTTTTCGGAACGGTTGTCCACGCTGCTGCGGATTCCATTTTTCTTCAGCTGTGCCTGTACTTTTTCTGCATATTCACCGTATTTTTCAGAAATCGGCAGTACGCGAACTTGCTCCGGACACAACCAGGTAGGGAACAGACCGGCATATTTTTCAATGAGCCATGCCAGCGTTCTCTCGTAGCAGCCCATAGCGGTTCTGTGAATAATGCCGGGACGTTTCTTTTCCCCGTTTTCGTCAATATAATACATATCAAACTGCTCAGCCAGAAGCGCGTCCCACTGAATCGTTATCATGGTGTCTTCTTTTCCGTACACATTCTTAGCATTAATATCTACCTTTGGACCATAGAAAGCGGCCTCTCCCACATCTTCCACAAATGGAATGTTCAGTTCTGTCAGAATCTGACGGATGTGTTCCTGTGTTTCTTCCCAGACTTCCGGTTCTCCAATGTATTTTTCCTTATTATCCGGGTCCCATTTGGAAAGATGATAGGTTACATCCTCCTCTACCCCCAGAGTTTCCAGACAGTGTTTTGCCAACGCCATACAGCCTTTGAATTCTTCCACCATCTGGTCAGGACGCATAATCAGATGTCCCTCGGAAATGGTAAACTGGCGCACACGAGTCAGACCGTGCATTTCACCGGAATCCTCGTTTCTAAACAGAGTAGAGGTCTCGCCATAGCGGATTGGCAGGTCTCTGTAAGAATGTTGTGTTGCCTTGTATACATAATACTGGAATGGGCAGGTCATAGGACGCAGCGCATACACTTCTTTGTCCTTTTCTTCATCTCCCAGTACAAACATGCCTTCCTTATAATGATCCCAATGTCCGGAAATCTTATACAAATCACTTTTTGCCATAAGCGGTGTTTTGGTACGGACATAGCCCCATTCGTTATCCTCCAGGTCCTCAATCCATCTCTGGAGTTCTTTTAAAATAATCACACCTTTTGGCATGAGCAGAGGCAGACCCTGTCCGATAACATCTACGGTTGTAAACAGTTCCATCTCTCTTCCCAGCTTGTTGTGGTCGCGTTTTTTTGCCTCTTCCATTTGAGCCAGGTACTCATTTAATTCATCTTTTTTGCTGAAAGCAGTTCCGTAAATACGGGAAAGCATTTTGTTCTTCTCGTCGCCTCTCCAGTATGCACCAGAAGATGAGGTCAGTTTAAATGCCTTTACTCCCTTGGTATTCATTAAGTGAGGACCTGCGCATAAATCTACGAAGTCTCCCTGGGAATAAAAGGAAATCTCTTCCCCTTCCGGCAGGTCTTTTATCAGTTCTACTTTATACGGTTCACCCTTTTCTTCCATAAATTTAATGGCTTCTTCACGGGGAAGTGTGTAACGTTCAATTTTTGCACCCTTTTTGATGATTTTCTTCATCTCTTTTTCCAGTGCGTCCAGTTCCTCGCGACTGAAAGATTCATGGTCAAAATCATAGTAAAATCCGGTGTCAATAGAAGGTCCGATAGCCAGCTTTGCTTCCGGATATAAATTTTTTACCGCTTCTGCAAGAACATGAGACGCCGTATGGCGAAGGGCTGCCAGTCCCTTTTCATCATTTGCTGTAAGAATACTGACTTCACAATCCTTTTCCACTACTGTTCTTAAGTCTACAACTTCTCCGTCTACTTCTCCTGCACAGGCTGCCCGTGCCAGTCCTTCACTGATGTCCAGTGCGATTTCGTATACGGATTTGCTTTCTGCGTACTCTTTCTGTGAGCCGTCTTTCAATGTGATAATCATAATCGTCTTCTCCTTTCCTGATTCCTGCAGGAGTGGTCATACCCGAAGGCTTTGTTAAACAAAAAAATCCCGTCCCCTGCAGCCCTGTGTGACTGCAAGGGACGGGCGTAATCTTTGCCCGCGGTTCCACCCTTCTTGTTAAAAGCATTTGCTTTGGTAACCACTTCATTTGATGATAACGGAATCACCGGACCGGATTGGGGTCACTCAGAGGTAGTTTTCAAATGGTTCCGTAACAGAACGCTCTCAGCCTGCGCGCTCCTCTCTGTGTCCTTCCGCATTTTACTCGTCTCGTCAACGTATTGAATATTTCTTTTATGTTTTCATATTATAACCGTCTCTCTTGCTTTGTCAACCTCTTTTTCTGTGTTTTTTATTTTTGATTTTTCCTTTTCTACAAATTTCCTGCCGCTTTATCCTTTAAGACACCCAGAAATTCCCGCACCAGGTAATTCACCATCAAAAATCCATTGCTTTTCGCCGCAAGCCCGTATATCTCACAATCCATCTTCTTTCTGGCTATAGCGGTTCCCCTGTAAAGATGAAAACTGCTGGTAACGATACCCACCCGTCCCGTTTTATCTGCCTTCTGCCATTTTTGTTTCCATATCCGGTAAGAGCAGGCAATATTCTGCTGGGTATTGACGGACTGGTCTTCTTTTATCAGCCTGGCCGCATCAATACCTCTCTTCGTCAGTTCCCGGTACATACATTCTGCCTCTGAAATCCCCTCATCCTCACCCTTGCCGCCGGAAAGAATGGCTTTTGTTTCGGGATTTTGTTTCAGATATTCCTCTGCTTTGCGAATCCGGTATTCCAAAGACAGACTGGGGTGAGTGCCCTTTACCTGGGCGCCAAGTACAATAAGACACTCTAGTCGTTTTTCTTCTTTTTGAAACATGGCTTTTACAATCTTTGCTTCCACAAACAAAAAGAGACCGAACAGCAAACAAAGACTGTAAAGTATTCCTTCCAAAAGTATCTGTGGGACTTGTATGCGAAAATGCAGAGCCGCCCCACCAGCCCAAAATCCCACTCCCAGCAAAATCCACAGTACAGGAAATTTTGAGGAAAATCCTGCATACAGAGCAATGCCGGCGAAATACAACATACACACGATTCCTAAAAGCAAGAGCAGAAATTCTGCCATAGTCTTCCCGTTTCCTTTCTCTTTCTATCCAGCATACCACAAAGGGACGAGTGTTCTTTTCCCGAACTTCGTCCCTTCTTTTCACAATCTTATTTATTTCTTCCACAGCAGTGTTTATATTTTTTGCCGCTGCCGCATGGACATGGGTCATTACGTCCGATTTTCGGTCCTTTTACTACAGTACCGGATTTTTTCTGCTCCAGATACAGTTCTTTTCTCTTTTCTTCGGAGAAAATGCTGTTCCACTGCGGCAGCTCATATAACCAGTCTGCTTTGGCGTCTACCATGTTTTTGTACAGAGTTTCCAGGTCAAATCCCAGATTTACCTCTGTGTTTTCATCCATTTCTTCGATAGAGTTCTGGATTTTCAAACTGTCATTGATACCATCCAGAAAACCAACCATCGTCATAACTTCTACGTCGTATTTTTCTGCCAGTTCTTTTACAGTTCCTTTTACTACTTCGTTAGGATTGCTGAGAAGTTTTTCATAGATTCCTTTTTCGATTAAGAAATAATTTGTCCAGAATTTCTCAAGCTGCACTCTGTCGGCCTGCTGAGAATATGCCATATCTCTCCAATCTTGTAATAATGCCATGTATCTTACCTGCCTTTTGTTTATTTTCCTGATTTACCATTTCGGTTTAACAGGTATAGTATATACGAAAACAGAGAGTTTTTCAATCTGTAAAATCAAATAATGTAAAATCCCATAAAATTTTTCTGTACTTTGTATAACTTTTGATTTTCTGCCCATACTACAGATAGTCCACAAAGAGATGGCTCAAATGCGAGACGCTCTTTGCAGACAACCAAAGAAAAAGTAGAAATACTTTATCCTCCCCTTTTTAGCCCCCGTACTTGCCGGTTCGGGGGCTGTTCTCTTTTTCCAAATCCAACAGCATCTCCTCCCAGACCCTCCTGTTTTCCCGGTATATCTCTTCAAAGCACCACCAGGGAAGCGGTGAATCCGGCTTTCCTATCTCTACCGTCAGACTGGGGATTTTCATACTTTGCAGCGCCCAGTCCTTATACCCCGCTGCATCCAGCTTTTCAAAATTCCCATCTGTTTTATATCCCGTCACCTCTGCAATTCTATCTGCAAAATTCTTTGTCCTTTCTTTCAGTACTCCTTCCTGCCCGAAATTCCAGTAAATCACCTGGCCGGATGAATGATAGGACAGCGTTCTCTGGAATTTTGCCTCTCTGGTCAGCTGTGTCAAAATCCGGGTTTCTTCCTCCGATTCCGGATATGCTCCCTTATACTTTTCCGAAGAGGCTTCCCCCCTCCCTTCCGTATATTTATCCCAGTCCGCCGGAAAATTCCTGTTTAAATCCACACCTCTGGCATTGGCCTTCCACTTTCTGAAATAGACCTCATAAGACAGATTTTTTCTTTCCTTCTCTGCAATTTGCAGTACTTTTCTGCGGAGCTCGGGATTTCGGATACTGTTCTCACCAAACTGGCTAATGCTTACCCCATCCGGATTTGCCATAGGAATGACATAAATCGCTCTGTTTTCCAATAATTTCTCATAACTGACTCCTTTATAAACACGGTTGTACTTAAGGTGCAGAAGAAATTTTGCCGCCTGCTCCATTAAAAGCTGACAGGTCATATATTCCCGTCCGTGAATTCCCCCAAAAATAAAAACCTTTTGTTGTGCATTTTGTTTTCCTATTCTCATACAATCTATCTTCCTCAAATCTGCTGACTTTCCCAAAGACTGTACTTGCAGATATTCCGGAAATATCCTTGCAAAAATACCCAAATCGTTCTGCATATTTTCGTAGGTATAACCTAAAAACCGTGGATAGTCCCAATTCCAATTATCCATTGACGGGTACCTCTAAAATTATTATAATAATAGATATTCTAAGCAAGGGAGATTAAGACGTGAAGAACTTAAAACGACTCCTCGCAGTCATAGGAATTATCCTGCTGGCAGGTATGTATGTCCTGACTTTTATTCTGGCTCTGACGGATAATTCTGCTGCCGGCAATATGATTATGGCCTCACTGTACGCAACTGTGATTATCCCCATTTTGCTGTACGCTTTTCTTCTGGTATATCATTGGACACACCAGAAAAATGACGTTATTCCGAAAATCCTTGGGGAAAATTCTGATGTTGATACTGTGATTTTTGATATCGGAAAAGTGCTTGTAAAATATGACTGGAAGAAACTTTTAAAAGAATTAAAATATGACGAAGACACCGCGCAGGCCGTTTCGGAAGCTGTATTTCTCAGCGAAGACTGGACAGAAAGCGACAGAGGCGTCCGCACAGAAGAGGAAATCCTTCAGTCTTTTATTACCAACAATCCTTCCTATGAGAAAGAAATAAGGGAAACCTTTGCACGAATGGGCGAAACCATTTCTGTGTGCTCTTACACAAAAGACTGGCTGTCCTATCTGAAAAAACGGGGCTACAAGCTCTATTTTCTTTCCAACTTTTCAGAGCCCCTGTACAAACGCTGTACAAAAGATTTAAAATTTCTGGAGTTTATGGACGGCGGATATATGTCCTGGCAGGTACACCTGCTGAAGCCGGAACCGGAAATGTACCAGAAACTTATTCAGGACTTCCAGATTGTTCCGGAAAAAGCCGTGTATATTGACGACTATATGGATAATGTGGCTGAGGCCAGAGCCCAGGGATTAAACGCCATTCACTTTACCGGAAGGAAAAGCGCAGTTCAGCAGCTTATGGACTTCGGAGTGAAATAATCTTTTATGTACATAATTGCATAAGGAAAAGAGGCAGCAGAGCGAATCTTACATTTTCCGATTCACTCTGCTGTCTCTTTTCTTCTTTCTGCTTTGTCAGACTTTACGACACTCTCAGCTTATGGATTCCTCCAGATGTGACAAATCTCTGGAGGCCATGGTCAGAAAAATGCACAGGACAAAGATTCCGATATTAAACAAAAACGGCAGCGCCGGATGTAAATCAAACATCCAGCCAACCAGACTTCCGAAAGGGGCTGAAATGCCAATCATCAGCACATTGTATAAAGCATAAATTCTGGAACGCTCCTTTGGCTCTACATAATGGGCCATGAGGGCGTCTTTTCTTGGAATAATCACTGCATACGCAGCAGCCTCTAAAATCGTGTATCCCATAACCAGCAGCAAATTTTTCTCCGGTGTAAGCAAAAGCAGCAAGTGACTGGCTATGTACATCAGAAATCCAATCTGAAGAGAAGCTTTCATTCTCAATTTCTGAAATAAATTTTGCAGTCCAATGACAAAGGCAATCATAACGATGGTACGAATAACCGGAAATACGGCTACCAACTCGTCCGATAAATGAATTTGCTCTGTTACATACAGAGAGAAAAAATTGGTGGTAGCAATCTGGATAATGTTGGTAAGCGCCATAAAATACACTACCAGACGCATTTTCCCGGATTTTATCATAGTGAGAAATACCCGGCCATACCCTTTCATCATAGAAAAATACGAAAGATTCCTTGTCTCTTCCATACGCTTTTTTCCAATCTGGGTTTCCCCGCCAAAATGATACAGCAAAAGAAATTTCGCAAGCATGGAAATTGCGGCAATCAAATACAGCCAGCGCATAACAGGAACCACGTCATGTTTGCCTACCAGAATAACGGCCAATGGTGAAAAAAATACAGAAAGCATACCGCACATCTGAATCAGAGTAAACGCGTTGGTAATATGCTTCGGCGGACAGTCCTCAATGAAAAGGCAGTTCCAGGAGGTATTGGTAATCTGGAAAGCTGCATTTACCGCCGCTGCCGCCAGGAACCACCAGAAATTCTGAGAAAAAGCCCAAATAAGACAGGGAACCGTCCACCCCAGAGTGTCAAAAATCACCGTTGCTTTTCGCCTGCCCATTTTGTCTGTAATGACTCCTCCGATGAGAGCAAAAAACATTTGCAAAAGAAACCCCACAGTAAGCGTTGTTCCGATTTCCAGACTGGTTAGCCCCAGCTTTCGCATATAAAGGGTCTGAAAAGGAACAAACAGGGAGTAAGGAATGAACCAGAGCGGTTCTGTGCAGATAGACCATTTGGGATTCCCCTTTAATTCCCGGAAGGTCTGTGCCAATACATGATTTTTTAGTTTTCGCAGCATGAAAAAATCTCCTTCTGTTACAAATTTTCCTTCAATGGCAACATTTTACAGGAAAGGGGAAAAAGATACAAGAGGAGCGGGCTTTTTTCATTTATTTTATTGAAAACACCTCTATATGATGCTTTACATTTTCATAGGTTCCTTTCACCATCGCTTCATTCAAAGCAAAATAATTGTGTTCACCTTCCGATTTTAAATACTCCTCTGCTCTCCTGGTCAAACAGTCAAAGCTGGCAGTCGCAATATTTACCTTCACGATTCCAAGGGCGATAGCCTTTTGAAAATCTGCATCTGTAATACCGCTTCCTCCATGCAGTACCAGTGGAATTTCTGTTTTCTCATGAATCTCTTCCAATACGTCAAATGCCAGTTTAGGCGCCACCGGATAATTACCATGTGCATTTCCAATCGCTACAGCCAGTGCATCGATTCCCGTGCGCTCACAAAATAGTTTTGCATCGTCAGGGTTTGTACAGCGGATTCCATGATTCTCACTTCCGTCTTCACTTCCGCCAACCAGTCCCAATTCTGCCTCAACGGTGGCGCCATATTTTTTTGCCAGTTCCACCACCCGTCTGTTTCGTTCTATATTCTCTTCCAATGGATAGGTAGAACTGTCGAACATTACAGATGTAAAACCCAGTTCTAATGCTTTTTCTACCGTTTCCATGGTAAGACCGTGGTCAAGGTGTACTGCAATATCCACCTCTGCTTCTTTTGCCGCCTGTACCATCAGGGGCCCCATCAGTGCAAGGGGCGAATGTTTCAGTCGTACTTCTGCGATTTGAAGAATGATTGGTGTTTTCAGTTCCTCGGCAGCCTGAACGGCTCCCTTTACCATTTCCATATTGCCGACACTGAATGCACCAATTCCTCTATGATGATTCTCTGCGCGTTCCAGCAGTGTTTTCATTGTTACTAATGCCATTTTTCTTCCCCTTTCCAATCTGTACTTCCAGCTTCAGATTATGTCCAAGAACAGTCAGACAACTCAATGCCGTCACTGCAAATAGAATTCCCGTCCCAAATACTATGTGCATTCCATATCCTTTTCCAGTTATATAGCTGGAAAGAGCCGGTGCTCCACAGGTAGCAATCACAATTCCCAACATAACAAATCCATAGTTTTCTCCGGTATGTTCCATTCCAAATATAGAACTTGTAAAAGATGGAAAACTTCCCATAATTCCACCATAACACCCATACATCAGCACAATTGCAGCAGTCACGGTATAAGATTTTGTAAATGTCAGCGCGGTCATCGCTATTACCGACACAACCAATACACCCTTTATACACACGACTCTTCCCACTTTATCAGAAATGGTCGGAAGAATCAGTCTGCTTCCTGCATTCACAATAGAACCGAGCATCACTGCACTGACAGCAACTGCAGATGGAATTCCAAGTTCAATCTGATAAGTTTGTGATACTGGAGAAATCAGAAAATATGAAATCAACCCAAATAACATCGTTGCAAGCAGCAGATAAAAATTCTTTGTGTGCATCATCTCTGATGATGTATGCTTTATATAATTCTGTTTCTACTAATTTATCCTATTCTGCCTCTGAAATCTATGCCTCTTTACAGGAAGCAGAAGAACTGGCAAATATGATTCTTGCCAACAATACCGTACAAACTCAATTACCTGCTATTGCTGATGAGAACTCCATAAGAAAAAAACAAAATATAGAAAGCAGTGTTTACAATACTCTTACGAATTATCTGTTTAACACCGCTAATCGGTCTATTTCTTATATTTCCATTTTACAGGAAAACAGTACCATCAGTACCCATTCTATTCGTTTCCAAAAGGTTCCTATGGACGTTCGAAATGATTTGATAAAACATGGGAGACTTGCCCAGGGTGCTACTATCTGGGTAACAGATTACAGTCAGGAATATGGTTTTTTTCTTGTAAAAGAATTAAGGGAAACCAACCCCTTTTCCCTTCAGCCTATTGGTACATTGATTATAAATCTGAATCTGAATACACTTATAGAACAGACCACCGTTTTTCATTCCTCTTATGAAGCACCATCTTTCCTTATGTTTGATAAAGGAACAGATATTTATTCTTCCAATCCTCTTCGTGAAGAAGATATTGAAAAATTAATTTCTGATACAAAAGAGGGATACAGTGTCACAAACCTGAACCACAAATCCTTTTTTGCCGTAAAAGGACAAATTCCCTTCTATGGCTGGCATTATATTGCTATGATTTCCTATGATTCCATAGCCCGTACTTTTACGCTTACCTCAGCTACTTGTATCCTTGTCATGATTCTTTCTCTTTGTACTGTATTTTTGCTTTCCTCTAAAATACTTTCCGCACTGACAAGACATTTTAACTATCTTATCACTAAAATGCACCTGGTTGGAGATGGTATTTATGATTTTACAGAAACCTCGGATGATTACAAACAGAGAAAAGATGAGATTGGACAACTTCACCTTCATTTTAATTCTATGGCAATGAAACTGAACACGCTTATTACAGAAAACTACACTAACGAACTCTTAAAAAAAGAAGCCCAGCTGAAAGCTCTGGAAAGCCAGATGGACCCTCATTTTCTCTATAATACTCTGGACTCTATCAACTGGCGCGCCAAAGCGCTTAATGCCGAGGATATTGTGCAAATCACCACAGCTCTTGGAAATCTCCTTCGGATTTCTCTTAGCCGTGCGAACACACCTTTTACCCTGGAGCAAGAAGTAAAACTTTTAGAAAATTACATAATTATTCAGAAACTGCGGTACCCCCAACGGCTGGAATACACAGTGGAAATTCCCCCTGCTTATTACTGTCTGCAGCTTCCCAAATTTACTATACAGCCTATTTTGGAAAATGCCATTCGATATGGGTTAGAAGAAATATCTGAAGTCTGTCACATTTCTATCCGTGCCTCTGTCAAAGAAAATGTGCTTCTGATTGAGGTAAAAAATAACGGTTCCTCTTTTGAAGAACACCTTCTGGAAAAACTGGAAACAGAGGAAATACACCCTCATGGATTTGGTATCGGACTTTTAAATATTCACAAGCGTCTCACTCTGTCCTACGGCAAAGAATATGGCTTGAAATTGACCAATGCAGAAGACGAACTAACTGGGGAAGAGTATGCCATTGTTCAGATTTCCCTTCCTGCAATTTCACAAAAAACTGAAGAACAACAAGAAAAAAACAATTAAAAATGAAAATACAACTATAAAAGAAAGGAATTGCTATGCTGAAATTACTAATTGTAGACGATGAAGAAATTATCTGTAATACCATTGCAAAAGTGATACCCTGGGAAGAACTTGGAATTACGCTTGTCGGAACCTGTCTGGACGGCGTAGAAGCTTATCATACAATTTTAGACGAATCCCCCGATATTGTCATGACGGATATCCGCATGCCCGGCATTTCCGGTCTGGAACTTATTGAGAGGATTTCTCATACCAATCTGAACACGCAGTTTATCATTCTATCCGGATACGGAGAATTTGACTATGCCAAACGCGCTATGAAGTGCGGTGTCCGTCATTATCTGTTAAAGCCCTGCGGCAATCAGCAGATTACAGACTGTGTGCAATCCGTAGTGAAAGATTGCCAAGAATTATACTGCCATGAGGAATCTGTTCTCTCAGACAACCAATTATTTAAAAATCTCCATTATGCTCTGATTCAGAATATCATCGGTGAGGGAATTGCTCTGCCTGAAGGAGAAACTGTCTCTTGGGATTCCTATGAAAAATATCTGGATTTTACGCAAACCCCTTATCAGCTTTGCCGAATTTTCTATTTAGAAAAGAACTATTTAAGTGACGCCATCCGCATGGTAGACACCTATTTTGAAAAACACGCTCCCCACCTAACCATATACAAAGTTTATATTTCCAATATCCTGCTTTTGTTTTTTCCGAATTTCAGTTCGGATTACCAGGCAATGGACTGCTTTTTCTCCGCATTGTCCTTCCCTAATCAGAAGACTTCTGTGGTCTATGACCGGGCCACTTATTCTGACTTGAGCTCTTTGCTGGAATATCTGATTCCCAAGTTAAAACGGTTTGATGTATTTTACTTTGCTATGGAAAACCGGCTTTTGGCAAACTTTAACTATGAACAAATTGTCGCTCAGGCCAAACAGCTCTGTCCCGCCCTGCTGTCACCGGATGTAAAAATGCGGCAGATGGCTCATGAAAAGCTGTCCGATATCCTGCAGTCTGTTTCCAGCCGGGATTTTCTTTTGCAGCTTTCCGCTCAAATACCATTGACCATAAGCACCCGGCTCTCTTCTGGTAATGCTGCCTACGTCACCGAGTTTTTATCTGACATTCAAAAAGAGCATGACCTTTTGGTTATCTTAAATCGAGTTATGCAAAAAGTAGACGAACTGGTTCTTTTATCCCAACGTTCTTCTGCTTCCTACAGTCCTTTTATTGAAGACTTACTCCGCTATCTGGAAACGCATGTTTCAGATTCTAATCTGACTTTAAAATGGATTGCGGAAAATCATCTGTACATGAATGTAAACTATGTCAGCCGCTGTTTTGTAAACGAAACGCATCAGAAATTTTCTGCCTATCTGATGAATCTGCGTGTGCAAAAAGCCAAAGAGATTCTGTCCGGACAAAATCCTGACAAAATACAAAATGTAGCGGAGCTGGTAGGGTGTGGGAATAATCCGTATTATTTTTCTAAGATTTTTAAGAAATGCACTGGTATGACGCCTTCTGCTTATATTCGGAAGGTACAGAGAGAACGGGAACTTTAAAAGCCGGAAACGAATGACTGCCGCATAAAATACAGTATCCATGACTGTTGTTTTATGCGGCAGATTCCCGCTTTTTTCTATCGATTTTTCCTTCTATATACTTCATATTTTTGCTTTCTTTCGCTTCAATATTTCTGCCACTTTTTCATCTGTTGCTTTCCTTTCAGCTACAGAATAGATTCTCGTTTTCGACGCCTCAAAATCCCTCAAAATTGCCTTCGCTTCTTCTCCCTTTAATAATGGGACAACTGCCATAGATACTGCCATTTTCCTTTCCTCCTTATCCGAATTTTTCTTGCTGTCATTATAGCATACCCATTTTTCTCCTGTCGAATAGAAAAACCTCTCTCTTTCCCATGGTATTTTTATATACTTTTACAAACTCTCACTTATCATTCTATACAAAAATAAGACCTCTGCATCCTGGTATCTCTCAGTTTTCTCCCTGATTACCCTGACGCGGCGGTCTTATTTTGTATGAGGATTTGACATTACATATTACCGTCTATTCATCTATGCGGAGGATGTATGCGGTAACTGTAAATCTATCCTACCCCATTTCTCCTCTCCTTACAAGCCTCCCTGGGGGTTGATTTTTCAAAAAATCACACATTTTTGTTGATAAATTTCATTTCATAAAGCTGTCAATTCCCTTCTTCAGCTTTCCCAGCCCTTCGTTGTCCTGCTGCCGAAGCTCCTGGTCCACGCACTCTTCCATATACTGCTTTAAAATTTCCTTTCCTGCACCGTTTACCGCAGATTTCACCGCTGCAAGCTGAATCAGCACTTCGCTGCAGTCCCGCTCCTGCTCCACCATGTCCCGCACCATTTTCAGGTGTCCCGTGGCACGGGCAATTCTATTCACCATGGCTTTATCATACCTTGTCTGGTCTTTCTTTTCCATGCTTTTCCCCCGGTCTTTTTCAGCAGTAAATGTCTTCGTCTGCATTTTCATTCCACGAATATCCCATCTGGCCAGCCGCTTTCTCTGCTGCAGAAATGTCCAGAATATCCGCTGCGACCCAGAGGGCTGTATCGATTCCCGCCATACTGCTGCTACAGGAATAAAACTTTCCGTCAATGACCACCCTTGCATTCTCCACTCTTTCGATTCCTGCTGTAAACATACGGTTCCAGTTTGCGTCCATAGGAAAATCCGCTATTTTCCGCCGATACAGCATACCCGTCTGCGCTAGCAGAGCAGAACCGTTTTCAATCATCAGACAGTAATCTGCGTTTTCAGCCGCTTTTTTTATAAGATTCAAGGTTCTCTCGTCCTTCCACAGAAGTCTTCTGGCCCCTTTGCCTCCCGGAACCAGTAAAATTCCTTCGATTTCTTCCGGAATCAGAAAGTCTGTCCAGACCTTTCCCCCTTGTGTGCTGTTTATCACATCTCCCGACACAGACAAATACCGGAGGTGAAAATGTTCCGGCAATTTTCCGAATACTTCTGCCGGGCCAAAAGCGTCCAACGTTTCAAAATCATCAAACAAAACTATATTTACGTCCATTGTTATTCCTCCCTGGTATTGATTTCTTCCAGACGAATGGTTCTGGCGCAGATTTTCTCTGCCAGATAAGCATTGTGAGTCACCATGAGAAGCCCCAGCCTGCGCTCTTCTACCTCCTTTAGCATCAGATTCCATATCTGCGCCTGGGTAATCACGTCCAGCATGGTGCTCATTTCATCGGCAAAAAGAAAATGAGTGCCTTCAAAGAGAGAACGGGCCACACAGAACCGCTGCAGCTCCCCGCCGGAAAGTTCTCTTGGATAGCGCTCCAGCCAGTCTCTTTCAATTCCCAGCGCATCCATAACCTCATCCCGGAACATACCGGACTCCTGCAAAACTTTTTTCATCTTCCACCTGGGATTGATCGCTTTTTCCGGATGCTGGTAGATAAGCTGAACCGGACTGACTCCTTTTTTCGGCAGAGGCTTTCCGTCCAGAAGCACCTCCCCTTTTGTTGGCTTCAAATAACCGGCCAGAATTTTTACCAGCGTGCTTTTTCCGTATCCGCTGGGGCCTACCAGGCCGACCCGCTCGCCCTCCTCTATTTTCAAACTGACATCCTTTAAAATCCAGGGTGTATTTTCCCTGTACCGGAAACTGATATTTCTTGCTTCAATCTGCATGTATACACCTCACATAGCCCCCACGGACTTCTCTCATAGGTATTTTTTCTTCACATTTTTCTGTCTTATACGGACATCTGGGCGAAAACAGACAGCCCTTGGGAAGATATTTCGCATAGGGCTGGAAACCGGAAATGGGTTCAAATCCATTCTGGGGCAGTGCTCTCCACAGGGCTTTGGAATAGGGATGGCGAAGCGCATGCTCACCCTGTCGGAAATCCTCTGCCTCTGCCATTTCCACCGTGGTTCCCGCATAAAACACGGCAATGCGGTCTGCCATATGAAAGGCCAAATCAATGTCATGGGTAATGAGAATCACCGCTTTCCCCTCATCCGCCAGTTCCCGGAATACTTTCAGGGCTTCCATAGCCATATCCAAATCCAGCCCCGGCGTAGGTTCATCGGCAATAATCACTTCTGCCCCACTTAGCACGGCTGTAGACACCAATACCCGCCTGGCCATTCCTCCGGAAAGCTGAAACGGATACAGCTTCTCTGTTTTTTCGTCTAACTGAAATCGTTTGAAAATTTCTTTTTGGGCCTCTATCTTTGCCATATCCGGCTTCGGGCCTCTGACCTGGGCCTCCACTTTTATCAGCGGATCCAAAAAGGAAACGGACTGAGGTACCAGGGCAAACTCTTTTCCCCGAAGTTTTTCCTTATCTTTCTGACTCAAAACTTTTCCTTTATAGGAAATTTCACCGCCTATGGCCGCATTTTCCGGAAGCAGCCCCATCACCGCATGGGCCAGAAGACTTTTTCCGGAACCGCTGGAACCTGCAATCGCCACAATCTCACCCGGACGCACGTCCAGCGTCATATTAGAAATGACTTTTAAATCATACTGCTCCAAACCTTTTTCATACATGTGAAAGGATACAGACAAATCCTTTACAGATAAAATACTCTCGTTTTTCATAATGTTCTCCTATTCATGGGCGCTGTACGGGTCCACGATTTTCTTTACGTTTTCTCCCAGCCTGTCAAAAAGCAGCACAATCATTACCAGCATGAGTCCTGGGAAAAAGGCCAGCCACCACATTCCTGTTGACAGATATTTCATAGATTCTGAAAGGATGATTCCGATAGCAGGCTGCTCCGGGGAAAGTCCGAATCCCAGAAAAGTCAGACTGGATTCATGCATAATGGCATGTGGAAACATCAAAATCAGTCCGATGACAAACTGTGGAATCATATGAGGAAGAATATGGTGTACGGTAATCCACCAACTGGAATGTCCCAGTTTCTTGGATACCTCTATGTACTGCTGGGAACGAATCTGCAGAACCTCACTTCGGATAATCCGGGCAAGCCCTGTCCAGTGGGTCACTGCCACGCCAATGAGCACGCCTTTCAGACCCTTTCCGCAGGCAAAGGAAATGAGAATCAGCAGTACTGTATGGGGAATTCCCATAACCAAATCAATCACCCAGTTGATAAAATGGTCCAGCCAGGAGGTTCCCGTTGCTGCCGCCACTCCTACAATCAATGCAATCACGGCGCTGACGGTAGAAGCCACTACACCGACCACAATGCTGACAGACAGCCCCTTAATGGTTCGCACCAGCATATCTCGTCCCAGCATATCCGTCCCAAAAGGATGTTCCAGGGAAGGCGGCAGCCCTTTTTTAGAAAAATCTGCCTGAATCAGGTCGTCACTGAGAAGCGCTCCTGCCAGATATACGGAAAATAATACGGCAAGAATCATGACTGCAAAAAAGATGGTTTTTGTCCGCCGGTTTATCTGCAGCTTTCTTGGTTTTGTTCCGGCGCTGACTGCTGCTGTATTACTCATGTCCATATCCCTCCCTTATCTGCGGGTCTACAATTCCATATATGATATTCGCCAGCATATTTCCTACAAATACAAACAATGCGCTGAACAGGGTAATGCCCAGAAGCAGCGGCACATCCGAGGCCATCCCCGCCGCTGAAGCCGCTGCCCCAAGCCCCGGATAGGAAAATACATTTTCTGCCAGAACAGAGCCGCCGAACAGTTCGCTGAAAGAGCCAAACTGCATGGTCACCGCAGGCAGCATAATGTTGCGGAAACCATGGCGTTTCAGCACACTCCATTTCGATTCTCCCCTGGCTTTGGCAAACAGCACATAGTCACTTTCCAGTACATCTACCAGCTTCTCCCTTGTGTGCAGCGCCACATTGGCAAAGGACAGAAAACTCAGGGTAAGTGCCGGTAAAATCAAATGGCGAATCCTCTGCAGAAGCGTCACCTGGTCTGCGGGAACACCTTTTGGCACACTCATGCCCATAGGGAACCAGCCAAGCTGTACGGAAAAAATCATCAGAAACACAATTCCAATCCAGAAAGTGGGAATGGAACACATAATCAGACACACCTTTTTCAAAATTTTATCCGGCCATTTTCCGTTCCAGACTCCCATCATACAACCAACCCCAAAGCCTATGACACCGGAAAACACCCACGCAGTCATCATAAGAGCCAGGGAAGCCGCAAATTTTTCCCTGATGATATCCAGTACCGGGCGGCGATACAAAAGGGATACCCCGAAATCTCCATGGAGAATGGATTTCCCCCATGCCAGAAACCGCTCAACAGGCGGGTCATTTAGCCCCCAGTATTCCGCTATTTTCGCTCTCTGCTCCACGCTGACATTGGGAACCGAGCCCACATACTGCTGTACCGGGTCTACAGGGGAAAGACTGACCAGTACAAAGCTGATGACGCTGACTGCAATCAGCAGCGTCACCATGCGCACAAGATATTTCCCTGTGAATTTCAGATAATATTTACTCTTCATTGTTTTTTCTCCATTTTCTCTTTTAAGCACAACGAGAGGGGCCGCCGCAAAAGCGCAGCAGCTCCCCTTCTTTTGTCAGACCCGATTTTATTCCCAGCTCCACTCTGCCAGGTTGGCAATCAGCGGCCATGCCTGTCCATGAGCATGGATTCTCTGGTTTCCGATATTTAATCCGTCTTTCACATAATAAAGGTGTGTCATATTTACAAAGAATGCCCAGGGCGCCTCCCCTTTCATGGAAGTACCGGTTTCACCGTCCCACTGTGCCTTCTGCCACCACTCATAGGAGTCTTCAATGGTCAGCGAATTCATGGCTTTATCCAGATACTCATCTGTCTTATCGCTCATATAAAATTCCGGATTGTACCAGTCTGTCTTTCCCGCATTGCTGCTGTGGAACAGCATATAAGAAGTCATGGGACTGTCGGAACCCCATCCCATAATCATAGGTTCAGAAAACATTCTCTTAATGGTATCATCCTCACTGACACCTTCCACCGTAATGTCAAAGCCCAGATTTTCTTTTGCCTGATTTGCCACAGACATAGCCACAGCCTGGCGCATGGAATCTCCCGCAAAATACATCAGATGAAAGGCCAGCTTATTTCCGTCCTTTTCCCGGATGCCATCTCCGTCTGTATCCTTCCAGCCGGACTGTTCCAGAAGTTCCTTTGCATAATCCACATCCGTTTCAATAACGTCCTCCTCATTCCACCATGGCATACCGTCACACTCGGAATAAGCCGGTTTTGCAAGGCCGTTTAAGGCTTCGTCAATAATCTGCTGTCTGTCTACGCCGTAGCAGAGAGCCTTTCTCACATTCACATCACAGGTAATATTATTTCCGATTTTATATCCGTCTTCCGTCTTCTTTCCTTCATCGGGAACGGTTGGAAGGGTAATGCCTCTATTGTCTACGGATTCTACTTTTTCTACATGCATGCCTTCGATTTCTGTGGTTGCAAGAGTTGCAGAGGTCAGCGCAATGTCTACCTCTCCGGCTTTTGCCGCTACAAATCTGGCGTCCTCTTCCTGAATCAGAAATACAGCTCTTTCAATTTCCGGCTTGTCCCCGTAATAATCCTCATTTGCTTCCAGAATAAACTGCTGTCCCTTGTCCCACTGTACCATTTTGTACGGACCGGAACCGATAATCTGGTCTGCGGACATTCCGAATTTGTCGCTGTAAGCCTTTTCCGGTACAATACCCATCTGCGCTACCGTATAAATAAAGGTTACACAGGGTTTTGTCAGCTTAAATTCTACGGTAGTGTCGTCTTTTGCCGTACAGCTTTCCATCATGGTTAAATCCATATAAGTGGCTTTTTCTTTTGCCGTGTTAAAAGTAAAGGCAACGTCTGAGGCTTTTAGTGCATCTCCGTTTGTAAACTTTACGTCATCCCGGATTTGAAACGTCCAGGTAAGGGCGTCATCACTGACTGTATAATCCGTTGCCAGGTCATTTTCCAGCTGGTCATCTCCGTTTACTTTTACCAGATTGGAATACAAAGGCGACCCGGTATAGCCAAATCCTGTACAAGGGTCAAAAGAATCTCCTTCACTGGAAAAACCAATGGTAACTTCTGATTTTTTTTCTTGGGATTCATCCGTCTTGGCAGAGCCTTCCTCCTTCTGTGTCTGTGTTTTGGCAGAAGATGTACCGGAATCCGATGCCCCGCTTCCACATCCTGTTACCATGGCCGTTACGCATAACAGCGCTGCCAGTGCTTTCATTCTCTTTTTCATCTGTTGTTTCCTCCTGGTTATTTTCGTCTGCCCTTACGGCTGAACTCTATTATAGACAAGAAAAAGCCCCGGGGTAAGCTACCCTGGGGGTTATTTCTTTTTTCTTTTTGTATTTTTTTCATTGCCTGTAAATACAGGATTTCAGGAGAACGCTTTCCTCTGCAAAAAGGCTTTTATCCCCATCCGGGGGTTTTCTTTTGCTATTTCTGCACCTCTGTATACTGTTTTATGGACGCAGGCAGAGCAGTGCGGAAAATAACAGAAATATAATTTATTACCTGCTGTTTGTCGTGCTCTTCTTTATGAACAATCCATTCCAGCAGTGTTCCGGCTATTGCCTCTGTATAAAAACTGCTTAAAAAGGTTTCAAAGTCTTTCGGAACTGTGGTTTCCGTGAGTTCTTCTACCTTTTTTATCATGGAAGTTGTAATTTCAATAAAGTCCCAATAGAAAAAACGTTTCAATTCATCTCTTCCCACAGAATCATAAATATTCTTCAAAAACACACTATTTTTTTCAATGTAATCCATGGCAAAGAGAATAACTTCCTCATAATCGATAATCAAATCGAATTTTTTCACAACCTCTATGGCTTCCTGTTCCAAAGTCCATTTCAGTAAATCGTATACATCGGTAAAGTGATAATAAAATGTTTTTCGATTGACATTGCAAACCCGAATCAATTCACTGACCGTTATTTTAGAAAATGATTTCTGTACCACAAGGTTCTTTAAGGCCTCTGCAAATAATTTCTTAGTATTTAAACTGGTCACTTCATATTTCATGTCAAAACCTCCTGCTGTTTTAGTATACAGTTGTCCCACAAAGAATTCAACAATCAAAATTCAGGCATTTGTTCCACAATTCCTGCACATTTGTCCGTATTTTACCCAATCCCGAAAATTTGACCATGTCTAAACAGAACTTTTCTTTTTATAATGGCTCTCGGCAGTAAAAAAGGAGGTGTGCTGCTCGATGTGCAAAGAAATACAGCAATACTTTTATAAGATTACTTTAGCTGCACCTGTCGGAACACGGTATGGACATTTGCAGATGGAAGTGAAACAGGGACTGATTTCCGGCTGCGTTGATATTTTAAATCATAAAAGCCCCTTAACCGGACAGGTACTGGATAACGGTACCTGCAGATTAACCGGAACACTGACATCTCTTATGCAGACCTTCACCTATACGGCAGTGGGCTGCTTCAATGCTCAGTTTATTGAACTGACGTTAAAACGAAGAAACAAGCATTATCATTTAACCGGAATCGCTGCAAGGAGGAATTAGATATGGGATATATTGAAATGCGAAACAGTTGTAAGACCTATAAGATGGGAGAAACAAAAATATATGCAAACAGAGATGTCAGCTTCTCCATTGAAAAAGGAGAACTTGCCATAATACTGGGTTCATCCGGCGCCGGAAAATCCACGGTGCTCAATATCTTAGGCGGAATGGACACCAATGACAGCGGCAAGGTCATCATAGACGGAAAAGATATTTCCAATTACAATGCAAGACAGCTTACGACTTACCGAAGAAATGATGTGGGCTTTGTATTTCAGTTCTATAATTTGGTACAGAACCTGACACTTCCAAGGAAAATGTAGAACTTGCTTCTGAAATTGTAAAAGGCGCCCTGGATTATCAGACCGGCAAGCAGGTACTCCAGATTCTTCAGGATATGTGCCGGAAAAAGGGGGCAACGGTTGTAATCGTTACACATAATGGCGCCATTGCTCCCATTGCGGACCGTGTCATCCACATGCATGACGCTACAGTAAAAAATATCGAAATCAACAAACATCCACGGAATATTGCAGAAATTGAATGGTAGGTGATACTCGTTGAAAAAGAAAAAATTATGGAAAGATATAAAAAAATGCTTTTTAAATTCCAAAGGACGTTTTATCTCTATTTTCTGTCTGATGATGTTAGGCTCTTTTGCACTGGTGGGGCTAAAAGTCACAGGCCCGGACATGCGAGAAACCGGCCTGCACTATTTTGAAGACTTAAATCTGTCTGACATAACAGTCATTGGAGATTACGGCATTGATGAAAATAACCAAGCCGCTATCAATCAGTTATCCGGAACCAGTAAAATAGAATATGGATATTTAAAAGATGTAGAAATCAAGGATACCACCGACAGTATTCGTCTGTTTTCAAATCCGGATACCATTTCCAAATATGAACTGACCGCCGGGAAACATGCAGAAAAAGATGACGAAATCGTTTTGTCCGATACTTATAAAAGTCAATACCACATTGGCGATACCTTAAAAGTCACGGAAAAGGAAAGCGCCGGAACCAAGGTGCTAAAAAAACACACTTTTAAAATTGTGGGATTTGCAAAGTCTCCGGAGTTTCTCTCTTCTATTAATATGGGACAGTCCACTTCCGGAACAGGCGAATTAAAGAGATACGGCTTTGTAAAGAAAGATGTCTTTGATTCTGATTTTTACATGATTGCAAGAGTGACCTTCCGCGATACGCAAAATGTCAATCCTTATTCCGATACCTATACCGATTTGATTCAGACCCATAAAAACCAACTGGACAAGCTGTTAGAGAGTCAGCCTGCCCTTCGTCTGGAGACTCTGAAGGATACGTATCAGAGCAATATTGACGATGGACAGAAACAGATTGACGAAGCCAAACAGAAACTTTCAGACACAAAGGAACAGCTGGCAGACGCTGACAAGCAGATTGAGGATGCAAAAACTGCCATTGCCTCTTCTGATTCTCAGCTCAAAGCTGCCAAAGAACAGTTATCTTCCGGCAAAGCCACCCTTACAAAAAAATGGGAGCAGCTGCAGTCTGCCAAACAATCCCTGGACAGTGCAAAAAATACCCTGCAGACAACAGAAAACCAGTTAAGTTCTGCCTACAGTTCTCTCCAGGACGAATGGGGCAAAATAAACACGGCGGACAGCCAGTTATCTGGGAAAGAGACGCAGCTGGCACAGGCAAAAGAAACGCTTGCCTCCAGTGAACAGGCATTTTCCTCAAAATCCACAGAACTTCAGGAAAAACAACAGACCTACCAAAGCGCCTTTGACGAATTCACCCAAAAACAGCTGGCTTATCAAAGTGCTTCTGACGAACTGGCAGCGCAGCAGAATACCCTGGATTCCAATAAAAATACTTTGATAAGCGCCAAACAGGAATATGAAACTTCCATTGATTCCTGCACCCAGACCGTCAATGCGCTCAAAGAACAGCTGGCAAATCCTGACCTTTCCCAGGAGGAACAGGAAGCGCTCCATCAAAAGCTGGCTGCTGCCCAGGCAGAACTGGAAAAATGCCAGTCAGAATATGAAAGCTTTTTGTCCGGCACTTATACCCCTCAGATGGACAGCCTTGCCGCTATGCAGACGCAGCTTGACCAGAAAAAAGCGGAACTGGAACAATCCAAAACCCTGCTTGCTGAAAAAGAAACGGAATTAAAGAACGCAAAACAGCAGCTGGATTCCTCAGAACAGGAAATCGGGGTCGCTTCTGCACAGCTTACGGACGCAAAGAATCAAATTGCAGCCAATGAAGCACAGTTAAGTGAAGCAAGACAGTCTCTTGCAGAACAGAAAGCACTTTTGGAAACGAAGCAGGAGGAATACAATTCCGGCTATGCGCAGTATCAGTCAGGTGTTTCTTTATACAACCAGAATCTGAATACTTATTATTCGGGACTGTCCGCATGGAAGGAATCCTTTGAAACCCTGCATTCCAAAGAAAAAGAGTATCAGGAAAACGTTGATAAATTAGAAGCTGCCAAACAGGAATTATCCGATAAAGAGGCGGAATACGAAAGCGGTTTAAAGGAGTTTACTACCAAAGAGGCCGACGCCAATAAAGAAATTGCTGAAAATGAAGAAAAATTAGCAGACGCAAAAGAAGAAATGGACAGTCTGGAACTGCCGGTGTATACCTTAAGCACACGAAGGGAAGCTGCCGGTTCCGACGGTTATAAAATTTACGACTCCATTTCCACCATTATTGACGCCCTGGCAAATGTGTTTCCTATCTTTCTGTACTTTGTAGCCGCACTGGTAACCCTGACTACCATGACACGTTTTGTGGATGAAGAACGTATGAATGCAGGTACTTTAAAGGCCCTTGGCTATACAGACCGTGATGTTATGAAAAAGTTTACGGTCTATGGACTGATTGCAGGCGTGTCCGGCACGCTTGCCGGTATCCTCTCAGGTCATCTGCTGCTGCCGGAAATCATTTACAATGCCTACGGAAACGGCTTTGACGTACCGGTTATTGAAAAACACTTTTATCTCTCAACTTCTCTGGCCGCACTGGTTCTGTCCGTTTTCAGTGCGGTCCTTCCGGCCTGCATCGTTGCCTTAAGAGAACTGAAAGAAAAACCGGCAGCTTTGTTATTACCCAAAGCTCCCACAAAGGGGTCAAAGATTTTTCTGGAGCATTTGACACCAATCTGGAACAGAATGAGCTTTACCCACAAAGTAACAGCCAGAAATATCTTCCGATATAAGAAACGGATGTTTATGACTGTTTTCGGTGTGTGCGGTGCCGTTGCTCTGCTGTTTACAGGACTCAGCGTACAGAACTCCATCTCCAAAATCAATGACCGGCAGTTTGGCGAGCTTATCCAATATGATTTAATTGTAGCACAGAACAGCCTTTTAACAGACAAAGAACAGCAGGAACTGGATTCCCTTTTAAATGGCAGTTCCATCAAGGAACAGCTTCCTGTCCATTATGAATCCGTGACAAAAGTTGCGGGAAAGAAAAAAGACAAGCAGGAAATCACTATGATTGTGACGCAGAACGAACAGAAATTCCGTGATTATTTTACTCTTGTTCATCGGGAAGATAACACACAAATCTCTCTGGATGATAACGGCGTTGTCATCTCTGAACGGCTGGCAAAATTATTGGATGTAAAAGCAGGCGACAGCTTTACCATTACGGATTCCAATGACAAGGAACACAAAGTAAAGGTTGCCTCCATTACAGAAATGTACACAGGACACTTTATGTTTATGAACGACAACTATTACGAAACTGCATTTTCTGATACTTACCAGGCAAATGCAAACTTAGTCAGCTTAAAAGACAGCTCCTTAGAGAATGCACAAACACAGGCCAGCCATTTTATGGAATCAGACGCTGTCAAAGGGGTCGTTCAGAATACAACCATGATTAACCAGATTAACACTATTGTAGATTCCCTGAATCAGATTATGCAGGTTTTAATCCTTGTTGCAGTTCTGCTTGGCATTGTCATTCTCTACAACCTTACCAACATCAATGTTGCAGAACGGATTCGTGAACTTTCCACAATCAAAGTTCTGGGATTCTATGACCAAGAAGTAACTCTCTATATTTACCGGGAAACCATACTTCTTTCCCTGCTTGGCATTTTAACAGGCTTTGGTGTGGGCGACCTGCTTTACCGATATATACTGGCTGTTGTGCCTCCGGATGAAGTTATGTTCAACCCCGCGCTTTCCGCCAGAGCCTTTCTCCTTCCTGCGGTTTTAATTGCGGCCATTACCTTTGTCTTAGGATATATGATGAATCGAAAACTGAAATATCTGGATATGCTCAGCGCATTAAAATCCGTGGAATAACAAAAAGCCCCGGTTCCTCTCACTCGTTTGGGAACAGGGGCTTTTCAATTGGGGACTTATCTTTCATTAGGAATTTTTTCCAGCGCTTCTTCTATCTGCTGCTTTTCTGCTTTTGTCATTCCTGTATGATTTAAAATCTCCCGAAAACTTCTGGAATCTGCCATAAAATACAGACCTTCCATGCCGTTTTTGCGTACCAGTTCCTGTGCGGCCGGGCCGATTTTCTCCGCCAGCATATCTTTATTTGCTTCCAGCCAGGCTAAAAACGGAGTCATAACCGTTTCTGCCCCGGCATAGTTCCTCAGGTATCCGAAGGTACAGTCCCAGGACAAAAAAGTATCGTAATCTCCGGAGACATGAGCCTTACATACTGGCTCTGTCATAGTATTTTCTCCGAAATCGCCCAGAACATCTTTCAGCCATCCGATACTGTCCTCCACCCAATCCGGCACCCGGCTGCAAAGTGGGATTTCCCGGTTCTGGACAGACGTATCTCCTGTAGAAAATCCATGAGGACCGTAGGCATAAATATGACTTTCAAAAGTAACTCCTTTTTGAGCCAAAGCCTGCAGAAAGTTCACCGAATTTTCCACGGCTACCAACTGGTCATTGCAGGTAGCAAAGACAAAACAAGGACATGTTTCCTCCGTCACTGCTGAGATTACATCCGGCGCTGTGCTCTCGCACATCTGCACGTCTTCCCCCCGGGTTACAGCATAGCCTAAAATTGCCGCATTCGGCTTGTTTTCTGCCATGGTTGCCGCACAGCCTGCCAGATGTCCGCCTGCCGAAAATCCCAGCACGGCAATTCTATCCCCATACACATTCCACTCCTCCCTCTTGCTGCGAATCAGCGTCATAGCCTGCTCATAGTCTTTTAATGGATTGGGCCACACTGCATCTTTCTTCACCGAATACCGCAAAATGAATACCTGATATCCTGCTTTTAAATAAGGCATAGCCACCGGGTCTGCTTCCCGGTCTGAACAATACTGGTATCCCCCGCCCGGAAGAATCAGGATAGCAGGTCTTTTTGATATATAGGAAAAAGCCCCACCTGTTTCCTGGAGATAAGCTGTCAATGTCACATTTCTTTCCTGATTTAAAGTAAGTAATTCTGTCCTCATGTATATTCCTCTCTTTCTCAGGTCAGTCCCGCCTGTTTTTTCTTATTCTTGATTATAGCATTTTCCGAAATATGCAACAATGGATTTTTCCCGAAAAAAACTGCTGCAGAAAGTACAAACGAAACGCCTTTCTGTTCCGTATGACTTTCTGCAGCAGTTTTTCTTAATCTGTAAATTCCATACCAATCAAATCAAATTTTTCACAGCTTATCACAATGGTAAAGCTGTCTTTGTCCGGTTTCGAACATTTCATGCGGATAATTCGGTCGGACATGTCATAGTACCAGCCGCTTTCCGCTTCTTCAAAGCTCTCTTTTGTCAGGAATCGGGCAATCTTTTCTCCTTCTACTGTTACCCAGTAAGCACCTTTTTCCTTACTCACCAGATTCAGTTCCAGGTTATCCCAGGTTTCCTCATAAGAACCGTTCTTTGTAAAGGTAATGGTCTTTCTGTCTCCGGCCTTTACCTCGATTTTTGTAGATGCATACTCTCCGTCTTCAAACTTCTTAGACCAGCCGTCATCATCATAGTAAGTAAATGTCACGTCGTTTTCACAGCTAATGAGGAAGTTCAGAGTTTTCAGGGTATCTCTCTTAATCTGGGTCACATCTTCGCTGGTAACATACACGCCGCAGTCCCTGAAGAACATGGGCACAGAAGCCAGGGTAACCGGAATTTCTATGGTCTGTCCGCCCTCATAGGCCTTAAAATGGTCGTTCATATCATACCACACAGCGCCCTTTGGCAGATAGATTTTCCGTGTCTTCGCCCCTTTTTCCACCACGTTTGCCACCAGCACAGACGGTCCGAACAGAAAGGTCAGATGTTCGTCTGTGTAGCAGTTTTTATCCTCCGGAAACTCCAGAAACAGCGGCCTCATCACCGGCATACCGTTTTCGTGCGCTTCCCGCATAAGAGAATACAGATACGGTATCATGCGATATCTCTGGGCATATGCAGCCTGTACATAAGGCAGGGTTTCCTCGTACATAAAAGGCTGTGTTACCGTATTGTCGCTGTTTGCGGAATTGATACAGAATCTAGGCTGGAAAATACCGTTCTGAATCCAGCGAAGAAGAAGTTCTGCCTCCGGAGCAGGACCTGCAAAACCGCCGATATCACAGCCGGTATTGGCAATACCGGACATTCCCATGCCCATAATGGTGGCAATGTTAAATTTCACCGTACGCCAGTCTGTCAGATTATCTCCGTCCCAAACCTGAGCATAACGCTGGATTCCTGCGAATCCGGCCCGGTTAATAATGTAGGGACGTTCTTCCGGATATACCTCAGCCAGGGCTTCCTTTGCCGTATAAGCCATCATATTGGAATGAATAATTTTCAGCTCTGCCATGGTTCCGCCCATGCCCTCAAATTCACAGAACGCATTTCGGTCCTCAATGCCGTCATACTCACAGTTGTCGTTCCATACCGTCTTGGAACCTTTTTTCAACAGCGTTTCTTTTAAAAGTTCTTTCCAGGTGTTTCTTCCCTTTTCACCTGTAAAGTCCACAAAGCGTCCTTCTCCGCCCCACCAGCGTCCACGGTAGTCGCTCTTTTTATCCGGTGTTTTTACAAACACATCATTTTCTTCAAAAACTTCCCGGTAAGGGTGATTTTCCAGAATTCCCGGCTTCATGTTTGGAATCACGTTAATTCCCATACCTTCCATTTTTTCAAAGAAACCCTCCGGGTCGGGAAATCTCTTGTTGTTCCAGTTAAAGGTATAGCGCAGGTTGTCCTTCTCACCGGAAGAATAACCGCTGGCCAGCCAGAAGTTGTCCATGTAAATATGCTCGTCAAAGTGCTTCTGAATCACCTTGTAAATTTCCTTATCACAGTCTTTTTCCAGTTCCGCATAGTACATAGTGGAGGCTGTGTATCCCAGAGACTGCTTGGTAGGCATAGCCTGCCGTCCGGTCAGGAACGTGTAGCGGTTTAAAACGGAAGGCATATCCGGTCCGTTGATTAAAAACAAGTCAATGTCCCCGCCGTCCGCCTGGTAATAGCAGTAGCAATCCCAGTAGCCGCTCCGCTCATTTCCCATATCAAACACAGCGTCATAGGAATTGTTGTAAAACAGTCCCAGCGCATGGAGGCTGTCTTCATTGGTGCGAATGTAAAAAGGAATGTGCTTATACAGTGGTTCTCCGAATTCCGGATCAAAGCCGATAGCATCCTTGGGAGACATACGCATACGTTTTCCTCTTTTATCCAGATGTCCCGTCTTTTCTCCAAAACCATAGAAATGGTCTTTGTCCATATCGGCTTCCGAATAATGAGTCACCCGGCCAAGCTGGTCTTTATCAAAGGCTCTTTCCTTCAAATCTGCGTAAACCAGTTTTCCCTCTTTGTCGTAAAGCCTGAAGCACAACGGTTTTTTCTGCATGACAAGCCGAAGGGTTTTCGTCTCAAATACCAGTTCTTTTTCCTTTTCTTCGTAAGGAAGAGAAAGAGCGGTAATCCGCTGTCTCTCCTCCTTTAAAAGTTCGTCCAAATCGTCTTCCCATGCAGTGGTTACCAGCGCATAGGACGCTTCTTTAAATACCCGGTCAAAGGAAACACGGATACGGATAATATCGTCGGTCATGAAAATCAGTTTGATATCTCCGTTTTCTCCTTTTACCAGATAACCATTTTCTGTCTTTTCGATTCCCTGATAGTTTCCAAAAAGCATGTTTCTTCTCCTTTTTTATACCAGACCAAGCAGTGTAGGAACAGCCATAGACAATGCCGGAATATAAGTAACGGCCAGCAGAATTCCCAGCAGCACTGCAAAATACGGAAGCAGTGTCTTCGTTACCTGCTCAATGGTAATCTTGCTGATTCCGCAGGATACAAAGAGTACGGAACCTACCGGAGGCGTCATACTTCCCATACACATGTTGAAAATCAGCATAACACCGAACTGAATGGAAGACATACCAAGGCTTTCTGCGATTGGCAGGAAAATCGGTGTAAAAATCAAAATCGCAGGTGTGATATCCATAAACATACCGACAATAAGAAGAATCACATTCATCAGCAGTAAAATCACATATTTATTGGTAGACACAGACATCAGACCTTCACTGATCGCCGCCGGAATACCGGAGTAAGCCATAACCCAGCTCATAGCAGAAGACGCAGAAATCAGGAACAGAATAATTCCGCTGGTTGCTGCGCTGTTTAAGAGAATTTTCATAAAGGATTTCATGTCAATGCTCTTGTAAATCACAGACAGAATCAGGCAGTACAGTACGCACACACCTGCTCCTTCCGTTGCAGTAAAGATACCGGCCACAATACCTCCGATAACAATGACAATAAGCAGCAGACTTGGAATAGCCTCAAAAGTGATTTTCAAAGCCTCTTTCACCGGCACACGTCCGGAAGTCGGGTATTTGCGTCTCTTTGCATAAATAAAAGCAACGACCATGGTGCCAAGTCCCATAAGGATTCCCGGTACATAACCTGCCATAAACAGTGCGGAAATAGACACGCCGCCTGCTACGGTAGAATACACAATAAACGCACTGGTTGGCGGAATCAGAAGACCTGTAGGCGCAGATGCAATATTTACCGCTGTGGCAAACGCAGGGTCATATCCCTCTTCCTTCTGAATCGGATAAATACATCCGCCCATAGCAGAACTTGCCGCTACAGCAGAACCGGAGAGTGCGCCAAAAAGCATATTTCCTAAAACATTGGCCTGGGCCAGAGAACCCGGAATCCAGCCGCAGAACAGTTTTGCAAAATTTACCAGACGTCTGGCAATACCGCCGTTGTTCATAATGTTACCGGCCAGAATAAACAGAGGCACTGCCAGAAGAGAGAAACTCTCCACACCACTGTTCATTTTCTGCATGGTAATAAAAGTAATCTGGTCCCAGGACAGTGTAGACACTGCCGTTACAATAGAAGAAATTACAATTCCTACGGAAATCGGACAGCCGATAAACAGCAGGATTCCAAATACTGCAAATAAAAGTATGGTTGTAAGTGCTATATTCATGCCTCTTCTCCCTCCTCAATCACATTTCCTGTCACATCTTCATACAGATTAATCACCTGTGCAAGCACGATAAACACACCGGATACAGGCGCCATGGCATACACCAGACCTCTGGAAATTCCTAAAAGTGCAGAATATTCATGCACGGCACTGAGCGCCAGTTTTGTTCCTCCGATAATGACAACGAAAATTGCAAAAAGCAGAATCAAGGCATCGACAAATACCATAAGTCCCTTTTTTGCATTTGGAGATACTTTATCCCTTACAATAACCAAGGCCATGTGCTGTCTGGTGCTGAAAGCATAAGCTGCACCGATAAATCCGGTCCAGATAAGCAGATAACGTACCACCTCTTCTGTAAAAGCTGCCGGACTGTTTAAAACGTATCTGGTAAAGACCTGATACAACACCAGCAGGGTCATGGCAGATAAAAGGACTGCCGCAATTCTGGATAATACAAAATTCATTCCTTTTTTAATCTTTGTCAACGTTTCCAGCATCACTCTTCACTCCCTTCCTGTACCTGGCGAATTGTAGTTAAAAGCTTATCTACGCCCGGATAACGCTGGCAGTATTCTTCCACCATACCTTCTGTAGCTGCGCGGAATGCCTCTTTGTCTACATCTTCTACAAAAGTAACTCCCATTTCCGTCTTCGCTTCTTCCACCGCCTCGTCAATGGCTTCTTCCCACATCACTTTGTGACTTTCTGTGGAGTCGTGAGCAGCCTGAAGAATGATTTCCTGGTCTTCCTTGCTTATCTGTTTCCAGATTTTAGAACTCATAACCATAACATCCGGTATCATCGCATGCTGGTCCAGGGAATAATATTTACAGATTTCTCCATGTTTTCCTGTCGTCAGAGCTGTTTCGTTATTTTCGGTTCCGTCAATAATACCTGTCTGCAGGGATGTATAAACATCGCCGTAAGACATAGCCACCGGAGTTCCGCCAAGGGCTTTCATCATGTCTGTCTGTGATTCCATATCCTGCACACGGATTTTCAATCCTTTTAAGTCTTCCGGTGTACGAATGGGTGTGTTCTTGGTATAGAAAGAACGGGCACCGGAAGTATAATAAGTCAGAGTCACAAATCCCTCGTCTTCTGTGGATAAAAAGAAGTCCTCCATGGCATCAGAATCCATAACCTGATAGAAATCCTCTTCATCGTCAAAAATATAAGGAAGACCAAAGGTATTGTAACCTTCCTCAAAGGTTGCAAGGTTTGGAGCTGCTACCTTTGTCATGGCAATTACGCCTGCATTTAACTGTTCCATGGATTCCGTCTCAGAACCAAGCTGTCCGTTTGGGAAAATCTTAATCTGGATTCTTCCCTTTGTTTTTTCTTTTACTTCCTCGGCAAATTCTTCCATAGCGATATGTACAGTATGGGTTTCACTGAGTCCATGGGACAGCGTGAGCACCATAGGATTTTCAGCCGTTGCCTCCTGGCTGCTGGCTGCGCTTTCGTTTCCACAGCCGCTGAGCATGCTCAGAGAGAGACTCAATACAGCTGCGATTGCTGCTAACTTTTTCATTTTCCACTTTCCTTTCTTTCTGCTTACATTCCAATCAGGTCAAACTGTTCAAAGGAAACCACAGTTTCATAATCCTTCTTCGGATTCTTATATTTTATCTGCACAGATTTCAGCCTCTGGCTGTAATACCAGCCGCACTCCGCTTCCTCAAATTTTCTTCTGTGCAGGAAATGCGGAATCTCCCGTCCGTCTACTTTTACCCAGTAAGGCGCTTTTTCTCTGTGTATCATGTCGATATACATATCTTCCACCTTCGTTTCATAGCTGCCTTCATTGGCAAAAGTGAGCACGGTTCTCTCTCCTGCCTGCATGGAAATTCGGGTTTTTAAGTAAACACCCTTTTCGTAATCCATAGTTGCGCCGTCGTCTTCGTAGAGGGTAAAGCCCCCGTCCTTATCTGCAGCGCAGAGAAGAGAAATACCGGTAGCCTGCTGTTTCATCAGGTTATCCATTTTATTGAGCGCCATAGGAATCATGGCCCCACTCCTCACATAAAGAGGAATACTTCCCAAATCCACCGGAATTTCTATGGTCTGTCCGCCCGCGTAGGCTTCTCTGGTATAGAAGTCATAGAACGTTTCTCCCTTTGGCAGGTAAATCTTTCGTGTCTTCGCACCTTTTTCCACCACGTTTGCTACCAACAGGGAATCTCCGAACATGAAGTCCACACCCTCGTCATAACAGTTCTCATCATTCTGGAAAGCACTGCACATCGGTTCCATAATAGGAAGTCCTGTTTCATGAGCTCTTTCCATAAGAGAATACAGATAAGGAATCATCTGATAGCGGAAAGAAATCGCTTCCCGGATATATTCCTTGCAGTCGCTGTACATCCACGGCTCTGTTACCGTGTTGTCAATGTTGGTGGAATGAATGGAAAATCTGGGCTGGAAAATACCATTCTGAATCCAGCGCACAAACAGTTCCGCTTCCGGGGCCGGTCCGTAAAAACCGCCGATGTCACAGCCCTGGTTGGCTACACCGGACATACTCATGCCCAAAATAGTGGCAATGTTGTATTTCAGAGAATCCCAGCAAGTCAGATTATCCCCTGCCCAGGTCTGCGCATATCTCTGAATCCCGCAGTGACCGGAACGGCACACAATGTAAGGACGTGTGTTGTCAAAGGTTTCATGCACGGCTTCATCTGTAATGTGGCACATAATGTTGGACATAACGGATTTTAACTGCCCGATAGTACCGCCTTTTCCCTCAAAACTGCAGCGGCAGTCTTTATCCACCATACTGTCATATTCGCAGTTGTCGTTCCACACAGAACTGGTGCCATATTCCAGTACGTTTTCTTTCAGCATTTCTTTCCAGTTTTCTCTGGTAGCTTCTTTGGTAAAGTCTACAAACATCCCTTTTCCGCCCCACCAGGTTCCGATTCCCGGCTCATCACTCTGGCTGTCCTTGACAAACATGTCCTTTTCCTGCATTTCCTGCAGTTTCGGGTGTACCAAAAGCATACCCGGCTTCACATTAGGAGACACACAGACCCCTCTGTCTGTCATCTGTTTAAAAAAGTCTTTCGGGTCTTTAAACCGCTTTTTGTTCCAGGTGAATACACAGCGCTTGATGCCTTCCTCTGTTTCAATGGCACAGTATCCGGAAGAAAGCTGGAAACCGTCTACCGGAATCAGCTCTTCTTTTGTGGTATCAATGAATTCCAGAATCGCATCGTCGCAGTCTTTTTCCAATTCCGGATAGTACATGGAAGAACCCAGATAACCCAGGGCATACCGGGGCAGCATGGCAGATTTTCCGGTTAAATCCGTATATCTTTCCACTACCTGGCGCATAGACGGTCCTGCAATGAGGAATAAGTCAATGTCACCTCCGTCTGCCCGGTAGCGGCTGTGCATTTTCCAGTAATTGCTCTTTTCTTTTCCCATGTCAAAATCGCACTCATAAGTATTGTGGTAAAAATATCCCACAGCCTTTTTATGTTCGCGGTTCAGCTTAATGTAAAAAGGAATGTGCTTATAAAGGGAATCTGTCTCTTTTGGATTGTATCCCATAGCATCCTTAGGACTCATATTCATAAATTTCTGCGCTTTATTAAATTCTCCGCTCTTTTCTCCGAATCCATAGAAACAATCCTGCGGCATAATCTCGCTGGTATGAATCCGGCGGTGATTGCTGTCCTCCATGTAAGCCAAATCCACAATGTCTGCATGTAAAAGAGTATTCTCTATATCATACACACAGATACGGAACGGTTCCTTTTCTACTTCCACCCGCAGTTCTTTCCCGCGGATAACAGCTTTCTCTTCTCCGTCCTCCAGAACAGCCTCGGCCATCTGCACTCTCTTTCGTCTGCCTTCTAAAAATCCGTCCATGCGGTCTTCCCAGCCTGTCATCACCAGACTGTAAGATTCCTCTGCAAAATCTCCGTCAAATCCGGCCCGGATTCGCACAATAGAATCAGTCAGAAAATACACCCTGATTTCCACGCAGTTTGTCCTGACAGAAACATAATTGTCTTCCTGTCTTACACTCTCCGCCCTTAAACATACTTTCATTGCTTCTCTCCTTTTCGCTTTCTATTGCCACATTATAAGAAAATCCTCCTGAAAATCATAGACAAAATTTGCTTAAAATCCCCTGTTTTTTTACTTATCTTGCTCTAATTTTCTCTTTTTCCTCTTGCCATCCGGACTCCCCTATGCTATTCTGTACCAAAAAAACAAAGGAGATTCTTATGCTGGACACCGCCGCGATTCTCATGTCACATGGAGAAAAAATTGCTTATGGATATGCCGAAGGTGTGAATGACAATATGTGTCAATCCCACTTTCATGAATTTTTTGAATTGTATTATTTAGAATCCGGGGAACGGCACCACATGATAGAGGGCGAGCTGTATCATCTGACCGCTCACGAATTTATCATCTTCCCTCCCAATGTGATGCACCATTCCTACGGGGACAAAAACGTGCCTTTTAAACGTATTGTCCTGTATTTCACACCGGATATGATAGTCTACCCCGAAGTCCGCAGCTACCTGCTGGAAACCGCCAGAGTATTCTCTTTAAAGAAAATTAAGAAATCTATGATTCATCTCCTCCTGTCCATGCTTCATACTGAGCTGGACAAAGAGGAGGGACTTTTCCAGAAAGAATATCTGGAAAATCTGTTAAATCAGCTTCTGCTGACCATTCTCCGGGCCGATTACACCCCTGTGGAAAGCACACCCAGAACAAGACCTGCACAGGCGGTCAATTACATTCACGAGCATTATGCCGAAGAAATTTCTGTCTCTGCCCTGGCTGACATGCTCTATGTCAGCCCCTACCACCTGTGCAGGGAATTTAAGAAAGTCACCGGAAAAACCATCATTCAATACCTCAACATGACACGGGTGCTTCACGCCCAGCGTATGCTTTTGGAAACGGATTACAACATTACCCGTATCAGCAAAGAAACAGGTTTTTCCAATCTGACCCATTTTAACCGGATTTTCAAAAGTATTACCGGCGTTTCACCCAGTGAAAAACGAAAGCAGTACCAATCCGTTTAATCACGGCTGCTGACAATACCGTAATAAGACTTTGAAGTTATCACATACATGAGAATATAGAAAAGTGAAAACAAAAGATAACAGCCCGCCATAACGCCTATCAGCAATCCGGTGTTTGTCACTCCTAAAAGCAGCAGAATCTTCCGCATCATAGGAAAAGCAAAGGCCGTATGCACTCCTGCTGCCAGAAGCGGCAGGAAAAATACGGTGAGTACCTGGGAATTGATGCTTTTTCGGATTTCCCGTTTGGTCATGCCCACCTTCTGCATAATTTCAAAACGTTTCCGGTCTTCATAGCCTTCTGTTACCTGCCTGTAGTACATAATCAGTACCATACCCAGAATAAAGACACAGCCCAATAAAATTCCCAGAACAAACATACCACTGTACATGGCGTAAAAATCTGCCCGCTCTGACGCGCTGTCCTCTATGTCTATTCTTTCATAACCTTGCTGCAGAAGTCCGTCTCTTTTTTCCCTTAAACTGTTTGCTACGGCAATTTTTTCCTCATCACTTCCCTGCAAATCAAATCCGTAATAATCGTGCATTTTCACCAGGGATTCTCCCTGCAGCTCTTTCCATTTGCTGCACACCTGACTTACAGTATCCATATCCTTTACAAAAATAAAAACAGAAGGCATAATCTGCATGGAATCCACGCCGTTATCCACAAATTCACTGAGTTTTTTCTTCACCTTCCACTTTGTGCCATCGTCAAAAGCGATTTCATCATACTTGTAGGATGATTTTGTCTGATAAACCAGGACTTCATCCTCCTGCAGCGTTTCATCTGCCCCCATAATACGATTGTAATCTTCCAAAGGCACTACAAAAAGCTGCCGGATATTTTCCCCTGTAGACATAGCAAATTTTTCTATTTTTCCCGGGTCCAGACTGATTGTCTTTCCCTCTTCATAACCTGCTGCCACTGTAAAACGATAATGAAGCACATTTTCAGCTTGTTTTTTCTGTTCCTCTAAGGTCTCTGCCGCCAGACGGTGTACCATATCGATTACTTCCTGATTCTCCGAATACGTATCGATTACAATATTTCTGGGATAACGGGTACGCAGCTGGTCTTCCGAACCAATAAACATACAGGAGACTGCTGACACCATAACCAGCACCATAGTAGAAAGGATACAAATGGATGCCAGACCATAACCGTTTCTCTTCATGCGGTACATCATAGAGGATATGGAAACAAAATGTCCCGATTTATAATAATAGTTCTTATTTTTCTTCAGCACCTTGCAAAGCAGCACCGAACCTGTCCGAAAGAGAATATAGGTGCTGACAATTACCATAGCCACCGCCACGAAAAACCAGAATATAGCCGCCATAGGTTCTTCAATGGATACCGCAAGATAGTAAGCAGCTGCCAGTATCACAACACCCAGAATCCCTTCCAGCCAGTTGGCTTTCGGCGGTTTCTCTCCCACAGCTTCACTTCGGAGCAATTCAATGGGTTTTGAGAAAAAAATCTGCAGCAGAGATTTTATTAAAATCAGCAGAAAAATGCTGCCAAAGACTTTCAGAGTCCACAGCAATGCTTCTGTGCTTATCGTGAACGCATAACCTGCTTTCCCCTCCAGCATGGAAATCATGACAAGTTCTGCTGCCTTTGAAAACAAAATCCCCCCTAAAAGACCGCCCAGCAGGGAAATCACCGTCACCTGTACACCTTCCCAAACCATAACCTTTGCCAGGTTTTTCTTCCCCATCCCCAGCACATGATACATACCAAACTCCCGCTTTCTCCTTCGCATAAGAAAGGAATTGGTATAAAACAGAAAAATCAGCGCAAACCCTGCCATAATGAAAACCCCAAAGCCAAGTACCCCCTGCATGGTATTTCCGCCCTGCATTTCCCTGACTGTGGGACTGCTGGATAAAAATACAATGATGTAAAACATGAGAATCATGCCCACAGAAGCCAGAATATAGGGAAGATAAATCTTTTTATTGTTCTTTATCCCTGTCCAGGCAATTCTGAAATAAAATCCTCTTTTCACTGCGCCTCACCTCCTGATGCCAGCATGGTCAGGGTGCTGGAAATCTTCTCGTACATCTGCTGATTGGTATCGTTTCCTCGGTAAAGCTGATGGAACACCTCTCCATCCTTAATAAACAGCACCCTCTGGGCATGACTTGCAGCTTTAACCGAATGGGTTACCATTAAAATCGTCTGCCCCTCCTGGTTTACCGTTCCAAAAAGCCGTAAAAGTTCGTCTGTTGCCTTGGAATCCAGAGCCCCGGTTGGTTCATCTGCCAGAATCAGCCTCGGACTGGTAATCAGCGCTCTGGCTACAGCGGCTCTCTGCTTCTGTCCCCCCGAAATCTCGTAAGGGTATTTGTCTAATATTTCTTTAATTCCCAGCTTTGCGGCCAAAGGTTCTAAAAGCACCTCCATTTGTCTGTAATGCTTTCCTCCCAGCACCAGCGGCAGATAAATATTATCCCGGATTGAAAAGGTGTCCAGAAGATTAAATTCCTGAAATACAAAGCCCAGATGATTTCTTCGGAACACAGACAAATCTGCTTCTTTTATTCTGGAAATATCCCTTCCGTCCAGAAGCACAGTTCCGCCTGTGGGTCTGTCCAGCGCTGCCAGAATATTTAAAAGCGTGGTTTTTCCGGATCCGGACTCTCCCATAATGGCTGTATATTCTCCCTCTTCTATGGTGAAATTCACATTTTTCAATGCCTGTACCTGATTGCCTCCGAATCTGGTGGTATAGGTTTTTTTCAGATTTTTCACTTCCAAAATTACCATATTTATTTTGTCCTCCTTGCTTTTGTCCTCTCTTTTACCGTCTTATTGTAGCAAAACAGGGAAATGTCCTGCCATAGCTTTGGCTTACATTTCCCTGTGTTCTTCTTACATTTTTGTAAGACGCTCTGTCATTCGATTTCCAAATGGGCCTTTCTCACATCCAGATACACCCGGGTTCCCGCTCCTACTGCGGAGGATACCCAAATTCTGTGCCCCAGGCGGTTACAAATACGGCTGCAAAGATACAGCCCGATTCCACTGGCTTTTTTCTGACATCTGCCGTTGTATCCGGTATATCCCTTTTCAAAAATCCTGGGCAAATCCTCTGGTGCAATACCAATTCCCGTATCCCCGATACAGAGAATCCCCGGCTCTGCCTCCTCAATCCATATCCGGCCCCCGGATTTTGTATACTTCAGCGCATTGGACAAAACCTGCTCAATAACAAACAACAGCCACTTTTCATCTGTCAGTACCCTGCTCTTTACAGGCTGATATTCCAGACGGATTTTCCCATTGATGAAAGAAGACGAAAATCTGTGCAGCGCCTGTCTGACAATTCCGTCCATCCCATATTCCTGAAACATATAATCCGTATCCTCGCTGTCCAGTCTGAGATAACACAATACCATGTCTACATACTGCTCAATCCTCATTAAATCTCCTTTTATGGCTCTGGAAAGGGCAGTATCCTCATTTTCCAGATTCAGGTACATAGAAGCAATGGGCGTCTTTATCTGGTGTACCCAGAGGGTATAATATTCCATCATATCCCTGTATTTTCTGCTATGCTCTTCTTCCATGCTTCTGTATCGTCTGTTCCATTCTTCCATCAGTTCCTGATAGTCCCTCTCCAGAATTCCCTCAGGCTCTGGCAGATTGTTTACGGAAAACTCCTGCTGCCTGTAAAGACTCTGCAATTCTCTGCGTTTTTTCCGAAATGCGAGAAAGTGGGGAAATACAAGCAGCACCCCCAGCGCGCCGCAGACTGCTGCACTGTAAAGCGCCGCCTCCACAGGTATCTGATACAGAAAGAAGAACAGAATAAAAATGCCGGAACAAATACCGTAAAAGAACAGCACTCTCCCATGATGTTTCAAATAGCTTCCCAACTCTCTCATGATGTGGTCACCGCCGATTCTATCAAATATCCCATGCCTACTTTTGTTGTAATAAATCCCGTCAGTCCCTCTTTTTCCAGTTTTTTACGCAGGCGGTTCACATTGACGCTCAGGGTATTTTCATCTACAAAACTGTCATTTTCCCACAATTTTTCCATCAGCCTTTCCCTGCTGACGATTTTCCCCTTCTGCTCCATAAGCGTGAGAAGAATCCGGTATTCATTTTTCGTCAAATCAATTTTTCTTCCTTCGTAATGCAAAAGGGCGTCTTCCTTGGATAAAAGCGCCCCTCTGTGCTCCAGAACAGATACCTGGGTTCCGTAATCATAAGTTCTTCTCAGAACCGCCTGTATCTTTGCCATGAGTACGGAAAAATCAAAGGGCTTTGCAATAAAATCATCCGCTCCGGCCTGCAGCGCCATAACAATATTCAGGTTATCGGAAGCCGAGGAAATAAAAATCACCGGCACTTTAGACACCTCCCTGATTTTCTGACACCAGTAATAGCCATTGAAAAAAGGCAGTGAAATATCCATCAGCACCAACTGAGGCCTCCAGGCGGCAAATTCCGCCATGATGTCATGAAAATCCTCGGTGCACCTTGCCTCCATTCCCCAGCTTTCCGTCTGTTTTTGTATGGCACCGGCGATACCGCTATCATCTTCTACTATAAAAATGCGATACATATGATGTTTTCTCCCTTTAGCAAGTAAGCATACTCCCTATATAAAAGCATGAATTTATTATAGCACAGCCCTTTCTGAATTTGAATATTTTTCTGCTTTACAGCACCGATTCCACTAACAGCTTCGTATACGCTTCTTTTGGCTGCATAATCACTTCATCCGGAGTGCCCTCTTCCACGATTTTTCCGTCCTTCATGACCAGCACACGGTCACAAAACATCTGCACCAAAGCCAGATTATGGCATATAAACAGGTAGGAAAGATTCCTCTCTTCCTTTAATTTTTTCAAAAGTTCCAGGATTTGCTGCTGTACAGTCACGTCCAGCGAACTGGTTGCCTCATCACAAATCACGATCTTGGGCTGTACGGCCAGAGCTCTGGCAATGGCTGCTCTCTGACATTGACCGCCGCTGACTTCGTGGGGATATCGTCCATAAAATTCCTCTGAAAGTCCGCACTGGGAAAGCAGGCGTAAAACCTCTTTTTTAGCCTCTGCTTTAGAAGTTCCGCTGTTTCGCAGACTTTCTCCGATTCCGTCCCCTAAGGTTCTTCTTGGGTCAAAAGAAGTAACGGGAGTCTGAAATACCATCTGGAGTTTCTTATAACACTGGCGCAGAGCCTTTCCTTTTATTCTCGTAATATCCTGTCCGTCCAGAAAGATACTGCCCTCCGTCACATCTGTCAGGCGGGACACAGCCCTTACCAGCGTGCTTTTGCCGCTTCCCGACTCCCCTACAATCCCCAGGATTTCTCCCGGATACAGCTGAAAATTCACATGGTCAACAGCTGTAAAATCAGACTTTCCCTCTGCGGCAAATATTTTAGTCAATTCTTTTGTTTCTAAAACCGGTTTCATCTATGCCCTCCGCAATTTTGGTACTGCTGCCAGCAGTCTCTGTGTGTATTCCTTTTCCGGATACTGCAGAATCTGCCGGGCAGATCCATATTCTGCCACCTGTCCATCTTTTAAAACCAGTATGGTATCTGCCAGCGCAGACACCACCCCGATATCATGGGTTACCAGTATCACGGCTGTGCCAAAAAGTTCTCTCAGCCGCAGTATTTCCTGTACCACCTGCCGCTGAACAGCCACATCCAGGGCGCTGGTTGGCTCATCTGCCAAAAGTACCGGCGGCTGCATAAGCATAGCAAGAACAATACCAACTCTCTGGTTCATTCCTCCCGACAGTTCAAAAGGATAGCTGTTCCAAATCCTCTCGCCGTCTTTAAAATAGAGCTTTTCAAATAAATCCAATGCCTTCCCTTTGGCCTCTGCCCTGGTGATTTTTTTATGTGCGGAAATACTCTCATAAATCTGCTCTCCAATGGTCCGGATAGGACACAGAGAGGCGCCTGCATCCTGAAAAATCATGCCGATTTTTTCACCTCGAATCTGCCGCAGTTCTTTTTCAGGCAAATCCGGAATATCCTTTTCCTGAAACCAGATATCACCCCTGGTTACCATTCCGTCGTTTCCCAGAAGTCCCATTGCCGCTTTTAAAAGAGTACTCTTCCCACTGCCGGATTCACCTACAATACCCAGAATTTCTCCCTCATGAAGGGTAAAACTGGTATCTCGTATCACAGCCGTGCCGTTGAAACAGATTTCTACAGACTGATAGGTCAATATTTCTTTCATACGCCCTTCTCCTTCCAATAGAAATCGTCTCATGATGCAGGTGCCAAATCTACCGTAATTTCATAAAAATCACAGGGGTGCGCAGTCAGTCCGGTAACACTGGCCTTGCTAATCATGCTCATCTTCAGATGCGAGCAGAATACAAAGGCATTATCATCCAAAATCGTCTGCTGCATTTCCACTGCCAACTCACTTCTGCGTTCTGTATCAAAAGTTTTTGCCATTTCCTTTTCTAACTGCTCCAGTTTATCACTGTGGTAATGTCCGTTGTTTACCGCCGAACTGTCCAGACAGTGTGTGGTAAAGAAATATTCCGGATCTCCGGTAGGCGCCGTTACCATGGCGCTGGCATACACATCCCAGGCAGAAGCATTCGTCCGTATGCTGTTATGGTCTGCAGTACTGTTAATCTTCACATCCATACCGATTTCTTTCAAAGTAGCCTGTGCAGATTCTGCGAGCAGAGGAAGCTCCTGACGGCTTGGGTACGTCAGCCAGCGGATTTCTAACTCCTGTCCGTCCTTTTCACGAATGCCGTCTCCGTCAGAGTCTATCCAGCCAGCCTCTTCCAGGACTTTTTTTGCCCCCTCTGTATCATATGTTTCTGCTGTAACTGCATCTCCTCCAAACGTAAAGTTATCCGGATACGCTCCCACAGCAGGGTAGCCATTTCCATCCAGCAAAGTATCTACAAATCCCTCTTTGTCAATCCCCATGGCAATGGCTTTCCGCACAGCCGAATCCTGAATCACCGGACTTTCAAAGTTCATATGAACAAAAAAAGCACGGCTGGTCGCACAGCTTGAGAACGTATACTCCTCGTTTTCAAACAGAGGATAGCTGGCATACGGCATACCGTAAGCAGCGTCAATCTCACCGGACTGCAGCGCCATGGTCAGGGTGTCCCCGTCTGAAATAGTGCGTACGGTAATTTCATCATATCCCGGCTCGCCGTCCCAGTAGTCTTCATTTTTTACCAGTTTCAGTTCTTCCCCTGACACCAGAGATTCTGCTTTGTATGGGCCTGTGCCTGCCACAATACCGTCTTCTGTCACTCCTGCGGATACGTCTACAATACAGCCATAGGGGTCGCTGAGGTAATTTAATAAGGTAGGTTTGGGTTCTGTTGTTTTTATGGTAACTGTTTGCCCCTCTGCTGTAATGGTATCAATCATTAAGTCCCCTTTTGCACGCTCATGTACTTTTACCAAATCTTCCAGACATTCTTTTACTGCTTCACCGTCCATGGCTCTGCCGCTGGTAAACTTCACATTGTCCTGCAGAGTGATTTTCCAGGTCAGTTCATCTATATTTTCATAACTCTTTGCCAGCCAGGGCTGGATTTCCATGGTATCGGAATACTTAAAAAGAGTTTCACCGATACCATACCGGATACAGGCCCAGCCGGAATAGGTATTATGAGGATTTACATCAGGTTCTTCGTTTTCAGGGTTAAACGTAGTATCTCCGAATACAAAAGTCTTTTTTCCCGTATCTTTTGCTTTTTCGTCATCTGCTTTTTTCTCTCCCCCGGAGGCACAGCCTGGCAGAAGTCCTGCTCCCAGACAGACGGCCATCAATAGTGCCGATATTTTTTTCATTTTTCCCATGTGTTTTCCTTCCTTTCACAAGACGTTTTTTTATTTTCTGCGGCTGTTGCGGGGATCTAAATAATCCCTCACTGTATCGCCTAAAAGATTAAAAATAACGACCACGATAAAAATCGCAATTCCCGGCCCCAGAATGACCCACGGATACGTCTGCAGCATGCTTCTTCCGCCGCTCATCATATTTCCCAGTTCCGCGGTAGGCGGCTGTGCTCCAAGTCCCAGAAAAGACAGTCCTGCCAGCTCCATCAGCATAGTTCCAATATCCAGCATAGCGGTAACCAAAATCGGTCCTGCACAGTTGGGAAGAATATGTTTTACTATAATCTGCCGGGAACTGCTTCCTGCCAGTTTTGCAGCAGCAATATAATTTGTACTTTTCTGTGCCAAAGTCTGACTTCTGGCAATTCTGGCATATTTAGGCCAGCTGATCACCGCCAAGGCCAGTACCGCATTATGCAATCCCCCATTTAACAGGGCTGCGATTGCTAAGGCAAAGACCAGCCCCGGAAACGCCAGACATACATCTGAAATCCGCATTACCACAGAGTCCAGAACCCCCTCATAATACCCGCACAAAACCCCCAGTACGGTTCCCACCAGGGTAATTATAACCACCAGAGAAAGGGTAGCCAGCACACTGGTCTGAAGACCTACCAAAATACGTGAAAACATATCCCGTCCGAAGCGGTCTGTTCCTGCCGGATGTGCCGCGCTGGGAGGCTGAAGCGAAATGCTGGTATCCTGGGCATTGGGGTCATAAGGGCAAATCTGCTGTGCAAAAACAGCAGTCAGCAGCAATCCTGCGGCAAGAATCAAAAAAACAACCAGCCTGGTTTTTGTATGATTCTTTCTGATTTTCTGCTTCCGCAAAGACGGCATTTTTTTCTCTTGACTCATGCCTTTTCACCCCCTAAACGAATTCTTGGGTCCAGAACACGGTAAGAAAGATCCGTTATGAGATTCACACAGACATAAATAATTGCCATCCACATAACATAGGCCTGAATCATGGGGTAATCTCTCATATTAATGGCGTCTACTGCCAGTTTTCCTACTCCATCCCACAAAAAGATAGATTCTACAATGGCCGTGCCGCCTAACAAACTTCCAATAGAGAGGGTAAGCAGCGTAATAATGGTCACCAGACAGGCTTTTAGCACACTTTTGTAGAGTGTCACAGAAAAACGGACCCCCCTGGCCTTTGCACCAACCACATAATCCTTACTCAGCTCATCCAAAACTGTGGCCCGTACCTGCCGGAGATACTTTGCAGACATGGCAATGGCAAGGGTGAGGCTGGGAAGCGCCACGCTTTCCATACTGACTTCCGAAGCAATAACCGGAAATATCTTTACACGAATAGCAAAAAAATACATCAGGAGCAGCGCTACAAAAAAATTAGGCATACTGTTTCCCAAAAAACTGGCAGCCCGGATAAGATAGTCTGTAAACCGGTTCTGTTTCACAGCAGCCAGAACCCCCAAAGGAATGGAAATGATAATGGTAAGGGCAATGGAAACCACTGTAAGCAGCAAAGTTGCCGGAAGTTTAGAGATAAAGGCAGGAAAAACTGCTTTCCCGGATATATAACTGGTTCCCATGTCTCCGTGAAGCAGATTTCCCAGCCATACAAAATACTGTGTCAGAAAGGGCTTATCCAGCCCCAGTTCCGCCCGCGCTTTGTCCATGACCTCCTGAGAAACTATCATTCCCGTATTTTCCATTTTCTGCAATACTGCGTCGCTTCCTGCCAGACGCATCATGCCAAAAGAGAGAAAGGTAATCACCAGCAGAATGGGAATCAACTGCAGCAGGCGCTTAAGGATATATTTTTTCATTTCATTCTCCTTTTCTGGCACTAATGACAAAAAGCGGGTCCGGATTATAAAATTCATCCTTTTCCATATAAATTCTTTTGCTGACACTAAAATCTAAAAACAGTTCTACAGTTCCCAGATTTCCAAGGACTCCCACATCCCAGGCAGGCCGCTGATAAGAACTGATAGGAAGCTGTCTCTTAATTTCTTCACATTCCTGCAAAAGCTCCTCTCCCAGCTTATTGTGTGCGTGATTTTGGGGCAAATGAGACGTATCTGCACAATCGCTTGCCCCGTAGTTGGCGTCAAAATTCAGCAGACAACCTCCCTTTTTCAGCACCCGCAGCCATTCCCGGTAGGCTCTGTTGGCATCCGGCAGCGTCCAGGTCAGATTTCTGGAAATAACCACATCAAAAGTTTCATCCGCAAAGGTGAGATTTTCCGCATCCATAACCTGGAAGATACAGTCTGCTCCCTCTTCCTCTGCCAGTTCTTTTGACCTCTCTATCATATCCGGAGTCAAATCCACCCCAAGCACTTCATGCCCCTGCTGTGCCAGTAAAATGGTAAAGAAGCCTGAGCCGCAGCCCACATCCAGAATTTTCAGTTTTTTCTTGGGCAGGTATTTCCCGATTTCCTTTAACCACCGGTCCGCCAGACTGCTGTGCAGTTCCGCACGTCTCTGTTCCTGAAAACTGGTACTGCGCTTTGTCCAGTATCCTGCAATTTTTTTCTTCCGGTTATCCGCCTCTCTGGAAATCTTTCCATAGGCAATCATAGGGCCGCTCTCTTTTACCTGCAGACTGCCTGTCTGATACAAGACCACACCGTCATATTCCGCCCTGCACACTTCCAGCACAGTTCCCTCATAATCCTTGACCACGCCCAGGACTTCTCCCTGCCGTATCATATCCCCCGGACTTTTATAAGGATACCAGATACCATTTTGGTTTGCCGCCTGATAGCTGACGTCTGTCACCTCCAGGGGATAATAATTTCTGTAATCCTTTTGTCCCAGATACACGCCCAGATGACACAAGATATTTCTCACATCCCGTCTGGTAGAATGCGCTTCTTCCTCTGTCCATGCTCCCATCTGTCCCCGTTCAATCAAAACCGACGGAATCCCAAGCTGCGCCGCATAATTATAGCAGCCGCCGCCTGCCACACAGGAACGCACCATATAGGGCACATCTGCCTGCTGCGCCATCTCTCTGGCTGCCTCTACCACCCGGGGCTCTGCTACACCTGCGTAATATATATAAGGTGTCAGCTGCTCATAGCTGTCACCGCTGTGCAAATCAATATAAAAATCCACTCCCGGAAACAGTTCCTTTTCAATGGCATAGGCCAGCCGTTCCATTTGGCTGCCCGTTTCTTTTCCGGGAAATACCCTGTTTAAATTCACCCCATCTTCAAACCCTTCGCTGCCGCTGCGCATTTCAAACGCCTGGCGGTTTACCACCTTTACAATGACAACCGTACCGGCAATCTTTTCCGGATGTAAATGCTCTGCCAGCTCCATAGCTGACTGAATTCCCACATATTCCGCTGCATGAACACCGGCTGTAATCAACACGGTTTTCCCCTGTTTTTCTCCGTTCAAAATAGTCACAGGCAGTTCAAATTCTCCGTTTCCCACGAAAAGATAACCGCTTTTTTTCTCTCCCGGTTCTGCCTGAAAATTTCCCAGGCAAAATACTTTGTTTTTTTCCATTTTAATCTGTCCTTTATATCCAAATAGGCTGTTTTTTGGAGTCATTTTATCAAATTTCACCTCTGCAAACAAGCCCCCTGGGGGGATTCTCCCCAGGGCAAAAACTTTTTTTCGGCAGAAATCGGGATTTTTTTGCAAAAACACAGGTTTCCCTTGCATACAGACGAATTTCAACGTATTATGAAATAGGCAGGATTTTTCTGCCCATAATTTTGTGAAAAACCAATGGAGGTATATAAATATGGAAAAGAAAGAACGCATGGTTGGAACCATTTCAAGAGGTGTCAGAGCCCCGATTATCCGCAAAGGTGACAATCTTTCCGAAATCGTAGTAGACTGCGTGCTGAAAGCTTCCGAAAGCGAAAACTTTGAAATTTGCGACAAAGATGTCATTGCTGTAACAGAGGCTGTTGTAGCCAGAGCACAGGGAAACTATGCTGGTGTAAAGGACATTGCTGCAGACGTAAAAGAAAAATTCGGCGATGATACCGTAGGCGTGATTTTCCCCATTTTAAGCCGCAACCGCTTCTCTATCTGTTTAAAAGGAATCGCCATGGGCTGCAAAAAAATCGTACTCATGCTCAGCTATCCTTCTGACGAAGTGGGTAATCATCTGGTAGACCTGGACCTTTTGGATGAGAAAAATATTAATCCCTGGTCTGATGTGCTCACAGAGGAAACTTACAGAGCATTATTCGGATACGAAAAACACGTTTTCACAGGCGTGGACTATGTAGAATATTACAAACAGCTGATTCAGGAAGCCGGTGCAGAAGTGGAAATCATTTTTGCAAATAATCCAAAGGCTATCCTCTCTTATACTAAAAGCGTACTGGCCTGCGATATCCACACACGCCAGAGAACAAAACGAATCTTAAAAGCCAACGGTGCAGAGAAAGTTTATTCTTTAGACGACATTATGACAAAGAGCATAAACGGCAGCGGCTACAATGACGCCTACGGTCTTCTGGGTTCCAACAAAGCCACAGAAGATACGGTAAAACTCTTCCCGATTAAATGTGAAGAAGTAGTCTCTGCTATTCACAAATCCATGCTGGAAAAAACAGGCAAAAACGTGGAAGTGATGGTTTACGGTGACGGCGCGTTTAAAGACCCGGTTGGAAAAATCTGGGAACTTGCTGACCCGGTAGTTTCTCCGGCTTACACCAATGGACTGGAAGGAACACCAAACGAAGTGAAACTGAAATATCTGGCTGACAACGATTTTGCTCAATTATCCGGCGTAGAATTAAAAGATGCCATTAAGAATTATATTACAGAAAAAGATGAGAAAGCTGCCAGCTTAAAGGGTACCATGGTGACACAGGGAACCACTCCGAGACGTCTGACCGACCTTTTGGGTTCTCTTGCAGACCTGACCTCCGGCTCCGGAGATAAGGGAACTCCGATTATTTACATTCAGGGGTATTTTGACAATTACGCGAAATAAATGCAACGGCAGAAAAAAGCGCCTCACCATATCCGGCAGGCGCTTTTTTCTACTAAATACAAGTTTTGTTCATCATCCAATCCAGTATTTTCTGAATCTCTTTATCCCAGTAATCCCAGTTGTGCATAGCCCCTTCGGTTTCTGACCAGGTAAGCTTTGCCCCCATCTTTTCCAAACGCCGTTTTGCGTCCAGGTTCATTTCATACAGAAAATCTTTTGTTCCGCATGCCTGATACAACTCCGGAATCACTCCGTTTTCCTGGCAGCGCCGATACAGTTCAAAAATATCTTTCTCTGTACCCGCAAGCTGCTCCGGATTGTCAAAAATATTTTCCCAGGCAAAGGGGCCCTCTACCTTTCCATCCCGGCACTGTTTTCCCAGTTCTGCAATATCCATGGCAGCAGACATCCCGGCAATCTTACTGTAGCGCTCCGGGCAGGACAGCCCCACATACCAAGCGCCATAGCCGCCCATGGAAAATCCGGCAACAAAAGTATCCTCCCGCTTTTCAGAAACCGGAAACAGAGCTGTGACAAATGCAGGAAGCTCCTCTGTAATATAGGTAAAATAAGGATTTCCATGATACATATTCTGGTAAAAACTGTTTTCCACAGAAGCCATCACCGCAACTATCTGATGAGACTGAGCATATCGTTCAATATTGCTGAAGCGTACCCAGCTGCTGCAGTCACCATAGGCTCCATGCAGCAGATAGACTACCGGAAGTCCTTTTTTATAATCATACCGCTTCTTTGTTTCTTCTCCGGTAATCTGTTCCTGTCCCTCAGGTGTGGGGATAATCACTTGAATCTGCGTATTGTGCTGCAATGCGGTACTATAATATTGACAGTTCAAAAACATGGCCATTCCACCTTATCTTTTTTCCAAAAGTTTCTTTGCATTTTCCTCTACCTTTTTCTTATTCAATGGATATAAAAATACCAGAGATAAGAACATCAGTACAAAAGCAATACCTGGAACCAGGCAGGTAATGTTATAGATTCCATTGACAACCGGTGTGTCAAAAGCGGTAGCCGTAGAGTATCCAACCATAGACAGCAGTACCCCTGTCAAACCGGAAGACAAAGCCTGGCCCAGTTTTCTGCAGAAAGAGTAAATAGAATATACAGTTCCGTCAGAACGGCTTCCTGTTTTCACTTCTGTATCATCGATAACATCGGTAATCATTGCCCAGCAAATCAGAATGAACATAGATACACCTACCCAGGTAATACAGTAGCACACCATCCACACAATGACATTTTTTGTGTGCAAAACAAAGGCTACCAGCATGGGAACCGCTCCCAAAACAGAAGCTACAATGGCAATTTCTTTCTTTCCGATTTTCTTTGCAAAAGTTTCAATGAATGGAGACATAGCCAGTGTAATCATATGTCCAATCAGAGAAATCACGGAAAGAATTGCAATATTTCTAAAATAGTTTGGATACAGATAAGCTCCCATGTTTCCAAGAGAAATCTGTGCCAGAATCAGGAATAAAGAAGTAACGGCAATTCCGATTAATGCTTTATTTTGAATCAGGCTGTTTACCAGGAACATCACAGAAAATTTCTCTGTTTTCTGTTCAATTTTCACACGTTCTGTAACCAGATTGTAGCACAGCAGATAACAGATTACGGCCAGAACCGAACAAATTACGGCTGCAATGCTCATTCTTGTTCCGGAAAGCCACTGCTTTCCTTCACTGTCTGTATAGTATACAAACAATGGCAGAATTACACCAATGGCAATGTTTCCAAGTGTTGCACCAATGGTTCTCCAATTAGAGAGAGACGTTCTGTCTTCCGGTTTTTCGGAAATTGCGGAAGCCATAGAACCATAAGGAATGTTAATTCCTGTATAGCAGACACTTCCCCACAGCAGATAAGAAAAGAACATCCAGAACACCTTAAAAGCCATAGGCATGTCCTGGAACCAGGTAGCATACAAAAGCACTGATGCCACTGCCACTGGACCGCACATGCGCTTAAGCCATGGCGCAAATTTTCCTTTTGCTGTAGGTCTGCTTCTGTCTACAATCTGTCCCATGGTGATATCCGTCACCGCATCCACAAATCTGGCTCCCATCATCATCATTCCGACGATAGCGGCAGAAACACCCATAATATCCGTATAAAACTTTAACAACATCATAGAGGACAATACGAAAGTAAGGTCATTTCCGAAATCACCAAACATATAGCCCACTTTATCCCGTATTCCAAACGGTTTTACATTCTTTTTCGTTGTGCTCATAGCAAACCTCCATTTTCTTTTTTACATTCCAATCATATCGAATTGTTCAAAAGACACGACTACTTTGTAATCCTTCTTTGGATTTTTATATTTAATCTGAACTGATTTCAGACTCTGGCTGTAGTACCATCCAAACTCTGCCTCTTCAAATTTTCTCCTATGCAGGAAATGCGGTACTTCCTGTCCGTCCACCTGCACCCAGTAAGGCGCTTTTTCCCGGTGAATCATATCAATGTACATATCTTCCACCGCAGTTTCGTAGGAACCTTCATGAACAAACGACAGCGCTGTCTGCTCGCCGGCCTGCATAGTAATCCGGGTTTTCAGGTATGCCCCTTTTGTATATTCCATTGTAGCGCCGTCATCTTCATACAGAGTAAAGGCTCCGTCCCGGCCTGCTTCACATATCATCCGGATTGCAGTTACTTTCTGCTGCATAAGGTTGTTCAATTGATGCGCTGCCATAGGAATAATAGCTCCGCTTCTGATAAACAGCGGAATGCTTCCCAGTTCTACCGGAAGTTCTACTGTCTGTCCGCCCTGATATTGGGTTCTGTTATAGAAATCATAGAAGATTTCACCTTCCGGAAGATATACTTTTCTGGTCTTTGCACCTTTTTCCACCACATTTGCTACCAACAGAGAGTCTCCGAACATAAAGTCCACACCCTCATCGTAACACTTGCTGTCATGCTGGAAAGCACTGCACATGGGCTCCATAATAGGAAGTCCAGTTTCATGGGCACGTTCCATGAGAGAATACAGATACGGAATCATCTGATACCGAAATTCAATGGCTTGGCGGATTTCCTCTTTGCAGCCACTGTACATCCACGGTTCTGTCACCGTATTGTCAATATTTGTAGAATGAATGGAAAATCTTGGCTGGAAAATTCCATTCTGAATCCACCTTACCAGCAGTTCCGCCTCTGGCGCTGGTCCGTAAAATCCTCCGATATCACATCCCTGGTTTGCCACACCGGACAGACTCATGCCCAGAATGGTGGCAATATTGTATTTTAACGAATCCCAGCAAGTCAGATTGTCTCCGGCCCAGGTCTGTGCATATTTCTGAATCCCACTGTGTCCGGAACGGCAGACAATGTAAGGTCTCTGGTTTCCAAACGTTTCCTGAATGGCCTCATCTGTCACATGACACATAATATTGGACATCACTGCTTTAAGCTGTCCAATCGTTCCGCCTTTTCCTTCAAAGGAACAGCGGCAATCCTTGTCTACCATACTGTCGTACTCACAGTTATCATTCCATACAGAATTGGTACCATAGTCCAGAACATTTTCTTTCAGAAGCTCTTTCCACTCTTCTCTGGTAGAAGCCTTAGTGAAATCCACAAACATTCCCTTTCCGCCCCACCAGGTTCCGATTCCCGGCTCATCCGTTTCACTGTCTTTGACAAACATGCCCTTTTCTTTCATCTCTTCCAGCATTGGATGTACCAGAAGAATTCCCGGCTTCACATTGGGAGAAACACAGATTCCTCGCTCCTTCATCTGGCTGAAAAACTCTTTTGGCTCTTTAAACCGTTTCTTATTCCAGGTAAATACGCAGCGTTTGATCCCCTCCTGTGTTTCAATGGCACAGTATCCGGAAGATAACTGAAATCCGTCTGCAGGAATTCCCTCTTCTCTGGTTGTATCAATAAATTCCAAAATAGCGTCATCGCAGTCTGCTTCCAGTTCGGGATAATACATAGAAGATCCCAGATATCCCAGAGCATAGACAGGAAGCATAGCAGATTTCCCGGTCAGGTCTGTATAACGCTCTACCACGTCCCGGACAGCCGGACCTGCAATCAGAAACAAATCAATATCCCCTCCGTCTGTACGGTAACGGCTGTGGCGCTTCCAGTAATTGCTCTTTTCTTTTCCCATATCAAAATCACATTCATACGTATTGTGGTAAAAATAACCCACGGCCTTCTGATGTTTCCGATTCAGTTTAATGTAAAACGGAATGTGTTTATAAAGAGAATCTGTTTCCTTTGGGTCATATCCCATTGCATCCTTGGGGCTCATTCCCATGAACTTCTGAGCCTTGTTGAACACTCCGCTCTTTTCTCCGAATCCGTAAAAACAGTCATCCTCAGAAATTTCGCTGGTATGAATTCTCCGGTGATTGCTGTCTTCCATATAAGCAAGGTCTACAATATCGGCATGCAGCAACGTGTTATCCCTATCGTATACGCAGATACGGAATGGATTTTTCTCCACCTCTACACGCAGCAGTTTTCCCTGCAGGATTGCTTTTTCTTCACCATCTGTTAATTCTGCTTTTGCCGGCTGTACCCGTGTCCGGTATTTCTTCATGAACACATCCATCCGGTCTTCCCAGGCTGTCATTACAAGACTGTAAGATTCCTCTGCAAACTCCCCATCAAAGCCTGCGCGGATTCTTAAAATAGAATCTGTCAAAAACAGAATACGGATTTCTACACTGTTCGTAGAAACAGAAAAATAATCTCCAATCTGTTTCACCTCTCCTGCCTGTAAACATAGTTTCATGATGTTCCTCCTCATGTCTTCTTACACAATTTGCGCTTTTATTATAATGACTTCTTTTCGAAAAAAGTAGACTAAAATTGCTTTAAATGCTTGATTTTTTTACTTATTTTGCTATTGTAAAAGATTAACAAAGCGCAAATACAGAATAATAACCACTTAAAATCATGGTATAGAAATTGTTGAGCACCGGATTTCCCTCTTTACAAATAGTTTTAAAAACTATATAATGAGGAGCAGAGGTGATAACATATGACAATAGACACAAAAGACATTTTAAACAGTATTCTCGCCAGTATCTCCCGCATTGATTACATCAAGCTGGAAGAGATTCCCGGCATTCATTTATATATGGATCAGGTGACTACTTTCATGGAAGAACATCTCTCTTCCTCCAAACGTCATCCCGAGGACAAGGTTCTGACCAAGACCATGATTAACAATTATGCCAAGAACCATCTCCTGCCGCCGCCTGTGAAGAAAAAATATTCCAAAGAACACATTCTGATGCTGACATTTATTTATTATTTTAAAAATATTATGTCCATCAGTGATATTCAGGTGCTTCTTGGTCCTGTGGCAGAACAGTTTTTCCCCGGCGAGGGAAGTCTGAAGCTTACAGAAGTCTATGAAGAAATCATGAATCTGGAGCTGGAACAGATTGAACCTCTGGTAAAAGATATTACCAGAAAATTCCGGAAGGCCGGAACTTCCTTTCCGGATGCAGATACCACAGAACAGGAATTTTTACAGAAATTTGCATTTATCTGCATGTTAAGTTTTGATGTTTATGTAAAAAAGCAGGTCATCGAAAATCTCATTGACCAGATGACGCCTGCTTCTGATGAAAAGTCAAAAAAACGGTAACAGAAATTTCTGCTACCGTTTTTTGTACTGTACCACGAATATTTTATTTTCCGTCTTCAATTCGCTCAAATACCATATCATATCCGTCATTTCCATAGTTCAGGCTTCTGTTGACACGGCTGATGGTAGCTGTGGATGCACCTGTTTTCTCAGAAATTTCCAGATAAGTTCTCTTTTCCTTCAACATTTTTGCCACTTCGAAACGCTGGGATAAAGATAAAATTTCATTTACTGTACACACATCTTCAAAAAATAAATAACATTCTTCTTTGTTCTTTAAACTCAGAACAGCGTCAAACAAAGAATCAACTGCCTCTGTATGAATTTTCTTACTCATAATCCATGTTCTCCTTACATTTGTAGTATGCACCCCTGAAAGGCCTCTGCCAAGGGCTGTGCCATGCTTCCTTTTGTGCATTAGCACTTTACCAGTTATACCTTTCATCACTCACATATATATTAGCACAGTAAATTTTTAAAGTAAAGAATCCAAAGGCATATTTTTAGGAATTTTTCTAAAAATTTTATAAATTCCTGTATTTGTTAACATACTTCTTTAATTCTGCCCCGCTTCTGTTTACAATCAGTTCTTCCGGAAACTTCATATCCCGGAAAATTTCAAATGCATATTTATGAAAACCTACCAGAGTATCTGTATGGGCGTCACTGTTTGCTACCACGGGCACTTCATATTCCCGGCAGTATTTCAGCATAGTTCTGATGTTTTCCTCACCGCCCTGCCGGGTACATCTGGGGTCCAGAGAATTGTTATTGACTTCTAAAAGGACGCCATACTCCTTCGCTGCCTGCACCAGGGCCAGATAATCTATGGGATATCTGCCGTCATCGGGATGTCCTATGATATTGACATAGGGATTTTTCATGACTTCCAGGCAGGTCTGTGTGTTTTCTTCTCTGGTTCCCGGTTTGATACAGGGAATGTGAAGGCTGGCTATCACCATGTCCATTTTCTTCATGGTGCTGTCTTCCATGTCCACGCGGCCCTCATAATCCATAATGTTTACCTCTGCCCCCAACAGCAGTTCCACACCGTACATACTTCTCTCCACCATTTTCAGATTTTCAAAATAAAAGGCACCGCAGGTTCCCGGCATGGACACTGCGTGTTCGGTAATCCCCAGAATTTCCAGTCCCTTCTCAGAAGCTGCCTTTGCCATTTCCCGCATGGTGTTGTACGCATGTCCGCTGGCAAGTGTATGGGTGTGTACATCTAAAATATCTCGCACTTTGTATCATTCCTTTCTGTTTTTTAGTTCAGTATAACACAAAAGAACCGCAGAAGCAGTACTTCCGCAGTCCTTTCCCTTGTGTCTCAGGTATATTAAATAATTTCTCCAAATAATTCTTTTACAGTCGGATAAATTTTTGCAAATTTCCGATATTTTTCTTCATATTTAGCAGCCAGTTCCGGCTCCGGTTCCACGGTGTCAATGACTTTTACAATCTTCTCTGCCGCTTCCTCCACGGAGGTATACTCTCCGTTTGCCACAGCCGCCAGCATAGCGCCCCCAAGAGCCGGGCCTTCCTCGGACTCAATGACATCCACTTTTACATTCAGAATGTTTGCAATCATCTTTTTCCACAACGGACTCTTTGCCCCGCCGCCGCAGATTTTAGTTCTCTCAATCTGAATTCCCAGCGATTTTGCCACTTCAAAGGAATCCCGGATAGCAAAAGCCACGCCCTCTAAAACGGCCTGTGTCATATCGGCTCTGGTACTGTCCATAGTAAGTCCGATAAAGGTTCCCCTGGCATTGGGATTGTTGTGAGGAGAACGCTCGCCCATAAGATACGGCAGGAAAAATACCTTGTTCTCTCCCAACTTTGTAATCTTTGCCTGTTCTCCTGCATAGTCCGCAGTACCGATAATTTCATCCATCCACCATTTATTGCAGGAAGCCGCGCTTAACATACAGCCCATGAGATGATAGTTCCCATCTGCGTGTGCAAAAGCATGAAGGGCATTGTATGGGTCTACGCCAAACTCCTTGCTGGAAATAAAGATCGTTCCGCTGGTTCCCAGAGAAATATTGCATCTTCCGTCTCCTACGGTTCCTGTTCCCACAGCAGCAGCGGCATTGTCTCCGGCCCCTGCCACGATTTTACAGGAAGCGGGAATTCCCAGTTCCTCTGCCAGTTCCGGTTTCAGAGTGCCTACGGTTTCATAGCTTTCAAAAAGCTCTGGCATCTGTTCTTCTGAAATACCGCAGATATCCAGCATTTCCTTAGACCAGCAACGGTTCTTCACATCCAGAAGCAGCATGCCGGAGGCATCGGACATATCGCTGCAGTGTACCCCAGACAGTTTATACGCCAGATAATCCTTTGGCAGCATGATTTTTTTGATTTTCTGAAAGTTTTCAGGTTCATGCTCTTTTACCCAGAGAATTTTCGGTGCGGTAAAGCCTGCAAAGGCAATGTTTGCCGTATACTCGGACAGTTTTTCTTTCCCAATCACCTGATTCAAATAGTCGGTTTCTTTTCCGGTTCTTCCATCATTCCAGAGGATGGCAGGACGAATGACTTCGTCCTTTTCATCCAGAATCACCAGACCATGCATCTGGCCGCCAAAACTGATACCTGCCACCTGGCTCTTGTCGCACTCTGCTGTCAGTTCTTTGATTCCCTCAAGACTCTGCTTCCACCAGTCCTCCGGATTCTGTTCGGACCAGCCGGGGTGCGGGAAAGACAGCGGATATTCTCTGGAAACAATTTTCTGAATCTTGCCCTCTGCGTCCATCAAAAGCAGTTTGACTGCAGAGGTTCCTAAATCAACACCAATATATAACATGCTTTTCTCCTTTTATGCAAATGGGTTTTCTGTCGGATACAGTGTTCCCTTCGGCTGATTGTAATTGATTTCTTCCACCTCTACACCCAGGTATTTGAATACTTCATACAGGGCTTTTCCAAAGTGTCCGAAAGCAACGGCTCCGTGGTGCGGATAATTTTTCTCTACCAGTACATGACGGTAGAAACGTCCCATTTCCGGAATTGCAAAGATACCGATACCGCCAAAGCTCTGTGTTGCTACAGGCAGAACCTCACCCTGTGCAATGTAAGCGCGAAGTTTGCAGTCTGCAGTGCTCTGGAGACGATAGAAGGTAATGTCGCCCGGAATGATATCTCCTTCCAGAGTTCCCTGTGTTACTTCTTCCGGCAGAGTTCTGGCCATAATCATCTGATATTTCATAGAACATGCTGTCAGCTTGCTTGCTGCTGTATTTCCGCAGTGGAAGCCCATAAACGTATCTTTCTGTGTATAGTTGTATTTTCCTTTGATTTCATCATCGTAAATATATGCCGGAACGGTATTGTTAATATCCAGCAGAGTAACGGTATCCTGGCTGATAACTGTACCGATATATTCGCTTAAAGTTCCCCAGATATCTACTTCGCAGGAAACCGGAATGCCTCTGTCTGTCAGACGGCTATTTACATAACATGGAACAAAGCCAAACTGTGTCTGGAAAGCAGGCCAGCATTTGGTTGTCAGTGTCACATATTTTCTGCAGCCTTTGTGTGCTTCCACCCAGTCTAAAAGAGTGATTTCGTACTGTGCCAGTTTTGGCAGAATTTCCGGTTTCATGTTGCCTTCACCAAGCTCTGCTTCCATTTCTTTTACTACGTCAGGAATACGCGGGTCATCTGCATGTTTGTTGAATGCTTCAAATAAGTCTAACTCTGAGTTTTCTTCGATTTCCACACCTAAATCATATAATCTCTTAATAGGCGCATTGCAGGCCAGAAAGTTGGTCGGACGAGGACCAAAGCTGATGATTTTTAAGTTTCTTACCGCAACTAATGCTCTTGCAACCGGTGCAAATTCATGAATCATTTCTGCTACTTCTTCAGCAGTTCCAACCGGATATTCTGGAATGTATGCTTTTAAGTTACGCAGTTTTAAGTTGTAGCTTGCATTTAACATACCGCAGTAAGCGTCGCCTCTGCCCTGCACCAGGTTGCCTTCTTCTGCTGCTGCAACTACCATGGACGGACCGTGGAATGCTTTTACCAGCATGGTTTCTTCTGTTTCCGGTCCGAAGTTTCCAAGGTAAACTACCTGTGCGTTGCAGCCTGCCTCTCTTAAATCCTTAGAAGCCTTCATCATATCGATTTCGCTTTCCACAACAACAGGACATTCGTAGATTTCTCCGCCAAAGTTTTTCTTATATGCTTCCACAACTGCTTTTCTTCTGTTTTCAGATAAAGACATTGGGAAACAGTCACGGCTTACTGCCACGATTCCTAATTTTAATTCTGGCATATTTGATAAATTCATAGTATTTTCCTCCTGATTCTTGTCATATTCTCTCTTATTTTATAGATAAATTTTCGCCCTTTAAGCCTTCAAAAGCACCCTCAATGTTTGCCTCTTTATGGGCAATGAGCCATTTGTTTCTTGCAAAAAGCAACTTATCCTCAGGTGTATTTCCCGTGGTTTTCGGTGCTTCTGTATTGGTTCCTTTTGGCAGCACAACGGCAGTGCAGAACTTGTTTTCATGGGCATTGCACGGCGCATAGTGCAGTGTTGTGGCATAGACTTCCACCACGGTTCCCGCAGGTATGAAAAAGGCCTCCATCTTAGAAGTGTCGTATGTAAAATCCTCTTCAATGTCCTGTTCTTTTCCCAGAATCAGAATCAAATCGGTAAGAGCCACATTCACTTCAGAGTCTCTGTGATACTCCACTGCATTCAGCAGATAATTGCTGCCGCTGCAGTATCCAATCTGTATGGGCATTCCTCCAAACAGACTATTGCCAATCTCTTCACAGCAGCCGCATGCTTCCAGCTTGCTGTCCGATGCCACATAAATCACATCATCCGGCTGTGGAACTTCCTTTAAAGCTGTGAGAAGTTCAGATACATCCATGCCCTCCACTACTTTGCCATACGCTTGAAAGGCCGGGTCTGTAACCTTCAAAATATTCATCACGCACTGAAACCTCCTTACTTAGTTTAGTCATTAAACTATATCTTCATGCTACCATTCCTCCTGCAAAAAATCAAGTTGTTTTTTGAAAAAATCCGTCGTAATTTTATACAAAAAAACAGGAGAATCATAGGGCATATTTCCATGATTCTCCTCTTGAAAAGATAAAATTTTCTCTATTCTTTTGTCTGTGCTGCCACAGTAATATCTTTCTCAAAATATTTCTGGGAAAGTTCTTTTAAGGTTCCGTCTTTCTTTAATTCCTGAAGATTTTCTTCCAGCTTCTTTGTCATAGGATTTCCTTTTTTTGTAAACACCGCAAGTTCTGTATATTCGGTATCCTGTCCTGTTTTTTCCTTCACGGAAGAAATGTCCGCATAGGGAGAGGTGTGGGAGTAATGGGCTTCATTCCAGTCTGAAAGTCCCACAGAGGAAATCACACAATCATACAAATCTGCGTCCAGTGATTTCAGCAGATTTTCCTCTGAGGTGTCTACAATTTCCAATTCCAATCCCATTTTTTCCGCCAGCTTGCCTGCCAGTTCCACATCAAATCCCTCCGGCTTATTCGTATCTTCCGACAGATAACACATAGAGGGAATTTCCAGATGCATGCCCACTTTGAGCATCCCCTTTTCCACCGGCTCTGCCTCACTTCCCGGAAGCTGACAGCCTGCCAGCATCTGTACAAAAAGCACGCAAAGCAGTCCGATGACAGTCCCTTTTTTCCATATATTTTTCTCTTTTGTTCTATTGTTCTGGTTTTTCATATCGTTCATTCCCGCTTTGTCCGTTTTCACATATTTGTTCCAGACCACCATACCACGGAAAGAAAGGATTTGTCAATCCGCACGGTAAATATCCATATATTCCAGCAGACATCCCCCGTCCTCAAAGGCCGGGAACAAAAATCCTCCTACCGGTTTCCCCGGCTCGTAATCGCCGGACACAGGGCAGACGGCGCAGATAAGATATTCAAAGATCTGCTCAGATTCTCCCAATCTTTCATGGTCCGCGGCCTTAGCCGGAATGTCATAGCAGTCATGAAAGAGGTAAATGGCATAGTCGTAAGGTAATTGGCACAGCTCTATGACACGCTCATAGAAAAGGTCCAGCAGAGCGTCGTTTTTCAGTCCGCAGTCCCGAATAGCCCAAAGAAGCTGCCATAATCCCTCTTTTCCCATTTCTTTCTCGGAAAATTTTTCTCTCTTTAGTTCTTCGTTGGTCTTTGCAAAAGGAATTGCCTTTGCAAGCGCCAGATTTTTCTCCTTGTCGCTTGGAGAAAGTTTCAAAAAATCTGTATTAAAAGTTCCGTCTATAAAGCCTTCGCTGTCAACATAACACCCGGCGATTCTGGTAATGGACGTGCGCTTTGGAGTCATGCGCCTGGTAAGCAAAAGCATGTCTTCTCGATTGATTTGCATAGTGTTTCTCCTGTTCTGTGTTTTATACATTTTAATATATCCCCTCAGTAAAAACAATCCTGAATTTTCTCACACTTGTAAAAGATTTTCCACAATGGTATGATAGATATAGAAAACGTAAGAAGAAAGGCTGGCAAATGAAAAACTGGAACGGAAAACCATACCACTCTTTTGATTCTATGCTAAAAGAACGCTTTCACGGCAAGGTATATAAGGCAGCCCTAAACGGCGGCATGACCTGCCCCAACCGGGACGGCACTCTGGGCAGCCGCGGCTGTATTTTCTGCAGTGCTGGCGGTTCCGGGGACTTTGCAGGGGACCGGAGAGATACCATTACCCAGCAGATAGAAAAGCAGACGAAAAGTATTCGGGCAAAGAGAAACGCAGACAGCTTTATCGCCTATTTTCAGGCATACACCAATACTTATGCCCCGGTGGAATACCTTCGGAGCGTCTATACAGAAGCCATTTCCCATCCAGACGTAGTGGCGCTCTCTATCGGAACGCGCCCGGATTGTCTGGGAGAAGATGTCCTGAACCTCTTAGAAGAACTGAACCGCATAAAACCTGTGTGGGTAGAGCTTGGACTGCAGACCATTCACGAGAAAACAGCCCGCTACATCCGGAGAGGCTACCCTTTATCCTGCTTTGATACAGCTGTAAAAAACTTAAGAGAACGAAACCTGGAAGTCATCGTACACACTATTTTAGGACTTCCCCATGAAACACAGAGCGATATCCTGGCTACCATGAACTATTTAAACCGCATGGACATCCAGGGAATTAAGCTGCAGCTTCTGCATGTGCTTAGGGGCACAGATTTGGCTGACGATTATCTGGCAGGGAAATTTCAGGTGTATTCCATGGAAGAGTATCTGGATTTGCTCATAGACTGTCTGGAACACCTCTCACCGGAAATTGTCATTCACCGGCTCACCGGAGACGGTCCCAAAGACCTGCTGCTGGCGCCTTTATGGAGCAGCGCAAAAAGGACTGTGCTGAACACCCTGCACCGGGAATGTAAAATCAGAAATTCCTATCAGGGAAAACAATATAAGGAGGATTAAAAAATGTCGGAACCTCTTACACTCTATAAACTGATTATTCTGTATATGCTGGAAAAGGTGGACTTTCCCCTGACCAATGCCCAGATTTCCGGCTTTGTGCTGGACAAAGGATACACCAATTATTTCCACTTACAGCAGGCTATTTCGGAACTCATTGACTCCAATCTCATAGAGGCGAAAACCATACGAAATTCCTCTTACTTCCAGATTACCGAGCAGGGAGAACAGACCCTCTCCTACTTCGGAGACCAGATTTCCGATGGTATCAAGGCCGATATTTCTGCTTTCTTTCAGGAAAACATTATACAGATGCGGGAAGAACTGTCTGCCATTGCCGATTATTACAAGGGCGAAGAAGAGGGCTGGCAGGTACGCTGCCGTTTGAAAAAAAGAGACTTCCCAATGGTAGACTTAACCATTGCCGTCCCCACGGAAGAAGCCGCTTCTGCCGTATGTCTCAACTGGAAAGAGAAAAGCCAGGATATCTACGAAAATCTCATAGAGCTTCTGCTGTAACCGTAAAAACAGAGACTGCCCCATGAAGTGCATACCAAGAATCTTTATCCATTCCTGCTTGCAATTTCATGGGGCAGCCTCGTTTTACTGGGGCAGTCCCTCCAACAACAGCTTCGTGTAGGAAGATTTCGGATGAGCAAATAAGTCTTCCGTATCCTGCTGTTCTTCTATTTTTCCGTCCTTCATGACCATCACCCGGTCACACATCTGATAAATCACGTTCAAATCATGGGATATAAACAGAATGGACAGTCCCATTTCCTCCTGCAGATGCACCATAAGTTCCATAATCTGCTTCTGTATAGTCACATCAAGAGCAGATACCGGCTCATCTGCAATAATAAATTTTGCTCCCTGTATCAGCGCGGCAGCAATACTCACCCGCTGCCTCTGTCCTCCGCTTAACTCCCGTGGATAACGCCTAAGCTGCTCGGTTGTAAGCCCTACCTTTTCTCCCATGGCAAGCACCTTCTGCTTCCGCCGTTCCTTTGGTATTTTCTGCATACGAAGAGGCTCTTCTAAAATCCATTCCACCCTTTTACTGGGATTCAGAGAAGAAAAAGGGTCCTGAAAAATCATCTGGGGACGTTCTGTATGATGTACAATCTCTCCCTCGTCTGTCTTTACAAATCCCAAAATTGCCTTAGACAGTGTGGATTTCCCACATCCGCTCTCTCCTACCAGTCCCAGAATTTCGTTTTCCCGTACTTCAAAGCTGATGTCCTTTAACACTTCTTTCCGGCTTTTGCCTTCCTTATAAGAAACAGACACCTGTTTGACTTCCAGTACCTTTTTCATTGTGTTTCACCGCCTTTTCTTCTTCGCAGAGATTCTCCCCGTGTGGGAACAGCGGCCAGCAGCTTTTTCGTATATTCCTGCTGAGGTTTTTGAAAAATCTCTTCCACAGTTCCCATTTCTACAATTTTTCCCTGATTCATGACAATCACCCGGTCACAGAGCCGCCGTATCACACCCAAATCATGGGATATAAACAAAATTCCTGTGTGATGTTTTTCATTGATTTTCTTTAGCAGTTTCAAAATCTGGCTCTGTATGGTCACATCCAATGCCGTAGTGGGTTCGTCTGCAATGAGAAGTTTGGGTTCTGTCACCAGGGCTGCTGCAATCATAATTCTCTGTCTCATTCCTCCGGAAAGCTGATGGGGATAACGGTTGTAAATATTCTCCACTTCGGCTAATTCTACCTCTCGCAGCATGTCCAGGGCTCGTTTTTTACATTCCTCTTTTGTATAGGAAGTATGCAGCCTGAGGCCCTCTTCCACCTGCTGCCCCACAGGCAGTACAGGATTTAAAGACGTCATGGGCTCCTGGAAAATCATGCTGATATCTTTTCCCCGGACAGCTTCCAGTTCCTTTTGAGAAAACTCTGCCAGATTTTTCCCCTCAAAGAGAATTTCGCCCGCAGAAATTTCCTCATGCTTTTTCAGTAGTCCCAGAACCGACAGGGCGGTCTGGGTTTTCCCGGAACCGGATTCTCCTACAATGCCCAGTATTTCTCCCTCCTTCATGGCAAAAGAAACATCTTTTACCACCTCCAGAGGGGGCTGTGTATCGTAAAATTTCAGCTGCAGATGTCTGATTTCCAACAAGCTCATATTATTTCCCGCCTTTCTTTAAAAGTCCATCACTTAAAAGAGAAAATCCAAGAGCCAGCAGCAAAATACAAAGCCCCGGAAAAATGGCGCACCATGGAGCGCTCATAAGATACGTCTGGGATTCTGACAACATTCTTCCAAGAGAGGCATCCGGAGGCTGTACACCGATTCCCAGATAACTCATACCCGCTTCTGCCAGCACCGCATTGTTAAAACCAATGGCAGCCATGGAAAGCACGGAAGGCAGTGTATTTGGAAAAATGTGCACAAACATAATCCGCAGATGAGAAACCCCCATAAGACGGGCGCTTTTCACATAATCCATTTCCTTCTGAGCCAGAAATTCACCTCTGGTAATTCTGGCAAAGCTGGGAATAAAGACAACAGAAAGTGCCAGTATCACATTGTATTTACCCGGTCCCAAAACTCCGATGAACACCAGAGCCAGCAGAATATGGGGAAAGGAAAAAACCACGTCGTTAAACCGCATGAGCACTTCATCTACCCAGCCGCCGAAATACCCGGTAAAAGCTCCCACCAGAATTCCGATTCCGCCGCCCAACACGACTGTGGACACTGCCACAAAAAAAGTTGTTCCTGTTCCTTTCATCACCCGGCTTAATATATCCCTTCCGAAGTGGTCGCACCCAAACAGGTGCTCTGCACCGGGAGCTGCAAACTTGGCCGCCCCATTCATGGCGTCCGGGTCGTAAGGCGTATAAAAAAGTCCCGCCAAAAGAAACAGCAGCATAAAAAGGGCAATGAAAATCCCCAGAATCAAATTGTAATTTTTCTGTTTTTTCTTCATCTTTCCACCCCTTACTCCCGGATTCTGATACGCGGGTCAATCCTGCTGTACAGCAAATCCACAATAAAGTTAATCACAACCACCAAAGCCGCAATCAGTACAATAATGCCCAGTACTACCGGATAGTCCCGGTTGGAAATGGAGGAAATCAGCAAACTTCCCATTCCCGGAATCGTGAAAACCTGCTCGATAATCATACTGTTTGCAATGATATCCGCAATGGTCATGCCCCAGAAGGTCAGCACCGGAATCAGGGCATTTTTTAAAACATGATGATACATCACTCTGTTTTTCGTATTTCCTCTGGCCAGAGCTGTCCGCACATAGTCCGCTTCCATCTGAGAAATGACAGAACTTCGCAGCATTTTCACACCCATGGCACACCTGGGCAGGGCTATGGCCACGCAGGGGGCTATGAGATACCCCAGAAACCCTGCAAAATCTTCCGAAGCCGCCACATAAGCCCCGGGTGTAAACCACTTCAACACCAGTCCGAAGACATAGGTGATAACAATTCCCAGCAAAAATCCCGGCACCGACATGGCCACCTGATTCAAAACCATCAGTATCCTGTCCAGCCAGCCGCCCTCGTGCTGTGCCGTAAAAATTCCCAAAGGCACAGACAGCGCCAGAATCATGAGAAACGCCATCAGAGTAATGGCTATGGTCACCGGAATTTTTTCCTTCAGCATCTGGGCCACGGGCATGGAATAGCTGTAGGACTCTCCCATGTCTCCTGTCACAAAATTTTTCAGCCAGATACCATACTGCACCACTATGGGTTTATCCAGCCCCATTTCCTTTTGCAGGGCCTCTACCTGTTCCTCTGTGGCTTCTGTCCCCAGCTTTGACCTTGCCGCGTCTCCCGGAATTACAGAGAAAGCAAAAAAAGACAAGAATGAGACAATCAACAACGTTATAATGAGAGTTCCTGTTTTTTTAATCACATATTTCATATTCTGTCTTTCTCCTTTTCTCCTGTTCTTTCTAATTCTTATTTGATTTTATAAATTTTTGCCATATCCAGCACATACAGCGGATAGAATACATAGCCGCCGTAGTCCTTTCGCAGTACCACTTCTGACGCCATGTCCTGAATATAGACATTGGCTGCATCATCGCTTAACAGTGTCTCCATTTTCTTATACAGCTCTATTTGTTCCTGCTCATTGGTACTCTTCTTCACCTGCTCATACAGCTTGTCGTACTCCGGATTACTGTAATTGATAAAATTGGTTCCTGCCTGTGAGGTAAAACGCTCTAAAAGAGCTCTGCCGCTTAAATAAGCTGCGTCAATTCCCACAACCGTAGACTGGAATTTTCGGTCTGCATACACATCACTGAGCCAGCTGTCCCATTCTATCAGCTGAATCTGCGCGTCAATGCCCACCTGCTTTAACTGCTCTGCCAGCACCTGAGCCGTGTCAATATGCTGCTGATAGTTGTTTGGTACTGTAATGGTCATCTCAAATCCGTCGGGATAACCCGCCTCTTTTAAAAGCTGCTTTGCCTTCTCAATATCCTGCGGATATTTATCTGCCAATTCCGGCATATAGTACTTTTCAAAAGCAGGAAACATACTGCTGCCGATAATGGTTCCTTTGCCGTCTGCCATCATGTCCAGCACTTCCTGACGGTTGACTGCATAGCACAGAGCCTGACGCACCTTCACATCATCAAAGGGTTTTTCCTTATTGTTCAAATACAGCGCCTGAATCAGGTTCATGCCTCCCTCATAAATGGTCAAATCTTCATCCTCTGCAAGCTGAGCCGACTGAGTGGAATTGATTCTGGGATACATATCTATGGAACCGCTCTTTAATCCAGTTACAATGGCATTGCTGTCTCCGGCAATTTTAAAGGTTACCTTGTCCAGATAAGCCTGGTGCTCGCTGTCCCAGTAATCTGTAAATTTCTCTATTACAATATTTTCCTGAGGAGAGCGTGATACATACCGGAACGGACCTGTTCCCACCGGATTTTTGTCCAAATCCGCTGCATGTTGCGGAACAATCGCCACTGTCAGATAAGCCAAAAATTCTGTATCCGGCTCTTTTAATGTAATGGCAACCGTCTGTGCATCCGGTATTTCTACCTTCTCCACATTAGAAAACGCCGCTACCAGCGGAGTTGTTCCCTCACTGATACCGGCGCAGCGTTCAATCGAATATTTTACATCTTCTGCGGTCACTGTAGTTCCGTCGTGAAATTTCACATTCTGTCTCAAAGCAAAGGTATACACCTTTCCGTCTTCTGAAATTTCATGGGACTGCGCAACTGCGTCTGTGTAATTTCCCTGTTCATCAGGTTTTACCAAACCTTCATAAATGTTGAATAGGACTTCTTTCGTTCCTGCCGCTACCGATTTGTGTGGGTCAAGACTATCCTCCAAATCCTGAGGAATCCCTACTACTATAGAACCGCCCATAGTCGGTTCTCCCTGTGTTTCCTGAGAACTGCTGTCTTTTTGAGATTCTTTGTTCCCATCCTTTTCGTCCTGGCAGCCGCCAAGTACAATAGTAAGGGTCATCACCAAAAGCAACATGAGTATTCTTTTTACTTTTTTCATGACTATCTCCTTTTTACATATCAGTTCTCTCATTATGTAATTGTCAAGGTTATTTTATACATGGTAAGGGGAAAATGCAAGTATCTTTTGGGGTACACAGAGAATTTGCTTCTATTCTATTCCTATTCATTTCCTATATTTATTGCATTCTGTAAAGACTTTTCTGCCAGACAAGCTGTTTCAAATTGGGAGAACAATAAGCAAAATGTTAAAAGTCCGCAAATGCTGGGACATCCCAGTATTTACGGACTTTTGCACAAACTTCTATTTCATCATTTTTTTCAGTTCATCCATAAAGGTGTCAATATCCTTAAACTCCCTGTACACAGACGCAAAGCGAACATAAGCCACCGCATCCAATTCTTTGAGTTTGTCCATAACAATTTCCCCAATCAGTGTGCTTGGAACTTCTTTTTCCTCTTTGTTGAAAATCTCTGTCTCAATTTCGTCCATAAGATTTTCAATGGTTTTGACGGAAATGGGTCTCTTATAGCAGGCCCGCATAATGCCGTCCTGTATTTTCATACGGTCATACTGCTCTCTGCTCTGGTCTTTCTTGATAACCGTAAGCGGAATGGTTTCAATCTTTTCATAAGTAGTGAAACGCTTTCCACATTCATCACACTGACGCCGTCTGCGGATGGAATTATTATCCGGCACAGGCCTGGAATCAATGACTCTTGTATTCTCCTGATTGCAAAACGGACACTTCATAACAAAGCCCTCCTGTCTTTTGTATATCCCCGGCAGTGACTAAGCAAGAAGTGCATCTGCCAGCGTTTCCATATTCTGAACATCTGCTTCCTTCATAACAGATTTCACCGAAACAACCGGCTCACAGATTTCCATATCCTTCATCTCTTCCAAATAAGCTCTCATCAGTTTACCAGCCATAGGCGCCCAGGAACCGTTTTCCACGATTCCCACTTTTCTCTTTCTGTAAGTTTTCACCTTCAGATGGTACAGGAAATCTTCCATGGCAGGGAAAAGTGCACCGTCATAAGTCGGTGCCATAACCACCAGCTTGTCATAACGGAATGCGCAGGAAACAGCTTCTGACATATCATCTCTTGATAAATCAAACAGTCTTACTGCCTTTGCCCCCTTATCGGTCAGGATTTCAGCCATTTTTTCTGCTGCCTTTGCCGTATTTCCGTGAATAGAAGCATACGCAATGACAACACCGTCTTCTTCCGGTTCATAGCTGCTCCAAGTCAGATATTTGTCAATATAAAATCCCAGATTTTCTTTTAAAATCGGTCCGTGCAGCGGGCAGATAGTCTGAATATCCAAAGTTGCCGCTTTCTTTAATAAGTTCTGTACCTGCACACCGTATTTTCCTACAATATTGATAAAATATCTTCTGGCTTCGTCTGTCCAGTCCTCTTCTTCGTCCAATGCGCCAAACTTTCCAAAGCCGTCTGCAGAGAAAAGAATCTTTTCGGACTGCTCATATTCCACCATAACTTCCGGCCAGTGTACCATAGGCGCCATAAAGAACTGCAGGGTATGGCTTCCCAGACTTAACGTATCGCCTTCTTTTACCACTACTTTTCTCTCAGAAAAATCAAAATCAAAGAACTGCGGCAGCATAGAGAAAATTTTTGCATTTCCTACCAGCTTCATTTCCGGATACTTTTCTGCCAGACGCTGAATGTTGGAAGCGTGATCCGGCTCCAGGTGGGAAATCACAAGATAGTCCACACTGCGTCCGTCCAAAGCCTTGTCCAGATTCTCCAGCCACGGGTCTGTAGCTCTTTTATCTACGGTATCCATAACTGCTACTTTTTCATCTAAAATTACATAAGAGTTATAAGAAACTCCTTTCGGAACCTTATACTGGCTTTCAAATAAATCAATGGTCTTGTCGTTTACGCCAATAAATACAACTGAATCAGAAATTTTCATATCATACATGGGTTTGAATTCCTCCTTGGCTATAATATATCCGTATCGTATCTATTATATATGGGAAATCAAAATTTTTCTACCGCTTTTCTTGTTTTTTTTGCCATTCACCCTTTAAAATATCCATAAAAAGCATATCGTGATACATTCCATTGATATAATAAGCCTCCCGCAGTCTTCCGCAGTGGGAAAATCCTGCTTTTTCGTAACACTTTATGGCCCGGGTATTAAAGTTGTACACCCGAAGAGACAGACTGTGTAAATTCAGCACATCAAACGCATATTCCTGCAAAAGTTCCAGTACTTCACGTCCGTATCCTTTTCCGCGGCTCTCCTCTTCTCCCAGAAACAGCCCAATCTCGGCACATCTTCTCCTCCAGTTGATATTCTGAATCCCACAGTTTCCCAAAAGCCGGTTGGAACTCTGCTCTACAATAGCAAACTGATACTGGTCTCTCTCCTGGGAAATCCAGACCCGCTCCCCTTCCAGCGTCATCATAAGGTCTGTATTGCCTACATTGTCTGTCACATCACGCCGGTTCAGCCACTCGGTATACTGTTCTGCATCATCTGCATTCATGGGGGATAAATATACTTTTTCACCTGCTATTTTTCTGTAGTATCGCATAGTCCACTCCTCCTCTTTCCTTAAATTGTTACTATATTACAAAACTTCTCTTAAAATGTCAATACAATTCTTCCTCTTCTTGACGCAGTAAAAGAAACCCTCTACAATAGACTTACAACATTGCAGGAGGTTTGAACATGAATACTTATACAGATATCATTCTGAAACACTTAAAAGCTCTGCTGTCCATTGACAGCCCTACGGGATACACCAGAGAAGTCACCGATTATCTCATAAAGGAATACCAGGCTTTGGGATACCAGCCTCAGAAAACCGTTAAAGGCGGCGTTTTGGTAGACCTTGGGGGCAGGGACGCCGAAAATGCCGTTTTTCTGGAAGCCCATGTAGATACCCTTGGCGCCATGGTTCGTGAAATTAAAGCAAACGGCCGTCTGTCTCTTACCCCGCTTGGCGGTATGAATGCCAACAATGCGGAGGCGGAAAACTGCCGTATTATCACCCGTTCCGGAAAGGTTTATGAAGGCACCTGTCAGCTCTGCGATGCCTCGGTCCATGTAAACGGAAAATACGACGAGACAGGACGAACCTTTGATACCGTAGAAGTGCTGCCGGACGAAAAGGTAACTACCAAAGAAGATACCCAGGCCCTTGGAATCATGACCGGCGACATTGTAGCCTTTGACCCCCGGACAACCATTACCAACAGCGGCTACATCAAAAGCCGTTTCCTGGACGATAAACTCAGTGCAGCGATTTTGCTTGGCTATGCTACTTATCTGAAAGAAGAGAACATTGTCACAGAACGGAAACTCTATCAGCACTTCACGGTTTACGAAGAGGTCGGCCATGGCGGCGCCGCTTCTATTCCCCAAGGTGTCACAGAAGTGCTTTCCGTGGATATGGGCTGTGTAGGTGAAGGACTGGAATGTAAAGAATATCAGGTTTCTATCTGCGCCAAGGACAGTGGCGGCCCTTATACTTATGACCTAGTCAGCAGTCTCATAGAAGCCGCCAGAAAAGAAAATCTGGATTTCGCCGTTGACGTCTATCCCCACTACGGTTCTGACGCCGAAGCTGCTCTGCGGGCCGGATATGACGTCCGCCACGGACTCATCGGCGCCGGTGTTTACGCTTCCCACGGTTATGAGAGAAGCCACATCGACGGTGTAAAAAACACCTTTTTGCTGTTAAAGGCCTATTTGGGATAGATACGTTTTAAAATTTATAAATAAAGTTTCCACTTTTTTTATAAAACAGACATATTTTACTAACATTTTCTCCTTATAATAGGTTTTGGATAGTTGATAAACCACTCACTATCTCCCCCCTCAAGTTGAAAAAGCCCGGTACTTCGGTATCGGGTTTTTTCTATTGCTTTTCCGGCGGGGAATGGATATAATCTTTCTATAAGTTTTTATTTGAAAGAAAGAGGGACCAGATTATGACCAGAAAAAAAGTAGTGGTCGCTTTAGGCCACAGAGCACTGGGTACCACCCTTCCGGAACAGAAGGAAGCGGTAAAAGCATCAGCAAAGGTTCTTGCAGACCTGGTAGAAGCCGGTGCGGATATTGTAATTACTCACAGCAATGCACCCCAAATCGGTATGATACATACAGCTATGAATGAATTTGGCAAGGTACATCCGGCTTATACGGCAGTGCCTATGTCCGTATGTTCTGCTATGAGCCAGGGCTACATTGGATATGACATTCAGAATGCCCTCAGGGCTGAACTGCTCAGAAGAGGTATCTACAAACCAGTGAGCACCATTTTGACCCAGGTAACCGTAGACCCTTACGATGATGCCTTCCACGAACCGATAAAAGTCATCGGAAGAACTCTGACAAAAGAAGAAGCGGAAAACGAAGAAAAGAAAGGCAACTATGTCACCAAGACAGAAAATGGCTACCGGCGTATTGTGGCAGCACCCCTGCCGGAAAAAATCATTGAAATAGATGCCATTAAGGCTCTGTCTGACGCAGGTCAGATTGTCATTGCTGCCGGCGGCGGCGGTATTCCTGTATTAGAGCAGGACGAAGAATTGACCGGAGCCAGCGCAGTCATTGAAAAAGACCTTATCAGCGGCAAACTTGCCTGCCTTTTGGACGCGGACGAGCTTCTGATTCTCACCAGTGTGGAAAATGCCTCTGTCAACTATCATTCTGAGACAGAAAAGCAACTGGGCAGAGTTTCTGTCAGCGAACTGAAGGCTTACATGGAGGAAGGACACTTTGAAGACAACACCATGCTTCCTAAAATTCAGGCTTCCATCGAATTTGTAGAAGGAAAACCGGGACGCACAGCTGTCATTACCTCTATTGGAAAAGCAAAAGAAGGATATCTTGAAAAAACAGGCACTGTTATTACAGCATAAAAAGAAGCCTGCGGCATAAAGCTTAGGAGCTGCCGCAGGCTTTTCTGTTCTTTCCAAAAATTCTGTTAATTGTCTTCTGGGGAATTTCAAACACCAGAATAATGCCCAGCACCATGGCAATGGCAATTCCCAATGTCTCTCTTCCATAGTGCAGACTCAATTCCCGATTGTCCAGCATACTGTAATAAATAGTTCTGTAAATACCGATTCCCGGCACCTCAGGAAAAATTCCTGCAATGAGAAACAGAGTTACCGGACATTTCTTTACTGTGCTTCCGATTCTGGAAGCCAGGGTAATAAAAACTGTTGCTGCAAAATTGGCCTCCACGGCTCCTGTATGAAAAATATTTATCATCCCCCAGCAGATAAACCAGCCTGCACCGCCAATGAAGCCGCACAGGGGATAATGCTCTCTCGGCACGGAAAACAAAACGGAAAACGCCATGGTTCCGAAGCCTGCGGCCAAAAACTGCAAAAGCCCTTCCCATATCATAAGATAATTCCTCCCGTCAAGCGATAGTATAAAATATACATCAGACCCACGCCCAGAGAAATTCCCAGAGCCACCATAAGGGCATCCAAAAAACGCACTCCGCCGCCAATATAGTTTCCTTCCGCAAAATCCCGGACTGCATTGACCAAAGAGACGCCGGGAACCAGAGGCATGACAGAGCCTACCAGAATTTTTCCAGGCGCATTTCCGAGTCCCAGGCGGTAAAAAAGCACTGCAAAAAGAGAAACACAAAAACCGCCAATACAGTTCACCACGATTTTTGAAGTTTTTTTCTCCCTTTTGTCTATAAGGACCAGAATTGCATATAAAAGTACACCGGACAGAAAAGCGGCAAACATATCCGTAAATTTTCCTCCCAACAGGTAACAGAAGCTGCCGGAACCCAGCCCTGCCGAAAGAATCCGCACCAACGGGCGTTTTCCCGGCATATTTTTAATAATCTCCAGACGTTCTTCCGCCTCTTCTAAGGTATACTTTCCTTCCACAATTTCTCTGGAAAGCTGATTCACAGCCGCCACCCGATAGAGTTTGGCACCCTGAATGGGGATATGCTTTACGCTGGCATAAATCTCCCCCTCTTCATTCTCTGCCGTGAGAAAAATTCCCGTGCTCATAACAAAAGGGCTGCACTTCTCTATGCCAAAGGCCCTGGAAATTCTTTCAATCGTCTCTTCCACACGAAAAATCTCCGCACCTGCGTCCAGAAGAATACGACCTGCCTCCATGGACAGGTCTAATACTTTTTTATCATAACTTTTCATACAGATACCTCTGCTTCTGTACCGGATTTCCCGTATTACAGCTATTTAAAAATAGTAAAATACAGCATTACCACAACGCCCAGCACAATACGATACCAGCCGAATACACGGAAGTCATGTTTCTTAATATATCCCATCAGGAATTTGATAGCCAGAATGGAAACCACAAAAGATACCAGGGTTCCCACCCCTAAAATAATCAGTTCCTGAGCAGAAAAAGCCAGACCGAACTTCACAATCTTTAAAAGACTTGCCCCAAACATTACAGGGATGGCCAGGAAAAAGGTGTATTCTGCCGCCACGGTACGGGAAGCGCCCAAAAGGATTCCGCCGATAATCGTTGCACCGGAACGGGAGGTGCCCGGTATCAGGGCCAGTACCTGGAAGATACCGATATACAGCGCCATCTTCCAGGAAATATCCGCAATGGAATCTACCTTTACCGTTCTTTTTTCATTGTAGTCTTCCACCAGAAGGAACAGTACACCATACACCATCAGCATAACAGCCACAACAAACCAGTTGTTGAACTTTTCTTCAATAAAATCATCAAAAGGCAGTCCTATGATAATGGCAGGAAGACAGGAAACCAGAATTTTAAACCACATAACCATTTTGTCTATCTTGGTAAAACGGCATACAAAACCTGCTGCTTTCTCAATCTTGGTTACATTTTCATGTTTCGGCTTTTTATTCTGGAAGGGCCATATCTTATTCCAATACAGCACAACCACCGCCATAATGGCGCCAAGCTGAATGACCACCATAAACATTTCCCAGAAAGCCTTGCTGACGTCCAGCTTTACAAACTCTTCCACCAGAATCAGATGTCCCGTGCTGCTGATTGGCAGCCACTCGGTGATACCTTCTACGATTCCCAGGAAGATAACCTTTAATAATTCGATAAAATCCATGCCCTGCTCCTTTAAATTTCGGCAATATCAATGAGTTCCAGTTTCTCAATGTCTGTATTTTCCAGACTGGTTACAAGAGCCTCTGCCGTATCCAGAGCTGTCAAAACGTTGACTCCCGTTTCAATGGCATTTCTGCGGATAATAAATCCGTCTTTTGCTTTCTCCACACCCTGAGACGGTGTATCAATGACTAAGTCAATCTTATGTCCCAGAATCAAATCCATCAGGTTTGGAGAAGGCTGTTCAATTTTATTGGTTCGGATAGCTTTTACGCCGTTGTCATTTAACACTCTTGCCGTGCTGCGTGTAGCGTAAATCTTATACCCCAGCGCTTCAAAACGTCTGGCAATCGGAATAATATCTCCCTTATCCTCATCCCTTACTGTAATAATCATGTTTTTATGCTTCGGAAGGTGGATACCGGCACCTAAGAAGGCTTTATACAGAGCTTCATTAAAGCTTTCGGAAATACCCAGACACTCTCCTGTAGACTTCATTTCCGGTCCCAGGCTGATGTCTGCGCCCCGGATTTTCTCAAAGGAGAATACCGGCATTTTCACTGCATAGTGTCTGGCCTCCGGCTGTAAGCCCGGTGTATATCCCAAATCTTTCAGCTTATGTCCCAGAATTACCTTTGCTGCAAGAGGTACAATGGGAATACCCGTTACCTTGCTGATATAAGGCACAGTACGGCTGGACCTTGGATTTACCTCGATGACATAAACTTCCTCTTTGCACACAATAAACTGAATGTTAATCATCCCCAGCACATGAAGGGATTTGGCCAGTCTTCTGGTATATTCTTCAATGGTTTTCTTTGCGGTGTCGCTGATAGTACGGGCCGGATATACGGAAATACTGTCTCCGGAATGGATACCTGCCCGCTCAATGTGCTCCATAATACCGGGAATCAAAATATCCTCGCCATCGCATACTGCGTCTACTTCGATTTCTTTTCCCTGGAGATATTTGTCAACCAGGATAGGGTGTTCCTGTGCAATGCGGTTGATAATACCGATGTACTCCTCCACGTCCTTGTCATGAATGGCAATCTGCATCCCCTGTCCGCCCAGTACATAAGAAGGACGCACCAGTACCGGATATCCCAGTTCGTTGGCTGCCTTTTTCGCTTCTTCGGCTGTATATACGGTATGACCCTTTGGTCTTGGAATATGACACTCTTCCAAAATAGCGTCAAACAATTCTCTGTCCTCTGCCGCGTCTACGTTTTCTGCAGAGGTTCCCAGAATCTTCACACCCATTTTAATCAGGGCTTCTGTCAGCTTAATGGCTGTCTGTCCGCCGAACTGCACCACTGCACCGTCCGGTTTCTCAATATTCACCACGTTTTCCACGTCTTCCGGTGTCAATGGCTCGAAATACAGCTTGTCTGCAATATCAAAGTCTGTACTTACGGTTTCCGGGTTATTGTTGATGATAATGGTCTCGTAGCCTTCCTTGGCAAAGGCCCAGGTACAGTGTACGGAACAGAAGTCAAACTCAATACCCTGACCGATACGGATAGGACCGGAACCCAGAATCAGAACTTTCTTCTTCTCTGTCTTTCCGTCTGCTTCGTTTTCCCCACCGTATACGGAATAATAATACGGCGTCACTGCTGCAAATTCTGCTGCACAGGTATCTACCATTTTGTATACGGCTGTGATATCCCATTTTTTACGCAGTTCTTTGATTTCTTCCTCTGTTTTCCCGGTAAGCTTTGCAATGACGTTGTCCGGGAATTCCATACGTTTTGCTTCTCTTAATAAGTCTTCGCTTAATTCCTCTTTCTTTAATGCCTGCTCCATTTCCACGAGAATGGCAATTTTATCAATAAACCAGATGTCAATCTTCGTCACTGCATGAATATCCTGGTAAGAAATGCCCCGGCGCACAGCCTCTGCAATTCTCCAGATACGCATATCGTCTACAATATGAAGCTGTTCTCTCAATTCCTCTTCTGTAAGTCCTGTAAAATCATAGGACATAAGGCTGTCTACATGCTGCTCCAAAGAACGGATTGCTTTCATCAAAGCGCCCTCAAAGTTATTGCAGATACTCATAACCTCTCCGGTAGCCTTCATCTGAGTGGTCAGTGTTCTCTTAGCGCTGATGAATTTATCGAAAGGCAGTCTCGGAATCTTTACCACACAGTAGTCCAGCATAGGTTCAAAGCTGGCATACGTCTTTCCTGTTACTGCATTTTTGATTTCGTCTAAAGTGTAACCCAGAGCAATCTTAGCCGCTACCTTGGCAATGGGGTAGCCTGTGGCCTTGGAAGCCAGGGCAGAAGAACGGGATACACGGGGATTTACCTCGATAACACAGTATTCAAAACTGTCTGGATTTAAGGCATACTGCACGTTACATCCACCGGTAATGCCCAGTTCTGTAATAATATTAAGCGCAGAGGTTCTAAGCATCTGGTATTCCTTATCCCCCAGTGTCTGGGAAGGAGCCACAACAATACTGTCGCCTGTGTGCACGCCTACCGGGTCCAGGTTTTCCATGTTGCATACGGTAATACAGTTTCCTGCGCCATCGCGCATAACTTCGTACTCGATTTCTTTCCAGCCTGCAATGCAGCGCTCCACCAGAACTTCTCCTACACGGGAAAGTCTGAGACCGTTTTCCAGAATCTCTACCAGCTCTTCTTCGTTGTTGGCAATACCGCCGCCGCTTCCTCCAAGCGTGTAAGCCGGACGCAGCACCACCGGATAGCCGATTTTATTGCTGAAGGCAATACCGTCTTCCACGTTTCTTACCACTAAAGAAGCAGCGATTGGCTCACCGATTTTCTCCATGGTATCTTTAAATTCCTGACGGTCTTCTGCTTTCTTAATGGTTTCTGAGGTTGTTCCAATAAGGCGCACGTTATGTTCTTTCAGAAATCCGCGCTCTTCCAGTTCCATAGCCAGATTCAGACCTGCCTGTCCGCCCAGTGTAGGCAGAACGCTGTCCGGTTTTTCCTTGAGAATCAGCTGTTCTACTACTTCTACAGTCAAAGGTTCAATGTAGACCTTATCTGCAATGTCCTTATCTGTCATAATAGTTGCCGGGTTGGAGTTTAACAGTACAACTTCAACCCCCTCTTCTTTCAGAGAACGGCAGGCCTGTGTGCCTGCATAGTCAAATTCTGCCGCCTGTCCAATGACAATAGGGCCTGAGCCCAGCATCAATACTTTTTTAATTTCCGGGTTCTTTGGCATTATCGGTTCACCTCCATCATTTTTAAGAATCTGTCAAACAAATAACCGGAGTCCTGTGGTCCCGGGCATGCTTCCGGATGAAACTGCACAGTGAATATATTTTTTCCGGTGTATTTCAGTCCTTCATTTGTCTTATCGTTGACATTTTCAAAGGCCGGAACTGCAATGTCCGGATTTAAGGTTTCTGTATCCACTACATAACCATGATTCTGGGAAGAAATATAAACTCTTCCGGTTTCCAAATCTTTTACCGGGTGATTGCCGCCTCTGTGTCCATATTTCATTTTCTTTGTATCCGCTCCTGTAGCCAGGGCCATCAGCTGATGTCCCAGACAGATAGCAAAAATCGGCACCTCTGACGCATACAGTTTCTTTACCTCTTCTATAATAGAAGTACATTCCTTCGGATCCCCGGGACCATTTGACAGCATAATGCCGTCCGGATTGGAATTTAAAATGGTTTCTGCTGAAGTAAAGGCAGGATAAACCGTTACCTGACAGCCTCTTTCATTTAAAGACTGGGCAATGTTGTCCTTTGCACCAAAGTCCAGCAAAGCCACTTTTTTGCCGCTGCCCTCCAGTACATGGGATTCTGTGCAGGTTACCTTTTCCACAACCTTTCCTGTAGTATACGCTTTCAGGCGTGGAAGGATTTCTTCTAAATTATAGGCCGCATTTGTGGTAATCATACCATTCATAGTTCCCTTTTCTCTCAGAATTCTGGTCAGGGCTCTGGTATCCACACCTGCGATTCCCGGTATATCATATTTCTTTAAAAAGTTCTGAATGGTATCTTCACTTCTGAAATTACTTGGAATACGGGATAACTCCCTTACAATGTAGCCGTCCGGCCAAGGTCTTAAAGATTCCTGGTCTTCATGGCAAATGCCATAATTTCCAATCAAAGGATACGTCATGCAGACTGCCTGTCCGGCATAAGAAGGGTCTGTCAAAACCTCCAGATAACCTGTCATAGAAGTATTAAAGACAATCTCACTGATGACTTCCTTTGTAGAGCCAATGCTGGTTCCTTCAAAGACGGTACCGTCTTCCAGTATCAAAAATGCTTTCATTCTCTCACCTGTCTTCCTTTCTGATGGCATAAAGCCTTAAAATTCCCCAAATTGTAAAAAGTGTATCACAACACCTGATAATTTTCAACCTTTTCTTGTTTGAAAATCCCCGAAAATATCTTTGAAAAATTTTTTTAATTTTTTTTAAATTTAGTGTTGACATTTCAGAAGTATTCGTGTATTATATGTCTTGTGCTTGAGAGAGCACAGAACAACATAAAGAAATGCAGGAGTGGCGGAATTGGCAGACGCGCAGGCTTCAGGTGCCTGTGGT
>OFMG01000031.1_pt1 | contig 192927 bp, 196 predicted proteins | sample 1541751 | NCBI WGS metagenome assembly OFMG01 (sample SAMN04209232, study PRJEB22552) | human gut metagenome | biome: gut; material: feces | host: Homo sapiens | place: USA: Oklahoma
ACTTGCATGTGTTAAGCACGCCGCCAGCGTTCATCCTGAGCCAGGATCAAACTCTCATAAAAAGTTTGCCTCGTCAGTTATAAACTAACTAGCTTAAATAGTTTTACCAAAACTTACTGTTTAGGTTCGTGTATCTTTCGATACTCGCAAGATTCATTAATGAATCATTTTAAAATTCTCAAAGAATTTCAAGGTTGTCTTTCTATTCAGTTATCAAAGAACTTCATTAAGTGTTATCAGCATTTCCCGCCGACAGCTTAATTAGGATATCATTGCCATTCTTGTTTGTCAAGAACTTTTTTACTTTTTTGTCATATTTTTTCAAAGTGACAACATCTTGTATATCAAGCCCTTTCCCCAGCACTACTTGCATCAGCTTCTTGTGCATTATGCTCATAAGCACCTCTGGCAAATAAAAAGCCATTCATATTTAATGAACGGCTTTAGCGGAGAGGATGGGATTCGAACCCATGCGCCCGTGAAGACAAACGGTTTTCAAGACCGCCCCGTTATGACCACTTCGGTACCTCTCCATAGCTATTTTATTGTGCCGCACCAGCGACTTGATTATATTATCATCACGGTGTGACTTTGTCAACAGCTTTTTAAAAGTTTTTTTATTTTTTTTCATCAAGTATATTATCAGGATGTTTCTTACCCTCTTCTGTACCAGATGTTTTCATATGTATATGTTCTGAAAACTGTCTTGCATAGCTTGCTTTTGCAGTTCCCACTATTCCTTCAAGAGGATTAATTTTAGCACCAGACTTATCTCCCATTACATATGGTTTAAAAACAAATTCGTTAATCCAATACGAACCTGCCATTATTATTATCATCAATATTTCAAGCACAAATCCATATGCTACGGATGTCTTTACAAACATACTGGTTTTCATTCCAGAGCCACTGTACTGAACAGCATATGTAATTATTGATTTGATATCTTTTATTTCAGAATTGCCAACTATAAGCGCAAGCATAAGACTTATAAAATCCGCTACCGAAACTATTATTGCAGCAGCTCTTACAAGCTGCGAACTATTCCATATGTATAATCCAAATGCAACTATAGACAACATAAGGCACAATACACCAAAAAAATTATATGACACCAGATTTTTAGTTAAAGCATATGATTCAGCCTGCTTCCCTGCCTGCTGTATAAGTACTTCCATCGGTTCTATTCTATAAAACGGAAAAAATGCAAATATAAACGCCCATAATGATGCAAATGCACCAACAACATTAACTCTTTTAACTGAAAAACCACTCATACCTGTCTCCTTATACTGCATCTAATATAATTATTTATTAAAATATATTCTCTATAAACATTTCTGCTGTGTTCATATCTTCTGGTGTTGTGATCTTAATATTTCTATAATCACTGTACACCAGTTTTATATGATGTTCTCCAAATCTTTCAAGTACCATCGCATCATCTGTTACCCCATTAAATCTGCCACTTCTATACAGACTACTATATGCAGATTTTATTATATCATACTCAAATACTTGTGGTGTCTGAATCTGCCACAATGTATTCCTGTCCGGTGTTTTTGCTGCATAGCCTTCTGAATCTGCTATCTTAATAGTATCTTTAACAGGTACTGCCGCTATACACGCCCCATCTTCAACAACAGCTTCATAGCAATCGTTAATAAGCTTCTGGCTTATACACGGTCTTGCACCATCATGTATGAATACATATCCGGATTCCTTGATACATTTCAGTCCTTCCCATACTGAATCATATCGTTCCACGCCGCCCTGTATAACTTTTGAAACCTTATCAAGTGTATCATCTAAAATATTTTTTTTTACATATTCTATGTAATGATCAGATGTTACCAGTATTATATCATCTATATGCAGGTTATCCTGAAATGCTTTCAGTGAATAGTATATTACCGGTTTTCCTTTAAGCATCATATATTGCTTTGGAATATCACTATTCATTCTCCTGCCACTTCCACCCGCAAGAACTATAGCCGTATTCATTATATGCGTTCTCCTAATTTAAGGTTCGGGATAGCGTTTAAATCATAGCCATGACGAACTCCTTTAATATATTCATAATATGCCGCCGCTCCTATCATAGCTGCGTTATCTGTACATAATATAGGTGATGGCGAATAGAATCTGATGTTATTCTTTGTACACTCTTCCTGTATTACTGCCCGAAGCGCTGAATTAGACGCAACTCCTCCAGCTATTGCAAGCTTATCCATTCCACATTCTTTTGCCAGCCTTACTGCCCGTGAAACAAGAGCATCTACTACCGCCTTCTGGAATGACGCTGCTACATCAGCCCTGTTTATCTCTTTTCCCTGCATATTGGCAGAATTAATATAATTAAGTACTGCTGATTTTATTCCACTAAACGAAAAATCATAAGGAGCATCATCAACATGTGCTCTTGGAAATTCTATTGCATCCGGATTACCTTCCTTTGCAAGCTTATCTATCTTAGGTCCTCCCGGATATCCCAATCCTATTGCCCTTGCAACCTTGTCAAATGCTTCTCCTGCCGCATCATCTCTTGTTCTTCCAACTATTTCATACTCGCCATAGTCGTTGACCTTAACAAGGTGTGTATGTCCTCCCGAAACAACAAGCGCAACAAAAGGAGGTTCGAGTTCTTTATTTTCAACATAGTTGGCACTAATATGACCTTCTATGTGATGTACCCCTACTAATGGTTTATTCTTTGCAAATGCTATTGCTTTAGCCTCCGCAACTCCGACAAGAAGCGCGCCCACAAGTCCAGGGCCATATGTAACGCCTATTGCATCTATATCATCAAGTGTTACTCCTGCATCTTCAAGTGCTTTCCTTATTACAGGGTTAATATTTTCTATATGTTTTCTTGACGCAATTTCAGGAACTACGCCACCATACTCTGTATGTATGGCTATCTGGGTATTAATTACATTTGACAATACCTCTCTTCCATTCTTCACTACTGCTGCCGCTGTCTCATCACATGAACTTTCTATCGCAAGAATAAGAACATCCTCTTTTTCGCTCATTTTATATCTCCTATTATTCTGTATCGCTGTCTATTTCAGTTAGCTCCCAGAAAAGAATCTTCCAGTGTCCATCATCATCTTTTCTTAAGGTAAATTTTGTTGGTGAATCTATAAGCTTGTCACCCTGTCTCAGATAATACACTAATGCAATTGATGCATACTGCCTGTCTTTGAATGTTGAATACTTAGTTTTGGCTGCACTCTGTATAACATATGAACTTATACGTGTTTTGGTTGAATTATAATTGCCTATATCTTCCTTGAGTTTCTCATAGAAATCCGCATCTGTCTGCGTATTCTTTAATTCATCATCAAACATCAGACGTGCCTGCTTTCCTAATGCTTCAATCTGTTCATCAGTAAGTGATGTATCATAATATGCCTTCGTTATTCTTGCATACAGATTGACTACATCCTTAGGTGATTCCGGATAATTAGCCATAATATCTTTTGAAATAAGCACAGAAACCTCACCGGTATCTGCCGCAATATCAGTAGCATCTTTCCCTGTATCCTTATTAGCAAGGTAATAGTAATACCCCAGTCCCAACGCAACCAATACTGCTATTACAATTATCGTCCTTCCGTATTTTTTCATAATCTAACCCTCATCATCAAACTTCAACTCAACTGTTCTTCCATCATTAGCTGCTATTGTTGCAGGAAATATCTTTCTTGCCTTATCAACATAATCCTGAGGTCTCACAAGCGAAGGACTATAATGTGTCAGCCACATTTCCCTGACATCTGCATTCTTTGCAAGCTGTGCCGCTTCTGTGAATGTCATATGCTTATATTCCTTTGCCTTAGCTTCCTTACCATCCTCTCCATACATGCCCTCACATATGAAAAGATCTGATTCCTTAGCATTATCTGCTATAATCTGGACAGGCCTGCTATCTGTACAATATGTTACTTTAAGTCCCTTTCTTGCCGCACCCATAACCATATCCGGAGTATATTCTTTATCATCTATTGTAACCGCTGTTCCATGCTGCAGTTTATTCCACATACTGCACGGAATTCCAAGTTCTTTTGCCTTCTCTACATCAAACTTGCCTATTCTTGGAATACTTATCGAATACCCATAACATATAACCGCATGATTAACCCTGAATGCATCTATCTCATATCCACATATTGACAAATGCTCCTGTTGATTGGTAAGTTCTATCAGCCTAAGTTCAAATGGCAGCTCTGGTGCGATTACCCTGAGTGAAGAAACTACCCTGCCAAGCCCCTTAGGTCCTACAAGAGTTAAAGGCTTCTTTCTGTCAGAATTACCTATTGTGAGCAAAAGCCCCGGCAAACCACTTATATGATCAGCATGATAATGTGTGAAACAGATAACATCTATAGGATTAAAACTCCATCCTTTCTGCTTAACAGCTATCTGTGTTCCCTCCCCGCAATCTATCATCAGGCTGCTTCCGTTGTAACGTGTCATAAGCGATGTCAGCCATCTTCCCGGCAGGGGAAGCATGCCACTGGTTCCCAGTAAACATACATCAAGCATTAATCGCACCTCCTTCTGTTATTATACATCAATATATATTATGCAGTCTATTATTTCACCCAATAATTTTAGACATTATTACTGCGTCCTCAACTGGTTTTTCATAAAATCTTTTTCTTATTCCTATATTCTTATACCCCATTTTTTCATAAAGGGCTATTGCTGGCAGATTGCTCTGTCTGACTTCAAGGAAATATGATGTAACATTCTTGTCATTACCATACTTTTCCATTGATTGCATAAGCATCTGTGCTATGCCGCACCGCCTGTAATCCGGTGATACTGCCATGTTGGTTATATTGCCTTCTCCAAGCACAGTCCACATACCACAATATCCTGCTATTACTCCGTCTGCCTCACATACCAGATACACATTGTCCTGATTCCTGCACGCATCTGCAAATGATTTCTGCGACCATGGAAGCGAGAATATTCCCTGTTCTATCAGTTCCACTGCAAATGTATCATCTTCCGTCATCGGTCTTATCACATATTTAAGACTCATGCTGTGCTTTCTCTCTTTCTGCCTGTGAAGGGCGCAGATAATCAGGCTTTAACTCATCAGCATCTGTATATTCACCATTATCTGCCATCTGCTTTGCTAAAAGTGCTACTGAACCAGCTCTCTGTGTCTTGATATGAGCCGGTGCAAGAACACATTTGTCACCAAGCTGCTCTTTAAGGACGTCACCTGCGACATCCACACCATCACCTACTAATACAACCTGTCCATCAAGTCCTGCAAGTTCTTCTGCAAGCTCATCATATGACTCAAGATTAACATCTCTTACTGTAATAAGCCTGTCACCGTCAAATGTATATATTCCACTGTACAGATGCTTTCTTCTTGCATCCATTACAGGGCATATATATCTGCTGTCTCCATATAAATTATATGCCATAGCCGCAAGTGTCGGTACTGCCACCATCTTTTTGTCAAGCGCAAGTGCAATTCCCTTGCCTGTAGCCGCACCAATTCTTAGGCCCGTGAACGAACCCGGTCCCTTTGATACTGCTATAACATCAACATCATCAGGCTTTAACTGAACCATTGAAAATATCTCATCTATCATTGGAAGAAGTGTCTGTGAATGTGTCATCTTATGATTAATTGTGTATTCAGCCACCAGTGTATCATCTTCAAGAATAGCAACTGATGCTGTAACTGCTGAACTTTCTATCGCTAATATTCTCATACTGCCTCCTGCCCGATAGTTATTTTTCTGTAATCAAAGCCTTTCTCAAGATCTTTTTCTATAACTATCTCTATCGCATTATCTGGAATTATCTCCTGTATAAGAGTGCTCCATTCAATAAGGCACACCCCGTCTGAATAAAAATATTCCTCATATCCAAGCTCATCCATCTCTTCAACATCGCCAATTCTGTATACATCAAAATGATACAATGGCAGTCTGCCTTCATGGTATTCCTGAATAATTGTAAATGTAGGGCTGTTGACAGGCTCTTCTATTCCAAGACCTTTCGCAAAGCCCTGCGTAAATACTGTTTTTCCGACACCTAAATCTCCATTTAGACAGTATATCTGCCCCGGAAGAGCCTTCTTACCCATCTCATATCCTGCTTCAAATGTTTCTTTAGCGTTAAATGTTTCTTTAATCATATTATTCCTATCTGCTTACTTAAGCCACAGCCTTAGCAAGCTTATCCATATTAACCTTAACCTGAAAAGGCTTTAATTTCTTCTGACACATTTTAACAAAAGGAACTGCCGCCTCACCCATACTGTTAACTGTAAGCACATTGGCTCTGACAGATGAAAGATACAGAATAAGATTGCTTCCTGTGAATCTTATCTTATATATCTGCTCCCATGCAAGTTCTTCTGACATCTCCCCCTGGCTTACAATTATCTTGTCTTCCCCGGCACTATAATGCATCGGCTCTTTAAATGCTGCAACTGTTTTCATCTGCTTCTTTGTTCCAAGCCTCATATTAACAATTGGATAAAAGAAGAAAAATACTCCAAAAAGCCCCATCATAACTATATATTTAGGAGACATTTTGAATATTACGCCAAGCACACACATAACTATTGCAAATGCTGCAAATACATATCCAAACACTCCGCCGACATTGTGAAAAACATGATACATCTTGAAATCATTAAGTGCTTTCTCTGTAATTACGCTGTCAAATTCAATTCTATCTTCCATACAGTACTCCTATTAATGCATAAACTTGGCAAGTCCCGAAAGGTTCAGTCCTTCCTTCTTAGGCTTTCTGTCCTGTCTGTTTCCTTTGCCATTGTTTCTGTTATTCTTATTCTTAGAATTATCCTTAGTGTACTTTCTGTTAGCTGCTTCTTTCTCATCAAGTATCATTGAAAGTGAAATTCTTGCCTTCGGGATATCAACGTCTATAACCCTTACATCTACGACATCTCCTACACTTACAACATCAAGAGGGTGCTCAACTCTCTTTGTGCTGCTCATCTGGGAAATGTGTACTAGTCCGTCCTGATGTACTCCGATATCAACAAATGCTCCGAAGTCGATAACATTTCTGACTGTTCCCTTAAGTATCATGCCCGGTGTTAAATCCTTCATATCAAGGACATCTTTTCTTAATATCGGCTTAGGCATCTCATCTCTTGGGTCTCTTCCCGGCTTCTCAAGTTCTTTAATGATATCTTCAAGTGTCATTGTTCCTATTCCAAGTTCATCTGCCATCTTGGCAAAATCTTCAACTTTGCCTTTAAGTCCTATAAGTTCTCCTGATGTTATTGAATTAATATCATAACCTAAAAGTGTAAGAAGCTTAGTTGCTGCCTCATAACTTTCCGGATGTACGCTTGTTGCGTCTAACGGATTATCTCCGCCTGAGATTCTCATGAATCCGGCACACTGTTCAAATGCCTTAGGTCCAAGCTTTGCAACTTTTAAAAGCTGTTTTCTGTTAGTGAATCTTCCGTTAGTCTCTCTGTATTCAACTATATTCTTAGCTACTGCCTTGGATATACCTGAAATATACTCAAGAAGTGAAGCCGATGCAGTATTTAAGTCTACTCCGACCTTATTAACGCTGTCCTCTACAACTCCTGTAAGTGTGTTCTCTAACTTCTTCTGGTTCATATCATGCTGATACTGACCTACTCCGATTGATTTCGGATCAATCTTTACAAGCTCCGCCAATGGATCCTGAACTCGTCTCGCTATTGAAACTGCACTTCTCTGTGCAACATCAAAATCAGGAAATTCCTCAGTAGCAAGCTTACTTGCTGAATATACAGAAGCACCCGCTTCGTTAGTAATTACATAATCAACAGGAAGATTCATCTCATGTATCATATCTGAAATAATCTTCTCTGATTCTCTTGAAGCTGTTCCGTTACCACACGAAATAAGATTAACGTGGTACTTATCTATAAGCTTCTTAACCTCTGCCTTAGATTCTGCCACCTTATTGTGTGGTTCTGTAGGGTATATAACTTTAGTTGCAAGCACCTTACCTGTAGGGTCTACAACCGCAAGCTTGCAGCCTGTTCTGAAAGCAGGATCCCAGCCAAGAACAACCTTGCCAGCGATAGGTGGCTGAAGAAGAAGCTGCTCAAGATTCTTTCCAAAAACTTTGATTGCCCCATCCTCTGCTGTCTCTGTAAGGCTGCTTCTTATCTCTCTTTCAATAGCTGGTGCAATAAGTCTTCCATATGCATCTGCTATACAGTTCTTAAGGTATTCTGCTGTAAATGCATTGTCTTTAAGAATATTCTTCTCAAGATATCTTAATATTCTCTCTTCCGGTGCTTCTACCTTGACAGTAAGAAACTTCTCATCCTCTCCTCTGTTAATTGCAAGAATTCTGTGTCCCGGAATTGTCGAAAGTGCCTCGCTGTAATCGTAATAATTCTCATATACAGACTCAGCCTTTTCATCTTTGGCTGTTACAACAAGCTTTCCTTCTTTCATTGTTATGTCTCTGATATATGTTCTGTAGTCTGCAACATCTGATATCTGCTCTGCAATTATATCTAATGCACCTGCTATTGCATCCTGCGCTGTATCAACTTCCTTACCCTCTTCATCACTGATAAATTCTGCTGCCTTAACTTCTACATCTTCTGTAGTCTGCTGTTCAAATATAAACTGCGCAAGTGGTTCAAGACCTTTCTCTTTCGCAATTGTTGCTCTTGTTCTTCTCTTCTGCTTGTATGGTCTGTAAAGATCTTCTACAAGAACCATTGTTTCTGCTGCTGTAATAGCAGCATTAAGTTCTTCTGTGAGCTTTCCCTGCTCTTCAATGCTTGCAATGACCTGGGTCTTTCTGTCTTCAAGATTTCTTAAATACTTTAATCTCTCATCAAGATTACGGAGCTGTTCATCATTTAGCGCTCCTGTAACTTCCTTTCTGTATCTTGCAATAAAAGGAATTGTACACCCCTCATCTATAAGTTTAACAGCAGCTTCTACCTGCGTAACTTTAATCTCCAGCTCTTCCGCTATCTTCTTTGCGATATTCATTAATCTTCCTCCGTTTTCATACGCATATTACATTTAATTATATCAATTTCATCAAAGTTTATCAACAGTTGCATAAACGCAAGAATCCCCGCACTCCATGTGCGGGGAATGAAATTTACTTCATATTCTTTTTCATCTTATCAAGTTCATCATCTACACTTGATGTATAACTGCCTGTACTTTCTGTTTTGTCTTTTTTTGACTTTTCTGACTTATTATTGGCAAATAGTACCTTTGCCACCAGTCCTGCGCCGCCAAATATAAGAACCAGTATAAGAACCCATTCATACATTGTAATGGATACAAGCCATATTCTTGTTGATGCAACAATTGAAGCGATTATAAGTATCACTGAAAGTACTGTAAATACTTTTGATACAAATGAGCCTCCTGTAGCAAACATCCATACAACTCCGATTATTAACGGTACCATAATAAGACCTGATGAGAACCTGCCACCCCACATTGAAAAAAATCCATATGAAGACGATACCATAACTTTCTGTGACAATATGTACAGTCCAACAACAAGCATTATTACGCCGCCGACAAACTGCATTAATTCATTCTTTGCCTCTTTCATATCCCTTATCCCCCTGTTTACTTATTATTCTTCTGGAACAAATACTCCATAGATAGTCTTAATAGCATCCTCAAAGTATCTGTTTCTTACACCAATGATGATGTTAAGCTCTGAAGATCCCTGATCTATCATTTTAACATTAATCTTGGCTTTTGCAAGTGCTGAGAAGATATTACCAGCAATACCTGTACTGTTCTTCATTCCACGTCCAACTACCGCAATAAGTGCAAGGTTAGCTTCAAGCTCAACAGAATCAGGATTAACTGCCTTATGAATCTGTGCAAGAACCTTCTGTTCCTTCTCTACGAATTCATCCTGATGAACAAATACTGTCATAGTATCAATTCCTGAAGGCATATGTTCGATTGAGATTCCGTTATCCTCGAATACTGAAAGAACCTTTCTACAGAATCCGATTTCTGAATTCATCATATCCTTATCAATGCTGATTGCAACGAATCCCTTCTTACCTGCAATACCAGTAATTGTATATTCCGGCATATTACATGTTGTCTCTACAATCATTGTTCCCCTATCTTCCGGAGCATTAGTATTCTTGATATTGATAGGAATACCGCCCTTTCTTACAGGGAAGATAGCTGATTCATGAAGTACTGACGCACCCATGTATGAAAGTTCTCTTAATTCCTTGTATGTAATAACGTTGATTGGCTTTGCATTATTTACAATTCTTGGATCTGCTGCAAGGAAGCCTGATACATCTGTCCAGTTCTCATACATATCAGCCTTAAGTGCTCTTGCAACGATTGAACCTGTTACATCAGAACCGCCTCTTGAAAATGTCTTAACCTTTCCGTTAGGCATTGCTCCATAAAAACCAGGTACAACTGCTCTTTCAATATTAGCAAACTTTGCTTCACACACTGCATTAGTCTTTTCTGAATCAAACTCTCCATCCTTATCGAAGCAGATAACTGTAGCAGCATCTATGAACTCATATCCAAGATAGTTAGCCATGATAATACCATTAAGATACTCTCCTCTTGAAGCTGCATAATCTTTTCCTGCAAGTGCCTCAAAATTCTTCTTAATTGTCTCGAACTGTTCCTTTAATGAAAGCTTAAGTCCAAGTCCCTTGATAATTTCATTGTATCTTTCCTCAATTGCCTTAAGACTCTTCTCAATATTCTTACCAGCTTCTGCCTCTGCATAACATTTGTAAAGCATATCAGTAACCTTAGTATCCTCTGGAAATCTCTTTCCAGGTGCTGAAGGAACCACATACTTTCTGTTCTCATCAGCACGGATAATATTGCCAACCTTCTTAAACTGCTCTGCGCTTGCAAGTGAACTTCCACCAAATTTAACTACTTTAATCATTACTTTTCTCCCTTATATTATTACTGTAATTTAGTATCATCTATTCTGATTCTGCTTATAACAGAAACCTTATCCTTAGCATCTTCAAATGCTCTCTCTGTCATAGGTTCTGTAACAAATCCGAACTCTCCGTTAATTCCATCAACCTTAACAATCTGTCCTTCACCAAATGCTGCCTTAGCTGCCTGGACATCATCGCCCTTAATTCTTACAAAGAACTTTCTTGTCTCGTCAAATGTATCACCAAGTTCCTGCTTTACTGAACTCCAGATTGTCATAACATTTTTACCCTTATGCTTAACACAGTCAACTACATCTGATACTACAGCACTTGCTGTTGGAAGCTTTCCGGCTCCTGCTCCGAAGAACATTACATCCCCTAATACATTGCCGTGTACATAGATTCCGTTAAGAACGTCATTAACATTATATAATGGATGTGTGCTGTCAATCATAAATGGTGCTGTGATTGCATATACCTTGCCATCCTTACTGTAGCTTGTTGCAAGAAGCTTGATAACACTTCCAAGCTCTTTAGCATATGCAAAATCTTCATTAGAAATCTTTGTTATTCCCTCTGTATACACTTCCTCGAATTTCACTGTATTTCCAAATGCAAGCGATGTGAGAATTGCTATTTTTCTGCATGCATCGTAACCTTCAACATCAGCCTCTGGATTTTTTTCTGCATATCCGAGTGCCTGTGCCTCTTTAAGAACCTCCTGATATGAGATTCCTTCTCTGCTCATCTTAGTAAGAATATAGTTAGTTGTTCCATTAAGAATACCTGTAATCTTAGTAATCTCATCTGCTGTAAGAGACTGGTTAAGTGGTCTGATAATTGGAATTCCTCCACCTACAGATGCCTCAAACATAAAATTAAGTCTTCTTTCTTTAGCCATCTCAAGAAGCTCAGGACCATGTGCAGCAACAAGTGCCTTATTAGATGTACACACGCTCTTTCCTGCTTCAAGTGCCTTCTTAACAAATGTAAATGCTGGCTCTACACCACCCATAACCTCAACAACAACCTCTATCTCAGGGTCATTAATTATAAGATCTATATCATGAACGATTTTATCCTGAATTGGATCTCCCAGAAAATCTCTTAAATCAAGTACACTCTTAACCTCAATAGTATCTCCTGCTCTCTTTGCAATTGAAGCACCATTGGTATTTAATACCTCAACCACTCCTGATCCTACTGTTCCATAACCTAACACTGCAATCTTTGCCATATCTGCCTCCGTTTTCTTTAATTGCTTATATATCAGATAGATGCATCACTGCTTAATATCTTAAGATATCTTACCCCTTTAAGTCTTTCTATCTGTTCTATCATTTCTGAAGAATCTCCTGTAGTCGGAAGAATATCCACACTAAGCGTCAGTGATGCAATCCCATTAACCGGAATTGTCTGATGAATAGTAAGAATATTTGCCTTGAATTCTGCAACCTTCTTCAATACCAGGGAAAGCAGCCCTGGTTCATCATCCATAGACAATACAAATGTAATGGTTTTCCCCTTTACATTCTCTCTAAACGGAAAAATATCATCCTTATACTTGTAATAAGAACTTCTGCTTATTCCAACTTTCTCTGTAGCATCTGCAACAGATATATTTTCAGTCTCAATAATTCTGTTCGTCTCTGCTACCTTAAGCAGAACCTCAGGCAGAGCCTTTTGCTTAACGACATAATACTTAATATTATCTGCCATACTGCGTCTGTACCTTTCTATTGTCCGTTTTACAAAGACAATTGTTCTTCAATGTCTTTCTCTGATAAACAACTGTCTACCGCACAAAGAATATTACCATATATGTATACACATTGCAAGCATATAATTATATTCTCCTTGCGAGTAGCGCAGATGCCATAACTTCGTTATGGCATTGTCGCGGTGCTTCTCGAATATACTTAACAAAAGGACAGGCCATGCAAGCATGCCTGTCCTTTCATTAAGTATATTCTCCGCGCTACTCGCGCAAAAAGAAACCCTCACACAACGGGAGAGGAATGTGAGGGTTTCCGCTTCTAATGAAGCTTTATAAAAACAACGCCGCAAATACATTGTTCTTACCATATTAAGTTGTATCTATATTATGTAATCTATTGTCTATTTAAAATTAATCCATGAAGATTGCTACCCAGTAAAGATATCCTTCTGAATCTGCTGCAATACCCACACCAACTCTGTTATACTTACTGCTTGTCATACATGCATAATGTGTTGCTGAATTATGCCAGCCAGTTACTATCTCATCAGGAGTTTCCTGATATCTTCCCATAACCTCGCCGAAGCTTCCACTCTGTCCATAATCTTCACATATTGAAGAAGCTTTTCTTCCATCTGGTCTTTTATGCTTACCATTCTCTATAACAAAGTAATCATTAGCTGCATTCTCTGATGCTCTTACCTGTGCCATATCTGTGAGTGTCACATCATATGTAACCGCTGCCACACCAGCTGCCTCACGCTCAGCATTAATTCCTGCTATAACCTGTGCAACTCTTGCATCTGATGGAGTCTGTACAACAGGTAACTCTGTAACAGCCTCTGTAACTTCTGGCTCCTGAACTGCTTCTGTTGCAGCCTCTGTCTGTGGCTGAATCTCTGCAATTGTACTGCTCTGTTCTGTTACTGCCTCTGTAGCGGCTGTCTCTGTAATAACTTCTGTTTCTTTCTCTGAAGCTGTTTCTTTAACCACTAAATCTGTTGCTTCATTAGCTGCCGCAACTACTGTATCAGCACTATCTTTATCTGTATTAGCTGTACCTGCTGACTTTAATGCAAATACCGCACCAGCTGCAAATACAAGTACCGCTGTTGTTATTGTTATTGTTTTGATCCACTTTTTAGAATTATTCTTTTTCATAATCAGTTCCCCCGTTGAACCATATAATAAAAAAACATCCGATTACCGGATGCCTGAATAATACGAATCATTTGCGTTGATTGTAATGCAACCGGCTGTCATTCTGATAAAATCAGTTAAGACCCTTGGCTTTGCGTCATAGCCTTTCGACTACTTTGCCAATATATTAACTTGTCTCTTTATATGAATATAATACCACTAATCAGGAATATGTAAATAGTACTATTATACTATTTTTTGTTTTTTCTTCAAAAAAGGGGCAGGAAATATATTGATAATTCCCTGCCCCATCTAATATTACTTTCTTTCTCTATCAAATACGCTTGCAAGATATCTCATGCATTCCAGTTCGTGCTGGCCTAACTGTCCTTTCTGCATTCGCCATTTCCAGTTATTACCCATGCTTGATGGCAAATTCATTCTTGCCCAATTTCCAAGTTTGAGAATGTCCTGAACTGCAAATACTGTAAGAACAGCAACACTTGAATACGCAGCCCTGAACACCTGATCAACCATTCTTCCCTTATCTCTTGTATCAAGATAGTCATAAGCATATCCTAACTCCCAGTCGCCTCTGTCCTCAAAGAAACCAAGCAGCGTTTCGTTATCATGAGTTCCACCATAGCATACAAGATTCTGTGTATAATTATATGGCAGATGCGGATTCTTTCTGTCTCCACCAAATGCAAATTCAAGAACCTTCATTCCCGGATATCCATTTTCTTTAAGAATCTTTGCTACTTCAGGAACTTCAACGCCTAAGTCTTCAGCAATAATCTTCTTATCACCGATAGATTCATTAATAACATCAAGCAGCTTCTGTCCCGGTCCCTGTCTGTACTCACCCTGTCTTGCATCAGGCATGTCTGCTGGAATTGTATAGTACTTCACAATTCCTATAAAATGATCAATTCTTATGACATCATATAGTTTTGCTGAAGCTGCCATTCTCTTTCTCCACCAGCTGAATCCATTTGCTTCCATTTTATCATAATCATAAAGAGGATTTCCCCATTTCTGTCCCGCATCAGAGAATGCATCAGGTGGTACACCTGCAACCTTTATTGGTGTTAGATTCTCATCCAGCTGGAATTCTCCCTGATTAGCCCATACATCTACGCTGTCATATCCCATATAAATAGGTATATCACCTATAATCTCTATACCATTACTATTAGCATATTGTTTAAGCGCATTCCACTGTAAGTAGAATTCAAACTGTATGAATTTCCAGTATCCTATATCATCAGAAAGCTGCTCTTCATATCGGCTCATTGCCTCAGGCTTTCTGAACTTTATGTCAGTTTCCCATTCACCCCATGAGACATTGTTAAAATGTGACTTCAATGCCATAAACAGAGCATAATCCTCAAGCCAGTCTGCATTATCTTTAACAAAATTATCAAACTGCTTATAAAGAGGAAGCCCCTTTGCAAGCGTCTTCTTGCTTTCTGCACATGCAGCCTTAAATCTGTTATAAGCAATCCTTAATATGTCAAATCTGTTATTATATATCTTTTCATAACTGACATATCTTTCGTCACCAATATTTCCATCTCTGTAGGTTCCGAATCTTCCATTAACAGCGTCATCTTCAGAAACATTTACAGGCACAATTCCATCACCCCAGTCTCTTGAAATAACCTCTGACTTTAACAAGAATCCAGCCTCAATAAGCATATCAAGATCAACAAAGTACGGATTACCTGCAAATGCAGAATATGACTGATATGGGCTGTCACCATAAGTAGTTGGTCCTAACGGAAGTACCTGCCAGTACTTATGATTACATTCTTTAACAAATGTAACAAAATCATATGCATCCTTGCCAAATGTTCCTATACCATATGGTGATGGTAATGAACTTACAGGCATAAGTATGCCTGCATTTCTCTCAAACTTAGCATCAGACATTAGCAGCACCTCCGTCATTATCATTCATATCTTCTGTGAATTTCTTAACACTCTCTGCTTCTGACTGCGTAAGTAATTTTTCAACATCTAGAAGAATAACAAGCTGTCCATTAACATTGGCAACCCTGTCAAGATATTCTGTATCAACAGTCTTCGCAAGCGCCGGCATCTGTACAATGCTCTGAGCATCAATATCACCTATTTCAAGCACCTCATCAACCTCAAGAGCAAGCTTGACAACACCAGGTATATTTACAATTACTGTACTGTCTTCTCCAATCACACCAACATTGTCATCTGTGCCAAACTTTTTTCTTAAACTGAATGCAGGAATAACCTCCCCTCTCAGATTAACAATTCCACTTATATATTTCATTGCATTGGGAACTCTTACAATATTAATCTCTCTTTCTATAGACTGAACAAGATTAATATCCACTCCAAACTGCTGATTCCCTAATCTGAAAATTACTGGTTTTATGTAATCTGCCATACTGATATACCACCTTTCATTATTCTTCAGTCTTTCCTGTGCTTATCCATGTAAGATACGCGTTGATAAACGGATCGATATTGCCATCAAGTACGCTGCCCGCATTAGCAACTTCCTTATTAGTTCTGTTATCCTTAACCATTGTATATGGCTGAAGAACGTAACTTCTTATCTGGCTTCCGAAATTAATATCCTTGACATCTCCTCTGATTCCAGATAAATTCTCTGCATTCTCAGCCTCCTTTAAAAGATAGAGCTTAGCCTTTAACATCTGCATAGCTTTATCTTTATTCTGGTGCTGAGATCTTTCATTCTGACACTGTACAACAATTCCTGTAGGAAGATGTGTAATTCTGATTGCTGATGACGTTTTATTAATGTGCTGTCCACCTGCACCACTTGAACGATATGTATCAATTCTTAAATCATCATCATTAATCTCAATATCTATATCCTGATTAATATCAGGCATTACGTCACATGATACGAAAGAAGTCTGTCTCTTACCTGCCGCATTGAATGGAGATATTCTTACAAGTCTGTGAACACCATGTTCAGATTTCAGATGTCCATATGCATTCTCTCCTCTTATCTCTATAGTAACCGACTTAATTCCTGCTTCTTCACCTTCAAGATAATCAAGTGTTTCTGTTGTATATCCGTGACTTTCCGCCCATCTTGTATACATTCTGAAAAGCATCTGACACCAGTCACAGCTTTCTGTTCCTCCTGCTCCTGCATGAAGTGTAAGAATGGCATCACATGCATCATGTTCTCCAGAAAGCAATGTCTCAATCCTTAAACTTTCCATCTTGTCTTCAAGCCCCGTTATCTCTTCTTCTATCTCTGGAATAAGCGACTGATCATTAGATTCTTCTGCCATCTCAATAAGTGTCTTAACATCATCAAGTCCTGTTTCTAGCTCATTGTATCTTTCAAATGCATCCTTTAAGCCTTTAAGCTCTTTCATTGCATTCTGTGATTTATCCGGATTATCCCAGAATCCCGGAGATTCCATATCAGCCTCTAATTCTTCAATCCTTTTCTGCTTATTGTCAAGATCCAGAGAATTCTTAATCTGAGCCATAGGCTTATCGTATCCTGAAATTCTGTATCTAAACTGGTCTAACTCTACCATATGTCCTCCAAAATAATAGGCGCGGACGCTGATATTTCAAGCATTCCGCGCCCTGATGTCTCTTATAAACTTATGCCTGTCTTCCGCAGCAATTCTTATATTTCTTGCCACTTCCGCATGGGCATGGATCATTAGGATATATCTTCTTCTCTGTTCTTCTCGCTGGTCCCTTAACAGATGGTCCTTCGTCCTTATTAGTACCTGTTACCTTGGCAACCTGTTCTCTTTCAACCTTCTGCTCAACCTGAATATGCATAAGAAGTCTTACGGTATCCTCTGTAATTCCTGCAGTCATCTCATCAAACATGTCATAACCCATCATCTTATACTGGACAACAGGATCTCTCTGTCCAAGTGCCTGAAGACCGATACCCTGCTTTAACTGATCCATATCATCGATATGATCCATCCACTTTCTGTCAATTACCTTAAGAAGGATTACTCGCTCGATTTCTCTTATCTGCTCAGCCTCTGGGAAGAGTGCCTCTTTATCCTCATAGAGTTTAACAGCCTTTTCCTTAAGATCATGTATTAATTCATTCTTATTCTTAATATTCTCTCTGTATTCCACTCTCTCAATAGGAATAGTTGGAAGAAGAAGCTCATTAATCTCATCATAATCCCATTCGTTAGCATCTTTATCTTCACTTACACAGCGGTTAACTACATTCTCTACATAATCAGTTATCATCTTCATGATAGAATTACGCATGCTTTCCCCATCAAGAACTCTTCTACGTTCTGCGTACATAATCTCTCTCTGCTCATTCATAACCTGATCATATTCAAGAAGATGGCTTCTGATACCAAAGTTATTAGTCTCAATCTTCTTCTGAGCTGTCTCTATAGCCTTGCTTAACATCTTATGCTCAATCTGCTCATCCTCAGATACCCCAAGACTGTTGAATATATTCATAAGTCTTTCCTGTGCAAACAGCCTCATAAGATCATCTTCAAGAGAAATGTAGAATCTTGATTCACCAGGATCTCCCTGTCGTCCAGAACGTCCACGTAACTGGTTATCAATACGACGGCTTTCATGTCTTTCTGTACCAATAATCTTAAGACCACCTGCAGCAACAGCCTCATCATCAAGCTTAATATCAGTTCCTCGACCAGCCATGTTAGTAGCAATAGTAACTGCACCATGACGTCCTGCCTCTGATACTATCTGTGCCTCTAACTCATGATACTTCGCATTAAGTACATTATGAGGTATGCCCTTCTTTCTTAACATCTCACTAAGAAGCTCAGACGTCTCAATTGTTATTGTACCAACAAGAACAGGCTGTCCTTTTTCATGAGATTCAATAACAGACTGTACAACAGCATTAAATTTGCCTTTCTTAGTCTTAAATACAGCGTCATTATAATCAACTCTTATAACAGGCTTGTTAGTTGGCACTTCAACAACGTCCATGTTATAGATTTCACGGAATTCCTTCTCTTCTGTAAGAGCTGTACCTGTCATACCAGCCTTCTTCTCAAACTTATTAAAGAAGTTCTGGAATGTAATAGTTGCAAGAGTCTTACTCTCTCTCTTAACCTTAACATGCTCTTTGGCTTCTATCGCCTGATGAAGACCATCTGAATAACGACGTCCTGGCATAATACGGCCTGTAAATTCATCTACTATAAGTACCTCATCATCTTTAACAACATAATCCTTATCCCTGAACATAAGATTATGAGCGCGAAGTGCAAGTGTAACATTATGCTGAATTTCAAGATTCTCAGGATCCGCATAATTATCTATATGGAAGAACTGCTCAACCTTGTGAATACCCTGTTCAGTAAGGTTAACTACCTTATCCTTCTCATTAACGATGAAGTCTCCATCTTCTTCAACTTCCTCGTTCATGATTGCCTGCATCTTAGTTCTCTCACCCTTATATTCGCCTCGCTGTAATTGCCTTGCAAGTATATCACAGAGTTCATATAATTTAGTAGATTTTCCGCTCTGTCCTGAAATAATAAGAGGTGTACGCGCCTCATCAATAAGAACAGAATCGACCTCATCTATAATACAGTACTTAAGATTTCTTAATACAAGTTCACTCTTATATATAGCCATATTATCACGAAGATAATCGAAACCAAGTTCGTTGTTAGTTACATATGTAATATCACTTCCATATGCAGCCTGTCTCTCTTCTCTTGTTGAGTCGTGTAATACAACGCCAACCTTAAGGCCTAAGAATTCATGTATCATACCCATCTGCTCAGCATCTCGCTTAGCAAGGTAATCATTAACAGTAACTACGATTACGCCCTCTTCAGTAAGTGCATTAAGATATGCTGGAAGTGTACACACAAGTGTCTTACCTTCACCAGTCTTCATCTCGGCAATTCTTCCCTGATGAAGAATAATTCCTCCGATAAGCTGAACATGATAATGTTCCATACCAAGAACTCTCCTGCCCGCTTCCCTTACTGTTGCAAATGCTTCCGGAAGAATGTCATCAAGAGTCTCCCCTTTAGCTAATCTATCCTTAAACTCCTTAGTCTTTCCTTTAAGTTCTTCATCGCTTAACCTGCCATAAGATTCTCTGTAACTCTCAATCTTATCTGCAATTGGATATATTCTTTTCAATTCATGTTCGCTGTGTGTTCCAAATAATTTCTGAGCTAATCCCATTACTTTATATATCTCCTTATAAAAGCCTATTTGTGTTGTAATTGTACCACTATTTAGATATTCTATCAAGTAAAGTTAAACCATTAAAATTCTATAAATAGATTTCTTATACATATAAAGAAATACCGCCTGCCAGCACTAACCGGCAGACGGTACTCTGAAAAAGAGGATAAACCTATATGACGTAAAAAAGCATACTAATCAAGTTCTGGTTCAATCAGACCATATGTGTTGCCTTTTCTCTTATAAACAACATTAACTTCTTCTGTCTCTGAATTAAAGAACACATAGAAATTATGTCCAAGAAGCTCCATCTGAACACATGCTTCTTCAGGATCCATTGGTTTGATTCCGAATCTCTTGGTTCTGATAATCTTAACCTCATCATCATCATAATCTTTCTCTACGAATTCCTGTGCAAATGCTGCTGCATTCTGCTGCTTGTCAACAATCTTATTCTTATACTTCTTTAACTGACGCTCGATAACCTCTTCGACAAGATCAATTGAAACATACATATCGCTGCTTACCTGCTCGCTTCTTATGATGTTACCCTTAACCGGAATAGTTACCTCAATCTTCTGTCTTTCTTTTTCCACACTCAAAGTTACATTAACTTCTGTCTCTGGCGCAAAGAATCTGTCAAGCTTTCCAAGCTTCTCCTCTACTGCTGACTTTAATCCCTCTGTTATATCAATATTTCTTCCTGTAATTATAAATCTCATGATGTCCAACTCCTTTACGTGTTTTATAATCGTGGGCAGAGGTAAGAATCTGATCGTAATTCCTTTCCAACCTTCTCTTTATAAAATCTATCAGACATTCTTCCTTCTTAAATCACCACATGTGTCGAAAGAATATATACACATGCAGCTAACACGACCTAAGATACATTTCTGTATACTTATTTTATGTAAGTATTATATCATATATTTGTAAATTAACAAGTATGTCCTTTAATTATTTTATGCAAATATGTCAAGTGTCATAAGTAAGTTTTCTGATTTTTTGCAAATATTAACAAAACATTTATTCTGTTCCAAGTATACTAAATTAATAACAAAATATTGTGGATAATTGTGGATAATGTGGATAACTTGGTTGATAAGTCTTATTTTAGATAAAATCAGTCTTTAAAAATGTGGAAAACTTTTTAAGGCATTTTCAAATCCTGTCAAGCAATTATTGAAATAAATACAATCTGAATTTCTTTTTGGTAAGTATGCACAAGGCAGTTTTTGTCAATATATGTTTTTAATTTTTATATGGAAATATCCAGTGTTTTCCTGTATTATAATAACGATATTATTAAAATCAAATCGTTTTAAGAGAGGCATATTATCATGAAAAAAACTATAGTTATAACAGGAGCTTCCCGAGGAATCGGAAGAGCCATTGCAATAGAACTCGCTGGAAAAGATACTAATATTGTTATTAACTGTGTGAATAATGTGGATAAACTAAATGAAGTAAAATCCATTATTGAGGAAAAAGGAAGTGAATGTGAAACATTTGCAGGCAATATGGGAAATTACAGTGATGTACAGAAAATGTTTGACATGTGCCTTCAGCGTTTCGGGCAGGTTGATGTGCTTATCAACAATGCCGGAATATCCGTTGTCGGGCTTTTTCAGGATATGAGTGAAGATGAGTGGCACAGAATATGTAACACTAATATAGATTCTGTCTTTAACTGCTGCCATTTTGCCGTTAAAGATATGATGAAAAGACACTGTGGCAAGATTATTAATATATCTTCTGTGTGGGGATTGTACGGTGCAAGCTGTGAGGTTGCATATTCAGCAACCAAGGGGGCAGTCAATTCATTTACAAGGGCACTTGCAAAGGAGCTTGCTCCAAGTGGTATTCAGGTCAACGCTGTTGCCTGCGGAGCTATTGACACAGATATGAACGGTCATCTCTCAGATGATGACAAGGCTTCCCTTGCCGAAGAGATTCCTGCAGGCCGGTTTGGAGACCCGCAGGAAGTCGCTGAGCTTGTTAAATCTCTTTCCGGCATGAACAGCTATCTTACCGGTCAGATAATAACTCTTGATGGCGGCTGGATTTAATCAGCCTGTATAACTTTTATCAATATTAATCACGGCGCGGCATTCACTCTGCTTCTCCGTGATTTTTTTCTGAATCTGTTTCTTTATCTCATCATCTGAAAGATGATAATTATAAGGAACAAGCACATCAAATATAAGATTAGTTATATATGGACCTTTAACAGTCCTGAAATCATGTATATCCAGTTCCTCACCTACTGACTTTACAACCGCAATAGTCATCTTTCGCAAATGATTTATCACCTCATCATCTGTAACTACCGGATCCATATGTATGCTTATAAAGCATTTCATGCGCTTTTCAACTCTTCTTTCAGCCATATCTATATAATCATGCGCTTCCATCATGTCCATATTAGCCGGAACCTCTGCGTGAAGCGATGCATATACTCTGCCCGGACCGTAATTATGCACAATCAGGTCGTGAACTCCTATTATATGCTTATCCTGAAGAACAATATTCTCAAGTTCCTGTACAAATTCTTTCGTTGGTGGCTGCCCAAGAAGTGGCTGCAATGTATCTTTTGCCGCACCAAAACCAGCTAATATTACAAATACAGCAACAACAACTCCTGCTATTCCATCTATATTAATATCAGAAAACAGGGTAAGAAGCACTCCTATAAGGACTACTGATGTTGCAACGCAGTCTGACAGGCTGTCTGTAGCCGTTGCCTTCATTGCTGCAGAATCTACTTTATTGCCAAGATATTTGTTGAATTTTGCCATCCACATTTTCATAAGGATTGATAACACAAGTATAATAAGAGATGGTACGGATACCTCAAGCGGCGTAGGATGAAGTATTTTTCTGAATGATGTTGTCAGCAGTTCAAAGCCCATAATTATAATTGCTCCTGATACTATGAAGCCCGATATATATTCGATTCTTCCATGACCATACGGATGTTCATAATCAGCCGGCTTTCCAGCAAGCTTAAAGCCTATAAGTGTAACAATTGAAGATCCTGCATCCGATAAATTATTGACCGCATCCGCCATTATTGAAACCGATGCCGTAAGCACTCCTGCAAGTATCTTTGCTAAAAACAGTATAAGATTACAGATTATTCCCACAATCCCGGCAAACACACCGTATCTTGTACGGACTTCGGGGTTCTTCGTCTTATCATAATCTTTTACAAACCTCTTAAGTAATAAATCTATCATTTCCTTCTCCTTCATGCCCTCTGGCATATTTACATTAAGTATATACTATATTGGACTTAATTTAAAGATTCATATTTTTTGATTTACAGTATATACCCAAAAGGATTATAATAGGAATGATTATTGTATTTAATCATTACAAATATCCAGGAGGACAACAATGTTAGACTTTGAAAAGGTAATACCAGAGGATGTAGGAATATCTTCCACAGGACTTATCAGCTTTGCCAGAAAGCTTGAATATAACAACCTTCCGATGCACAGCATAATTGTTATGCGACATGGTAAAATATGTATGGAAAGCTACTATGCACCATACACGAAAGACACTCTTCACAGAATGTTTTCTGTCACCAAATCTTTCGTTTCACTTGCCATAGGGCTGCTTGCTGATGAAGGCAGAATATCACTTGATGACCATATTGCAGATTATTTCCCTGAAAAGCAGCTAGAAACAGGCGTGCACCCGTATATGCAGATGCTCACAATAAGGCAGATGCTCACAATGAGAACATGCCATGATGTGAATGCATACAAAATCGGAGGTTCCCCTGACTGGGTAGGTTCTTTCTTCACTGTTACACCCGACCATGTTCCTGGAACTAATTTCTCTTATGATACAGCTTCAACACATACATTGGGTGCACTTGTTGAAAAGCTCACAGGTATGGAACTGCTTGATTATCTGAGGACGAAATTCTTAGACGAATTGAGTTTTTCTAAAGAAGCATTTATATTAAAATCTCCTGATGGAAAAGTAAGCATGGGCGGTTCAGGAATGTGTGCAACACCACGGGATATCCTTAAGGTTATGTATGTTGTATCTCAGAATGGTAAACTTGATGGAAAGCAGTTGCTGCCTTCCGGATATCTTAAGGAGGCAACTGTTAAGCAGAGTGACCCTTATGGAAAATCAGGTTCATGGGAAGAAATGCAGGGCTATGGCTACCAGATATGGATGACAACTCACAATGGTTATGCATTTTTTGGTATGGGTGGACAGCTTGCCGTATATTACCCGGATAAAGATGTTATTCTTGTTACCACTGCTGATGCACAGGGTCGTCAGGGTGGAGTACAGCTGATATATGATACATTTTACGAAGAAGTATACAGCCATATTGATGCATGTACTGATAATGGTGATTATAAAGAATTCCAGAAATTCGAAAATTCACGCCAGCTTCTTGTTGAACCGGGCGAATATAGTTCAGACCTTATAAGCAAAATCAACGGACAGAGCTATGAATTTGACACTAATCCATGTGGTGTAACAGACATAAAGCTCACATTTAACGGGGATGAAGGAACATTTTTCTATACTAATGCAACAGGAAATCACGAGCTGCATTTCGGACTCGGAAAGAATGTTTTCCAGAACTTCCCTGATTATAATTTCAAATGTGGTGCAAGCGCAGCTTTCAGAACAGACAATAATCTTCTTATCAAAGTGCAGATTATTGACAGCGTCGTCGGCAATATGTATATATCATTAAGCTATATTGATGATTATGTTACTGTTATGATGAGAAAGCTTGAAGAGAGTTATTTTACTGAATACGATGGTGTGTTCAGTGGAAAATTAAGCATTTAGATATCAAAGGGCGATCACACTTACCTGTATGACCGCCCTTTTCCTTTACTTTTCTATGATTCTTCCTTCACTAATCTCAATTATCTCATCAGAGAGCATCTCAAGTTCTTCCTTATCGTGGCATGCAATTATGATAAGTGCGCCTCTCTTCTTCTGTTCCTCAAGTATCTCATGAACCTGCTTTGCTCCTGCTTCATCAAGTGCGTTGATAGGCTCATCAAGTATGATAAGGTCAGGATTCTCCATGTATGCTGCAGCAATTCCAAGCTTCTGCTTCATACCAAGAGAATACTTCCTGTAAGTTCTCTTATCATCAGGGTCAAGCCCCACCTGACGTATTACCTCTCTTATATGTTCATCATCAACTCTGTTCTGGATTGAAGCAAGCACCTTAAGATTCTTAAAACCTGTATAATTACCGATAAATGCGGGATTCTCTATTAGCACTCCGACACTGTCCGGAAATGTCATATCCTTTCCAAGAATCTTGCCATCTATCTCAACAGTTCCCTCTGTTGCTGATATAAGACCGCATATAACCCTCATAAGCATTGTCTTTCCTGAGCCATTCTTTCCCTTTAAGCCATACACTTTACCGCTTGTAAGTTCCAGATTAACATTATCAAGAACCTTTGCCTTCTTTATAACCTTTGAAACATTTGTAAGCTTTATTACCATAATTACACCCTCCAATCACTTTTCTTTAATATATCCATTTGCCTAAACGAAGCATATCCTGCAATTACAGAAACGACTATCAGCACAATATCTGCAATAACCGTCAGCGTAAGGCTCCCGCCTTCAGGTGTATACATAATATTTCTTAACGCCATGAAGCCGTTACCTATAAACAGGAATGACCTGAAAAATACTCCCATAATCAGTATAACTACGACAGCAATGTACCCGATAATCGGTCCCATAATCTGTGAAACGCATATCTGTACAAGGCATATTGCAATTGTTGTGAGAAGCCCCACAATAATCATATACACTGTAAGTCTTGTAAGATTCGGATTATTCTTTATCAGTGTTTTGTCGTAACCGTCTATACTGATACACACCTGTTTATTGACCTGCAGGCTCAGTCTTCCGCCTGCCAGCGAAACACCGGCTATCTCAAGTATTAAGATTCCATAACAGATACATGCAGTAAACACTGCCCATATACATTTGGATAACCACCATACCAGCTTCTTACCTGCTCTCATAAGCACCATTCCGCCATAACCGTTAATATCCTTGAATGGATAGTTACCTATTGCAAAGCCAATAAGAATATTAGGAAGTATGTATGCTGTCGGAATATTAATATCTGTCTGTACATCCACAATCCAGCGCATCCCGCGAAAGATATATAATATGATATCCGATGATGTGTATTGTCCCATAAAATGTTTTGTCTTACAGCGCACAAGAAAGTCTGTTATAAGAACAGCATATACCACTGCAATTAGAAGAAATTTCTTCCACTGATGCACTATTCCATTAATGAAATCATATTTTATCTGAAAAATCACATTTTTCATCTGAAAAAGTCCTTTCTTCTGATAATAACAGTTGTTACCAGTGACACAGCCAGACACAGTATCAGCGGATACAATATATTCCGCCATATCTGCACACCGTTCATATAGATATTGCCTCTTAACTTGTAATAATATGTAAGAAATCCCATATACGCCATGTTCTCAAAGCTGCTCACAGCCAGGGCAGCAAGGAAACCTGCCCACTGGTTATTAGTAAGCCACCACATAATCATCATAAGCGTGCCTGATACATACAGTATTGCAAATGCTTCTATAACAAATGCAATTATAAAAAGCCACAGTGATGGGCGGTTCTGTACTATATCTCCTGTTGCCATGAATGCCTTGCTGAATTTTTCATCCCAGTTATATACTTTTCCTGTCATCAGATACCCGGCTGTTAAAGTTACCACCGTAATATACGCAGAGAAAAATCCTGCTGCCACAACCATATTAATCTGTGAATTAATCCACACATTTCTTACATTCTTTCTTCTTATAACTATTGCACTGTTCAAATCATATTTCTGAATATAAAGAACATAAAACAATACAAATGGAACAACATATCTCCACATTGTACTTACATTCACACTGATAAGTGCATCATACAGGCACGGATTTCCATTAATAACGGACTGACTCACAAGTTTTAGAATTATATCCATCGGTACAAGCGCTGTTACTAACACAAACACAGCCGCCGTAAGTGCAGCCTCGCTTACATTAAATAATAATTTTAATTTCTTCATCCATCTATACCCCTGATTACAATCGCCTGTCTTACTGGATAAGCCTTAAAACACAGATATATATCTTCATGAAGGAGCTTATCCAGCTTCTTTTCACTCAGATAATTTTTACTAATGACATATGCCAGTGTAAAGTCTTTGACCTCGCCTTTATCAACAGATACATTATCTTCACATACCATTCCCTGATTTTCATATCCATCCGGGTATATAACAAGATTAGAGTCTGTCACAATACTGAACATATTAAACTTATCCTGTGACTCATTCTGAACTTTAACCTTTAAAACTATATAATTAAACCTGCCCAGTTCCTTAACACTTGCACTGTATTTTTCATTAACTTCCTGTTCAGTGCAGTAATCAATTCCTGTAACCTTAATCTTTATCCCATCAGAATACTGTACCCATTCATCCTTCTCTACAATTTCTTCTTCCGGCTCTGGAAATCTGTGATTCACATCTATATATCCAACCGCAACTACTACAGCAATTACTGCCATTATTATAAATGTAATTATAAACGGGTGCTTTCTTATGCTGAATCTGCCTTTAGTATGTTTCATGCTTAAGCCCTCCTATAAAATACACAACAACTCCAAGTATCAGTAATACTGCTATGTACACTATAAACGATGCTCCTGTATTGGTCTGTGCCATATTAAAAAGCTTTGTCGGTGCAATACCTCTCAGCCATTTCTTATCAGACATGCGCAGTATCGCATTTGCAAATTCAGTAATAATATATGGTGCAAGCATAGCCACAAATCTGTTATTAACTATATTAGATACAATAAGTGCTATTGTTGCCATAAGACCTCCGCACACAAAAAGCAGAATCATATACATAATCATATAAATGTGTGGATGTGTATAAAATATTGCTGACCATATACTTTTTGGAGAACTTGCAAATACACCAACCGGCCACACAAGTGATGGAAGAATAGTTATCGCAGTCAGGTAATTAATAAGCAATGGCATAACCACTACCACACCTCCCGTCACAAACACTGCAATATATTTGGCAGCAAGATAATTAAACTTAGCTGTTCTCGTTACATAATTCTTAATAATTCCACTTTTAATATCTGACAGATATGTAACTGCATACGGCATAGCCGCCAGTATCGGAATCAGCCTTATAAACAGACTGTATTCAAATGATACTCCATTACCTATCCACACCTGAAATGCACTTATCGGCATAAGTGTGGCATTATCAGGCATATATCCCATCAGCGGATTCATGGCTGCCGGTATAATCCTGGTTATAATCTGTGCTATGCTTAACCCCATCCCAATTATAAGAGCCAGCCACAGACTCCAGCTTTTAAATGCCCTTTCGAGCTCTGTCTTAATCATCACCTTCATACTGTTTTCCTCCCGGCTACTTGTCTATATCAAGCTTTACTATCGGAGACCCAACAGGAAATGCTTTATCAGTTGTACTGTAGCATGTATACAACGAATCTATAGTAAGACCATCTGTTGTTATATCCTTATATGTATCTATATATTGACCTCCAACATTAGCAGTTGTTCTTGTGTAAGAAGTAACAAATTCATAAGGAATGACCTCCATTGCAACAACCTCTTTAGTTTCTCCCGGCTTAATTGTAAGATGATGTCTGAATATTTCATGGTCATCATGAATATTAAGATATGATTGTCTGCTTTCTATGGTTGAATAATATGTTGCATCGTCCTGTTCGTTATATCTGAAGCAATACAAACGGAATCCGTTCGACAGAAACTGAAAATCTTCATCACCATTATTAGTAATCTTTAACTTCATCAGCAGGGCAACCTGCTTGATACCTTTTCTATCATTTGCAAATGTTCCATCTTCATTAATCATCTTGTCATATGCACTGAATTTTTCTGGTGTTTCAGTATCATATTTTATATATTCAGCTATGTCCTCCTCGCTCATCAGCTTGGATAACTCATCAACATTTTCAGCAATGGCTGTTTCACCTATACTGTATGTAAATTTGGTAACCAGTTTCCCTGTATAAATCTCCATATCAACATCTGAATATCTTTCAGCATATTTAGGACTACTTGAAACCATTCCCGCAAACACATTATCAACTTTGTTCTCACGTGATTCGTTCTCCTGAATAATTCCTGTCTGATTGGTCTGATTCTCTACGGCTTTGCTTGTCTCCTGAAAACGCTTCACATCTTCAATGCTCTGTCTGCTGCAGCCTCCCATTAATAATATTCCTGCCATAAGGACCGGAATAATTAAACATTTTCTTCTCCCCATAAGTACCTCCTTGATATAAGTTCTCTTACACTTATATACGAAATACATTTGTAAAAAGTTGAAAAATAATAAAAAATTCCCGGCAGACCATTGTGTATTCACACTTCCGGTCTGCCGGGAATCATTAATTATAATCAATTATCAAATTGTTAATTAGAACATAAGTCTTAATACCCATGTAAGGAAATTAACTGCAACATATGAGATTGCCATTATTAGAGGTATCTTCTTCTCATCCTTGCATAATGCACGGATTGCTATGTATACAAATGCATATCCTGCTACATTAGAAAATACTGTTACGCATGAAGATATTCTGTCAATGAATCCTACTGATGTAAGACCTGTTACCCAGCTGAGTAACTCTGCTGGTATACCAAGTACTGCTGTAATGGCATATACTGCAAGGCCCTGCATATATGTAACATTAGCCTTGTTAAATGCCTTTGCAAGAAGCATAACTACAAGTGCAATTACAGCTGCCGCTACTGCTACCAGAAGAATCTCAAGAAGCATGTTCTTGAATATTGAGCCTGCTGGATATGGCTTGGTATTAGTATATGAGCTGTAGTAAGATGAAAGTAAGCTGTCAAGCTCTTTACTTCCTGTTGTAACCTTTGCCTTACTGTTAGCAATTAACATATCAAACAATCTTGTAAGCATGTTAATAATTGCCTGACCGCCAATAAGTATTGCAATCATAATAACATTAGCTTTAGCAACGAATGCTGATACTGTTTCTACCGGTGATGTAAACAATCCCTTCAACACATTAACATAATCAAGGGCTGCATTAGCTCCTGCCTTCTTAACAGCATCCATCTGCTGTGAAGCCTGCTGCTGGTTAAAGCCCTGCTGATATGTCTGCTGACCTGCTCCCTGTTGGAATGTCTGCTGTGCTGCTCCGGCTGGCTGCTGTGCTGCCTGCTGGTTAAATTCCTGCTGTGGCTGTGCCGCTCCGGCTGGCTGCTGTGCCTGCTGACATGTACAGACTTCTCCATCCTGTAACTGTCTTCCACAATACTTACAAAAACTCATTTTTTTCCCTCCTTAAAGTAAAAGTTATAATATTGTATGGCTGTTGTCTCAACCTTTTTTATAATACCATATATATTTATTGTAAACAATGGTCATATATGCACATTTCAATATAGTAAACTGTTATAAATTGAACTTTAATGCTTTAACATACCACATTTATCAAGTATGAACTCCATTCTCTTTTCATATGAATGAAACTTCTCTGCTTTTTCATGTCCGTTTCTTGCAATCTGTGCACGCTCATCCTCATGATTAAGATAATATTCTGTCTTTCTTAACAAGTCATCATGGCTTTCGTAATACACATAGTCTTTTCCATTCTCGAAAAAATCCATATATTCAAGCTGGAAGCTGGTCATAAGAAATCCACCTGCACCGACAATATCCCACGCCCGAAGCGGAATTCCCGTACGGATATTGCGCATTACAGGATTAATATTAATCCTGCTGCAATTAAACACCTTCGGCATATCTGTCATATAATTAACTGCACCCTTAAGATTAACCCCTATAAGCTCTTTATCCGGATCATCCGTATAGAGGTCTGTCGGAAAATGCTTTGCAAGCTTGTTAAGTATCTGCACCCTCTCTATATTAGCGAGTTTGAAGCCTAAAAATGTTGATGAAAACACAAGTGCAATATCTGAAAATGCCCGTTCATCCTGCTTAAAATCCATAAGCTCACATAACTTTTCAAGTATATCAACTGTAAGCACCTTATCAAATATGCTGTCACCATAGATTTCCATCTGTGCTGCCATTGCCGCATCAAAATATCCTCTTAAATATTCCGGCAGCTTATCCTTTATTCCATCGTATGAATTTCTGTGATACATTCCACCGACAAATGATACTTCACTGTGCCATTTGTTCCGTTCAGCAGCAGTAAGCGAATCCGTTATTTTATCAACTCGGGAGCAGTTTACAGCAAGTGGGAGATACCACACATTTTCTGCCCCAAGATTTTTTAGTTCCTCACAATAAAATCTGTCAAATATAAATATATAGTTGCATTTATTAAATAATGACTGATGATACAGTGATATAAGCGGACTATCTACCGTCCATGCAATATATTTTTTCCCAAGTTCTTCACATAAATCCGATACATGCGGAAAATAATTAAGTGAAAAAACACAGTCGTATGCAGAAAAGACCTGCCTAAGCTCCACATAATCGCGGAGCTTAAAGCCGGTCTCATCATCCTTGTCTATTACTGTTTCTGTGTAATCATGTACCTCATGTCCGAAATATTCAATCGCAGACTTTACATCATCCTGATTGAACACCTTCCATCTGTATAAAAGTATTCTCATTGTGCACATGCCTTTTCAAGTACTTCAAAATAGTTCTCAAATGTTTTACAACAGCATTCATAATTATCAATTATTATTCCATCAACGCGCAGGCCGATTAGTGCGAAAGACATTGCCATTCTATGGTCATTATATGTGTCAACTACACCTGGCTTAACATTGGCTGGAGATATCTCTATACGATCTCTTCCCTCTTTGACATCAACACCAAGATTGTTAAGCTCGTTGACCATAGCCTCAATTCTGTCTGATTCCTGTAATCGTATATGTTCAATATTCTTGATGACCGTTGTTGTTTTTGCAAATGGAGCAATAGCTGCAAGTGTCATTGACTGGTCTGAGAAATCATTCATATCAACATCCACACCGCAATATTCTCCATCCTTAGGTCCGCTGACGCATATACCCTCGCGTTCCTCTGTCACAGCACACCCCATCTGCTTAAGCACATCTATGAACTTAAGGTCACCCTGCATTGAATTTGAATGTACACCTTTGACAATAGCTGTTCCGCCTGTAAGAGCTGCTGCTGCATAAAAGTAGCAGGCTGCTGAAACATCCGGTTCAATATAATATGTCTGTGGATAGTAACCCGAACCCGCAGGGACTACATATTCTGCCCCTTTATGGTCTACCACACATCCAAACTGTTCCATCATCTTAGCTGTTATACGCACATATGAACCTTCTGTTTTATTACTTGTAATATGAACATGTATTCCTTCTTCAAGCATCGGAGATGTCATCATAAGCGCACTTAAGAACTGTGTGCTTTCACTTATACTTATTGAAACATGATTCTGTGGTTTCTTTCCACCATATGCTGCACCTTTTACATTAACCGGAAGATGTCCGTCTTTCTCAAGAAACTCAATCTCTGCTCCCATACTCTGTAATGCTTCAAAAAGCGGAAGCATAGGTCTTTTCTTCATCTGTTCAGAAGCTTCAATTGTATACTCACCATCTGATAACGCAAGCATGGCTGTAAGGAATCTTGCCGCTGTTCCGGCACTTCCTACATTGATTGTTGCTCTCTTCTTTGGAATATCTCTTCCATGTCCATGAATGATAACATATCGTTCAACTTCGTTTACTTCGATAATATATCCAAGTGCGATAAGACTTAAAAGAAAATGTCTCGAATCGTCACTGAACAAAACTCCTTTAAGGGTACATTCACCCTGTGATAAAGCTGCCATAAGCAGCGCTCTGTTAGTAATACTCTTTGAACCAGGCACTTCAACTGTACAGTGAATCGGGTGGTCCAGCTTCTTAACCTTGTACTGTGACATAATTTTACTACTCCATTAACCGTAATTATCTCTCGTCCATATCAACATATGGTCTGTGATGTCCAACATATTTGTATGCAGGACGGATAATCTTGCCTGCATTAACAAGTTCCTCAAGTCTGTGTGCGCACCAGCCTGAAATTCTTGAAGTTGCAAACATAGGTGTAAACATTTCTTCTGGAATACCAAGCATTGTGTATACAAATCCACTATAGAAATCGACATTGGCACAGACTGGCTTAAACATCTTTCTCTTGTTCATGATAAGCTGTCCTGCCTCGCTTTCAACAAGTTCATATAATGCAAATTCTTTCTGCATTCCCTTCTCTTCTGAAAGCTGTTTCGCAAATTTCTTAAGAATAACTGCTCTAGGATCTGAGTTAGTATATACCGCATGACCCATACCATAGATAAGTCCGGCATGGTCAAATGCTTCTTTGTCAAGGATCTTGTTAAGATATGTACATATCTCATCTTTATTGTCCCAATCGCTGCAATGTGCCTTAATATCTGTAAACATTTCCTGAACCTTTAAGTTAGCACCACCGTGCTTAGGTCCTTTAAGAGAAGCGATTGATGAAGCTATTGCTGAATATGTATCTGTTCCTGATGAAGTAACAACATGAGTTGTGAATGTTGAGTTGTTACCACCACCATGCTCTGCATGAAGAACAAGACAAATATCAAGAACCTTTGCTTCAAGTTCTGTAAAGTCACCGTCATCTCTTAACATATAGAGGATATTCTCGGCTGTTGAATAACCCTTCTTAGGATTCTTTATCATAAGTGTTCCATCAAGCTTAAAATGTCTGTATGACTGATAAGCATATACTGAAAGAAGAGGCATCTTGGCTATAAGCTGAAGACTCTGTCTTAATACATTAGGAATTGAAATATCATCCGGTTTCTCATCATATGAATAAAGACTTAAGATACTCTTCATAAGCGAATTCATAAGATTAGTACTTGTAGCTTTCATAATAACATCTCTGATGAATGCCCCTGAAAGTTCCTGAAGGTCTGTTAAGATTCTTATAAATCTGTCTAACTGATCCTTGTCTGGAAGTACTCCGAATAACAGAAGATATGTTGCTTCTTCAAATCTGAATCTGTCAAGGCTGCTTCTCTTGATAAGCTCCTCAACATTATATCCCTGAAAATATAATTCTCCATCTACAGGTATCTTTCTTCCGTGAACACTCTGGTTACCTAATACATCTGATATCTCTGTAAGACCTGTAAGTACGCCGTTACCATTGCTGTCACGAAGACCTCTCTTTACATCATACTCTGTATACAGATTCTGATCGATTATACCTGAGGCTGTACACTCTTTTACAAGTTCCTCAAAATCGCTCTTATCTACTGTTGAAAGTTCCATCATTTCCTGATTGTTCATGGCTTTCCTCCTCCTGATTATTTCCCGCATAGCTAAACGCAGATGAAGATATTATATCTGCTACTAATAGTGTTTGTCAATTTACTGCTGGCTGTTTTCTGTCTCATTTCTCATCCCGATTACAGCATCAGCAAGCTGCCTCAGATCATCTGCACTTCCCTGGGTAAACCCTTTCTTGCCTACAACCAGACAGTTATCATCCCCAACAAACAGATATATATTATCAGGATCCTGATTCCATTTTACAACTTCATTCCAACTGAATGTGTCACTGTCGTTTTCTTCATCTGTAATAATAATATTCTCTGCATCTATCTCATATGTGAATTTAATTCCTACCATCTTTCCATATATATTATGGAATTTCTTCTTATTGCTCTTATCCATTCCAATCATTCCTATATACAGAAATACTACCGCCACTAAACCAAACAGCACTATCATAAATGTATCAGCCTGCTCATTTCCTGTCATCTTAAGAACAAGCTCTCTTATCATCATCATTCCGAATATAAGTCCAAACATATTGTAAATCAGCTTAAAGGTCTTATATCTGCTGTTATCAAAATTACTGGCACGCATGGCACCTTCCATACATTCCTTTGTGAATGCTGTTTCATTCTTTATTGTCATGAATTCCTCCCTGTATAACACTACATTATGAACGCCTCTTTAGCAGGCTTTATCTAAAGAATAATTTTAAGCCCGGCGGGGAGGTGTGTCAATGTTATATTGTGACTGGGGCCGGCGCTGGTTTTGTAGCATATATTGGATGAATCTGCTATAATGCTGTTATACATTTCCTATAAGGATATCTATGTTTCAAGATTTATAGGCATATTATTATTGATGAAGAATTGTATGGTATGATTTTTTTGTCATGATACCTATAGATAGTCGTATATTATGACAGCTTATAGGTACTTCCTACACTTTTTTCTATTTCATCAGACATTATCCTTGCCAGAAAGCTGAAAATTACCTATAAACAACACAGTTTTATGTCATCTATAGGTATTTACAATGAAATCTGCACTTTACGAACAGGAATCATACTATTTCTTCCTATAAACAAAAGAATTAATATCTTCTTATAGGTTTTTGTCAATATTCTGTGACAATGCTGTGGCAAGTATTTCACAGATAAATGTCTGTTAAATCAGAAAACAGAAAAATGTATGGATAGCCTAGCGAAAAGAAAGGAGTCTGCTTATGAAACTTGCATGTATAACCGGAGCATCTTCCGGTATTGGAAAAGAATTCGCATATCTGCTTGCGGAGCTTGAATATGACCTGATTCTGGTCGGAAGAAACATAGACGCGCTTCACGAAATTGCTGACAATGTTGCTGTCAGATGCAAATGTATCACATGCGACCTGTCTGATGAGAAATCATGCGTAAAGCTTGGAAGGAAGCTTCGTCAGTATCCACTTGATATTATGATTAATAATGCCGGATTCGGAGAACTTGGCACATTTGCTGAAACGAAATTAAAGAATGATATCAACATGATTAATGTTAATATTAAAGCTGTGCATATACTTACAAAGGCCGTACTTCCGGGCTTTATACAACGTGACAGGGGCTACATCATGAATGTGGCGTCAAGTGCCGGGCTGCTTCCTGGTGGACCATATATGTCTACCTATTATGCAACCAAGGCTTATGTGACAAGCCTCACTACTGCAATACACGGGGAACTGCGCGACTTAAAGAGTAACGTTCACATAAGCATGCTCTGTCCAGGTCCTGTTGATACCAACTTCAACAATGTTGCCAATGTAAAGTTCGCATTATCAGGAATTCCTGCTGATTACTGCGCCTATTATGCACTTTGTAAAATGTTTACAGGCAAACTTACCATTGTTCCGACATTTACAATGAAAGCCGGAGTTTTTGGCAGCAGATTCCTGCCAAGACAGGTGCTTGCCTTTATGACAGGTCACCAGCAGAAAAAGAAGACAGACAATATCTGATATGATATTGCCTGTCACTGATTTAGAATTTTTTTGAAAATATAATATTCTTTCTTTCAACAAGCATTGCCTTGTTAAAGAACACATCAACTGCAGCCTTGTAATCAGCCATTCTCTGGGATTTCTTGATTGCCTTGATTTCTTTTTTGCAATCATCAAACACATATTCCATATAACACCACATTTCTTTCATTCTGTGTATGGCATGTGTGTCACCCGGCATTATGGCTGTGCGGGCCGCATATACAAGGTCGTGCAGCTCCTTCATCAGCTTCTTGTCTGCGTTCAGGTCACGCACCATTCCAGCCGGATTATCATCTGTCAGTACATTTATTAATCCCGGGTCTGCAATAAGCCCCCTTCCAAGCATAAATGTATCAACTTCCGGGAACAGCTCCTTCATCTCAAGAAAATTCTTTCTTGTAAATATATCTCCGTTAAGCACTAATTTATTCCTGCTGTTATCAACAGCATAACGGAAAGCGTCAAGATGAAGCTCATTTCTGTAATAATCTGTTCGTACTCTCGGATGTACAATAAGCTCCTCAAGTGGATATGCGTTATACACGTCCATTATCTGTGGAAAGCTGTCATCATCTTCAACACCGATTCGTGTCTTAACCGAAACCTTAATGTTCTCTCTTATAAATGTGTCCTCAAACACAGCCTCAAGAAATCGGTCAAGCTTTTCCACATCACGAAGCATTCCCGAGCCTTTATCCTTTGACACCACTGTGCCTGACGGACATCCGGCGTTAAGATTAATCTCGCTGTAACCGTATTTTTCATAAAGCATTTTCGCAGTCCAGATGAAATCCTTAGCTTCATTGGTCATCACCTGTACAACCGTATATGTCTCTTTGTTATGCTCACGGTCTATGTCCCGCAGCTCTCTTGCCAGAAAATTCTCTGACTTATTAGGCGAAATAAACGGTGTGAAATATTTTGTAATTCTGCCTTTTCCAAATGTTTCCTCATATGCATTACGGTATGTAAAATCTGTCAGCCCCTCCATCGGAGCCATATATATAGTATTGTTCATATACTGTATCTTTCTGTTATTCTAATGTAAATGTGCCGTTGCTGTTAGTCACAATGGCTGTCTCGAAAAATTCTTTTACTGCCTTTATCATGTATTCTGTGTCCATAATTCCTGCTGTCTCGTAAGGTGAGTGCATTGCAAGCTGCGCAAGCCCGATATCTACTGTGTTCATTGACACATGGCAGTTAGCTATATTTCCAAGTGTTGAACCACCCGGAATATCTGAACGGTTAGCAAATTCCTGTGTCGGAACTCCCGCTCTTGTACATATTTCTTTAAATATTGCCGCAGAAACCGCATCTGTTGTGTATTTCTGGTTGGCATTGTATTTGATGACTATACCTTTGTTCATATGAGGTCTGTTAGTCGGATCAGCTTTCTCCTGATAATTAGGATGAACCGCATGCGCATTGTCCGCTGAAAGCATGAAAGAACCTGCACACGCCCTTATATAATCCTCATTATCCTTGCCGGCACACGCAGCTATACGCATAAGCACATCTGATAAAAATGTTGAATCTGCTCCCTGCTTGGTGCTGCTGCCAACCTCTTCATTGTCAAATACCGCACATACCGCAACGCTTTCATGGTTGCTCTCATCACTGTCTATAAGCGCATTCATGCATGAATATGCACACATCACATCATCAAGTCTTGGTGCTGATATAAATTCATTATCCGCACCCCATATAGTTCCTGCCTGTCTGTTGTACAGAAACAGATCACTGCTTATCACTGACTCTTTATCTGTCTGTGCAGCGTCTGCTATTATGCTGTCAAAAAGCCCTTTGGATTCTGTCTCTCCTATAAGCGGTATCATATCCTTCTGTGCATTATAATTAAGCCCTGTGTTGGCTTCCCTGTTCATGTGAATTGCAAGATTAGGAATTATGCATAAATCCCTGTCTACATTTACAAGGACTGGCTTTAATACTGCACCTTCCCTTACTATTGCCCTTCCTGCAACTGAAAGAGGCCGGTCAAACCACGGTGCCATAAGCATGCCGCCGTATTTTTCCACATTTAACGAAACGTAATTCTTGTCCGGTGTCAGCTCAGGATTCTCTTTTACCTTAAATGACGGTGAATCACTGTGTGCGGCTGCAATCTGATAATTGATAAAGCCCTCTGCCGCTGGCATTCTGAAAGCTATTATGGAAGAATCATTTCTTGTTACATAGTATTTGCCACCCGGTATAAGATGCCATCTGTCCCTCTCATTAAGGCGCACAAATCCGGCGTCGTCCAGCAAATCCATAAAATTCGCCGTTACCTGAAATGCTGTAGGACTTTTTTCTATGAATGACATCATATCTTTTGATACATTTATAAATGTGTTTTCTTCCATAACTGCTCCCTTCTATCTGCGTCTGTTATATCTTCTTTTTCTTTTATTATTCTGTACCATCATGACTACAGTTATAATTATTACAACAACTATTACCACCAATATTACTGCAAATACTGCTGTACTTTCTTTCATTCCTTTTTTGACAGCCGTGCCTGATGCTTTATTGTCTGTTGCCTGTGTATTATCGTCTGTTACTACATTTGCAGCATATTCCCTGTAAACCGTCTGATTGCACAGGCTGCATGTTCCTGCCTCTATTCCGTCTTTCTTGTCTGTGCTGGCTGCTTCCTTTACAACACTGTAATTGTCAACCTTATGCTCATGTATTGTGTAAGTGTCTGAATATGTGTAGCCACATGTACTGCAGGTGTGTGTTGTATAGCCGAAATCCGCTGCTGTTGCCTCTGTTACTGTGTCAGAGTATGAAGGATTGCTGCACATTTCAGGAAGGAGTGTAACTGAATAATCATATGTCTCATTTCTCTTGAAATCTGATGTGAAGCCTGAATATGCATATGTCCAGTTCATGACCTCACCCATATTTGCCTGACAGTATGCACGGCGGTCTGTATTGTCCTCGAAAAATGTTATCATTCCCTTAACTTTGTTGTTAAGCACTTCACCCTGATATGTCTTTGACAGTTCCAATGGATATACCATATACATGCCGACAAGTCCGCCATCATGCACATATCCGTGGTCTGAATCATATCCATCTATTGTTATAGAACAATTTCTTATATTAAGGAAACCTGCTGCATACGCGCCTCCCATGAACTGCTCGTCCCTGACCGCTGCGTCTGTATCTACACATACAAGTGTCACATCTGTAGTAATATTATCAAGATTGCCGCTTCCAAATCCAGCGATTCCGCCTGTTCCCCACATTTTAGCTGAATCTGTGAGTGACACATATGTATCCTTAATTATACAGTCTGATATGTCGCTGTCGTCTGCAAGCCCTGCTATTGGTGCCGCAAAACATGGTTCCGTTGTAGTAATCTCAATTCTTGCTCCATATATATCCAGTCCTGTTACTTTCGCACCTGTAAGCACACCAAAGAAGCCTGCGCCGTATGTTTCGTACTCTTTTCTGTTGCCGTCATAGGTCTTCATTGTCTTCTTGCTTACTGTCTTTACTGACAGGTTAAGTATGCTGTGTCCGTTACCGTCAAATGTTCCCGAAAAATCCCATGGCGTCCACTCAACTCCTGTCATATCTATATCTGTCATCAGTTTATAATTACCTGTAGCTGTCTTTGCTGCCTCCACAAGTTCTGATGCTGTGCGGATTTCTGTGTATTCTGATGCTGTCTGATTTGCTGTACTTCCTGTTACAGTGCTTCCTGTCACAGTGCTTTCTGTTGTCTGTGTATCTGCATTTGCCATATTAACCGGAAGTGCTGTTGCCGCAAGTATTACTGCTGCTATCGCTGCAGCCTTTTTAATGTATGATTTGTTAAACATATTACTGCCTTTCTTTCCCTATACAATTCATTGGCTTTCCCAGCCGGGTTTGATTATAGCTCAAAGAAATGATGCGGTCTAGGGGGTATTGTGTTTTAGTTTTGGTGATTATGAGAGGGGGAAGGGAGAACGGACGCCGGGTTAATTGGCATATTTCCTTCCGCAGACCCGCTCCCGCTCGATGAAAAACGTAGCGGTACTAAACTCGCCCGTGGCAGCCGCCAAAGGCGGCTCCCTCGCCTCGTTAAGTGCCAACGTTTTCCAACGGTCTGCTCCAGGAAATATACACAATTAACCCGGCTGGCTCTCTCCCTGCCTCTTACAATCCCGAAACTAACACCTGACGATATCGCTTCGCTCACCTGGGTCTGCAAAAATTTTGAGGTGAGCCTTCATTCAACACCCGTCCCGGTCACACCCCCCTCCGGAAGTCCCCCGATGAGCCTGCAACATCGTGAGGGGCGGCAACGTAAGCGGCGGGCGCGTGGATAGTGTTAGTTTCAGACCGTTGAAAAACGCCTGCACTTAATGAGCTGGGAGCCGCATTTTATGCGGCAAACCAGTGAATTTAGTACAGTTGCGTTTTCCACCGAGCGAGAGCGTGTCTGAAAATGACACTATCCCTCGCCCACAGCGTCCGTCTGCCACAACCTCCCGTATGTCACAACTCGAACTTCAATATCTCGCAATTCTTTATCTTAAACGCCGAAAACTCCTCATTTCCCATATCTTCAAAATAGGACTTTACCATTCTTGCAATTCCATTATGTGCAACCAAAAGGTATGTTTTATCAGGCTGTGCCTTTATATCATCAAGCAGATTATATATACGCTGTGCAAGATGAAGCATTGTCTCTCCTCCATCAAAACTACATATAAAGTTGCATTTGGCTTTTGCAAATTCTTCTCCATCTCTTGGTGTTGATTCGTATTTACCGAAATTCTGTTCCTTAAGTCTTATCTCTTCGCGCGCTGGTATTCCTGTAATCTCAGATACATGAAGTGCTGTAGCTTTCGCTCTTATAAGTGGCGAATACAGGATTTCATCTATCTGTATTCCTTCTGCAAGTATCTTCTTTCCTAACTCTATTGCCTGTTCATGGCCTAAATCTGTGAGTGGTGAATCTGTTGCACCACATATCTTGTTCTCGACATTCCAGACAGTCTGTCCATGTCGGGTAAAATATACTGTTCCCATTATATTTCTCCTCTCCTGCCTTTTTGGACTTCATCATGCCTTCTCCCCGCTTCAACATCCAATCCGCCACGCTTCAGCTTCCCTTTTGGACTTCATCACGCCCTCTCCCCGCTTCAACGTCCAATCTGCCACGCTTCGGCTTCCCTTTTGGACTTAATCTCACCTTCTCCCCGCTTCAACATCCAATCTGCCACGCTTCGGCTTCCTTTTTGGACTTCCTTGTGCCTTCCCTACACGCTAAAGTCCACTCCCTCTCCAGATGAGCCTGCGACATCTGGAGCGGCGAGCGACATCTGGAGACGCTTGCGGAGTAAGCGGTGGCGGGTGGATAGTGTTAGTTTCAGACCGTTGGAAAACGCCTGCACTTAATGAGCTGGGAGCCGCATTTTATGCGGCTAACCAGCGAATTTAGTACAGCTGCGTTTTCCACCAAGCGAGAGCGTGTCTGAAAATGACACTATCCACCCGCCCGCCGCGTCCGTCTGCCACAACCTCCCGTATGTCACAACTCTATCCCCACTAGATCCTCTTTCTCAAGCATCGCCAGTATATTCTTATCCACATCCTTAAGTCCGACTATCCTTGTTGCCTGATTGGATATGGCTTTTTCGAGATAGTTCCTTACATCCCTCGCATTAGCATAGCCTTCTGGTTTGTTGGCTACGCGCTCTGTGAAGAATCTTCTGGCTTCTTCGAGTGCATCTCTTGATAACATGTATTCCTGTTTCTTGCAGTTGTTTATAAGTATCTCAACCTCTTCCTCGGCTGTATAATCCTCGAAGTTAATGAATTTATTAAATCTTGAACGCAGTCCCGGATTGGAATCTAAGAATTCCTCCATCAGTTCTGTATAACCTGCCACTATTACAACTAAATCATCTCTGTGGTCTTCCATTCCTTTTAATAATGTGTCTACAGCTTCCTGTCCGAAATCGCCCTGGCCTTTTCCATTAGTAAGTGTATAAGCTTCATCTATGAACAGGACTCCTCCAAGTGCTGATTCTATTACCTCTGCAGTCTTCGTCGCTGTCTGACCTATGTAACCACACACAAGTCCTGAACGGTCTACCTCCACAAGATGTCCTTTTGAGATTGCTCCTATTGCTTTATATATTTTTGCAAGCAGCCTTGCAACTGTAGTCTTTCCTGTTCCGGGATTTCCCATGAATACAAGGTGTTTGTTGACGCTTGTCTGCTTCATTCCCATCTGCTCGCGCATTTTCTGGACTTTAAGAAGATTAATAAGTGCGTTGACATCCTCTTTAACCGCTGTAAGTCCTGTAAGTGAATTAAGCTCTGCTATAAGTTCATCGGCACTCTGCTCTTTTTCGCCTGCGTCTGCCTGTATTGCAACACTTTTGTAGTCAGGTTGCAGCAGACCATAGGCTTTAAGGTTCTCGTCCAGCATCACGCAGTATGATGATAAAACATTTATCTCGACCTCGGTGCTTTCAGTATTCGCAGCCAGATATTCCTGTCCAAGCTTCCTGTAGCTTTCTGCCAGCGTCCGCGCCTCTTTGTTGTCGTATCTGTCGTTCTTAATCTTGTGGCCTGCATTGGCAAGTATAAAATACTTAAATGTCTCTGGCATTTTTATAATATAGCCTGCTCCAAGCATGTTGCGGTTCTTAATATCAGCCGCCATTAAGGCACTGACCTCAAACCCCAGCTTCTTCTTTATAAATGCTTTTTCCTGCTCGCCGTACCTTTCATCTATCATTGATATATATATTAGAAAATGCAGAAACTCCTTCTTAAGATTGTCGCGGAGCCTTGTATTTCCTGCCAGCTTCACAATGCCATTCTGCTCTATATAATCACACATTTCGTAGCACATATTAATTGAATCCATATTTATCTCCCCATTATTTTTATAGAATCATTTAAAAGCTATGTCCTCCGCCGGAACTTCCACCTCCGTCAGACGAACCCCCTCCAGAACCCGAATAATCGCCAGAGCCACCACTGTAATCAGATGACTCCCTCCTTACCGTAGTATGTTCCTTTATCAGTTCCTTGCTGACCTTTACACTAACAAATGAATTGTTCGCTATTCCAACCATTTCTCCACATATATCTGCTGATTTTCTGCTTGCTCTTGATATTTTAAGAACTGTAAAATTAGCAGTTACTCCGAGCAGCATAGCCAGTAACACATTATTAATAATCTGCATTGGTCTTTTGACTTTACCACCTGCAAGGCAATTTTCTGCCTGTGTAAATGCATTTATTGCGCATTTGCCATAATCTCCTGCTGTAGCACTTTTATAGACATTATCTGTTATTGAATTAGCTTCTGCATTCCGGATTATTTTACGCGTACTGCCTGTACAGTACATATATATTTCTCTGTTATACATATCTATTGTAAACATTATTACTGGTGCAGTCTTTGAACTGCCAAAATGTTCTGCACAATAATTCTGACAGATATCAGCTGTGTTCCTTCCATATTCTGTTGAATCTGTTGTATAAAATATAACATTTGTATCCCTGGATATGCTTTCCATAACATCATACAACTGCGGCTTATCAGTATCTTTTATCAGATAAGCACTATCATCATATATTATTGTATAACTGGTGTCAGTTTTACCACTTTCACTGGCGCTTACCTGCTGTGTGCCAGATATGCCGCATATAATAAAGGAACAGAAAATTATAATTACCGTCAGAAATTTTTTAAGATATCTCAATGTTTTCCTGCCCTCCTTTGTATTCTTTAAACTGCGGCAATGGTCTTGTACAGCTGTAATTATAATCTCTTATAATTCCAATCACCACAATTACTTCTGATGCCAATGCCATGGCTGTCGCGACATAATACCATATATCATGCACAGGATTAATAACTGCAACTGCCATAATTATTATGTTAATTATAACTGAAAGCACAAAAACCGGTGATGGCACTGTATTATTCTTTTTAAGTGCCTCATATTTATGATAGTTCTTAATAATCATAATCACCTGCATTACAAATGTTACTGCACATATTACAGCTTTAACCCACTTGCTGCTTTCCCTGTATTCAGAATTAACTGTTATAACAAAACTTATAATAAAGTACATGAGCATAAATGCTCCAACTGTAATTGCAACTAATTTTGATATGTCCGATTTTTTCAATTTATAAGTTCTTTTTATTTCCCTGTCATACATTTTTCTTATGTTGGCATCGTAAAATAAACCTGCTATAAGATTAAATACTGCTGCTATTCCTATCATTGTCTTTGCTGTAAACATGACACTCTGAAAGCACATAAGAATTATAAATAAAATGGCTGATATGATTGCTGACACACCAAAAAACTTCTTAAAATCTACCGGCAGATCACAATTCATTTTCCCTGTATGTCCATTAATAACAGCATATGCTACCCTGTTTCTGTTCTGATAAGACATAAACCATACCGGTTTTAAAATGTCCTCTTTACAGGATATCTTAATCTGTGGCTCCTGTTCTGTCTTATTTATGTACATGTTGCTTCCGACTTTGCATTTAATCTGATTATTTATGTATTCTTTCGAATTGACATATGCATAATTCTCATATTCTGAAGCTGGCACATCCGACATATCTGCGTAAAATCCGCACAGATAACCTGGTCTGAAATCCACTACTGCCTTTGAATCAGTTGCATCATTTACCGCCTCGCTTAAATCATCCCGGAATAATCCCGAGGCATCATGTGTAATACCTTTTACATAACCATGAACTGGCGCGTGTATTTTCCAGTATTTTTTTGTTGTATATATTTTCTTCTTTTTCTTTTTGGTTGTCTCTGTACTGCCATATGCATCATAAACACCGACAACCTCCGCATCATAACTATGATATGGCAGATATATTCCTCTGAATTCATTGATTCCGTCCGCTGTCTTATATTCATCAGGTACATACATATTCTTTTTTGCAAAATTCTTGAATTTTGTCTTACATACACGCTTTTCAACTTTAAAAGGGACTATTGATTTCGGCGCATCTATTGTTTCCGTTCTCTGCTGTAAAATTGCAGATGCACCACAATAGCTGCAAAATCCCGCTATCGTATTATCTGCCGTATATATTCTTCCGCCACAGGACGGACATACATATTCATTTATTTCATATAGAGAACTTTCAGCATCTTTGTCCTTTTTTATTGCCTGTACATCATATTTATTACCGCATCGTGAACACCGCAATTTACCTGTTTTTATATCGTATTTTAACTCGGCTCCACAACCTGGACATCCATACATTTCTTCCCCTCCTGTTTTATGTAAGATTTTCCATATGTTATATCAATTTCGTAAACACATACAGCACCACTAGAAATATTATATTGTAAACTGTAAATACGGCAAAATATTTTCCCTTTTTCTCTGGCACTTCATTGGCATACAGCTTGTACGATATGAGGCTCGCCATTGACGCTATAAGCGTACCGAGACCTCCGATGTTCACCCCTATTGAGAGGTTCTTTATATTGTCTGTAAATCCTGATAACAGCAGTGCCGCCGGAACATTGCTTATGCACTGGCTTGTTATTATTCCTACTTCCAGCTCCCGGCTATTCACGATTCCTGCAAGGAAATGTGCCACAGGTTCAACCCTTCCCATATTGCCTGTGAATATGAAGAATCCGATAAATGTTAATAGCAGTGCATAATCTGCCTTCGCAAGCACATTTTTCTCCAGCAGTAATACCGTTATGAGAACGGCTGCTGCAAGTATATACCATGTCAGCACTCTTGCGACAACTAAAAGTGCAAGAATAAATAATACGCTGTAGGCCATGACTCGTGGCACTGATGTATTATGTGCAGCTTCGCTGTCTGTATCTTCTATACATATTATTTCGTTCTTATTCTTTATAAGAAGGATTGATATAACCAGAAGCAGGGCTGAAACTATTGTGTATGGCAGCAGCCACATTATGAATTCTCCGATTCCTGTTCCAGCCAGTCCATACAGATACAGATTCTGCGGATTGCCAATCGGTGTCAGCATACTTCCAAGATTCGCAGCTATCGTCTGCAATACAACTACAGGTATCATAAGTTCCTGCCTGCCACACTGCTTAAGCATCATTATTGCAAATGGGACAAATGTTATAAGCGACACATCATTTGTTATAATCATGCTGCTAAAGAAATTCAGTCCTACAAGGACTGCAATAAGCTGCCACATTTTTCGTGTTCTTGCAAGAAGGGCATGTCCGATTTTTCAAAAATTCCGTTCTGCATATAGCCTTTTGTTATTATCATCAGACTCCACAATATCCCAAGTGAACGCCAGTCTATGTAACCGGCATACGCTTTATCTGGTTTTATAAAAAGCATTGAAATGATTGCAAGCACGAAGCTTATTGTAAGCACTGCATCTTTCTTTAAATAATTATAGATTCTCTTCATGACATTTTCTCTCTTAATATAGTAATCGCTTTATATTTTACAATATATTTTTTATTCTTTACAGTATTAGTTGTCAAAATATATATACAAGTTTATAATAACAAAAGTTTTGCATAGGAGATTCTATTATTTATGAAAAAATTATTAGACAAATGGATTAGTATTAGTCTCATTAAAAGAATTATTGGAGGACTGGCACTTGGTATTATTCTTGGTCTGCTCGTTCCAAAGGCTTCCGGCATTGCTCTTTTCGGAAGCGTTTTCGTTGGTGCACTTAAGGCTATTGCACCACTGCTTGTTTTCGTGCTTGTCATAAGTTCTTTATGCCACTCAGGAAAAAGCCACGGCGGTGTTATAAAAACCGTAATTATTCTGTACATGTTCAGTACCATTCTTGCCTCTGTAATCGCAGTATTTACAAGCAAATTATTTCCGGTTACACTCACTCTGACAGAGGGCTTTGAAGAAATGTCATCACCGGGAAGTATTGGTGATGTATTTAACTCCCTGCTCATGAATATTGTTGAGAATCCTATTACTTCTCTTACTAAAGCTAACTATGTAGGTATTCTTGCATGGGCTGTTGTTATCGGTATTGCATGTAGACATGCCAAGGAATCTACTAAAGATATGCTTGTAGATATCTCTAATGGTCTTTCCAAGGTTGTTACCTGGATTATTAATTTTGCTCCATTTGGTATTATGGGACTTGTATTTGATACTGTGTCAAACAATGGTATGTCAGTATTTAAGGAATATGGAAAGCTTCTTATGCTTCTCGTTGGTACTATGCTTTTTATCTATTTCGTTACCAACCCGATTCTTGTTTTCTGGTGTACACACAAGAATCCCTATCCACTTGTATTCAGATGTTTAAAAAAGAGCGCACTCACTGCATTTTTCACAAGAAGCTCCGCTGCCAATATTCCTATTAATATGAAGGAATGTGAGGATATGGGACTCGACAGGGATACTTACTCTGTAACTATTCCGCTCGGTGCAACTATTAACATGGATGGTGCTGCAATAACTATCACTGTTATGACACTTGCCGCAGCCAATACTTTAGGTATTACTGTTGATATTCCAAGCGCAATTCTTTTAAGTATTCTTGCAGCACTTTCTGCCTGTGGTGCTTCTGGTGTTGCCGGTGGTTCACTCCTGCTTATACCTATGGCATGCTCATTATTTGGTATTCCTAATGATGTTGCAATGCAGGTTGTCGGAATTGGCTTCATCATCGGTGTTATTCAGGATTCTGTTGAAACTGCACTTAACTCATCATCTGACCTTTTACTTTCTGCTTCTGCTGAATTCAGACAGTGGAGAAAAGAAGGCAGGGAGATTACATATTAATATGATTAATGCAAAAATGTCTGGCATGCTGCTCTACTGCGGCACACCAGACATTTTTTATATTACGGATTATTTTTATCTGTTCTTAATCATGCTTACAACTGCTAGAACAGCATTTATAAGACACCATACTGACCAGATTACTAAGTCACTGTAATTGCCGTATCCTGCAAATCCGAATACAGCGGCAAGTCCGAAAAGTACAATCAACGCTATATCGTGACCCTTTCCTGTCTTATTTCTTGTAGCTATCGAAACAATTCCACCAGCAAGCATAAGTATTCCAACTATTACGCCGACACTTCCTGATATGCCACCATTGTCCTCAAGTGCATTAACTACTCCTGCGGCGCATGACTGAAACATAACTACTGCAAATAATATAATTGATAATATTCCTGATACCAGTTTCCAAACTCTCATCTTCTACTCCTCCTACTGAAGCTTTATTATTACTTTTTCACTTGACCATATATTGGCTGTATATTCCAGTTCGATAGATTCTGCATCAACTGGAACTGCAAATACTACACTGAAGTTTATTTTACGACCAGTTGATAATGTATCTCCTGAGAACTCATTTACAGATGCGATAAAACTTTGATCACAGCTCTCATTATCTGCATAACAGCTAAAATCTGCACTACTTACATAAGCATCAGATTTACCGTCATTTTCAAATGAAAAATCTGCTTTGACATATTTTTTCCCATCACCCGGTTTGTAAAATCCATATGGATCATCGTAATCGGTAAAATCTGTATCTGCATCATTAACGGTACCCTTTAATCCATCTTTCTCAAAGCTTCCACCTACCATGACAACATTATCACTTTCTGTGCCTGTCTTGTCCGAAGCCCCACTCGCATTACTGTTATCTACGCTTGTGTCAGATCCACTTCCCATCGCCATTGCAGCAAATACTATCAGACACAGCAGTACCCCTATGTACTTCCTGATTCTTTTCATATGATTTCCTCCTCATATCATGTCTTTTTATAATAAAAACAGCCATCAGTTCTGCAATTATCTCAACAATAATATCCATCACATCAAATGTTCCCTTTACACATCTGGTAACCTGAAGGACTTCCATAATTGTCGAAAACATGCCTGCTATCACAAACATTTTCCATACATAAGCTGTTTTATTACCTGTAACCAGCATTAATGAAAATACCAGTGCATACGCCCACAGCATATCTGGCATATAACTACGCAAATTTACTACAAACGTATTCTCCATTCCAACATGCAGACTGACTCCAAGCAGCCTGTCAATATTCTGTACAAATATGACTTGCGGTGAAGTCACATAGTAAAACAGACTGCCTGCCAGTATTGGAATTGAGATATTTGCGTATACGATAAATTTTTTCATGCATATACCTTTATTTCTGAATTTATATAATTAACTTTTCTACATAATATCATTTATTGCGTTCTCGTGCAATTAATTTTTTACAAATCAACATATATTATTGCATAGAGGTGCAATTTTATGAAAAATGAAAACAGTATTGACCGCATAATTCAGGTTAATGATACTAATATTGGTAATAATATAGCCGCTCTGCGTAAATCGCTGAACATTAAACAGACTGATATGATTGCGAGGCTTCAAACAGATGGCATTGATATTTCAATTTACTCATACAACAGAATAGAAAAGGGATCTCAGAATCCTACTGTTTCTTTTCTCTATGCATGCTGCCGTATCCTTAACTGCGATATGAATACAATATTTAATTTTCATTGTGATATGTAATTATTTTTACATTCTGAATGTTATCACAGTAAAGCTTACAATCTGTGTGCTGACAGCACAAAAAAACAGGATATAATATTGAATAGTCTCAACATATATCCTGTCTTTTTTATATTTACAAATATCCTATAATTGCCATAAATATTGCAAAAAAAGCTAAAAACATAAAACTAATCGTAAATGCATACCCAAATGTCAGAATAGTGCTTAATACATTTATCTTCTTCATTCCCGGAAGCTTCCTCCTTATATTAAGATAGTTGCCAAACCACATTGTCATTCCAAAAAGGAGTACAAATACAGCTATCTTATACATTGTAAGTTCTCCGCCCGTTACCGGTATTCCCGTTTTACTGTCCGTAACTGCAAACGTTATTGTCATCCATACAATAACTGCGTACCATACTAGTGCAATCAGACAATACACGACATTCAGCCGTCTGAATCCTGGCAGCAAATATCTGCGCCATGAAGTATCAATATCGTAATTCCTTTTCTGATATTTCCTGTACATTTTAACAATTATATCTCTTATATTACGATAGGTTCTCACAACCGAAATGGTATTATCCTTACCAAATGCTGTTTCAGCTTTTTTCCTATTATCCTGTACTATACTATAATTTAGCATATCCAGCACGCCACGAAGCTCTTCAGCCGATTGATATCGATCCTTTGCATCTACCATAAGGCATTTCTTAAGAATATCTGAAAATCTGCACTCTGCAATTCCTGCTCCCGGCTTGTCACCTGTCATAATATAATTAATTGTTGCTCCCAGACCATATATATCCGTACGCTCATCAGACTGCCCGAATCCAAACTGCTCTGGTGCAGCAAAATACACTGTTCCCAGCATTCTGGTATCTTCATTCTTATCTGCATTAACATGTCTTGCCGCATTAAAATCTATAAGATTCACATGTCCATTTTTTTCAATAATTATATTAGATGGTTTAATGTCTCTGTGGACAATTGCCGGCTCTAACTGATGCAGTCTCACAAGTATGTCCACAAGTTGGACTGCTATTTCATATGCCTGTTCCTCGTTTAATAGTCCATGCTCATCTAATACCTGCTTAAGGCTCCTGCCCTGCACATACTCCTCAACTACTATAAGCTTTCCATCATCAGCAACACATTCCTTTACCGCAGGAACTCCCTCAATTCTTACAGAGGCAAGCTGCTCATATACATCACGCGAATATATATCAAGTGTCTTTTTAACGCAAAGCTCACTGTTCCTTCTATCCTGCACCAGCACTATATTCTTTTTTTCATCAAGTACTGTCAGTTCCCTGTAAAATGACAGCCTGCTCTCTTCTTCTAAAGTCATATTTTTATCCTTATTGTAATTTAGTGTTTATTATTATACACTATATCAATAGAAAATGTGTACTCTATTGTGAAAGGCGGAATTAATAATGAACGAAAAACCGACTTATGAACTTGATAAAATCTTAAGTTCAGTTGAGCCTGAACATTTTAACAGATACCGTAATGAAGAGGATACTGACTCACAGATGTCTGTCAGCGAATTCTTTAACCGGTATATAGGAAGCTACGGACTTCAATTAAGTGATGTTATACGACAAAGTGATATTCCAGCTAATTATGCATACGGAATACTTAATGGCAATCGTACCAATCCAAGCCGTGACAGAGTAATTGCACTCTGCATCGCATGCCATATGAATCTTACTGATACCAACCGTGCGTTAAAAACTGCAGGCTTAAGCCCTTTGTATTCCAAGGTCAGCCGCGATGCTGCAATTATAATTATGATTAACAAATGTGAATATGACATTGGAATTATTAATGAATTTCTGTATGGACATAATCTCAATATTCTTTCTACATCTAGCAACAAGGAGGCTTAACTATGAAAATAATTGACTCACACATTCATATATGCCGCTGCATCAATGGATTTGGAAATAGCGGAGAAATGCAGGCTATAGGCGGAGGTTACGCAAGTTACGCTGATGGAACTATATTCCAAATGATACCAGAGTGTCTCGGTGAATATGATGTAACTCCGGAAGCGGTTCTTAAGATTATGGACGAGGCTGGTGTTTCCAAGGCTGTTATGCTTCAGGGCAATTTCTTAGGACCGCAGAATCTCTACACTTATGAGGCTGCAAAGAAATATCCTGACCGTCTTGCTGCAGCAGCCACTTATGACCCATTCTGCAGAAATGTTGATTCTATACGGAAGCATTTGTTTGAAGACCTCGGAATTAAGATTGTAAAATTCGAGGTAAGTACCGGAAGCGGTCTTATGAGTTATCATCCTACTATTCCCCTTGATGGTGATGTTATTGAGGAAATGCTGTCATATGCTGAAATGCATAATAATACTGTTGTGTTCGATATTGGACGCTACCCTGCCGAGTGCTGGCAGCCGGAAGCCCTCGCCCGTGCAATTAAGAGACACCCTGACACGCAGTTTGTTGTGTGCCATCTGCTTGCTCCAAGAGGTCTTGTTCAGGAAAATGTCTGGCTTAAAGGAATGGAGGCACTCACGCTTGACAATGTTGTATTCGACCTTGCAAGCCTTCCTTCTAATCAGGGTAAAGACGCAAGATACCCTTATCCTGACGCAATCCATTATATTAAACGCGCCATAGAACTTGTCGGAAGCGACCGGCTTATGTGGGGAAGCGACCTACCTATGAATCTGTGCAAGGACAGCTACAGACACCTTATTGATTACATTGTCTTAAGCAATGAAATATCAACACCTGACAAGGAAAATATCGTGGCTGCTACTGCAGCTAAAGTATATTTCAAATAATCCACATATTTAATATATCCCTCAAAAGCACTATTTACCTGCTTTTGAGGGATTTTTATATTCTCCTGTTGACATATTATGCATATCATGTTATATATACTACGACAGATGTACTACGGCTGTCGTAGTATCGCCTGTCGTAGTAATTATCATTTATTTAATATTTATTATCAGGTGAATCATCACCTTCAATTAATTCGAAGGGAGGAGTATGCATGGCTGGCATCAGCAGCGACATTATACGAGGCTACAACGATACAATTATCCTGTATCTTCTGCTTGATAAGCCATCTTATGGTTATGAGATTTCTAAGCAGATTAAGGCCATGACCAATGAGAAATATATTGTTAAAGAAACTACTCTTTACTCCGCATTTACACGTATGGAAAAAAACGGATATATCACTTCTTTCCCCGGTGTAGGCGAGAATGGTGGAAAAAAGCGCACCTATTATCAGATTACTGACGAAGGACGGCTGTATTATCAGTCAAAATGTGAAGAGTGGGCTCTTACTAAAGAAGTTATTGAAAAATTTATTGTGAAGGAGAATTAATGTATGGATACTATTAAAAGTTATCTTGAAACTATGTTTGCCAATCTCCCCGCAACTACTGAGGTTTTAAAGGCTAAAGACGAATTGTGGGGCATGATGGAGGACAAATATAATGAACTTATCAGCGAAGGTAAAAGCGAGAATGAGGCTGTAGGTACTGTTATCTCAGAATTCGGCAATCTTGACGAACTCGCAGAAACTCTCGGACTTAACAGACAGTCTTCTGCCCCTGTTGATAACAGACGCACTTTAACACAGGATGAAGCCAGAAGCTTTGTAAGTGCTGGCAGCCGACATGCATTTCTGACTGCATTAGGAGTTTTCTTATGTATTTTCTCAGTAGTTCCAGTGGCAGCCTGCAGTGCAATCCATAATAATTTTATCGAGACAATGGGCACTGTTGCTCTGTTTATTATAGCTGCATTCGGTGTCGGCATATTTATAATAACCAATTCTTTAATGAGTAAATATGACTATATTAAGAAACACGAATGTATCATCGATTATGCCACTGTCGGATATGTGCAGGATAAGAAGGATCAGCTTCGTAACATTTCTATTGTGTGCCGCACCCTGGGAATTATAATGTGTATCATCAGCTTTGTCCCTGCCGCTGTTTTTGATGCAATCCCAATACAGGGACTTGACGATATCGGCGGTGCAGCAATGATTTGTATAGTAAGTGTCGGCGTATTCCTTATTGTTTTCGGTTCAATGGTTGAAACTTCATGTAAGACTTTACTTGCTCTTAATGGTGACAATGTAGCCGGCAGCTATGTTAAGAAGGAGAATAAAGAAGTCAGATATATTAACAATACTGCAACAACTATTATGTCTGTTTTCTGGCCTACAGTTACATGTATATATCTGTCAGTCAGTTTCATCACATTTGCATGGGCTTTAACATGGGTTATATGGCCTATTGCAGCTGTAATACACGCTATATTCAAGAGTATACTTAAAGACGATTCCAGGGAGGTGTAATTATGAAGAAACGAATTTATCTGTCAATTATATATTTTATTACACTTATATGCATAATTATCGGCGTTCTTGGTAATGTATTTAACATTTCTCCTTTTACACGCATGACTATGGCATCCAGTGGCAAATATATTGAAAATTCCTCTATTTATGATAATGTGTCAGACATATCTGTTGATATGAATCTTGGCAGTGTTGAGATTAAGAAAGGCAGCAAGCTTGAAGTTATCTATACAGGTGCTGAAAAGTTTAAGCCTGCTGTATCTGTTTCTGGAACTTCATTAAATATTGAACAGCATGTAAAAGTACATCTTATGACTAATATCAAAAACTCAGACTGCACACTTACAATTACTATTCCTGACAATGTCAGTCTTAATTCTATTCAGGCTGACCTTAATATGGGTGATATGGATGTTAACAATATACATGCTTCTTCTGGTGATTTCTCCATTGATATGGGTTCTCTTAAGATTGCTGATTCATCCATTAAGAATTTAACTGCTGACAACAATATGGGTGATATTAAGCTTACCAATTGCGGCAGTGATGTTCTTAACCTTTCCGTTGATATGGGCTCACTGAAAATAAGTGGTATGGATATTGATAAATACAGCGCCAACCTCTCTGTGGATTTGGGCGACATTAAGGTCAATGATTCTACTTATTCTCACAGCTATACTAATAATGCCGGCAGCGGTAAAAGTATAAACGCTGATGTTAATATGGGTGATATTAAGATTAACAGGTAATAAATCTGAAAACAGCAGTTACCACTTATGGTTGTGGTAGCTGCTGCTTTTTACTACTTATTCTGTTCTTCTAATAACTTCTTTAATCTTGCTATCTCTGCGTCTTTTTCTTCTGATGATAACTTTAGTTCTTCATTCTGTGCCTTCAAAGTCTCCATCTCATCTTTCATCCTGTCAACCATCAACTCTGCCGTATTCCTGTCCAATATTCTCAACGCCTCTGAAAACATACTGAGCACCTCCCCGGGTCTTTCCAAATACTCATTAATATCCTGGCGTACTGATTCCAGATCAGGAAATATCTCTATCAGTCTGTCTATCTCCTGCGGTGTCTCTGCTACGAATAATGACAAGAACTTTAATCTGTCTCTCTTCATCTTTTCTGAGACTAATTCATCATTATACTGACTACTGTCATAATCGTAATCCGTTATCTCGGTACGCCCTTCTCTGATATCAGAATATCTGTATTTCCTGAACGTGTCAAGACTTACAAGCACAAAATCCTGTAAAAGCTCTATCTTGACTCCAGTGTTAAATCGTGTCTTGCCAACATGAAAATATAAAGCCTTATCCATATCACTTATAAGACTTTTATTACTGTCCTCAAACAGAATAATAGTATGAACCTTACGCATATCTTTATAAGACGGCTTTGAAGAACCATGCATTGAAGCTTCTTGCTTTATCTCCTGATTCTTTCCAGTGATCATCTTATACTGACGCAGCACAAGGTCAGCTGAATAACACGATATTCTCTCTGCTGGAAAATCATATGAAATCTTCTGAATCTCAATGTTGGCGATACTCCCATCGGTCATCATAACAACCATATCCATAATAATCATCACGCCAAGAAACTGCGAATCCTCATTAGGAAACACTTCAAGAACTGTAACCTTCTGCCCCAGCAAACAGCTAACCAGCTCTGAAAGTCTGTCTCTTCTCTCAACTGGATTGAATATCTTCTTAAAAAATGGATCATATAATAAAGGCAGTGACCTCTTTCCCTTTAGAAAATCCTCATACCTCTTAACCCATTCTTCATTCCTTTTAAGATACTGATATGTACTCAAACACAACGAATCCCCATTAATCTGACGCATTGCTGCATTATAATAATTTTTCTCTTCTTTAAACTCCATAATATATATTACATCGATGCTTCTTCCTCCTCTGAATTAATAAACATGCACATTTATATATGTACAGTATCATATATTCAAAGAAGTGTAAATATACTTGTTGTATTCTGTTGTTTTTGCGTCGTCATCTGACGTTTTTCCGTTAAATTTGGTTCCTGACACATAATAAATATTCATTAAACTATATCATTATTTTAATATAGAAAAAAACTGGGAGTTTTACCTTCGTCCATCCCCAATTTAAATTTATCTATTATTGATTAATTGATATCCTATACACATCGTTCTTTTCACCATTTTCCCTAACTATATAAAGGGCATCTTTAGCACCAAACACTTCATCATAATATATGCATTTTCCTAAATAATCTGGCTCACTACTTTCTGAATCTTTCCATTCAAAATCTTCTAAATCTTTTACTACTTTTCCTTCCGAATTTACCATAGTTACACCTTGATTCTCGTTTAATAGAAGAATTATATCTTCATGTTGAGCATATTCAATATATTTATCGTATGCTAAATTATCACCCATCTTATTAATTAACTTATAAAATTTATCATTTGTCTGTTTTATATATATATTATCATCTGCTCCTAATATATATCTAACTAACCCCTCGGGTTTCTTTCCATCATGAATTCCGAAATCATCTTTACAATAATTGTCTACCTGATTCATATTTCCATCAACATCCATCGTATATATTTCTGCTTTACCCATAAAATCTTGAAAATATATAACTGCATTATCACCTTTTTTCTGTACAGTACAAGAGCTACACGATTTTTCCCATATTACATCACCTATTTTATTCAGCAAATATGCTTTCTCTGATCTTATTCCTGTTTCAGCAACAAGCAATTCATATTCATCAGTAATCTGATAAAAATCAACAAATTCACCCTCACCTACTGAATACATATATAATATATTTTTCTTTGTAGAATCAGCTACATATACTCCTGAAGTATTTTTTGCATAATATTCCCTTTCATCATTTATAGTTCCTATTATTGGTTTTATCTTACAAGATCCCCCTAATTCTCCATTCGTATTTAAATGAATTTTCACTCCATTATCTTCGGCAACAAAATTTAATTCATCATTTCTTCCATCCGCTACTTCTTTTTTATTATCAAACACAATTGATGTATATTTTAATGGTATAATCTCATTTCCACTATTATCAATAACGCCCCACAATTTTCCTTGTAACTTTGACACAATAAAATACCCATTAAAATAATCTTGAACTTCATATTCTGTTGAAAATACTAACCCCTGTTTTTCTTTCCTTACACTATTATCCCCATCTGTACCTAAACTTAAATGTTTAGAACACCCAGAAATACTAATAATAACAAACAACATTGTGATTAAAAAAGCAACTTGTCTCTTCATAATGATTCTCCTTTAATTATTTTAACTGTATAAGCATAAAATAGTCCATATAGTTTATGTAATATTACCATTTCCGACCATACAATTCAAGTATAATTATATTCTATAGGCAGGTGTATTATGGATTATTATATGATTGGGCAAAAAATCAGAAAATTCAGAAAAGGCTGTGGATTATCACAGGAACAACTGGCTGAAAAAGTAGGAATCTCTACAACACATTTAAGCCATATTGAAACAGGAAACACTAAGCTCAGCTTACCGGTATTTGTTGATATTGCAGAGGCTTTATCTGTACAGACTGATGAGCTGCTTTATGACACACCAAGTATTAATCTATCTACCAAAGCAGAAATACTAAATGTTTTGGATTCCTGCTCGACACAGGATTTTTATATTCTTCGAGATATTATTAATGCAACAAAATGCTCACTTGATAAGTATAGAAATTAATTCACTCACAATTAACAAAGAACCGGGCCGCAAGAAAATCCCACAAAGGATTCTCTCCGACCCGGTTCTTTGGCTTGTTTATAGTTTTATTAGATTTTAGCGTATCAGTTATCTTACATTCTTAATCTTACGTCTGCCTGTTACTGCTACACCTGCTGTTAAAGCAAGTACTGCTGCTACGATGTAAGCCATTATGTTGTTAGAATCACCAGTCTTAACATTTGATACAGATGTATCTGATGTACCTGCATCAGTTGTGTTTCCAGACTCTTCTGAATCAGAAGGTGTACCTGCATCAACCTTTACTAATGCATTGATTGCTGCTGTAAGATGCTCTGTTGCCTCATCAACATCTGCCTGATATTCTGCAACTGCAAGTGCATCGACTGCTTCCTCATACTCAAGCTTCATAGCTGCCCAAGACTCGGCTGTGTAATCAGCTTCGTTAAGTGCATCTGCTGCTGCAATAGCTGCTGAAAGCTTTGATGTATCACTTACAGGTGCTTTAATCTTAACGATATTAGCATCAGTTGCTTCAAAATCAATTGTAGTATCAGTATATCCTAATGCATATACAGTAAGTGACCAGTAACCTGTTCCATCATATCCTGCTGGTAACTGGCAGCGTGCTGAATCAGTAAGTCCAAGCTGGATTCCCATTACTTTGTGCATCCAGTTATCTGCTGCGAATTTAGTACCATATGTAGCAACAGCATTTGTTCTTGTTGCATCATTTCCATAATATGTCCACTTAACAGCCTGCATCATAGCACCTAATGCGCCATAACCATCACCATTAATATCAACTCTTAAGAATTCACCGTATGAACCTGTAGCATCTTTTACTGTAGATGTAATGTTAGCAGCCACACTTATATCCTGCTCTGCAAATGACTTTCCACTTCCAGTCTGTCTTGCAGAGAATGAATATGTTCCATCTGCATTCTTAACTGCTGTCTTAATTCCGTTAGTATCTGCATTAACTGCTGCTGTATACTCATATGAGCTAAGCTTGTTCTCGCCGAATCCACCGTATAACTTCTCGCCATTCTTGACAACTCTGTAATGCTGCTCAAAATCAGCAAGATCAGATGTCTTAACCTTAACCGGAACATACTTAATACCAGTTACATCATAAGAAGAAACTTTAGATGTTGAACCATCTGCATTAGTAATTGTGCCTCTGTTGTATGAAAGCTGTGTACCATCTGTAAGTATCATCTGCTTTCCATCACTGCTCCAGCCGGCAAGCTCATACTTCTTACCATCTTCTGTATCAATTGTTGCCATGCACTGGTAGCTTCCTCTGTGAAGACCATGATTGGTTGTAGCTCTTGTTACTGTATCAAAACCGCCTTTATCGTACTCACCATGTGTATCCTTCTCATTAGATGATGTTACATCTCCTGCGTTATATACGCCCTCGTTAGCCCAGTATTCCTGCCATGTAAGCCCAGCATATACATATGAATACTCATCATCTGCTGCATGTGTATCAGATACAAGAGCTGGAAGTGCTGTAACTGCAAGAACAGTAGCGGCTGCAACAGCAGCAATCTTAGTAAAAATGTTCTTCCTCATAATTCCTCCTTGTTTTGCGAAGCAAAATCCGAACCCATTGGTGAGGAGAGGAATTTTGCCTCCTTATAATTTTTTCTATTACAAATCTGCTCTACTTCTTAGCCGATTTATAAGCATAGTAAAATGCCTTCTTTATGGCATTGCTTGATTTAGTAGCCCCAGAAACACTGTCAACACCTGATGTACTCTGATTTGCAAGAAGCTGTGCAGGAACCTTTGCATTTGCCATATTAAAATACTGCACATCCTGCGCACTCGCTTCTGATTCAGCAGTAACCGATGTAATCGTATCTCCTGATATGACTATTGTAACCGTTACATTGTAGTTATAAGTCTCACACACAGCGGAACCTGTATAAGTTCCATCTGCTTTAAATTTTGTATTAGCCGGTGTATCACTGCCTGAACCGCCGCTCAGCTCTCCACTATTGTCAGAACCATTATCCGGCTGAGCTGACTGATTACCACTGTCAGAACTATTACCTGATGAATTACCAGAAACATTATCCGAACCGGAATTATTGCTATTTCCCGACACTTCATTTCCTACACCACCAGCCTGTGAGTCTGACTGTCCATCTGATGAAACAGATTCTTCCAGACTCTCTTGTGTTGTTCCTTCGGCATCTGTCTTAGCCGTACTGCTCTCAATCTCTTTGACCATTGCTGCAACTGTCTCTTCGTTAAAGAAATCGTTCCATTCCTCATTGTCTTCCGATGCCGACACTGTCTGTCTTCCTGCAAAGCACGACACCGTCATCACTGCACATATAACCAATGCCAGTCCATACAGAACCGTCTCTGGTTTCTTACCGTATGCCTTTCCAGCTCTTGCTGCCTTTACTGATACAGCCTTTGCTATTCTCATAGCTGCATAGCCTAGGAAAACTATGCTGTAGATAACTACATTTGCAATATACATACCAAGTCCAAGTCTCGCATAAGGTATGTTAATGAGCATAATGTGAACATACATAAGGCCATAAAACACATATGCTGTGCGCTGTAACTGCTTCCACTTCTTAGCCTGCATCTTCTTTCTTACAGATGGAAAAGATGTAACTGTAAGCACAAGCATTATAGCTATAAGCACAAGACTTATTACCGCAGCTGCAAGCTGTGTGGCTGATAACAGGCTTGTCTTAGTAAATAACATTCTGAAATATGTCATTCCATATGTGAAATTATGACACAGGACGAGTATTGCCGCTGTAATTGACAATTCACCTCTTATCTTCATAAGCGGTGCAATCAGCTTGCTACCCTTAGGAAGTGCACCTGCATACATTACTGCAACGAACATTGCCGTTCCAAGAGAGCCTTTTGCAAATATTCCTAATATATTGTTCTTTACAAACAAAGGCATTGACAGAAACTCAAGCAGGAATACTGCAATAGAGATTACTGCCACACCTATATAAAATATATTGGCATATTTCTTAAGTGAATCCTTGAGAAAATATATAAATAAAGCTACGATTATAAGTGATATTATTAATAACATGTCTGCTCCTTCGGGTCTGTATATCTTGGTTAGCTGTCTTCAACAAAAGTATATTAATCTATCTGTAATTAGTTTTCGCTAACTGCTCTATAGAATATATTTTTCTCACCACATTTGTCAATACAGACAGTTAATAATAATTCTCATTAAGGCTGTCTGGTAATTATTTCCTTATCCATACCTGTTGAAAAACCGCTGGCAATGCCCTCCGATACATACACTCTGCTTCCATCGAAAAGTATCATATCAAAATCTATAGCCCCGCTTCTGTAAAGTTCTTTAGCGCCGTCCAGCCCCTTTACAAAAAGTGCCGTTGACAATGCATCTGCTATAGTTCCATCTGAACACACAATTGTAACAGAAGTCAGGTCACTGTCTGAAGGATAACCTGTCTGCGGGTCTATAATATGATGGTATACCTGTCCGTCCTGCTCAAAATACCGCTCGTACCCGCCTGATGTAATGACAGCCTTATCCGCCGTGCTTAATATTCCAAGATAACTATTCTCACTGGCAGGATTCTGTATGGCAACTCTCCAGTCTGAACCGTCCGTCTTAGTTCCAAGCACCTGCACATTGCCCCCAAGATTGACAATCGCATGCTCAATGCCGCAATCCTTCATAATCTGGATAACCCGCGAAGATGTGTAGCCTTTGGCTATACCGCCAAGGTCAATGCTGGAACCACCTGTCAGTGCCACCTGCTGCCCGTTTACTGATACATTTGTATAAGAAACACTCTTAAGTGCCTCTGCAATCTCATTGCTTTCAGGCACTCTGTAATTCTTCGTCGTAAATCCCCACAGCTCCATAAGAGGATATATCGTAATATCGAAAGCCCCATTGGTCTTTTCTGACACCTGCATTGCCCTGTTCATTATAAATGCAGTTTCTTCCGATACTTCTCCGCTTCCATTTTCATTTATCTTAGTAACATCACTGTCCTCATTTCCTACCGAAAACATTGCATCAAGCCGGTTAATCTCCTGAACTGCTTTACTTACTGCTTCCTCTGAATTGCTGCCATATGCAGTAAGCGACATATATGTATCCATTGCAAATATTTCCTGTGTACTCTGGACTGTATCGTCCTTCTCTGGCTTGCTGCCACCACATGCCGTCAAAACAGCCGCTGCAAGAATTGCTGTAATTCCTGCCAATATATATTTTCTGATATTATATTTCATGCTTTTAAGTTTTATCCTCCATCTTATACTGGTTAGTTCCATAAAACTTTATAGCATAATAATCAAAATGTCAATCACATACGGTCACACATTCACCACGCAAAAACACCCGCAATATAATTGCGGGTGCTCCTGTAAAGAAAATTCTTATGAAATTAGATATCTTTTCTTCTTCTCATGTATACTGCTGCCATTCCAAGTAAGCCACTAAGTCCTGCTGCCATTAATGCTGCATACATTCCTGTATGACTCATATCACCAGTCTTGACTGTTGTGTCTGCTCCTGTTGATGTTCCTGTTGAATCATCAGGTGTCTCGGCAGGATTCTCGTTATCTGATGGATTTCCTTCAACATATTCTGGGTTCTGGTTATTCTCACCTTCCCATGTAATATCTAAATTATGAAGCATTGTTGTGTTCTGCCATCCGCCTGCGCCAAGTGTTCCTGCATGCTGGATTGCAACTCCGCCAAAGCTGTTAGCTTCAATATCTGCTGTAAGGTCAACCACATGTGGATATCCCTTAGCTGCCTGGTCTGCAAGCTGTTCTGTTGGTGTCTCAACATGAGCTGTGAGCTTATTGCCTTCAGCCTTTAAGCTGATTGTACAGCCTGTTGCATAGCAGCTTGCAATAACTTTATCAGAAATCTCTGTTACTGTTCCATTGTCATATTTTACAAGTACAAATGTTACGGCATTAGATGAATCCCTTGTTCTTATTATTCTTAATCCGTATCCTGTAAGTGTTGATGTATCGAACTTAAGAAGTACATCCATATACTGTCCTGCACTACCAAATCCCTGACCTGCTGTCTTGGCTGGGTCAACTACAAGCTTAAGTGACATATCACCATATGTTCCTTCTACTGGTGTATACATAAGTCTTGCGCCCTGTGTACCTTCATATAATCCAGCGCCTACACAGCCGTTACCTGTTGTTCCATATTTCCAAGGTTCTTCTGTATCAGCTCCCTGCCAGCTTCCAAAACTTTCTGTATCTGCCGGACGGTTATAATCTACAGTCCAGAAGCCAGCTTTGATTTCTGACTGCTTTACATTAGGGAAGTTAGAGAAATCTGTAGCAAAGTTCTTGCTTCTTACATCTTTCACTCCGATTGCCTTGTCATATACTGTATTTACCGGTGTTCCATAATCACTTCTGATGTTCTTAGATTCTACCTTAGCCATGATGTAATATCCTACATCACCTGCTGTTAACTTATATGTATACTCTGGTGAATCATTTCTTGTTACTGCTACAAGTATAGGATTGCTGCCCTCTGCATCTGTACATCTGTACCATGAGATTGCAGACATGTCTTCTCTGCTTCCTAAATCAAGTGAGTAATCTACTTTAAGACTGCCCTGTCCGTCATTAGTAATAACTGGTGCCTTTGTAAATGCTGGTGCTTCAATCTTGCTTGGCTTTACAGTAATTCCAACTGCTGCTTCAAGACCTGACTCTGTAGATGCATTTATAATGACCTTCCTAGCTGCATCATCATTATTAGTACCTTCTACTTTGCATGTTCCGTCACCATTATCTGTTAACTTCACATATGCCTTATCTTCGTCTGATACGCTGTATGTTATCTTCTGTGTTGTATCATTAGTTCCATAGAAATAGTTAACTGTTCCTCCTATTGAAGCTGTTTCCTTTCCAGATTCAATCTCTGTGACATCTGATGTTATTGAAAGCTGTGTTGCAACTGTGTCCTGTCCGGCTGCTTTAATTACATCCTTAACTCCTAATGGATCCCAGTCGTCACTGCCCTTTAAAAGATTGTATGTGTTGTAATATGTCTTACCACCTGACACAACCTTGTAGGCATCAAGTACTGACTTGCCTGTCATATCAACGGTTTCTTTAGCACCCTCACCACCAATTGTGATGCTCTGTCCATTATGAATTATGTTGCTCTGATAACACTTTAATGAAGTTGATGGTGTTTTAGTCCATCCAATTGATATAGGTACACTTAAATTACTGTTATATACACAGTCTACTGCGGTAATTGTGCCGCCTTCCTTAGTAAAGAACTGTGTAGGTTCAGCTTCAACATTTAATATCTTACAATTAAATGTACAACCTAAAAATGTTGAACCTGTACCATATGATGAATATAATGGTCTGTTTCCGTAGAAATCAAAATCGCATCCTACATATACAGCATTTGCATTAAGGGCATCATCTGTACTTTCAAAATGACAGTTGTTATAAAGACTTCTTGATGCTCCATTTATTGGGTCAAGATTAAGTCTGCTTATGAAGTTACAGTTATCTGCAAACATCTTGTCTCCAGAAACATCAGCAAGCTGTGCCTGTGTGATTGTCTCTGTTCTCTTTGCCTGATTAAGCTCACTCATAAGCGGATAATCAAGGTCAACGCTGCAATAGTTACCTATTGTTATATTCTTAACTGTAAGCGCGCCACTGCAGTTGAATCTGAACATTGTGTAGTTACCATTAGAGGCATGTGACTGTCCTCTGTTTCCTGCTAATACAACATTATCAGGATTTCCTGTAAGACCTTTGATAGTAAGATAATCTGAATTAACAACCATTCCATAAGGTACTGAATATCCTTCTGTTTTCTGGACTGTATCTGTTGCTGCCGGATCATCAATCCAGTATACATATGGTGCAACATATACTGTCATTGGTTTGTCTGCTGTTCCATTCTTTAATGCATCTGCTGACAATGCCTTAGTAATATCGTTATATACATATGGGTACTGGGCAGCAAGCTCATCTGATAACGATCCATCAAGATATATGGCTGTCTCCGACAACTGGATTGTCTCACCCTGATACTTAATGTAAGTTCCACCGAATTCAACCGGATCTGAACTGTCGATTGGTGTGTAACCTTCTAATGTTTTGTTAATGTCTTTTACTGCTGAATACCTTGCAGTTTTTACTCCTGTTTCCTGTGCAAATGCATAGTATCCCTGTAATGGAGCTAAGTTGCCTGCAACAAGAACGCCGGTCATGACACTGACGGCAACAGAAGCAATAATTTTGTTTCTTCGTATCATATTATTCCTCCTTAATATTAAATTGTTTCTGCTTCTTAAGATGCTTTTATTATATTCACATTGTTTTTTTATAGATACAAAAAAACAGCACGAAATCTTTCAAAATCAAAAAAATATGTAAAAAATCAGTAACAGTTTCTCTATAAACGACCTATAATCAGTATATGATTTTGCTTCGTAAGATATTATTTATATACCAGGGAGGCGGCAATGTACCATTTTATTAATGACAATTTCCACACGGATATTGCTACTGTGCCACCATCTTATAAAATGAAACATTTTCATGAACATAACAGATGGGAGTTGATGTTTATATATTCTGGTTCCTGCACCCTTTATGTAGGTGATGAAATATATATGTTAAATACAGGCGGACTTGCTCTTATCCCGCCGTATACAGCACACATGACCACTTACCTTGCAGGAAGTGACCACTCAAGATATTTATTATATTTTGATACTGAAGAATTAGACTTTATTGCTGCGGATTCATCTCTGGATATAGAAAGCATTTTTCATAAACATCCTGTTATCCATATACCAGAAAGACGACTTGATTATATAACATCAGTTATCCAGAAGATTTCTTATGAACACAATGGTGTCGATAGTCTGTCTTTATCTTTCGTACATTCTTATTTTCATGAACTTATACTTTTTATTCTGCGCTGTCAGATGTACGAAGATAATGTTATTACGAAAATGGATACAGGTAATGAACTTATCCAGAAGGTTATTGAATATATTATCGAGAATTATCATAATGACATAACTATGGCTGCTACTGCCGGACTCTTTAATATGAGTGAATCAAGCCTTTCCAAGAAATTCAAGGCTTTTACAGGCTTTAGGTTCAGAGAGTATCTTATTAATGTAAGAACTCACGCAGCAGCAGACCTTTTAGTCAACACCAGCCTCTCTATTACTGAGATTGCTGACAAATGTGGTTTCGCCGACAGTAATACTATGGGCGGCACATTTAAAAAAATCATGGGCGAAGCGCCCGGAAGCTACAGAAAGAACCATTAATTATATTTTTATTTTAGAACGGAGGTTATTATGGCAGATTTTATTTTACTTAATGAAGATTTCTCTGATTTTCCTATTGGTGAATTTCCTTATGATAAGAATCATTCGGCAATGGGTGAGTATCATTTTATCCATTATCCTGGATATTATGGTAAATGGTATGACCCGGTATGCAACCACGTTTATAACGGTCAGGGGGCTTCCTGGATTATTTCTGAATATAATGGAAAACATTTTATGGAGCAGATGCGTATCCGTAATGACAAGCCACACCGCACATTCCCTATGCTCACTAGCGGTGACAGATTCTGGCGCGATTATACTATAACTGCAAGTGTGCGTATGTTTACTACCAAATGGGGCAATGCCGGCATTGGTTTTTGTTGTCAGAACTCTGCTAATCTTCTTGTCCTTGTTTTTGAAGAGCATGAGTTAAGACTTGAGTATCGTCATAAGGAGGAGGTTACTGTACTCGATTCTGTACCTTTTGATTACAACTGTGATGATACCTATATACTTAAAGCAGAGATTAAAGGCAGCCATGTTATATGCAGTGTTGATGATAAGGTTTATTTTGACCTTGACACTGAATATGCAAGGCAGGGTGGCAAGGTTGCCATTACTGCAACTATCCCAACACAGTTTGGTTTTGTAAATGTTACTACTTCTGAAAGTACTGCTGCTTCTATTGATGCTGCAAGAAATGCTTATAAAGCAGAATGTGAAGATGCACAGGCACATTATCCTAAGATGAAGCTTCTTAAGAAAATTGACCTTAAAGGCTGCGGCACCGGAAGACAGCTTCGTTTTGGTCATCTGCTTGGCAATGGCGAGTATCAGATGGTTATGGCTCAGTGCCAGAAAAGAGTAAACCGTGATGCTTATGGAACAATCAGCTGTCTCACCGCATTTGACCTTGATGGCAATATATTATGGCAGCATGGTGAACCTACTGACAATCACGACATTGGAACTATATCAGCAGATATGCCTATGCAGATATATGATATTGATGGTGATGGCTTTGATGAGGTTATAACAGCCAAGAATTTTGAAGTGCTGATTCTTGATGGCAGAACAGGTGAAGTGAAGAAACGTGCCAAAGCACCTTTCTCTACACCAGAAGAGGACGGAACTATTATCGGTGTTCCTGATAAAATCTACGCATTTGACAGAATTAATCCTGACGGTATGCGTATATGTAATTTCCGTGGTCTTGAAAAGCCACGCGATATTCTCATTAAAGATCGTTATTGCAGGGTGTATGCACTTAACGATGACCTTGAGGTTATGTGGCATTTCCAGAGTGATAAGAATACCGGACATTTCCCTTTTGCAATTGATATTAACGGAGATGGACATGATGAACTTTTAGTTGGTTATAACATGCTTGACTGCCACGGTAATAAAATGTGGACTATGCCTGTTAATGAAGACCATATTGATGAGATTGTTCCTGGCAGATTTGAGTCAGGACCACACAAAGGTACTAAATTCTTTGCCTGTGTTGCAGGAAAGGAAGGCTTCCTGATATCTGATTTTAACGGAAAGCTTCTTAAAAAGGATGGCATAGGTCATGCCCAGCGTGTCAGTCTTGCTAATTATCTTCCTAACCGCCCGGGCTATGAAATGGTTGTTGTTAATTTCTGGGGACACCAGGGAATTATATATTTCTATGACAGCGAGGGTAATCAGTTATGGGAAATGGAGAACGAGCTTAATGGCAATCTCTTAACTCCTGTAAACTGGACAGGCGACGGTCAGGACTTCATCCTTCTTAATGCTGATATAGAGCGCGGCGGAATGATTGACGGCAATGGTATTCAGGTTGTTAAATTCCCTGATGACGGTCATCCTACCATGTGTGCTGAAGCTGTAAACCTCTACGGCGATGCCCGTGATGAAATTGTCACATGGGATTATGATTCTATGTACATATATACACAGGATGATGCACCTAAGGACGATGTATATGCACCTTTCAAGTATCCTGATTATAATGCTTCTAATTACCGCGGAGAGTATTCTTACCGTGAGAAGTGGTGGTAAAATTAAGACTATAAATGACCAGCAGGGTTGCAGAGTATATAACACTCTGCAACCCTGCTGTATAATTAGTCCATCAGCATTTAATGAGTTTTTTCTCCAGACAGTAATGATATACTCCGTCTTCTTCAACTGATTTACATATGACATCCGCTCTTGCTTTGACTTCATCAATGGCATTCCCCATTGCCACACCTGTACCAACAGCTTCTAACATTTCAATATCATTTCTACCATCACCAAAAGCAATCGCCTCATCTTTCGATAATCCATAATAATTAAGCACTGCATTTACCGCATTTCCCTTACCACAATTCAATGGAATAATATCTGCTGCTTTATCCCACCATGCAGTTATCTGGGTATCTTCAGTTCCCTGGAGTATCTGGGCATATTCTTCTTTTCTGCACGCACACATAATCTGGTAAATATCTTCTTTACATAACTCATCAAAATTATCTGCAATTGTCAATGTTTCATTTCCAAATTTAAAGTACTCTTCCAGATGCTCATCTGTGCCATTCGTAACAATAAAATGCTCATTACTAATTGCAGCTGCTCTGTTCATTTTATTAAGATTTTGAATTATTTGATGCTTATCATTATTATTCAAGGGGTTCCTGAAAATAATCTTTTCTCCAGCCATTACATATGAACCATTAAATGTAAGCAGCACATCAAATGTAATATCTTTGAATTTAGGGATTGAAAGATAGCCTCTGCCAGTTGCCATACAAAGCAATATTCCATTCTGGTGAAGAGAATTTAACGCTTTAACTGTTTTATCTGTCGGTTCTTTATTTCCCATTTTCAACAATGTTCCATCTATATCGAAAAATGCTATTTTAATCATATATGGCTCTCCTATCTCTAATTAATACAAAAATATCCCTTCGATTATACTTAATACTTAACTACTATTATATATTCTATCATAGTTTTTTTACACCCCAAAACCGAAATTCCGAGCTGTAATATACTTTTCCAAAACACCATAAGGCGCTTTAAATTGTAAATTCTATCTCTTAATTAACATTTTGGAAGTAACTACATTTCCAATGTTCATATGTGCAATGGCTATAGTGAATTATAATAAAAAGATTGTTAAATAATTGTAAAGTGATATAATAAATATAGTGTATTTGCGTGAAAAATTATATACAATTGAATACATAAGAAAGGGGTTTGTAACTATGAAGAAACAAAGGAAAATATCAATTAAGGCCAGGATTTTAGGAAGCATAATGCCAGTTGTTATTGCCATCGTAGCAGTACTTGTGCTTATTGCTTATCAGGCATCAGCGGGCATAATTGAAGATTATTCACAGAATTTGCTGGAGTCATCGGTAAGTAACCAGTCATCTAAGATAGAAGCCTGGTTAAGTGAGAACCTTGCTTCTTTCCAGATGGCAAAGACCACAATAGAAAATCTTCACCCGGATGATACACAGCTAAAGGCTATTCTTGATGGATATTATAACTATAATGATAATTATCCAGATGGTTTATATGTATCTGACTCTAATGGTAATCTTATAAAAGCGGATAAGTCAACTAAGAAGGAGAGCAATCCTGTACAGAGCATATGGTATAAGGAAGGCCTTACAAGGGTTAATATGGCTGTTGGTTCGGCATATAAGAACGCTGAGGGGGTTAATGTAATTAGTGCTTCAGGTATTCTTAATGACGGAACTGATAATATAAGGGTAATATCAGCAGATATGACACTTGACCGAATTACTATAATTGTCAATTCTTTCATTGATATGGATAATGCAGAGGCATTTCTTGTTGATAAGAATACAGGAGTTATACTTGCTGACAGAGAATCTTCATTAATATCACAGAAGCTTGGTGCTTCCGGACAGAGTGAATATTATCAGAAGGTAGCAGCCCAATTTAATTCTGATGATTATGATTTTACAACTATTGACGGTAATATGACGGTATTTAAGGAGGTCGATGGCACTGACTGGGTATTAGTATCATATATTCCTAAGAATGTTGTACTTGCAGAGCTTATACGTTTAAGAACTATTATGATAATTGTAGGAATTATATGTATAATGGTTCTTTGTGTTCTTGTTGAAAGAATGACTAATGTGGTAGTTAAGCCAGTAAAGAATATGACTAAAGCTATCACACAGATGGCTTCTGGTGATTTTACTGTATCAGTTAATGTTAAGGGCAATGATGAGATTGCGGTTATGGGACAGAGCATACAGAAGTTTATTCAGGCTATGCGCCAGATGATAGCCCAGATTGGAGATGTATCAGTACGATTAAAGGAGCAGGCAGTCTCAAGCAAGAATGTATCAGGCGAGATGAATACTGCGGCAGATATACAGTCTAAGTCGATGCATGAACTTAACGACACAGTTGACCAGTTATCAGTGTCAGTTAATGAGATAGCAGAAAATGTTACACAGCTTGCAGGTGTTGCCGCAGAAACTAAGAACGATGGCGACTCAGTTGATATTAAAATGCGTGAGACAGTTGAAGTGTCCGAAAAAGGACGAATGGATATGGAACACGTCAGCGAAGCACTTAACAATATTGAGTTATCAATAAGAAGTCTTGAGGAAGCTGTTAATAAAGTTGGTTCGGCTTCTAAGGAAATAGTCGATATTATTAAGCTTATAGGTGATATAGCTGATGAAACTAACCTCTTATCACTTAATGCATCAATTGAAGCAGCAAGAGCAGGAGAAGCAGGAAGAGGCTTTGCAGTTGTTGCTTCTGAGATAGGTTCACTTGCAAAGAACAGTACAGAGTCTGTAGGACACATTACACAGCTTATCACAGAGATTAACAAGCTTGTTGAAGATGCTGTAAGTCAGGCAGGGGACAGTGTTGGAGAGATTGGTGACAGTGCAGTATTAATTCATACAGCAGTAGATACATTTAATACAATATTCAATAATATTAAGGCAACCAATGAACTTATGGCAAATGTTGTTGAGAAGATTGGACGTGTTGATGAGGTTGCTACTAATGTTGCCGCTATATGTGAGGAACAGGCTGCAAGCTCAGATGAGATTATGGCAACATCTGAGTCAATGTTAGGACAAGCTAATAATATTTCTAAAAACAGTGGACAGGTGGAAATCTCAGCAGAAGAATTAGCAGCTTCGGCAGAACAGCTTTCTAATCAGGTACAGCAGTTTCATATATAGAGAAGATAAAATGTCCGGAAAAGAGGTTATAGAATGAATAAAAGGTTATGTTTATTAATATGTCTGGTAATGATTGTATTAGGTGTTTCCGGCTGTGGCATTGGTACTAATACATCTTCAACAGGCAGTAAGAGCAATGTAAAAATGTTAATGACACTGGCACAGGCTGATACCTTTAGAACACAGTTAGTTAACAAAGCAAAGGAAACAGCACAGGAGAATAATACACAGCTTGATATATTAGATGCCAATAATTCAATTGAAAAGCAGGTTGAGCATATTAAGAAAGCAGTTTCAGAGAATTATGATGTAATTCTTTGTAATATGGTAGATAAGGATACTTCATTAGAGCTTGAAGCTCTCGCGGGAGATATTCCTATTGTATTCTTTAATGTATCACCAGATGAATCAAGACTTAAAGCTGGCAAGTATATGTATGTTGGCTCAGATGAGTACACAGCAGGACAGTTTCAGGCAGAATATGTGCTTGATAAGTTAAAATCATCATCAGAGATTAATGTTGCTATAATTAAAGGACCATCAAACCATTCAGCAACTAAGGGAAGAACTAAAGCTGTTAAAGAGATACTTAATGCTTCCGGAAAGAAGATTAATTATGTATTTGAAGACCACGCTGACTGGGAGCAGACAAAAGCAGAGGAAATGTTTAATATATTCTTAAAGACTAACCAGAAATGTGATGTTGTTATATGTAACAATGATACTATGGCACTTGGTATAGTAGATGCGTGCCGTAAAGCAGGGAAAAGTAATATATTAATTCTTGGTATTGATGCGACAAGCGATGGCTGTAAGGCAATAGAAGCAGGAACAATGTCATTTACAGTATACCAGTCTGCTGATGGACAGGGAAAGAGGCTTATAGAGGCAGCTATAGCACTTGGAACAGGAAGCAGTACGAGTGGCATTGAAGGAATATCAGATGACGGCTTATATGTATGGGTACCATTTGAGAAGGTGGATTCAACTAATGTATCAAAGTATAAGTAATAAGTGATAAGTGATAAACCGGTGGATTTGCTGATTATAATTTATAGTTGATAAAATGCGTGGCATAGTTAATATCTATGTCACGCATTTCATATATTCTTTATAATTATTCTTGATAAAGCTTCTTCATCAGATGTCCACTCAACATTGAGAGGCGGTTCTTGTTTATAATTATTTTCTACTGCTGCTTGACTTTCTAATGGAAGACTATTGGACTTTTTAGTGGTGTGAGAACCGCTGGAAGTCCAATCGAAGAATGTTAAATTATTCCAATTACTCTCTAGTTGAAAACATAGCGTAAATAACTGGCAAAAATATAATTATGAGTTGTAATGGTGAATCTTTCATTATAATTCCATATGCAAATATAATAACCAGACAGGCAATACTTAGATATATTCCAATCTTACTCTTGTATATGTACACAATCAATGAAACTGCTGACACAACCAGTAATAACACAAATATAATTCCATATAATGTAACACTTACTGAATGATCATTTCTTTTAACAATCAGGCTTCTTATGGTCAACCCACTCATAGCCAGCGATAAAATCACAGCTATATAAGCACTTATCCTCGTGCTCAGCTTATATTTTTTCATCTGTTAAATCTCCCTTTATATTTCTACACTGTAAACGATATCCATGAATCCTGACAATACTTACTATAAGCAGTGCCAATACTACAATATAAATAATCAGGCTCATCATTACCGTGTCAGGAACTTTAAAATTAACAAATGCTATAATCAAGGCAAACACAATGTCGACAACAGCTATAAAATACCATTTATATATATTCCGTTTATAATCTTTAATAAGTTCATTACTATTCATTCCCTTATCATTATAACCAGCATCAAGTTTATAAATGTTAATTGGCATTCTCTCATCATTCATTACTAATCCCTCCTCAAAAAAACAACTGCTTAGTTACATATATATTATACATTATTAATTTGTCGCTTTATTTTGAAAAAATATCACTTTACAAATAGAATTTTAGATATTAATTTTCATATGCCATCAATGAGTGCATGTATAAAACATTATGAGATTGGTTTTCAGATATCTGGCAGTCATCATGTATACTCAACTGATGGGGAGTGGGATATTCTCAGAGGATATGTTGGAACAATACCTCTTGGATTACAGCACCAGACCTTTTATACCAGCAATGAAACGCATAACAGCATACTTATTAAATATTCATTTGATATAGCTGATTATATAAAGTCAGAAATATCTGCTGTTGCATTTAACAGATTCTACACTTAAAAATATCACATTCTGAATCAAGATGACCAGCAAGTTGTCCAGAATATTTTTGAAAAGATGCTGACTGAATATAATATTAATTCTCTATACTCAGATTCTAAATTAAAGGCATTGCTTACATATCAATATAAACATTTCCTGTATAAATGCTATTTTTCAAGATTTCAAGATATCGCTCAAATGCCGCCTTTCCATCTTCATAATCGCCTTTTAAAAAACACAGCTTAACCAGATGATACCATTTCCAAAAATGTTCTTTCGACTGGTCGGCAATCTCTTCTTGCAGACACTTTTTAGCATATTCCATATCAGAAAATTTCCGGTACTCTTTTACCCTCTCTAACGCAGTTTTCACCAGCGCTTCCATATCAACCTTAAAGCTGTCATCATCTCTGTATTCTGCAAATGGCACTCCTGCATCACCGCCATAATCGCGTGCAAGTGTCCCCATTAAGCGCCTTCGTAGATTCCCACAAAAAAGCCACCCCTACATTCAGACCTGAACCTCGCATATATGAAACTGCTTGAAATTCAACCTGAATCATAAAATAACCATTATCATCAAGATAACATCTTGAATTTCCTGCCCGAAAAAGCTTTTCCGACTCTAATATTTCCTTTGCTGTTGTTCTGATTATCTTCTCATATGACAGCATACAATTAACTCGCTGCTTATTTCGTTTTAACACTTTTATATCCATCATGGCTGCAGATTCTTCTGTCGAAGCTTCATTTGCAAGAAATGCTTAATTATTCTTGTCTATTACTTTTAAACCAACATAAAAACAACTATAATAAATTCAATATATCCTGTTCACTCCAATACTCATTAGGATATATTGAAAAGTCTTCTTTATGCTTGCGAATAATCCTTTGAGGAGTATCGGTGTTGTCATACACATGCATAATGTCACATATATCGATTAACTTTTTAATATTATTAATTGATTTATAATATCTATCACTTTTGATTTCTCTACGTCATGTCCTCCGGCAGCAACCCTTGATTTTATTCTTGCTATATTAATCTGAGGATCTATTGTAAGAACAAATACACACTTAATAAAGTATCCTTCTTTTTTAGCTTTTCTTAATATTTCCATCTTATAGTCTGATGACAATACTGTTTCAAATGTAAAATCCTCTTTCTTTTTAATAGACTCATATCGCATTTTATCAGCAAGAATTGCAGCTTCCATATTATCCATTCCAGTAGATGCAACTATATCATCCGCATTAGTATATTTACCAACCTTTTCAAAAAAAGCTGTTATTGTACTCTTTCCTGATCCATTAGGGCCTGCTAAGACAAGTACCATTGGCTTTCTATTCTGCATATTTTCTATCTCCATTTGCATATTCGATATATGCAGCCTTCTTCTCTTTATCATAACCTGCTATCGGTTTTTTACAGATTTTAGCCTTATTTATCGCTGCCTTAACTGCTTCAACTGCCCTTCTATCCATCTCACTATCAGATACGCTAAGTATTTCTTTCTCTTCTTGACGAGATATAACTTTTATTATTCTTCCATTTTTCGTGCTCACTGTTGTCATTAAAAACATCCCTTTCTAAAATAGATATAGCATAATTATTATATGGTTAAAACAACAATATTCTTCTTTATTTATTGTACCACAGTTCTTACAAAAAAATACCCCAGGACAAAAAGTCCTGGGGTGTAATATACTTTTCTGAAACATCGTAAGACGCACTGAATTGTTGAAATATTATCTCTTTGAGAACGATTTGTAGAACATGAAAATCCCATGAATTGAGGATTTGTGTCTGGTAGTGTAACATATGTGTTGTATGCGCAGCACTACCCACATATTCCCAGAACTGCTCATTACTTTAACATAATCACATTTTGCTCATCGCATAAATGTTCTTTGATTTCTTTACATCTTCCTGCATTTTTAAATATACTTGCTGGATAAGCATCTGGATATAATTTATTTTTCACTATGACAATCAAATCAATATATTTAATAACAAGTTCTTTAATAATATTTTCATCAATGTCAATATATTTTTCATCGAATGTATATTCTTTTCTAAGTTCTTCAAAAATCATATGTAACAAAAACCTATTTCCATGAACAGATATTAATTTTTTTATACCATTTACTTCGCTTTGATATGCACCATTTATTTTATCAAACATTCTGCTTACTTTGATTGTATTCCATATTAAATATGAATTAGTTGAGGGATTAAAAATTGTTTTATATGGTGCCTTAGAAATATCTTCAAAAATACTACCTACAGCTCTCTTAATTAACGTCACTAAAGATACCTCTGAATTATAGCACCCTATTGCTACAACAGCTTCATCTATATTACATATTTTATCACCAGCACTTGAATCCCCATCTTTAAACACATATTCTATCCCATCCATCATTAAATCCTTTCTATATTTTTCTTGTAGTGGATCCATAGATGCAAATGCCTTATTCTCTATCTTGTTTTGTGTATTAGATAATTTTGTGACAGTATTTCCAAAATCCTCAGCACTATTTTCTAGTGAAATAATCTGTACCATCAACTTTGCCTTTTCAACCATATCTGGATTTTCCATATATGCCTTTCCTATACTTCCTGTTGTTTGTGCTCCATTTACGATACTAACACCTTCTAATCTGAATAGCCCATTTTTCCTATCCGTAGAATGAGCTAACTTTCTGGTTATCTTATTTGCTATAATTTTTATTCCATTATTATAATAACAGAATTTCTCTGGACTCTCTTTTAAACACTTCATTATACCGCTATTTACTTCTGTATCGCCTTTAAAATATCTTATATTTTTGGCTAACAACTTGTTTCCATAATCTTTCCACCAAATAGCTACATCACTTGCTGAAATCATTCCATAATATCCCTTTTCAATTGTCCCCTCTTGAATAACTCCCCAATCATTTACTAAAACATCATCCAAAACAATCTCTTGATTAAGTGTTGCATTAGCTAAACAATTATAGACATTTTCTAATTTCACAACATCTGATAATAACAATTCATTACAATCATCATTAACTCTCTTTTTTAACGCTTCTATTCCATTATTTGCTTCATCTGGAAAATCATTATTAGATGTATAAATAATAATCAATTTTATCTGATAATCCATTGCCTTAACAGCACTTTCGATTTCAATTCGCTTTTTTATTACCTTATCATTAAATCCTTCAAAATCCATATTCAATATTTTTTCAACTCCGGATATAAATTTTAAAGAATCGCCTTGTGATATTGTACCATTTCCATCATTACTCCATTTAGCCTGAATAACATATAATATTTTGCTATTTTCATCCTTATATACAGCATCTATTCCACAGTCTTTGTACCCATCAGTTATACATTTCGCTGCAACTTCATTTTCTATACCACATTGAATGACTAATGCATACGCTGCTAGGCTTCTGCTATTAAAGCAATTTTCATACTTATCTGGTTCTTTTATATCACTCATATCAATTTCATTATGAAACATTTCTCTAAATTTAGTTGCAATTCTCGTAACCTGTACATTCATAATTTTATTTCTCCTTTAAATAAAAATCTTTGTAATTACTTCATTCTCCATATCATCAATACTATAAATAGTATCCATAACTTCAAATGTCTCTCTCAAATTTCCTCTAGCACTCTTCCATCCAATTCCATCCGTAAACCATACGAATGTAAATCCTTCTATTGTATCAGCCTCTTGCGAAAGCATCTTATAACTTCTTGCGGTTTCATTTAACTTTGAGCCTCCACTTGCATAGAAATTGGTTTCAATTGCATATATCATCTTATCAGTCTTAATGACAAAATCAAATCTCTTTGCTGCTTTACCTTGATTCGAAAGTGCCGATAAGTCAATATTCCATTTAGCTTCAATGTCCTTCAGATACATTTCTTTGAAATAATCTACATTCTTTTCAAAGCCTGCTGCCACAATGTATTTTTCAACCAAATCCTCCATCTGATGACCACCACGATTTTTACGACCATTAGAGTCCAGACCTGTTTCAATACCTAATGCATAGTCAACTAGGTTATTCACAATATGATTTGCAATCATATCAAACAATCCAGTCTTACGCATGAATACCTTGTACTGCTCCACGCTGTAATTCATCTGCTTGAAATTATATAAAAATGCACCTTCCTCATCCTGTGCATAAATCTCATTTCCACGAACTGCAAGCAATAATGGAATGCACTTTAATGTTTCTGGATACTTTGTTACAATCTTTTCGAACTCATCTTCTATGTTTTTAGAGCCTATTAATGAATTCAGAATGTTAAGCTCCACCTTGATTTCATCAACATTCTTAATTACCTTTTCAAAATCTATGTAGTAATCATAGCTTGAAATACTTGGTCTGAATTTACTCAGCCATTCATCAAAATTTCTATCTGTCATTTAGTACTTTCTCCAATCTTTTCTTAGATATTTCCATATACTCTTCATTTACATCTATTCCTATGAACTTTCGTCCATATTTGACTGCCTCTACCCCAGTAGTTCCTGAACCACAGAATGGATCTAATATAACTTGTCCTTCTTCCGTAGATGCCAATACTATTCTTTCCAGCAAATATTCCGGCTTCTGTGTCGGATGCTTACCTTCTGTCTTTTCTGATGGTTTCGTCAAAGCTCCAGTCCACACATCCTTCATCTGTTTGCCTCCATTCATTTCTTTCATTTTCTGATAATTAAAAAAATGCCGAGACTTCTTATCATTCTTCTTTGCCCATAAAATGGTTTCCGTAGAATGTGTGAAGCATCGACATGCTAAGTTTGGTGGTGGGTTTGTTTTCTGCCATGTAATATTATTGATTATCTTGAAGCCTTCCTGCTCCAATGCCATACCAATCGAATAAATATTGTGTAATGTTCCTGATATCCATATTGTGCCATTCGGCTTTAGTACTTTCTTACATAACCTAATCCACTTTCTGTTAAACTTATGTTTTTCTTCGATGCTGGTTCCACTTTCTGAGAGCTTATCCCATGAGCCTTTATTAACTGAAACCATCTTTCCACCCTGACAGGTAATTCCGTCATTACTTAAAAAATATGGTGGGTCCGCAAATATCATATCTACGGATTCTGGTTTCATTTTTGTTAGAATTTTAAACGAATCACCTGCTATTAACTGTGATTCATCAGTCTCAAAGTATAATGGCACTTTTTTAGTAAATAAGTTATCCATTATATGTCTCCTTGTTTTTCTGAACTAAATACAAATCTTTACAAACAGATGCATTATTTCTATTTAATAATTGCATATAATCACTTCTTCGCCAACTCGGTTAGAAGCATCTGAATTAATCATACGCTTTACGCTTACAACATCTATCTTATAATCCTTATTTCCATACAACTCATTTATCAACTCCGTATTATGATTTGTAAGCATACAGTAGCAGCCTCTGGCAGTTAATTCATCATAAAGTTTCGCTAATCGCTTGTGACTTTCTATATCAAACCCTTCTTTTGTGTAAGATTCAAAGGATGTAGGATTCAAAGGTGCATACGGACTGTCTATAAATACAAAATCGCCTTTCTTTGCATTCTTACAAGCCTGTTCAAAATCACCATCTATAATAGTTACTCCCCTAAGATACTCTGATGTAGCTATAATAACATTCTCATCAACGGAAACCCTGCGGCTGTTATTATATGGAACATTAAATAATCCCTTGCCATTCACACGATATAATCCATTAAAACAATGCTTATTTATAAATACAAATAATGCTGCCAGCTCTACATCATATTCAGACCGCATAAGCTTGTCATTATAATGTTCTCTGATAGAATAATAATACTTTTTTCCATCTTCCCACATATCATTATCCAGCCTGTTGACCTCTTTCAGAAAAGCATCAGATTCATTACATATTGTTCTGTATGTGTTAATCAAAGCTTTATTTATATCATTAATCAGAGCATTTGCAGGCAGTAGATCAAATATTACAGCGCCACCACCTACAAACGGCTCATAGTAATCATTATATTTTTCAGGCATTCTTTCTCTTATCTGCGGAATAAGCTGACGTTTTCCTCCAGCCCACTTCACAAACGGAGCAATACTTGAATTACTCATTTTGATTCCTCTTCTCTAGTCACTAAGTGACAAAATCTCATAAATTTATTATACTTGCTAACATAGAAAATAACAATCAAAACTTTCACTCCATGTGAATCCCATATACTTCCATTACTTCTCAAAGACAAATATATACTCATGTGCAAGAAGCAAAAAATTATTATTCTGTTTTTCCCAGTAACCAGTAGATTTACAATTATGCTGTTCTTTTATAATTATTTCTTTGTTGATAAATCCAGCACGCAAAAAACACTCCATCATACGAAACCCTAACGGAACAACTTTTCCACATTTTCTTATATCACCAATCATAACAGCACACATTTTTCCCTTTTTTAACACACGATATGCCTCATTTGCCACGTTATCCATTGCATCTATGAATGGCTTTACTCCTAACATAGAAATATCCCCTTCTATGCCTTCGCTGTACTTGATGATATCAGCATATGGTGGATGAGTGCAGATAAAATCTATATGAGCATCTTTGATAAAATTCAAATCTGCTGCATCTCCATTTCGTGTATAAATTTTTGAACTTGTATCACATTGAAATTGTAAATTTGTTTCAGAAATTGAAACTGACTGCGGATTGATATCTACTCCTACCGCATTACGACCTAGTAGTTTTGCCTCAACTAATGTGGTTCCACTACCCATGAATTGATCTAAAACCCAGTCACCTGGTTTAGTATAACGAAGTATCAGATTCCTTGGAACATATGGCGACCAATTTCCCCGATACTTTCCTGAATGCGTTGCCCAACTTCCTCTATCCGGAAAAGACCAGATTGTGGTTGGTTCAAGCTTAAAATTATTTGGTTGTAAACTTATAAGTCATGCCCCCTTTTCTTGATTTGAATACATCTTAATGCCTCTAACATTGATGACTTAACTAATTTTACCCCAGATTAATTAAAAAAGCCATCTCTTTTTTCTTTCACAATAAGTGAATTTGTATATCATTCATAGCATGAGATAATATTCACAAATAGTGAAAGAGGTGTAGCTATGCATTTTAATAATGATACTGACCTATATCGTACTATAGGTTCAAATATAAAACATTACAGACAACAAGCTAATTTAACACAGATACAGCTTGCAGAAAGGGCTCAAATCAGTATCAGTTATCTTTCTAAAATTGAAGCTTCTGGTTGTGATAAAAGTCTTTCCATATCTGTACTTAATCAGATTGCAAATGTACTTAATGTTGAAATCAATGACTTTTTTAAGGAGGTAAGCATATAATGAAATATGATGATATGCTAAATTTTGTTTTAAAACTACCATTTGATACTATGACAGAAGTATACAATAACAGTGAACAGTCTATATTAATTTTTCGTCCTAGCACACTGCCCAAGCGTTTCAAGGACTATGATGTAAATAAGAATTTTCAAATTTTTCTTAAAATAAGAGATGAAAAGCCATTCCGTCCTAATCATCTTCGATTGCTTATTGACCTAAAGCTTCGTGCTAGAGAACTTCCTCAATATAAAGAAAAGCTTTTAGTTGCTTTTGATAAAATATTTTATGGGGATGAACCATTAGATGCTATCCAGTCTCTCGACAATATTCATTTTACACAATATATCAATCCAATTGATATAACAGCAGTACTTGCTCAACTGTTTATAATTGAACAAAATATCGGATATGGTAATAAAAGCACTTTTAACCCGCCAGCTCTCTATATTCATGGATGGATACGAACCTTTATTGCTTCCGACCAAGAAATTGATCAGATTATATATCGAATTTGCAGAAACACACCACCTGCTGTTAAATACACTTGTCATGATAATAAAAACCATTCGAAGTACAATCCTGATGCAAAATTATTATGGTACCTCAATTAGCTATTTAGCAAGCTGTCAATCAATTATGGCAGCTTGCCATATATTTTTATTTTCCACTAAAAATATATGGTTATTCGCCGCATATCATACTCTATTTCAGATTTATCTTTATCCAATTTTTCTTCATAAGCTAAAGTGTCCAACGACTCCTGTTTAGGAATGACAAAATAATATTTTGAATAATTCTCTCCAAAATTTCCTTCTTCAATTCCAACAACATTATTAATAGAAATATTCACCAATTCTTTAGCATCATATTTTTCTAATAAAAGAATAAAATTATACATACATTTAAAGTACTCTACTGGACTATCTTGAATTATATAATTAATATTCCTATAATAATAGTATTCTTCACAAATTGGGTCACATACCTTGGAAATTTGAACTTTTTTTGAGTTAATCAAATCTTCCACCATATTATAATAATTGTAACTTTCTAAGAACACTTTTTCTACATGCTTCTTAAGTTCTTTTTCAAACTGTATAATATCATCAGGTTTTACAACATTTGTATCAGTTATCCAAAATACAAATTCTTGATAATTTTCTCGCACTTGTTTTAACTTTTCCTTTTCATCTCCCAACACTTTTGTCTCATCAAAATTATCCCAAAATTCAGCCACCTTTCTTTTAACTTTGTCAGTAAAAATCGAATTTTCCACTAAACGAATTAGACTTTTCTTTTTACAATTTTTCATTGCTGTAATGCCTTCATACATGCAATTAATACTAAAAAAATACTCTTCGCATATTATTAATATCACGCCGTCACATTCCTTAAGACTATTCATAAAAGACACTATACTATCACCATACTCTAAGTTATATTTATCTCTAATAGGATTTATTTGGTATAAAGCTAATTGTTTACAAAGCCTATTCGCCTCATCTTCACTAATTTCATTCCACTTATATGAAATAAAAAAATCTATTTTTCTTTTCACTGCTAATGTCTCAAAACACTCTTTCACTTTATTATAACCTCCATATACTTCTGAAATTCACAGATGCTTATATATTATTACAAAAATTTATTTCATCTGCCCATTCATATTTTTATTACATTATATCGGCAGAATCGCATATCAATTTTATGTCACATTTCTGTAATATAAAAGTCGGATGCGTTAAACCCCGGTGGTTACTAACGAATCCGACCTTTAATTAATCATTATATTTTATTCAAAGCTATTTATTATACACCTCCCACAATCTCTTCTGCTCCGCTCCAATCCTCAATATCTCCTGCAAATTCCTAGTCATAGCCTCAACATTGGCATCCATCTGTTCTACTGTTCCTGTTCTGTTACCAGCCTTAATCTCACTCTGAATTACCTCTTTGCTGTAATATTCCTTCGTATCCACATTCATATATCCATACACCGAATACGAATATCCTTTGCTTTTCTCAACAAATACCGGTGCCACCTCTCCTTTTGATGTTTTCCACCTCATAAGCCTTGGGAACCAGCAGAATCCCTCTTTTATCAGTTTCTTAAAAGCCTCCAGCAGTTTGCCTATCTCATACAGAATTCCTCTGAATGAGTTTCCTGCTTCAATCGTCTTATCCGCTTCAACCTTATTAGCATATTCTTCTATTGTCGGTGCAAATAATCTGAATGATGATACAAAACATTGATCTTATCAAGTAATTCTGCTGCTTCATTTGCTTTGTCTGTCACACTTGCTAGCTTCCTCTTTACCGATTGAAGTTCTGACCGCTTTTCATCAAGTTCCTTAGTCTGTCTCCGTTCCACTTCCCTGTATGCAATTTGTGAAGCGGTTAATACAATATCCGCATCATGCACCTGTTCCTGTATCTGTTCCAAATGCTCTGTTTCCTGTGCTACTTTATATTCCGCAACTGTCAGATCATGATTGCGACCTTTTGATTTTTCTTTTATCTGTTCTCCAAACCAATCATTGACCTCTTTATTGGCTACCTCCCTTAGCTCATCCTGCAGCACTAGTGATAAAACTTCTTTTGTAAATACTTTCCTCTTTGAAATCTGCTTATGAAGTTCCTTTTTTAACCATCTGTCACAGGTACGCCTACTAGATAAATTAAGACATACTACTACTACCTTATTATTAAATAATGGGATCGCCATAACGAATATGTCAGAACATTTAGGACATTATAATATAAAAGTAACCGCAGGCACATACACCGCTATTTTAGATAGTTTAAGAAAAAAACTGCTGACCTTATGGAGCAGATTTTAACAGAACAAACACCAAATAAACACCAAATCTGTCTCCCAACCACTACTACGCCATACGCCACCTCGATTACGCTTACGCTTCATCTCGGTCGCGGGCTTCGCCCTATGCCAGTAAATACAAAAAGACTTCGCTCCATGCAAGCATGGGCGAAGCCTTTTCATATTTACTGTCGCATGGCTCATTGCCAACGCGAATATTATCTCTTTGAGAACTGTGGAGCACGACGAGCTGCCTTGAGACCGTACTTCTTTCTCTCCTTCATTCTTGGATCTCTTGTTAAGAAACCAGCCTTCTTAAGTGATGGACGGTACTCGTCTGAATCAACCTGAAGAAGTGCTCTTGAGATACCATGTCTGATAGCACCAGCCTGACCTGTGTATCCGCCACCGTGTACGTTAACGATTACATCGAACTTGTCAGCTGTCTCTGTGAGAGCTAATGGCTGCTTTACAACAACCTTAAGTGTCTCAAGACCGAAATACTCATCAAGTGATCTCTTATTTATTGTGATATTACCTGTACCTGGTACTAAATATACTCTAGCAATACTGCTTTTTCTTCTACCTGTTCCGTAGAACTTTCCGTTTGCTTTCTTAGCCACTGTTAATTCCTCCTTATATGTGTCCTTATATTAAAACTTTAATACTTCTGGCTTCTGAGCTGCCTGCTCATGATCTGGACCAGCATAAACATGAAGCTTTGTAAACATCTGACGTCCTAAAGATCCCTTTGGAAGCATTCCCTTAACAGCAAGCTCGATAACCTTCTCAGGCTTCTTTTCCATCATTTCCTTAAGTGTTGTTTCCTTTAAACCACCAACATAGTCTGAGTGGCTGTAGTAAACTTTCTGGTCAAGCTTCTTTCCTGTGAACTTAACCTTATCAGCGTTAATTACGATAACATTGTCACCACAGTCAAGGAATGGTGTGTAAGTTGGCTTATTCTTTCCTCTTAACACAGCAGCAACCTGTGATGCTAAACGACCTAATGTATAATCTGCAGCATCTACTACATACCATTTTCTTTCGATTGTAGATGCACTAGCCATATAAGTTTTCATTAGTTTTCCTCCTGAAATATTGCTATAATGCTTAATTATTAATGTATATAAATGTCTCTCCGGGGCATTGGTGAAACACTTAAAACCTTAATTATGGGCGCACTTATCACGCCACATTTCTGAATTATATAACACATAACCACGTGTGTCAATATACTTTTGCAAATGTTTTATCCAAAAAAGTTATCCACATCAGACAACCCTTGCATCATCATTATCCACATATTCAATGCCAACAAGTGTAAGTCCCTGTGGAGGAGCAGTCTGCCCTGCAACAGTCCTGTCCTTTGCCTCTAACATCTGCTTCACATATTCCGGCATGAACCTTCCTTTTCCCACCTGAATAAGTGTTCCTGTAATAATTCTTACCATGTTGTATAAGAATCCATTTCCTTTAATACGGATTATTATCTCACTGCCTTCCTGCAGAACCTCAAGTGAATATATAGTCCTGACAGTCGATTCTGCCTGAGTTCTCACACAGCAGAAGCTTTTGAAGTCATGTTCACCAACAATATATGCTGCAGCTTCTTTCATCTTTTCAATATCAATACTGCCTGCAACATGCCATGTGAAATTGCGCTTCTGAGGCATTGGTACTGTCGTGTTAAGTATCCTGTATTCATAAGTCTTTCTTGTGTTACAGTGCCTTGGATGAAAATCAGAAGACACTTCCCATGAATCCTGAATAACTATCGAATCCGGCAGGAATCTGTTTAGTGCAAATGTGAATCTGTCTCCAGGTATCGTCGATTCCGTATCAAACACAGCTACATTTCCATATGCATGCACACCTGCGTCCGTACGGCTTGCTCCGGTCACATGCACATTTTCACCGGTAAGCTCGTGAATTGCCTTGTCAAGACACATTTCTATAGTTGGTGCTTCCGGCTGAATCTGCCAGCCGGAATATTCTGTTCCATCATAAGCTACGATAAGCTTTATTCTTCGCATGGCGTTCCTCCTTATTCAGCCAGAATCAGCCTATTATAAATGTCATATCTGTATACACACTGATTATATTAACTTAAGCGTAACCTTAACCACAATAATGCATGCAAGATACAATGCGATAATAAGATATGCATTAATATCTCTTCTGGAGTATTTCAGCGGCTTCATCTTGGTTCTTCCTTCAGAACCGTGATAACATCTCGCCTCCATAGCCATTGCAAGTTCATTAGCCCTTCTGAACGCTGATATGAATAAGGGCACAAGAATAGGTATCATGGCTTTTGCCTTCTTAATAATATTACCTGACTCAAAGCCTGCACCTCGCGCCATCTGTGCCTTCATTATCTTATCTGTTTCCTCAATAAGAATCGGGATAAACCTCAATGCAATAGACATCATCATTGCAATTTCATGAACCGGAACTTTAATGTATTTAAGAAATCCAAGTCCCTTTTCAAGCCCGTCTGTAAGGTTATTAGGCGTTGTTGTAAGTGTCATAAGGGATGAACCCATAATAAGAAAAATAAGCCTTATAACCATGAATACAGCCGTATTAAGGCCTTCATGCGTTATTGTCAGCTTCCATATCTTAATAAGAGGCGTTCCTGGCGTCAGAAACAGATTAAATGCCGCACTGATTACAATTAATATTACAATTGCCTTAAGACCTTTAACAATGAATTTAAGAGGTATCTTTGACAGTGCAATTACAATCGCCAAAAATGCTGCTACAACCAGATACAGCCATATATTACTTCCCAGAAACAGGGATATTACGAATATTAAGGTACCCATAAGCTTAACTCTCGGGTCCAGTCTGTGTATTACCGAATCTGCCTGATAATACTGTCCTATTGTTATATCTCGAATCATATTACTTCCTTTATCCCAGTGCTGACAAAATGCTTTTCTTCGCTTCATCTATTGTGATAGCATCTGTATTAACATCAAAGCCTGCCTGTTTTAAATCATTCATCAAATAAGTTACCTGTGGTGCTGCTAGTCCTATTGCCTCCAGCTCCTTATAATGCCTGAATACATTTCTTGGAGTGTCATCATATGTCAGCACCCCATCATTCATTACCATAATTCTGCTCACATAGTTAGCAACATCATCCATGCTGTGTGACACAAGAATAATAGTCATTCCTGTCTCTTCCCTTAAATACTTAAGACAATTAAGAATATCATCTCTTCCCTTAGGGTCAAGGCCAGCCGTTGGTTCATCCAGAATAAGAACATCAGGTTTCATCGCAAGTACACCTGCAATGGCAACCCTTCTCTTCTGTCCACCTGACAAATCAAATGGCGACTGATAAAACATATTATCATCTATTCCAACCAGTCTTAACGACTCAAATGCTCTGATTTCAACCTCCTTTTGTGAAAGGCCAAGGTTCTTAGGACCAAAACATACATCTTTGAATATCTCAGTCTCAAAAAGCTGGTGTTCAGGATACTGAAAAACCAGTCCTACCCTGCTTCTTAATTCTTTCATATTAAAGCCCTGCTCATATATATCTCTACCATTGTAATATATATGGCCTTCAGTCGGTTTAACAAGTCCATTAAGATGCTGTATAAATGTGGATTTACCCGAACCTGTATGACCAATAAGTCCGATAAATTCACCATCTTCTATTGCACAGCTCACATTTTTCAAAGCCTGCCTCTCAAAGCCAGTGCCTTTTTCATAAATATAGCTGATATTATCTACTATTATTGACATTGAAACCCTCATTTCTAACTCTAATGAGTTCCTCTGTAAATTCTTCTGAAGTCAATATTCCATTCTTTAATGGAACTCCTTCCTTCTGAAGTTCATAGGCTAATTCTGTAACATGCGGCACATCAAGTCTCAATTTCTTTAATTTCTCTACCTGTGAGAATATTTCTCTTGGTGTTCCTGACATTACCAGCTTTCCATCATCCATTACATAAAGCTTGTCTATATCAATTACTTCTTCCATATAATGAGTGATAAGTATAACCGTTACATTTTCCTGCCTGTTCAATTCATGAAGCACATTAAGTACATCCTTTCGTCCCAACGGATCAAGCATTGCCGTTGGTTCATCTAAGACAATACATTTTGGCTTCATTGCTACAATTCCAGCAATCGCTACCCTCTGCTTCTGTCCTCCAGATAGCTTGTTTGGCGACTGGTTTCTGAAAGCATACATTCCTACTGCTTTCAGGCTTTTTTCAACTCGTTCCCATATTTCTTCCGTTGGAACACCAATATTCTCTGGTCCGAATCCAACCTCTTCATCAACAAGAGTTCCAACTATCTGGTTATCAGGGTTCTGAAATACCATTCCGGCAGTCTGTCTTACCTTTAAAGTATTCTCCTCTTCCCTTGTGTCCATACCATCAACCCACACAGTTCCCTCTGTCGGCATAACGAGCGCATTCAGATGTTTTGCAAATGTTGATTTACCGGAGCCGTTATGACCTAACACGGCAACAAAATCGCCCTGCTTAATGTCAATACTCACATTATCAACAGCTTTAGTTATTCCCTCAACATTACCATCTTCATCTCGTCTTATATATTCAAATGTGAGGTTTTTTGCTTTAACTATTCCCATATGACCTCCTGCCCTTTTAAGTCTTACCGCAGATTCCAAAAAAAGCGGATAAGTTTCCTTACCCGCTTAAATTGCAATTGAAATTAAACTAATTCAAGAAGAACTTCCATTGCTGCATCACCTTTTCTTAAACCGATCTTAACGATTCTTGTATAACCGCCCTGACGACCAGCATACTTAGGTGCGATCTCATCAAATAACTTGTTTGTAAGATCAACAGTCTTAGTATTCTTCTTCTTTCCAGCAGCTGCTGTAGGAACTTCTGTAACTGTGTAAAGAACCTTATCCATCTGCTTTCTAGCATGAAGTCTTGAAGGAAGATCCTTCTTGATTTCCTTCTCTACTGTCTCATATACAGTAACCTTCTTGCCATCAACAACTTCCTTAACTCTCTTGCCTTCAGCATCCTTCTTAGGAACCTTTGCTGAAACCTTAACTGTCTCGAAGTTATCTTTCTCTTTAACTGCAAGTGTGATGAGCTTTTCAGCCATCTTCTTTACTTCCTTGGCTCTTGCCTCTGTAGTAACAATCTTGCCATTCTCGATTAATGCTGTTACCTGACTTCTTAATAAAGCCTTTCTCTGGCTAGATGTTCTGCCGAGCTTTCTATATTTTGCCATGATTTACCTCCATTTGTAACAGCTACACATGCGCTTATGGACTTACTGTATAGCTGCCGTATCTACAAATTAATCTTCGTTAGGTCTAAGATGTAAGCCCATTTCCTTAAGCTTAAGGAGAACTTCATCTAAAGACTTCTTACCTAAGTTTCTTACCTTCATCATATCATCTGATGTCTTGTTGCAAAGCTCTTCAACTGTGTTGATACCAGCTCTTCTAAGACAATTAGATGAACGAACAGATAATTCAAGATCTTCAATGCTCATTGAAAGGACCTTAGTAGTCTCATCCTCTTCCTGCTCAACCATGATTTCCACTTTCTGAGCGTTCTCTGAAAGATTGATGAATCCCTTTAAATGTTCACTTAAAACCTTAGCTGCGAGACTTAAAGCCTCATCTGGTTCTATTGTTCCATTAGTGAAAATATCAAGTGTAAGCTTATCAAAATCTGTATCCTGACCTACACGAGTATTCTGAACTGCCATATTAACTCTCTCTACTGGTGTGTAAATTGAATCAATAGCGATAACGCCTGCTGGCTGATCATCTCTCTTATTCTTCTCAGAGCTTACATAACCACGACCATTAGTGATTGTAAGTTCCATTGTGAGCTTGCTGTCTGCACCATTAAGATGTGCAATAACAAGATCCGGATTGATTATTTCAATATCAGGATCAACCTGAATATCTGATGCTCTAACTACACCTTCGCCTACGAAGTCAATATGTGCTTCTTTAGGCTCAACAGAATTTCCGTTGTTCTTGATTGATAACTGCTTGATGTTCATGACGATCTCAGTAACATCTTCCTTAACACCTGGAATTGAGCTGAATTCATGAAGTACACCTTCAATCTTGATACTGCTTACAGCTGTACCAACTAATGAAGAGAGCATAATTCTTCTTAAAGAATTACCTAATGTTAAACCATATCCTCTTTCGAGTGGCTCAACAACAAATTTTCCATACTTGCCATCTTCTGATTTTTCTGTCATCTCAATCTTTGGCATCTTGAAATTAAAATCTGCATCAACCATGTATAGTCCCTCCTTTTTATGGGTTTTATAAGTTTTATTCTATATTTCCGATACGGATTACTTAGAATATAACTCGACGATAAGCATCTCGTTTACAGGAACGTCAATAACTTCTCTTGTAGGGATTGACTTAACTGATCCCTTAAGAGCGTCTGCATCTGCCTCTAACCACTCTGGAACAAGTCTTCCGTTAGTAGACTCAAGGATTTCCTTGTATCTTGCTGATGACTTAGACTTCTCTCTGATTTCGATAACATCTCCAGCCTTTACAAGGTATGAAGGGATGTTTACGCACTTACCATTAACTAATACATGCTTGTGATCAACGATCTGTCTTGCTTCTTTTCTTGTTCTAGCGAATCCTAATCTGAAAAGAACATTGTCAAGTCTGAGCTCGAGCATGATCATAAGGTTCTCACCAGTCATACCCTTCTGTCTCTCAGCCTTCTTATAGTAATTTCTGAAAGGCTTCTCTAATACACCGTAGATGAACTTAGCCTTCTGCTTCTCACGAAGCTGCATTCCATACTCGCTAACCTTTCTACCAGCGTTCTTTGCCTTTCTTCTAGATTTCTTATCTATTCCTAAATATACAGGATCCATTTCAAGAGATCTACATCTCTTGAGGACAGGTGTTCTATTAACTGCCATTGTAATCTTACCTCCCTAAATTAAACTCTTCTACGCTTTGGTGGACGGCATCCATTATGTGGAACTGGAGTAACATCCTTGATACTTGTAACTTCAAGACCAGCTGCTGAAAGTGCTCTGATAGCTGCTTCTCTACCTGAACCTGGTCCCTTAACCATAACGTCTACAGACTTTAATCCATGGATTAATGCAGCCTTTGTTGCTGTCTCAGCTGCCATCTGTGCTGCATAAGGAGTAGACTTCTTAGATCCTCTGAATCCGAGTCCACCTGCAGATGCCCATGATAAAGCATTTCCTTCTGCATCTGTTAATGTAACTATTGTATTATTGAAAGATGACTGAATATGTGCCTGTCCTCTTTCAACGTTCTTCTTAACACGCTTCTTTGTCACTTTTTTTGTAACTTTCTGAGCCATGATAACTAACCTCCTGTGAGTTTAACAATTCAATTATTTCTTCTTATTAGCTACAGTCTTCTTAGGACCCTTACATGTTCTTGCATTAGTCTTTGTCTTCTGACCTCTGCATGGAAGTCCCTTTCTATGACGGATTCCTCTGTAGCATCCGATTTCCTTTAATCTCTTAATGTTCATGGCAACTTCTCTTCTTAAGTCACCTTCTACTAAATGTTCTGGATCAGCATCGATAACCTTAGCAATCTTTGCAACTTCTTCATCTGTAAGATCCTTAACACGTGTATCTGGATTAACGCCAGCCTCTTCAAGAATCTTAGATGCTCTTACTCGGCCAATACCGTAAACATAAGTAAGTCCTATTTCAATACGCTTTTCTCTTGGTAAGTCTACACCTGAAATACGAGCCATGTGTTCTTTAACCTCCGTTTGATCAATTAAATTAATATTAATAATAAAGATAGAAAAATGTAGTCCGATTCCTACGCAGCTCGTTCTAAGCTCTATCCCCCGCTTTGAACGCCTGAAATGTGTGCGTCACCTTCAGTCTACTATATTTGATAGCAATGAACACCGTCAACTTATCCGGATGTGTCATCGCTGCAGCCGCAAAACTGTTCTCTGTCCATTATATTAAAGACAGAATTAGTTATAATACCAACTAGTGACATTGATACTATAACGCAGAAATATGAGAAGTACTTCTACTTCTCTGCTTCAGGGTAATTAGCCCTGTCTCTGCTTGTGCTTAGGGTTTTCACAGATAATTCTGATGCTGCCCTTTCTTTTAATGACTTTGCATTTTTCACAAATTGGTTTAACTGATGATCTAACCTTCACTGCAAAAGCCTCCTTTCAGACAAGTTCGGTTGCTATTATAGCACAACCTTTTCTATCAACGCAAGGAAAATTTTACAAAATTTATAAAGAATATTTTGTACATATATTCCTATTGTTTTTATTTATCTCTCCAAATGATTCTTCCCTTTGTTAAATCGTATGGTGATAACTCAATTGTTACCTTATCACCAGGAAGAATTCTGATGAAGTTCATTCTTAACTTACCACTGATTGTAGCAAGTATCTGATGTCCATTCTCAAGTTCTACTTTAAAAAATGCATTAGGTAATTTCTCAACTACCTTTCCTTCAATTTCAATTACATCTGCCTTTGACATATAAGTTTACCTCCTATTATTTGGCACTGGTTTTAATCTGCTTAATCGCATATTTTATTTCTTCATTACTTATAAACAGGTTTTTCTCTATCTTTTCTGCAAGATCACTATCTTTTTGTTTTATGAGCTGAACATGTTTCAGCTTTTTCTTTTTAAGTTTATCTGTCGGTCTTAATTTACCGTCCGACAGATAAACATATACATCATCAGATTCGAGAATCATATACACAGTACCTTTGTCATGGCCTGCTTTAGAACTTGCAAAATATCCCTTTATATCACTCATAGATGATTAACCTAAGATCTTAACTATTGCAGCAAATACATCATCCATAGGCTGTGTACCATCAACTTCCTTAAGTACACCCTTTCCTGAATAGTATTCAATCAATGGCTGTGTCTGCTCATGATATACTGAAAGTCTGTTCTTTACTGTCTCTGGCTTATCGTCATCTCTTAAGATAAGCTTCTCGCCACATGCATCACATATTCCTTCAACCTTTGTTGGATTGAACTGGATATGGTATGTTGCTCCACAACCTACACATGCTCTTCTTCCAGACATTCTGTTTATTATATTTTCATCAGGAACTTCGACATTGATTGCATAGTCAACTGACTCTCCATTAGCACTAAGAGCCTTATCAAGTGCCTCTGCCTGAGGAATTGTTCTTGGGAATCCATCAAGTACATATCCGTTAGCACAATCTGCTTCCTTGAATCTGTCCATGATAAGATCTACTACTAATTCATCAGGTACGAGCTCTCCCTTATCCATGTATGTCTTTGCCTTCTGTCCAAGCTCTGTATTGTTCTTAATATTAGCTCTGAAAATATCTCCTGTAGAGATATGTGGTATAGCATATTTTGCTGCTATCTTCTTAGCCTGTGTACCTTTACCTGCTCCTGGAGCACCTAACATAATTATCTTCATAATATTTTCTCCATTCCAAAATCATAAATATTCGTAATAAATCATAATACACAAAGGACTTACCCGGCATAAACCGGGCAAGTCAATATTTTATACTAATATCATCCGTGATATAAAGAATTACTCACTGAGGAATCCCTTATAGTAACGATTGCACATCTGAGACTCAATCTGCTTTAATGTCTCAAGTACAACACCAACAATAATGATAATTGATGTTCCACCGAATGAAACAGAAGCATTAAAGAATCCTGTACACATTATTGGAATGAGGGCAATTATTAAAAGTCCGACAGCTCCAATAAATACGATATAATTAAGTATTTTGTTAAGATATTCGCTTGTAGACTTACCAGGTGTTATTCCTGGGATAACTCCACCAGCCTTCTTTAAGTTATCAGCTACCTCAATTGGGTTAAATGTTATGGATGTATAGAAGTATGCGAATATTATAAGCAGTACTATGTATACTAATAAACCAATTGAATACTTTGGAGCTTCAACTCTGCACCAGTATGATGAGCTGAGATATCTGGTCCACTCATATGATTTACCAAATAACTGGGCGATTATAACTGGGAACTGCATAAGTGATGATGCGAAAATAATTGGCATAACACCTGCAGTATTAACCTTTAATGGAATGTTTGTTGACTGTCCGCCAACTGTTCTTCTACCGCTGACCTTCTGAGAGTACTGAACAGGAATTCTTCTCTCTCCATCCTGAAGGAAGCATACAAGAACTACCATAACAATAAGAATTGCTAATATTATTACTGCTGCTAAAACACCCTTTGCAGGTGTCTTTGGTGCAACAAATGTGCTATATAATGTAGCAAAATCACTAGGCATACCTGATATGATATTAATTAAAAGTACAATTGAAATACCATTTCCAACACCCTTTTCAGTGATTCGCTCACCAAGCCACATTAATACTGCTGAACCAGCTGTAAGTGCAGCTACAACTACGATTATACATACTACATAATGTAATGTGCTAAGCTGTGCTGAATCCTTGATAAGACCTGATCTACCAAAGCCAACTGCCATAGCAATACTTTCTATTAATGAAAGTCCAATTGTTACATATCTCGTAATCGATGCTATCTTCTTTCTGCCATCCTCTCCCTCTTTCTGCATTTCCTCTAATTTAGGAATTGCGATTGTGAGAAGCTGCATAATAATTGAAGATGTGATATATGGTGTTATGCTCAGCGCAAAGAGGGACATTCTTTCGAATGAACCTCCTGTGAAAGCACTGAGATAACTTAAATCACCAGTATTAATTCCACTAAGTAAGCTACTAAAATAATTGGTGTCTACACCAGGGATTGGAAGTAAACTTCCAACTCTGACAACAACAAGAATTAATAATGTATATATTATCTTTTTTCTTATATCTTTGTTCTTAAAAGCGCCTACAAGTGTTTTAAACATATTAGATCACCTCGCAGGTTCCGCCGAGAGCCTCGATCTTCTCCTTAGCTGCAGCACTGAATGCGTTAGCCTTAACAGTAAGCTTCTTTGTAAGCTCGCCGTTTGCAAGAATCTTGATTCCGTCCTTAGGATCTTTAACGATTCCTGACTCGATTAATGTATCAACAGTAACCTCTGCACCGTTATCAAAACGATCTAATACATTAACATTAATAGCAACGAATTCCTTACGGTTTCTGTTAGTGAATCCTCTCTTAGGAATTCTTCTATATAATGGCATCTGGCCACCTTCAAAACCTGGTCTTGGTGCTCCTGAACGAGCTTTCTGTCCTTTATGACCCTTACCAGCTGTCTTGCCGTTACCTGAGCCATGTCCACGACCTCTTCTGAAATTATCGCTTAATACTGAACCTTCTGCAGGTCTCAAATTAGATAAATCCATCATTGCACCTCCTTATCTGTAATTAGATTTCTTCTACCTTTAACATATAACCAATCTGCTGAATCTGTCCTCTTGTAGCAGCATTATCTGGAAGTTCAACTGTCTTATGCATCTTTGTAAGACCCATAGCTTCAACAGTTTTTCTATGCTTAGGAACAGCGCCGATTGGAGACTTAACTAAAGTTATTCTTAACTTCTCAGCCATTTTAACCTCCATCTCCTGCTTAGCAGGAATCACAATTTAATTAACCAAGGATCTCGCTAACTGACTTTCCACGAAGTCTTGCAACTTCTTCTGGAGTCTTCATAGACTTAAGTCCTTCGATTGTTGCTAATACAACATTCTGCTTGTTGTTTGATCCAAGTGACTTTGTACGGATATTCTTGATACCTGCAAGCTCAAGGATTGAACGTGCTGGACCACCAGCGATGATACCAGTACCTTCTGGAGCTCTCTTTAATAATACTGTAGCTCCTCCGAACTTTCCAAGAAAATCATGTGGAACTGAACCGTTCTCATCGATTGGAACTTCTACTAAATGTTTGATAGCATCTTCTTTTCCCTTGCGGATAGCTTCTGGAATTTCAGCTGCCTTACCAACACCTGCACCTACGTGTCCGTTGCCGTCACCAACAACTACTAATGCTGCAAAACGCATGTTACGTCCGCCCTTTACAACCTTTGTTACACGCTTGATTGATACTACATTATCATTTAATTCTAACTGACTAGCATCAATTATTGTACGTTTCATACTGTAATCTCCCTTCCGCTTAGAATTCAAGGCCAGCTTCACGAGCTGCCTCTGCTAATGCCTTAATTTTACCTGCATAAATGAAACCGCCTCTGTCATAAACAACAGTCTTGATTCCCTTTTCTAATGCTCTCTTTGCTACGACTGTACCAACAGCAGCTGCTGCTTCAACATTATTTGTCTTCTCAAGCTCTGCCTTAACTTCCTTATCAAGAGTTGATGCTGATACAAGTGTCTTTCCAACTGTGTCGTCAATAATCTGAGCATACATATGATTATTGCTTCTGAACACAGCTAAACGTGGTCTTTCTGCAGTACCACTGAAACGATTACGTAATCTTCTATGCTTCTGTTCGCGAACTACTGTTCTTGATTTCTTACTAACCATTATGTTTTCTCCTTTAATTATTTCTTACCAGTCTTACCAACTTTACGTCTGATAACTTCATCAGCATACTTGATACCCTTGCCCTTATATGGCTCTGGAGCTCTCTTTGCTCTGATTTCAGCTGCGTACTGGCCAACTGCTTCTTTACTGATACCTTTAACAATGATGATGTTTGTTCCATCAAGAACTGTTTCAATTCCTTCTGGATCTTCCATCTCAACTGGATGAGAGTAGCCTAATGAAAGAACTAACTTCTTACCCTGCTTCTGTGCTCTATAACCAACACCGTTAACTTCAAGCTTCTTCTCATAGCCTTCTGTAACACCAATAATCATGTTATGAATAAGTGTTCTTGTAAGTCCATGTAATGACTTCATCTTCTTTAAGTCATTTGGTCTTGAAACAACGATTTCAGAACCTTCCTGCTTAATGTCCATCTCTGCTGGTAAAACTCTCTCAAGAGTTCCCTTTGGACCCTTTACAGTCACTTTATTATTTTCTGCAATCTCAACAGTAACTCCTGCTGGGATAGCGATAGGCATTCTTCCTATACGTGACATGCCGTGCACCTCCTAATTATAATGAGGGAAACATTCATATACGCTGAACTACGATGGGATAGGATTCCCGTTTCCCTGTGTGTAAGTGTTCAATAATTACCAAACGAAGCAAAGAACTTCTCCACCAACGCCGAGCTTTCTAGCTTCCTTGTCAGTGATAACGCCCTTGTTTGTAGATATAATAGCTACACCAAGACCACCGAGAACCTTTGGAAGTTCTTCCTTGTTTGCATATACTCTAAGACCTGGCTTAGAGATTCTCTGAAGACCTGAAATGATCTTCTCATTCTTAGAAGCACCGTACTTTAATGTAATACGGATATCGTTGAACTTACCGTTCTCAACGAGCTCATAAGACTTAATATAACCCTCGTCTAAAAGAATCTTAGCGATTGCAAGCTTCATCTTAGATGATGGAACATCAACTGTGTCGTGCTTTGCTGTATTTGCATTACGAATTCTTGTAAGCATATCTGCAATTGGATCTGTCATTGAAATTTTCCTCCTTATTTTAACTGGTTTCCTGTTACCAGGACTACGTTAATTGATTTTACCAAGATGCTTTCTTAACTCCAGGAATCTGTCCCTTGTAAGCTAATTCACGGAAGCAAATTCTGCAGATTCCGTATTTTCTTAAAACAGAATGTGGACGACCACATATTGTACAACGTGTATACGCTCTTGTAGAGAACTTAGGTGCTCTCTGCTGCTTAACCTTCATAGAAGTCTTAGCCATTGAATTTCCCTCCTTAATTATTTCTTAAATGGCATGTTGAATAATCTTAATAACTCACGAGCTTCCTCATCAGTCTTAGCTGTAGTTGTAATGATTACATCCATACCTCTAACCTTATCAATCTTGTCATATTCGATTTCTGGGAAGATAATCTGCTCTTTGATACCTAAAGCATAGTTACCTCTTCCATCGAATGAATCAGCGCTAACGCCACGGAAGTCACGTACACGTGGTAATGCAAGGTTTACTAATCTGTCAAGGAATTCATACATCTTCTCTCCTCTTAATGTAACCTTACAACCAATTGCCTGACCCTCTCTTAACTTGAAGTTAGCAATTGAATTCTTAGCTCTTGTAAGAACTGCCTTCTGACCAGCAATTGTTTCCATTTCTTTAACAGCTATGTCAAGAAGCTTTGAATTTTCCTTAGCTTCGCCAACGCCCATGTTAATTACGATCTTGTCGATCTTTGGAACCATCATTGGGTTCTTGTAACCGAATTTCTCAGTCATCTTCTTAGTAATTTCATTATCGTATAATTCTCTAAGTCTACTCAAAATTATTGCCTCCTTCCTTTATTAATCGATAACTTCGCCAGTTGCCTTAGCAACACGAACTTTCTTACCGTCCTTGAAGTCATAACCAATCTTTGTTTCCTTACCCTTTAATGAGTAAGCGATATTTGAGATATCGATTGGTGCTTCCTGGTGGAGAATTCCACCCTGCTGATTAGCTGCGCTTGGCTTAGCATGCTTTGTAACCATGTTAACACCCTCAACTAATGCTGTATGATTCTTAGCATTTACAGACAATACCTTGCCCTCTTTGCCTTTGTCTTTTCCTGCGATAACCTTAACAGTATCACCCTTTTTAATTCTAACAGCTGACATTGTGGTACCTCCTATAATACTTCTGGAGCAAGAGATACGATTTTCATGAACTTCTTATCTCTTAACTCTCTGGCTACTGGACCAAAGATACGAGTTCCCTTAGGAGTCTGATCATCTTTAATTATAACAGCAGCATTCTCATCAAATTTAATATATGAACCGTCCTTACGACGTGCGCCCTTTACTGAACGTACGACAACGGCCTTAACAACGTCACCCTTTTTAACAACGCCGCCTGGTGTTGCTTCTTTAACAGTAGCGACAATTACATCACCGATATTTGCATATCTTCTTGTAGATCCGCCCATAACTCTGATACAAAGAATTTCCTTAGCACCAGTATTATCAGCAACCTTAAGTCTGGTTTCCTGTTGTACCATAATACTACTCCTTTCAGTAATATCACAAATAAATTCTTATTATTTTGCTCTACTGATAATCTCAACTAATCTCCATCTCTTATCCTTAGATAAAGGTCTAGTCTCCATTACCTTAACAACATCTCCGATTAAACATTCATTGTTCTCATCGTGTGCCTTTAACTTGTAAGTTCTTTTAACGATCTTATTGTAAAGAGGATGCTTAACGTTGTCCTGTACTGCAACAACGATTGTCTTATCCATCTTATTGCTTATAACCTTACCTGTACGAGTTTTTCTTAAATTTCTCTCTTCCACAGTTATTCTCCTTTCTTAGGATATCTAAGTCTACATGCCTTAATTAAGCATTCTTCTGTGCAATTACAGTCTGGATTCTAGCGATGTTCTTACGAACTTCTTTAATTCTGCTTGTGTTGTCCAGCTGATTTGTTGCGTTCTGGAATCTTAAATTGAAAAGTTCCTTCTTAGCAGCTACTAATTCTTCATTTAACTCTGCAGCTGATTTTGCCTTTAAATCTTCTACATACTTATTAATTTTCACTGTTATCACCGCCTTCTAAGTCTGCACGTGAAACAATCTTGCACTTGCAAGGAAGCTTATGTGTTGCGAGACGTAAAGCTTCTCTTGCTGTTTCTTCAGCAACGCCTGAAATCTCGAACATTACACGTCCAGGTTTAACTACTGCTACCCAGCACTCCAAGTTACCTTTACCTTTACCCATACGAACACCGATAGGCTTACCTGTTACCGGCTTATCTGGGAAAATCTTTATAAATACTTTACCACCACGCTTAATATATCTTGTCATAGCGACACGGGCAGCTTCTATCTGATTTGATTTGATCCAACAAGGTTCTGTTGCAACAATACCGAATTCACCATTAGTGATCTTATTGCCTCTTGTAGCCTTACCAGCCATAGAACCACGGAACTGTCTACGATGTTTAACTCTCTTAGGTAGTAACATTACTTATCGCTCCCTTCCTTTTCTACGTTAGCGTTGGCATTATTCTTTGTAGGAAGAACCTCACCTTCGTAGATCCAAACCTTAACACCAACCTTGCCATAAGTTGTATCTGCTTCTGCAAATCCATAGTCGATATCTGCACGAAGTGTCTGAAGAGGAATTGTACCCTCGCTATAGAACTCTGTACGAGCCATATCAGCTCCACCGAGACGTCCTGAGCAAGATGTCTTGATACCCTTAGCTCCCTGCTTCATTGTTCTGCCCATGCAAGACTTCATAGCTCTTCTGAAAGAGATACGGTTCTCTAACTGCTGAGCGATGTTCTCTGCAACAAGCTGAGCATCCTTATCAGGTCTCTTAACTTCCTTGATATCAATGCTTAACTTCTTAGCAGATGTTAACTTCTCTACCTGCTTCTTTAAGTTCTCGATTTCAGCACCACCCTTACCGATTACGATACCAGGCTTAGCTGTATGAATAACGATCTTTAATCTGTCTGAAGCTCTCTCTGTTTCAATCTTTGAAATTCCTGCAGCATATAACTTATTCTTGAGGAATTTTCTAATGTTATAATCTTCTACAAGGTTATCAGCGAAATCGTCTTCTGCATACCACTTTGCATCCCAGTCTTTGATTACGCCGACTCTTAAACCATGAGGATTAACTTTCTGTCCCATAAAGACTCCTTTCTATCTCTTAGAAAATAATTATCTTTCATTTAAAACAACAGTGATGTGGCTCATTCTCTTTTCGATTCTGTAAGCTCTACCCTGTGCTCTTGGATGTACTCTCTTCATTGTTGGTCCCTTGTTAGCGTAGCACTCTTCTACATATAACTTACTTGGGTCCATACCGTTATTGTTCTCAGCATTAGCTGCTGCTGACTTTAATAACTTCTCTATAATAGATGATGCATATCTTGGATTGTACATAACAATTGCAAGTGCTTCATCAAGGCTCTTGCCTCTGATAGCATCTAATACGAAACAAGCCTTCTGAACAGATACTCTAGCGTAAGATAACTTTGCGCTTGGTCTTGTATCCTTAACAGCGTTTCTTTCACGTTTAATCTGGGATCTATGTCCGTTAGCCATGGATTAAACCTCCTTTCAAAAATTCAAATTATCTACTCTTCTTTTCGTCTTTGCCGTGTCCTCTGTAAGTTCTTGTTGCAACGAACTCACCGAGCTTATGACCAACCATATCCTCTGTAACATATACAGGCACATGCTTTCTACCATCATGAACAGCGATTGTATGACCTACAAACTGAGGATAAATTGTTGAACGACGAGACCAAGTCTTAATAACCTGTTTGTCGTTTGCAGCATTTAAAGCATCAACTTTCTTAAGTAAGCTTTCGTCTGCAAATGCTCCCTTTTTAAGTGATCGAGCCATAGGTTGAAACCTCCTTATAATCTTCGTGAATAATAATAGTTACGATTGTAGGCTAATTACTTAATAGCCTTTCCGTTTCTTCTTCTTACGATAAGCTTGTTTGAAGCCTTCTTAGCCTTACGAGTCTTAAGACCCATAGCTGGCTTGCCCCAAGGTGTCATTGGGCTTGGACGACCAACTGGTGCTCTACCTTCACCACCACCATGTGGATGGTCATTAGGGTTCATAACAGAACCACGAACTGTAGGTCTGATACCCATATGTCTCTTACGTCCAGCCTTACCAAGATTAATAAGGTTGTGATCTCCATTACCTACAACACCGATTGTTGCGCGGCAGATAATTGGAACCATTCTCATCTCGCCTGATGGTAATCTAAGTGTTGCATACTTGCCTTCCTTAGCCATAAGCTGAGCTGAGTTTCCAGCAGAACGAACAAGCTGTCCACCCTTACCTGGATATAATTCAATGTTGTGTACCTGAGTACCAACTGGAATCTCTGAAAGTGGTAAGCAGTTACCTACTCTGACTTCTGCACCAGCACCATTCTGTACTGTCATGCCATCTGTTAATCCCTGAGGAGCAAGGATATATGCTTTCTCACCATCTGCGTAGCAGATAAGAGCGATGTTAGCTGTTCTGTTTGGATCGTACTCAATTCCGATAACCTGTGCTGGAACGCCTTCCTTGTTTCTCTTGAAATCAATCATTCTATACTTCTGTCTGTTTCCACCACCGTGGTGTCTTACAGTAATCTTACCCTGGTTGTTACGACCAGCATTCTTGCTCTTCTTAGCAAGTAATGACTTCTCTGGAGTACTCTTTGTAATCTCTGAGAAATCAGATCCAGTCATATTTCTTCTGGAAGGTGTATATGGGTTATATGTCTTAATTCCCATTATTTCTCTCCTTTCGAGTCTGTGTAATATTGTTTTCTACACTTTAAAGCTACTAATTAAAGGCCTTCAAAGATTTCGATTTCCTTGCTGTCAGCTGTTAACTGTACAATTGCCTTCTTAGTCTTAGAAGTTGTACCAGCTGTTCTGCCTCTTCTCTTCTTCTTGCCATCAAGATTCATTGTGTTAACTGAAGCAACCTTAGTTCCTTCGAACATCTTCTCAACAGCATCCTTAATCATTGTCTTGTTAGCATCTGTATGAACTAAGAATGTATACTTCTTATCTGCCATATCAGCCATAGACTTCTCTGTGATTACAGGCTTGAGGATTACATCATAATACTGTACGTTTGCCATTATGCATACACCTCCTCTAATTTTTCAACAGCAGCCTTAGTAACTACTAATGTTTCATACTTTAATACATCGTATGTGTTGATTTCGTTAGTAGCTGAAACCTTAACTGTAGGAATGTTTCTTCCTGAAAGAACTACATTCTTGTTCTCACCTTCAATAACTACTAAAGCCTTATCAACCTTTAAGTTGCTCATAACTTCTGCGAACTTCTTTGTCTTAACTTCGTCAAGGTTAAATGCATCAAGAACTACGATCTTGTTGTCAGCAACCTTTGATGATAATGCAGAAAGAAGAGCAATTCTCTTTTCCTTCTTATTCATCTTGAATGAATAATCTCTTGGCTTTGGTGCAAATACAACACCACCGCCTGTCCACTGTGGAGATCTTGTAGAACCCTGTCTTGCATGACCAGTTCCTTTCTGTCTCCAAGGTTTTCTTCCGCCACCAGAAACTTCTGAACGTGTCTTTGCGCTCTGTGTTCCCTGACGATTATTTGCAAGCTGGTTAACTACTGCCATGTGTACGAGATGTTCGTTAACTTCTACACCAAATACAGCATCATTTAATTCGATTGAACCAACTTCTTTGCCTTCAATATTGTAAACAGATACGTTTGCCATCTGTGTGGTCCTCCTTCCTTAGCAAAAACTACTTAGCAGCTTTTACTGTTTCTTTCAGTGTTACTAATGATTTCTTAGGTCCAGGTACTGCACCCTTAACTAAGATTACGTTGTTTTCAACATCAACTCTTACTACTTCAAGATTCTGGATTGTGATTCTCTTAGAACCCATATGTCCAGGCATTCCTTTTCCCTTGAATACTCTACCAGGTGTTGTTGCTGATCCGTTTGAACCCTGATGTCTGTGGAACTTAGAACCATGAGCCATAGGTCCTCTTGACTGGCCTAATCTCTTGATTGCGCCCTGGAAACCTTTACCCTTTGAAATAGCAGTTGCATCAACCTTATCGCCTGCAGCGAAGATATCAGCCTTGATTTCGTCCTTTACAGAGTACTCTGAAGCATTCTCAAACTTGAACTCTCTTAAGAATCTCTTGTAAGGAACCTCTGCCTTATCAAAATGTCCTTTAACAGGCTTGTTTACTAACTTTTCTCTAATGTCAGCAAAACCAACCTGAACTGCATCGTAACCGTCGTTTTCTACTGTCTTAACTTGTGTAACAACACAAGGACCAGCCTGAAGAACAGTTACAGGTGTTAAAACACCGTCTTCGTTGAAGATTTGAGTCATTCCGACTTTTGTAGCTAAAATTGCCTTCTTCATTGATTTTCCTCCTGTTTAATCTACAGCGGACAAGATGATGTGTGATACACAGCGCATCCTGTCATCCTAGAACAGCTAATATAAGTGGAACCCGCACCACTGCTTGTTACTTCTATATTAAACCCTTAGGATTATTGCTTTAATAATGAAAAATTCCAGATAATGATTAGTTCATTACCTTAAGGTTGATGAATACACCAGCTGGCATCTCTAACTTAGATAATGCATCTACAGTCTTCTGAGATGGTGATAATACATCGATAAGTCTCTTATGAGTTCTCTGCTCGAACTGCTCTCTTGAATCCTTGTACTTGTGAACAGCTCTAAGAATAGTAACAACTTCCTTCTTTGTTGGAAGAGGTACCGGACCACTCACCTGTGCTCCTGTCTTCTTAGCAGTTTCGATGATTTTCTTAGCTGACTGATCAATCAACTGATGATCGTAAGCCTTCAGAGTAATTCTGATTACCTGATTTGCCATAAAAAAAGTCGCCTCCTTCGCACTTTATTGTTTAAGTACGACAAGCGGTGACTGTACACACTCCCACGCGTATCATATAGTCTCATTCATAATTCGACCTACGCGCGTCATTTCTGCGGATTGCAGATGATTTTGGTACAGTGACTTGTCGCCAGTTTCTTCGCCGGAGATTATCTCCAGCATTGACATTCGCTCCACGGAAAACCTGCTTTATTAAAGCAGCAACCTCACGCTTCACAGCTATCAATGTCACAGCAAGTATTAATATACACTACTCTCTATATAAAATCAACAGAAAAAATTGTATTTTTTTTAGTACAATACAGAATAAATTTGACCGGAACATAAGTCCCGGTCAAAACAGTATTTTAATAAAATCCAAATCCAAGATACATAGAATTAATCTTCCACTTACCATCTTCATATTTATAATATATGTAAGCTGAATTATTGTTATTATTCTTGTCGTTAGCTTTATCACTTCCTGAGTACTGTATCTTGTATGTATATCCTAGTTTAATTGAAACTTTAATCACCGGGCATCCATCATCTGAATCCACTCTGAAAGATGTATCCGCGATAGAAGCTGTGAATTTGGAAATCTTCAAATCGGATACAGTTTTGTATTTGTCATTGTAGCTGTCGTAAATATTCTTATAAGCTGACTCTATGTTCTTCTTTTCTTCTTTACACACCCTGTCGGCTATAGCTGAATAATCTTTCTTTGCCTGTATAGCGTTAATTATTGCATCCACATCTGTTCTTGCCTGTGTCTTAAGTTCTTCAAGCTTCGAATTAACATATTTTGCATTGTATGTTCCAACAGTAAATGTATCTTCATCATGTGCTGCATAAAGCTGTGTTGTGTAGTCCTCTATAAATTCTCCAGTTACCTTAATATTATTCTTTCCATTGAACAGATATGGTATAACATATTCATCAGAAGAGCCGTTTCCATTCTTAGATGCATCCGACTTATATCCATCGCCAACAATAACATCATTAATATATAACGTAAGTCCCTTTGGAACCTTTATTGTAACATCCTTTACTACAAGATTCTCAGCGCTGACTTTATACTTCTTAAAGAAAAGCATATAGTGCTTATTGGCTACTGTTAGATACACATCATTATACTGCATTCCCGAATCTGTTATATATCCGACCTTAACAGCCTTGTTACCAGGCATCTTGCTATATGTTGAGACAATGTCATCTGCTGCCATCTTTTCAACTTTCTCACCAGTCGCATCTGCATGAACATTAATAAATGCTTCCTTAGTAAGGAACTCCCCATCTGGTAGATTAATAAGACTATACGCATCATTCCATTCGCACTCTGCAACCGCCTTAACATACTGCTTGGCAGTTTTCTTATAATCTGTCACATTGTTTCCCACACATACAAATATAATTATGGCAGCTATCACAGCAACTCCCGCAGCTACAATTGCAATTATACCCTTAGGGAATCTGGCAGGCTTATTATTGGCAGGCTGCTGACCAGAATTCTGACCTGTAAACTGTGTAGGCTGTACAGGCTGTTGGCCAAAAGCCTGCTGTGGCTGAACAGGAACACTTTGCTGTACCGGTGTTACTTCCGGCTCTGCTTTCACACTCTCCTGTACTGGTGTTTCCTCCGACCCTGCTGGCACATTCTCCTGTACCGGTGTTACCTCTGGCTCTTCTTCCACACTTTCCTGCACCGGTGTCTCCTGAGGCACATCTATCACTAGACGTGTTCCACAGTTTCCACAGAATAGTGCATCGTCCTCGTTCTTTGTTCCGCAATTTGGACAAAACATAATTTTTCCTCCCTCATATGATTAATATAGTAAATCATATATCATCATACCATGAATATATGATTTGCTCAACCAAATAGTCTGTTCTGATGTCACTTGTTTTGTTAATATTTACTACTGTTTCTGTTTCTCTATTTTTTCTGCAAGATCATTAAGATATTCCCATCGCTCCATCTTTTCTTCAAGCTGCCTTTCCACATCTTCCTTTTCCTTAGTAAGTTCTGCAAGCTTAGAATAAGAAGTTGCATTCTTTGCAATCTCGTCATCAAGTTCTGAAACTTTAGTTTCAAGCTCCTCTATATCATCATCTATAGTCTCATATTCCTTCTGCTCCATATATGTGAACTTAATCTTATTCTCATGGCTGTTATATGCTTTCTTCACCTGACCTGCTGCCTTTGATTTTGGCGCATCAGATGTTCCATTTGATTCCACATTATATATAGAAGAAACACATTTATCCCTGTAGTCCGTATAACCACCTTCATACTGTGTAAGGTGGCCTCCTGCCTCAAATGCAAATATCCTGTCAACAACTCTGTCAAGGAAATATCTGTCATGTGAAACTGTGATTACAATACCTGCAAATCCATCAAGATACTCCTCAAGAATCTCAAGAGTCTCAATATCAAGGTCGTTGGTAGGCTCATCGAGAATAAGTACATTTGGCGCACTCATAAGAACACTTAACAGATAAAGTCTTCTCTTCTCACCACCTGACAGCTTGCTTATAGGCGTCCACTGCTGCTTCGGTGTAAAAAGAAACTTCTCACACATCTGTGACGCTGTTGCCTTTCCATCTGCCGTCGTAACATATTCGCCTATGCTTCTTACGAACTCTAGCACAGTAAGGCTGTCGTCAAGTGGTTCGTTCTCCTGCATGAAATATCCAATTCTTACAGTCTCTCCAACCTCAACACTACCACTGTCCGGTTCAAGCTGGCCTGCTATAATCTTCATAAGCGTAGACTTGCCGCATCCGTTATCACCGACAATACCTATTCTGTCATCTCTTAGAAAAATGTAGGTAAAATCGTCAATTATTGTCCTCTCTCCAAAGCTTTTGCAAATGTTGTGGAGTTCAACAGTCTTTCTTCCAAGCCTGCTGCTGACTGAATTCATATCCATAAGCTGCTTGTCAAATCTTGCTCTCGCCTGCTTTGAAGCCTCCTTCATATCCTCGAATCTGTCAATTCGTGCCTGCTGCTTGGTAGATCGAGCCTGGCATCCTCTTCTTATCCACGCGAGTTCCTTCCTTAATATATTCTGTCTCTTAGCCTCAGTTGCCCTCTCCATCTCCTCACGCTGGGTCTTCAGTTCAAGAAAGCCTGAATAATTCGTATCGTAGCTATAAAGGGAAGCTTTATCAAGCTCTACAATCCTGTTAGTTACATTATCAAGGAAATACCTGTCATGAGTAACCATGATAAGTTCTCCCTTGAAATTCTTAATAAACTGTTCCAGCCAGAGTACCATGTCATTATCAAGATGGTTCGTAGGTTCATCAAGAATAAGAAGTCTTGCCGGCTCAACTAAAGTTCTCGCAAGTGCCGCTCTCTTTTTCTGACCACCTGATAAAATATTCATCATTGCAGCGTGATTTGTTATTCCAAGCTTGTTAAGAATCTCTTTTGCTTTTGGCTGGCTGTCTGCATGCTTCCCACGCATAACATATTCCAGTACATTTTCATTATCATAATACAGAGGCGTCTGTGCAAGATATGCAAGCTCAATCCCCTTACCCTTTACAACCTGTCCTTCATCCGGCTCTTCAATGCCTGCAATAATCTTTAAAAGTGTAGACTTTCCGGTTCCGTTCACCCCTATAAGTCCAATCTTATCTCCACTGTTAATTCCCAGACTTATATTATTAAAAAGTTCCTTTTCTCCATAGGTCTTGCTGACCTTTTCAACATTTAATATATTCACAATTATCTCCGTTATATAAATTATTTGTCGTCATCTGAAAGATTATAGAAATTCTTAAGCTTCTGTGCAAGCTCCGAATCTTTCTTCTTCAGATGTTCATAATGCTTCCTCTTCTGCTCCATCATATGCTCATATACATACGGATTGTGAAGCTTTAATCTGTCAAGCATTTCCTTTCTGTGTTCCTTAAGCATCTGAATTGCATCAGGATTAATCTGTGCCAGCTTCTTCTCAACAACCACGCGGCGTTCATCAATTCTTTTCTCAATATCATCAATATCAAGATTCGGATATTTTTTATCGTCAAACAAATGCATTTCAAGCCGCTCAAGCAGGTCATTCTCATCAAAGAGTCCGATTCTTCCCCATGCAGCATGCTTTTCAGCATCAACAATAACATTCTTCTCATCTTTCTTGACACTGCCAATCTCATCAGCCATCTCTGCTGCCATCTTCTCAAGCCATTCATCTGCATCTGCACCAAAAGCCCACTCAATTTCTGCAAGTCTTTCGTTGTCCTCATGTACCTCGCCAGAAACAGCCTGCTCTTCTTCCTCCTCGACAGGATAAGGTCTGTCAAGACCTGCATCTCTTAGGGCAAGCGGAATAGTTCTTCTTACAACACCTTTTTCAACAAACTCGCCTGCACCAAGCTCTCTTAACTGGTCATTAAGCGTGTGTTCATGCTCTGTAATATAGAATCTGATACCTTTCTTTTCAAGCACCTTATATAAAGTCATAAGCCTGTCAACTGCCGTCACATCAATAGATCCAACGCCTCCGGCGTCTACAATTACCCATTTAGTATTATCATCAAGATTCTTTTCTATATCATCAACAAATGTATTAATATTCGCAAAGAAAAGCGCACCGTTAAATCTGTATATAACCACACCTTTTATCTTCTTTACATTGCGGTATCTGTTAAGACTATAGAAGCCATCCTGTCCCGGTATCACCCCGAGAAATGCTCTTGGCGGCTCAACAGCTTTGACAATAACTGCAATGAATGAAAGTATTACACCGATTACAACTCCGTATATCGTTCCAAATAACAGAACACCTAAGAAAGCACCTACAAATATTGCAAACTCCGTATGGTCTGTTTTCCATAATTTAACTGCAAGCCCGAATTCAGTAATTCCAATCAGTGCCGCAACAACAATTCCTGTAAGTATTGGTACAGGAAGATACTCAAGCACCGGCGTACCAAAAAGCACTATAAGAAGCATTGTCAGAGAAGCTGTTATTGACATAACCTGTGATTTACAACCAAACTGGTCTGCAATTCCTGTTCTTGACACACTTCCATTCAAAGGGCATCCGCCAATTACAGCAGAAGCCGCATTTGCAGCAGCATAAGACAGAATTTCTCTGTTATTGCTTACTTTATAGCCATATTTGTTGGCATAATTATTAGTTGCAAGCAATGTCTGCGCCATGACAACACCTGCCACTGAAAGTCCAAGAAGTATTATATCTGACGGATTCTTAAACACAACTGACATATCAGGAAGTGAGAATCCAGGCAGCCCCTTATCAACATGTGGAAGAAGCTTAACACCGAATCTGTCAATATGAAAAATTGCGGTTGCAAGTGCACCAAGCACCATAAGAAGTACTGACATCGGAAACTTTGGAATGAACTTCTTCGCAACAAGAATAATCACAACTGTTCCGACTCCAAGCATTGCCGAGAGCAGATTAAACGAATCAAACTCGCCAGCTATATGCATAACAAGCTGTATCGCTTCGCCAGTCCCAGCATTACCGCCAAAAAGCTTTGCTGCCTGCATAAGAATTATTGTCACGCCAATACCGCTTATAAATCCACCCATTACAGGTGTAGATATATAATTGACAATACGCCCTGCTTTAATAAAGAAGAAGAGCAACAGCCACAATGCTGCAACCAAAGTTATCGCCGGAACTACTGCCTTTGCCTCCTCAGATCCTGACACTATTCCAAGCGTTGCAAGTGTTCCACCAACAAGTGCCGCCGGAGTTGCGTCCACTCCGAACACAAACTGCGGTGAGGATGTAACAAATCCATATATAAGCACTGGCAGAATAGAGCAGTACAGACCATACACCGCTGGCAGTCCCGCAATCTGTGAATATCCCATTGATATAGGAATTGACACAAGAGCAACAATTATTCCTGATACAATATCCTTCTGTATATTCTTTAAACTAACATTTTTCAATATGCATCGCCCCTTAATTAGATTTCGATAGAAATATATTAACATAAAACAAGCCTGTTCAAAACATTTTTGCACGATTGCAGTTATTAATATTTTCGTATATAATTATTTAATAACAAATGCGGTACCAAACCGCAACATATTTTAATATAGAAAAGGATACTTAATTATGTTTATAGCTGACAACTGGAAAGATTATGAAGTAATAGATACCTCTAAAGGTGAAAAGCTTGAGCGCTGGGGCAAGTACATTCTTGTACGTCCGGACCCACAGGTAATATGGGACACTCCTAAGAAAGAGCGTGGCTGGAAGAATATGAACGGTCACTACCACAGAAGCTCTAAGGGTGGAGGTGAATGGGAGTTCTTTGACCTTCCACAGCAGTGGCAGATTCACTACAACAGTCCTTCATTTGAACAGGAGCTGACATTCAACTTAAAGCCATTCAGCTTCAAACACACAGGAATATTCCCTGAGCAGGCTGCTAACTGGGACTGGTTTGGAAAGATAATCTCTGATGCCAGAAAAGAACGTGGCAGTGAACCCATAAAGGTTCTTAACCTGTTTGCTTATACAGGTGGCGCAACACTTGCATGTGCAGCCGCAGGTGCTAATGTTACACATGTAGATGCTTCTAAAGGTATAGTCGCATGGGCTAAAGAAAATGCACAGTCTTCAGGACTTATTGACAAGCCTATCCGATGGATAGTTGATGATTGTGTAAAGTTTGTAGAAAGAGAGATAAGAAGAGGCAACCATTACGATGCAATTATCATGGATCCGCCTTCATATGGACGTGGTCCTAAAGGAGAAATCTGGAAAATAGAAGAAGCTATACACCCGCTTGTTAAGCTTTGTGCACAGCTTCTTTCTGATAAGCCATTATTTTTCCTTATTAATTCATACACTACAGGTCTTCAGCCAGCCGTTCTTACTTATATGTTAAGCACAGAACTTAAGAGCTTTGGCGGACACTGTGATTCACAGGAAGTAGGTCTTCCTGTTTCAAGTAACGGACTTGTACTTCCATGTGGTGCTTCTGGCCGCTGGATGAAATGATTAATACACAACACCATCGAGTGACGGCGATTCTTCGCCGTCATTCACAATTCTGATAACAAGATGATTTGGCAGACATGTGATTGGCATTAAAGGTTCAGATATATATCCCATATTTACACACAGCTTATCCGGACAGCTTGCATCAGCAATCTTAATCTTTCCATTCTCGACAAGAATATCATTATACTCTCCATCCCCATATTCAATCCTGAATGTGTACGGATTCTTAACGTCATCTAACGAAACAGTTCTTAACAATTCGTTATCTCTGTATATATAAGCGGTCTTTCTGCCGTTATTCTTTCCTGATTTCATATATATAATAGAAGCCACACTTGCCACAACAAGCAGAACAATCACGGCCACCACTGTAATAACTCTTTTTTTCACAATCTCCTCCATCTGCTACATAGTATATTTTTTAGGAATATATCTGTCTGCAAAGAAGCACACAAGGCCCGTAAACAGACCTGTTATAACACCGCTTATCACAAGGAACGGCATGTACGCAAATATACCTGACAATCTGAGTATGAAAAATGCAGCAAGAATCTGGCCTGCATTGTGCGACACCGCGCCAAGTATACCTGTAAGGAATATATACTGTCCCCTAAGCAATTTATTAACAGCTGCCATCACAATAAGACATAAGAATCCACCACTTACACTATATATAAATGATACTGCCTGCCCTGTAAATATTGTAGCCAGTATAATTCTCATAGCTAACACAATCGCTGCATCACTGAATTTATACCTTTTCAATACAAAAAGTGTGACTATATTGGCAAGTCCTAATTTAACTCCTGGTATTGGAACAAGCGTAGGTATCGCTGATTCCACAACAAATATTGTCAGTGCAATTGTTGTAAGTAATGCCAGCGTTGTAAGTCTCTTAACATCAAAAGTTTTCTTCATATCTGCCTCCGCATATATATTACCTATGCATTTTAACAGACATTTCATATTAAGACAATAATTCGTTAAATTAATTCAAATTCGTGCAAAATCAGTTTGACAGTTTGTAAAAATATAGTATAATCATTTGGCTTTATAAATATACGAAAGTGAGGAAATCCTATGGTAAAAGACATGACAAACGGTTCGCCTTCCAAGCATATTCTTGGATTTGCAGTTCCAATGCTGTTCGGAATGCTGTTTCAGCAGTTCTACAACCTTGTTGACACAATAATCGTTGGTAAAACTCTCGGTGTTGAAGCTCTTGCCGGAGTTGGAGCAACAGGTTCTATCAACTTCATGATAATCGGTTTCTGTATGGGAGTCTGTAACGGATTCGTGATTCCGGTTGCCCAATGCTTTGGTGCAAAGAAGCCTGCTGACCTTAGAAAATATGTATTTAACGGATATATCTGCAGTATTGTGTTTGCCATAGTGCTTACGCTTGCATCCGTAATATTCTGCCGCAGAATACTTATTATCATGAATACACCGGCAGATATTATTGACCATGCCTACAATTACATAGTAGTTATATTCATAGGAATCCCAACTGTATTCCTGTACAACATGGTGTCCGGTGTTATCCGTTCGCTTGGCGATAGTAAGACACCTGTAGTTTTCCTTGTGCTTTCTTCAATAATAAATGTAGTACTTGATTTCTTTCTTATTCTTGTATGTAAGATGGGTGTTGCCGGAGCTGGCTGGGCAACTGTAACATCACAGTTAATTTCGGGACTTACCTGCCTTATATATATGTATAAGAAATATGACATCTTAAAAGGTGACAAATCAGAAAGGGTACTTGATAGAAGATTTATCACTAACCTGTGTATGAACGGTGTTCCTATGGGACTCCAGTATTCAATAACAGCCATCGGAAGTACAATCCTTCAGGCTGCTGTCAATACACTTGGTTCAACATATGTAGCCGCAATGACTGCCGGTTCTAAGATGTTCAACTTTACCTGTTGTCCATTTGATGCACTCGGCTCAACCATGGCAACCTATGCCGGACAGAATGTTGGAGCTGCCAAGATTAAAAGACTTGGTCAGGGCGTACGCTCCGCTATGATAATCGGTTCAGTATACAGTGTTCTTTCTCTTATTGCACTGTATTTCACTACAGATTATATTGCATTATTATTCGTTAATGCATCTGAGACAACAATTATTGCTCTTACAAGACAGTTCATCCTTGCATCTGCATGCTTCTACATTCCACTTACAGGTGTTAACGTGGTCCGCTTCTGCATACAGGGTATGGGTTTCTCAGTATTTGCAATATCAGCAGGTATCTTAGAGATGATTGGCCGTGCATTTGCAGCCATCATACTCATTCCAAGTATTGGATTCATGGGTGCATGCCTCGCCTCACCAATCGCATGGATTGCTGCTGACGCATTTTTGTTCCCTGCATTCATACATTGTGCCAAAAAGCTTAATGCAAGGCACAATATTAAATCAAACTAATAACATGACTAAAGGGAGGACAATATTGCCCTCCCTTAATTATTCTATAATATAGACAGCCTGGCTGTGCATCGCTTCATATCTTGATTGAAATGTCTCAAGATTCCTTGTTACATTACCTTCCATAGGATCCATTATATAAACAATATTCTTATTAAGATCATATCCTGTAATTACAACACAATGTTCTGGAGACATCCATGTGTATTCTTTCCCATTAAATACAAATGTCTTAGATTCATATGGCTGTCTCATATCTATTGTATTCCATATTACTATCGGGTCACCCTGAGCAACCATACCTAGAATCTCTTTAAAATCTGTTCCGCTGATATTCTTTGCAACTGCTGACATATTATTAACTTTGAAATATTTATTAGCTGCATTAACAATTGGCTGTGACATGCATCCATAACTTGTGTTATCCCTTGGATTACCAAGAAACATTTCGTAGAAGCTGCCATTGCCTTTCTTAAGATATTCATCTGCCATAGTTGTTTTATCAACATTACATCCATAATAATTCAGTACGGAGGTTAACGATGTAATCTCGCATCCTGTTGGCAGCTCCGGATTCTGATTAAGTGATTCATAGCATTCTATTCTGTATACATCTGGTAAATCATTTACAATCTCTTCACTTACAGAAAGCTGTTCCTCCGTCACATTACCATCGCTCTTAATTGCTGTATATTCTGCACCTACTGCTACACCTTTGCTGACATTCTGATTATTCATCTTGACTGTTAATACAATTGCTACCGTACATGCCAGTATAGTCATCATTACAAGGAATATTTGATTCTTCCTTTTTCCTATTCTTTTGTTTTTTCTCCTGCCATCTCTCCTACTCATCCCAATCACCATCCTAACCTTCCGTTGTAAGTCAAAGTCTCATTTATTAACTTCTATACTTATATACGAAACCTAGCATGATTTGGTCTGAATAAATCGTAAAATTGTGTTTTATAATATTATATAAGCCTTACTACCTGACAATTATCAGTCATTCCATCCCAGAATTTATCCAGTGGTGTTCCTCTGAATTTTGCTATAATACTGCAGTTCATGGCACCATGACCAACAATCAGTATATCTTTGCCACTATTTACCTGTGGCATAACTACATTGTCTATAAACTCCCCTGTTCTTGCAAAAAGCTGTTCAAAACTTTCCCCGCCTTCAACCGTCACATAATCCTCTGGATTTTTAAAAAGAGAATTAATTGGGCAATCCTTTATTGCAAATGAATTCTCTATTCCCTCATATATTCCAAATCCCATCTCAACAAGTCTGTCATCTGTATATACAGGTACTCCTCTTCCTTTGAGAAAAATCTCGGCTGTCTCTTTTGCTCTTGCCAAAGGTGATGAATAACACTCATCAAAATGTATATCTGCATACTTTTCCCCGGCCTCTGCCGCCATCATTCTTCCCTCATCATTAAGAGGTATATCAGTTCTGCCCTGTAATTTATGACATGCATTCCAGTCCGTTTTTCCATGTCGCATTATGTATAACATGTTGTACTCCTCTTTTTATCATATTCTAGCTCATTACTTCGCGAGCACGACTGCGAACTGCCCATGACTTCTCAAGGAGCTGCTCGTGCAAAAAAGGGTTTCCGATAACCTCGGAAACCCTTGAAAGAACTGTATTAATAACAATTACTCGATGATAGATGCAACAGCACCAGAACCAACTGTTCTACCACCCTCACGGATAGCGAAACGAAGACCCTGCTCCATAGCTACGTTATGGATAAGTTCAACTGTCATCTCTACGTTATCACCAGGCATGCACATTTCTGTACCAGCTGGAAGCTCACAAACACCAGTTACATCAGTTGTTCTGAAGTAGAACTGTGGTCTGTAGTTGTTGAAGAATGGAGTATGACGTCCACCCTCGTCCTTTGTTAATACGTAAACCTGAGCTGTAAACTTGTGGTGTGGTGTGATTGAACCTGGCTTGCAGAGAACCTGTCCTCTCTGGATTTCGTCTCTCTGAACACCTCTAAGAAGTGCACCAATGTTATCACCTGGCTGAGCCTCATCAAGAAGCTTTCTGAACATCTCGATACCAGTTACAACTACCTTACGGATATCTTCGTGGATACCAACGATTTCAACTTCCTCATTAACGTGGAGAACACCTCTCTCTACTCTACCAGTAGCAACAGTACCACGTCCTGTGATAGAGAATACGTCCTCTACAGGCATAAGGAATGGCTTATCTGTATCTCTTTCTGGATCTGGAACATACTCATCAATAGTATGCATAAGCTCAAGGATCTTATCTCCCCATTCGCTGTTAGGATCTTCAAGAGCCTTAAGAGCTGAACCCTGGATGATTGGAGTATCATCTCCTGGGAATCCGTACTCGTTAAGAAGTTCTCTGATTTCCATATCTACTAATTCAAGAAGTTCTGGATCATCAACCATATCACACTTGTTCATGAATACAACGATGTAAGGAACACCAACCTGACGAGCAAGAAGGATATGCTCTCTTGTCTGAGCCATAACACCATCAGTAGCAGCAACAACAAGGATACCTGCATCCATCTGAGCAGCACCTGTGATCATGTTCTTTACATAATCAGCATGTCCTGGACAGTCAACGTGTGCATAGTGTCTCTTCTCTGTCTCATACTCAACGTGAGCTGTAGAGATAGTGATACCTCTTTCTCTTTCCTCTGGTGCCTTATCAATATTCTCGAATGCAACAGCCTCACCTGTACCAAGTCTCTCATGAAGAGTCTTTGTGATAGCAGCTGTTAATGTAGTCTTACCGTGATCTACGTGTCCGATTGTACCAATGTTACAATGTGGTTTTGTTCTCTCAAATTTAGCCTTTGCCATTGTTTAAAATCCTCCTAAAAATATTTAGATTGCCCTGAGGGGTATCCCCCTCGGGCTTTGTCATAGCTGATATTTATTATATTTCATTTAGTGAAATATTTCAACTATATTTTTATAGTTATTACTTATTTCTATCAGAAATAACCTTATCCTGAACAGACTTTGGAGCCTGCTCATACTTATCGAAGAACATAGAGTAGTTACCACGACCCTGTGTCTTAGAACGAAGGTCAGTAGCATATCCGAACATCTCAGCAAGTGGAACGAACGCTTTAATCATCTTACCACCTGAGATATCTTCCATACCCTCAATACGTCCTCTACGTGAGTTGATATCACCGATTACATCACCCATGTATTCTTCTGGCATAGTAACCTCAACCTTCATGATAGGCTCAAGAAGGGCAGGTGCTGCCTTAGCCATAGCATCCTTGAATGCCATAGAACCAGCAATGTGGAATGCCATTTCTGAAGAATCGACTTCATGGTATGAACCATCGTAAATATCTGCTCTAAGTCCGAGAACTGGGAATCCAGCTAAGATACCTGAATTAGCAGCTTCTCTGATACCGTCAGCAACTGAAGGGATATATTCCTTAGGAATAGCACCACCAACTACTGAAGACTCACAGAAGAGTACTGGAGGTTCGTTAATTAATACTGTGTTCTTTGTCTCAACATCAAACTTATCAACGTTAGCTTCAAGTGGTGAAAAACGTACTTTACAGTGACCATACTGACCACGTCCACCTGACTGCTTAGCATACTTACTATCAACATCAACTGCCTTAGTAAAGCACTCTCTGTAAGCAACCTGAGGTGCACCAACGTTAGCCTCTACCTTGAACTCACGAAGAAGTCTGTCAACGATGATATCAAGGTGAAGCTCACCCATACCAGCGATGATTGTCTGACCTGTTTCCTGATCTGTATGAGCACGGAATGTAGGATCTTCTTCAGCAAGCTTTGCTAAAGCTTCACCCATCTTACCCTGGTCATTCTTAGTCTTTGGCTCGATAGCAAGCTCGATAACTGGCTCTGGGAATTCCATAGACTCTAAGATAACTGGATGTGCTTCATCACAGATAGTATCACCTGTTACTGTAACCTTAAGACCTACTGCAGCAGCGATATCTCCTGAGTAAACCTTATCAATTTCTTTTCTCTGGTTAGCGTGCATCTGAAGGATACGGCCAACTCTTTCTTTCTTATTCTTATTAGAGTTAAGTACATATGAACCACCGTTTAATGTACCTGAGTAAACTCTGAAGAATGCTAACTTACCAACGAATGGATCAGTCATAATCTTGAATGCAAGAGCTGCAAATGGCTCTTCATCAGATGACTTTCTTGTTACTTCGTTACCGTCTTCGTCAACACCTGTGATATCTGGGATATCTGTAGGAGCTGGCATGTACTCGATAACAGCATCAAGAAGCTTCTGAACGCCCTTGTTCTTATAAGCTGTACCGCAAAGACAAGGAATAGCTGTACCTTCAATAGTACCCTTTCTTAAAGCAGCCTTTAACTCTGGAACTGAAATTTCCTCATCGTTAAAGAACTTCTCCATAAGGTCTTCATCAAGTTCAGCACACTGCTCAACAAGCTTGTCATGGTATTCCTGAGCCTGATCAGCTAAATCAGCAGGAATATCGCCAACAACGATATCATCACCCTTATCACCATTGAAGACATATGCCTTCATCTCGAATAAGTCGATAATTCCCTTGAAGTCATCTTCCTTACCAATAGGAATCTGTACAAGTACAGGATTCTTTCCAAGTTTTGTAATAAGCTGGTTGCATGATCCGAAGAAATCAGCACCCATCTTATCCATCTTGTTCATGAAAGCCATACGAGGTACATTGTACTTATCAGCCTGACGCCATACATTCTCTGACTGTGGCTCAACACCGTTCTGTGCATCGAATACACCTACGGCACCATCAAGTACTCTAAGTGAACGCTCAACCTCTACTGTGAAGTCAACGTGTCCTGGAGTATCGATAATGTTAATACGGTATTCTGGCTGTGTCTTATCTGGCTTACCCTCTTTCTCAGGTGTCCAGTGACATGTTGTAGCAGCTGAAGTGATTGTGATACCTCTCTCCTGCTCCTGGGCCATCCAGTCCATAGTAGCAGTACCTTCATGAGTATCACCAATCTTGTGATTAACACCAGTATAATAAAGGATACGCTCTGTTAATGTTGTCTTACCAGCATCAATATGAGCCATAATTCCGATATTTCTGGTTCTCTCCAATGGATATTCTCTTCCAGCCATGGATAAAACCTCCTATAATTATAATTAGAATCTGTAATGAGCAAAAGCCTTGTTTGCTTCTGCCATCTTGTGCATATCTTCTTTTCTCTTTACTGATGCACCTGTGTTGTTAGCTGCATCAAGAATTTCGTTAGCGAGTCTTTCTTCCATAGTCTTCTCGCCTCTTGCTCTAGAGAATGTAGTCATCCAACGAAGAGCTAAAGCCTGTCTTCTGTCTGGCTTAACTTCGATAGGTACCTGGTAAGTAGCTCCACCGATACGTCTAGCCTTAACTTCAAGAACTGGCATAATATTGTTCATAGCTTCTTCAAATACTTCGATAGCTGGTCTCTCAGTCTTAGCTGCAACTCTATCAAAAGCACCGTAAACAATCTTCTGAGCTACTCCTCTCTTACCATCAAGCATAATGTTGTTGATAAGCTTAGTAACTACCTTATTGTTGTAAATAGGATCTGCTAATACATCTCTTTTCTGTGTATGTCCTTTACGTGGCACGGTTCTTCCCTCCTTAATAAATTTATTAAATCATAGGTACTCACAAATAAAAAATGTGTTCGCGCCGTATATATTAACCTGCAACCTCTTGATTAATCTAATTCCGGCACAATTCAAAATTTAATTTGTTCGTAAAAATCAGATTCTTACAAATCTGACTCTTGCAAATTGTAAAACTTGCATGCATTCATATAAATGCGTGTCTTAATTCAGGCTTAATTACTTAGCGTCCTTAGGTCTCTTAGCACCGTACTTAGAACGAGCCTGTCTTCTCTTTGCAACACCTGCTGTATCAAGTGTTCCTCTGATGATGTGGTATCTTGTACCTGGTAAATCCTTTACTCTTCCACCTCTTATAAGAACAACGCTGTGTTCCTGAAGATTGTGTCCCTCACCTGGGATGTAAGATGTTACCTCGATACCATTAGAAAGACGTACTCTGGCAATCTTTCTAAGAGCTGAGTTAGGCTTCTTAGGTGTAGCAGTCTTAACAGCTGTACAAACACCTCTCTTCTGTGGAGAAGAGATATCTGTTGCCTTCTTCTGAAGTGAGTTGTAACCCTTCTGAAGAGCTGGTGCTGTAGACTTCTTTACTGCAGTCTTTCTTCCCTGTTTTACTAACTGGTTAAATGTTGGCATTCCGTTTTCACCTCCCGAAATTAGAATAATGAATGGTTGCATCTTAGTATCAACTAAGAAAATGTTTTGTCACCAAAACAGCGCAAAAATAGTACTTGCCTATTCGCACGCTTTATTAGTATATATATTTGCAAATTCAGTGTCAAGCATTTTTTCAAAAAAAAGACAAAAGCGTGCCAGATTTTATCAATCTGACACGCCATAAGTTTCTATAAAGAATTAATCTTCCTGTGTGAAAACAAGTTCGTCTTCACCAGACTCATCTTCATCTTCTTCAATGTAGTTATCTGTAGAACTGATCTTGATATCCTGATAACGCTTCATACCTGTACCGGCAGGGATAAGCTTACCAATAATAACATTCTCTTTAAGACCAATAAGTGGATCAATCTTTCCGTTAATAGCTGCATCTGTAAGAACCTTAGTTGTCTCCTGGAATGAGGCAGCTGACATGAATGAAGTAGAAGCAAGTGAAGCCTTAGTAATACCAAGGATAATCGGAGTACCTGTAGCAGGTGTCTTTCCTTCTTCCTCAAGTCTCTCATTAACTTCCTGGAATTCAATTGTATCAACCTGTGATCCTGGAAGGAACTTAGAATCTCCAGCTTCATCAACAACTATCTTCTTAAGCATCTGACGAACGATAAGCTCAATATGCTTATCATTGATATCAACACCCTGGATACGGTAAACCTTCTGAACTTCACGAAGGAGATAATCCTGAACAGCTCTTACACCAAGAATTCTTACGATATCATGTGGATTCTCAGAACCCTCTGTGATTTCCTCACCCTTAGCAACAACCTGTCCTTCAACAACCTTTTCTCTTGTATCCTTAGATAATGGATAAGCCTTTGAATTACCTTCATCATCAGTTATAACGATTTCAGTCTTCTTCTCAGTCTTAACAATACTTACAGTTCCGCCAAACTCAGCAAGTACAGCAAGCATCTTAGGCTTTCTTGCCTCGAAAAGCTCTTCTACTCTAGGAAGACCCTGAGTAATGTTATCACCGGCAACACCACCTGTATGGAATGTTCTCATAGTAAGCTGTGTACCAGGCTCACCGATTGACTGGGCTGCGATAATACCAACAGCTTCACCAACCTGAACAGTCTGACCAGTTGCCATGTTAGTTCCATAACATTTAGCACATACACCAATGTGTGAACGGCAAGTAAGGATTGTTCTAATCTTAACCTTATCAACACCAGTCTTAATAATAGCTTCTGCTCTCTTAGGAGTTACAAGATGGTTAGCTTCAACAATAACCTCGCCTGTAGCCGGGTCAACAATATCCTCAGCTAAGTATCTTCCTGTAATACGCTCCTGTAATGGCTCAAGGATATCTTCCTTGGCATCACTTGAGTTAGTAGCTCTGTTATTAACAAATGAGTAAACATACATACCAGGTATCTGCTTACCTGCGCTACAATCTGTCTCTCTGATAATAAGATCCTGAGAAACATCAACAAGTCTTCTTGTAAGGTATCCTGAATCGGCTGTACGAAGGGCTGTATCTGAAAGTCCTTTACGGGCACCGTGAGCTGAAATAAAGTATTCCAGAACATCAAGACCTTCACGGAAGTTTGACTTGATAGGAAGTTCGATAGTGTTACCTGATGTATCAGCCATCAAACCACGCATACCTGCTAACTGCTTAATCTGCTGGTTAGAACCACGGGCACCTGAGTCAGCCATCATGAAGATGTTGTTATATTTATCAAGACCCTGAAGAAGGGCATCCTTAATCTTATCATCAGTCTCCTGCCATACGCGGATAACATTCTTATGTCTTTCCTCGTCAGTAGCCTGACCTCTGTTATATTTAACAGTAATCTGTTCAACTTTCTTTTCTGCCTCAGCAAGAAGCTGCTTCTTAACTGGTGGCACTGTCATCTCAGAAATAGAAACAGTCATGGCAGCTCTGGTAGAGTACTTATAACCCATAGCCTTGATATCATCAAGAACCTCTGCAGTTGTTGTAGTACCATGAGTATTGATAACATGCTGTAAGATATCCTTAAGCTGCTTCTTTCCTACATGGAAATCAACTTCTGGAAGTAATAAATTCTCTTCCTTGCTTCTGTCAACATATCCTAAATCCTGAGGGAGAATCTCATTAAATATAAGTCTTCCAAGTGTAGACTCAATATTACCTGAAAGCTCTTCTCCGTTAACATTCTTAGTTACATGAACCATAATCTTGGCATGTAATGTAATTACACCGTTCTCATAAGCAAGAACTGCTTCATTAATGCTCTTAAAAATCTTACCCTCGCCCTTTGCGCCTGGTCTTTCCTGTGTGAGATAGTAAATACCAAGTACCATATCCTGTGAAGGAACGGCAACAGGACCACCATCAGATGGCTTAAGAAGGTTGTTAGGTGAAAGAAGCATAAATCTACACTCAGCCTGAGCCTCAACAGAAAGCGGAAGATGGACAGCCATCTGGTCACCATCGAAATCGGCATTGAACGCTGTACATACAAGTGGATGAAGCTTAATAGCCTTTCCTTCTACAAGGATTGGCTCGAAAGCCTGAATACCAAGTCTGTGAAGTGTAGGAGCACGGTTAAGCATAACTGGATGCTCTTTAATAACGTCTTCAAGTACATCCCATACTTCTGGCTCAAGATGTTCTACGCTCTTCTTAGCTTTCTTAATATTATCTGCAAGATTACGTCTTACAAGCTCTCTCATAACAAATGGCTTGAATAACTCAATAGCCATCTCTTTAGGAAGACCACACTGGTAAATCTTAAGTTCTGGTCCTACTACAATAACTGAACGTCCTGAGTAGTCAACTCGCTTACCAAGAAGGTTCTGTCTGAAACGTCCCTGCTTACCCTTTAATAAATCTGATAAAGACTTAAGTGCTCTGTTACCAGGACCTGTTACTGGACGACCATTTCTACGTCCATTATCGATAAGAGCATCAACAGCTTCCTGAAGCATTCTCTTCTCGTTACGTACAATAATTTCAGGAGCTCCAAGCTCAAGAAGTCTTGCAAGTCTGTTATTTCTGTTAATAATTCTTCTGTAAAGATCATTAAGATCTGAAGTTGCAAAACGTCCACCATCAAGCTGGACCATAGGTCTTAAATCTGGTGGAATTACAGGGATTTCTGTAAGAATCATCCACTCAGGCTTAGTTCCTGCATTCTTAAATGCTTCAACAACTTCTATTCTCTTTATAAGTCTGGCAGCCTTCTGAGAAGTAGTGTTAGCAAGTTCTTCCTTAAGTCTTACTTCTTCTTCTTCAAGGTTAACCATCTGGAGGAGCTCGAGGATTGCCTCAGCTCCCATACCAACACGGAAAGCCTTGCTTCCGTACTGCTCACAGAGTTCTCTGTATTCAGTCTCTGAAAGAATCTTCTTGAAAGGAATATCTGTTTCACCTGGATCAATTACGATATATGAAGCAAAATATAATACCTTTTCAAGGTTCTTAGGACCAATATCAAGAATGAGATCCATGCGGCTAGGAATACCCTTGAAGTACCAGATGTGAGATACTGGTGCAGCAAGATGGATATGACCCATACGGTCTCTTCTTACGCTGGCCTTAGTAACCTCAACACCACATTTATCGCAGACAATACCCTTGTCCTTAATCTTCTTATACTTACCGCAGTGGCACTCCCAGTCCTTGCTAGGACCAAATATTCTTTCGCAGAAAAGTCCGTCCTTTTCTGGCTTAAGTGTTCTATAGTTAATTGTTTCAGGTTTGGTAACCTCACCATGAGACCACTCCAAAATATTCTCAGGAGAAGCAAGCTTAATCTGAATCTTATCAAATTTCATTGACTTATTTGATTTAATTTCTTCTGCCATTATAGTGCTCCCTTCTAATTAATATTCATCTGAATTGCCATCGCCGTAATCATCATCAAAATCATCGGCCATATCAAAATCAGCTTCATCATCTGAATCTACAGCATCTTCTGTTCCATCTTCATTAAGAGTAACTGTTGACATACCGCCAGCCTTGTACTCTGCCTCTTCCTCTCTGCTGTTTCTTCTGTATCCATTACCTTCATCAAGAACCTTCTTGAAATCAGTAACTTCATATTCAGAACTCTCAAGAAGTCTGACTTCATTGTTGTCCTGATCAAGAACTCTAACATCAAGTGCGAGTGACTGAAGTTCCTTAAGAAGAACCTTGAATGATTCTGGAACTCCTGGTTCAGGAATATTCTCACCCTTAATAATAGCTTCATAAGTCTTAACTCGTCCTACAACATCATCAGACTTAACAGTAAGGATTTCCTGAAGAGTATAAGCAGCACCATAAGCCTCAAGTGCCCAAACTTCCATCTCTCCGAATCTCTGTCCACCGAACTGAGCCTTACCACCAAGTGGCTGCTGAGTTACAAGTGAGTAAGGACCAGTTGAACGTGCATGAATCTTATCATCAACAAGATGATGAAGCTTTAAGTAATGCATGAATCCGATAGTTACAGGGCTGTCGAAGTACTCACCTGTTCTACCATCTCTAAGTCTTACTTTACCATCACGTCCGATTGGAACACCCTTCCACTCAGCTCTGTGATCTCTGTGTTCTGAAAGGTAATCAAATACCTCTTTATTAAGAACATCTTTATACTGTGCTGTAAATGTAACCATATCCTCAGGATATTCTTCGCCATTCTTCTCAGCCTCAGCCTTCTGGGCTGCAAGCTCTTCATCATCGAATGGATGGTTAGCATAAGCATTTGCCATATCAAGAGTATCCATAATATCATTCTCATCTGCACCATCGAATACTGGTGTAGAAATGTTAAATCCAAGTACCTTGGCAGCAAGACTTAAATGAATCTCAAGGACCTGTCCAATGTTCATTCGTGAAGGAACGCCCAGTGGGTTAAGTACGATATCAAGAGGACGGCCATTAGGAAGGAATGGCATATCTTCAACAGGAAGTACTCTTGAAACGACACCCTTGTTACCATGACGACCAGCCATCTTATCACCAACGCCAATCTTTCTCTTCTGTGCAATATATATACGAACAGATTTGTTAACTCCTGGTGAGAGTTCATCTCCGTTCTCTCTTGTAAATGTCTTAACAGCAACGACGATACCATAAGCACCATGAGGTACCTTAAGTGAAGTATCTCTTACTTCTCTTGCTTTCTCACCAAAGATAGCTCTAAGAAGTCTCTCTTCAGCAGTAAGCTCTGTCTCTCCCTTAGGAGTAACCTTTCCAACAAGAATATCTCCGGCTCTTACCTCAGCACCAACGCGGATAATACCGTTCTCATCAAGATCCTTTACAGCGTCTGAACCTGTTGAAGGAAGATCTCTTGTAATCTCTTCAGGTCCTAACTTAGTATCTCTTGCTTCTGTCTCATATTCTTCAATATGAATAGATGTATACACATCATCTCTTACGAGACGCTCACTAAGAAGTACAGCATCCTCGTAGTTATAACCTTCCCAAGTCATGAAACCGATAAGAGGGTTCTTACCGAGGGCAATCTCACCATTAGATGTAGATGGACCATCAGCAATAACATCTCCTGCCTTAACCTCATCACCCTTGAAAACAATAGGTCTCTGGTTATAGCAGTTACTCTGGTTACTTCTTGAGAACTTAGTAAGCTTGTATTCGCGCGCCTTGCCATCATTTTCTCTGATAACAATCTTGTTAGATTCAGAAGAAAGAACAACACCATCAGCCTCTGCAACTACACATACACCTGAGTCAACAGCAGTCTTATTCTCAATACCAGTTCCGATAACAGGAGCTTCTGTCATAAGAAGAGGTACGGCCTGACGCTGCATGTTAGAACCCATGAGGGCACGTGTACAGTCATCATTCTGAAGGAATGGAATCATTGATGTAGCAACTGAGAATACCATCTTAGGAGATACATCCATAAGATCAATCTGGCTCTTATCGAACTGAGAAGTTTCTTCTCTGTAACGTCCAGATACAGTATTTCTTACGAAATAACCATTCTCATCAATCTCAGCATTAGCCTGTGCTACATGGAAATCATCTTCCTCGTCAGCTGTGAAGTAACGCACTTCATCAGTAACTCTTGGATTCTTAGGATCAGACTTATCTACAATACGATAAGGAGCTTCAACGAATCCATATTCATTAATTCTTGCATAAGATGCAAGAGAGTTAATAAGACCAATGTTAGGTCCTTCAGGAGTCTCGATAGGACACATTCTACCATAATGAGTATAGTGTACATCTCGAACCTCGAAACCTGCACGATCTCTTGAAAGACCACCAGGACCAAGGGCTGAAAGACGTCTCTTATGAGTAATCTCACTAAGAGGGTTATTCTGATCCATGAACTGTGACAACTGCGAACTTCCGAAGAATTCCTTAATAGCAGCTGTTACAGGCTTAATATTAATAAGTGACTGTGGAGATATTCCGCTAAGATCCTGTGTAGACATTCTCTCACGGACCACTCTTTCCATTCTTGAGATACCAATTCTGAACTGGTTCTGAAGAAGCTCTCCTACAGCTCTGATACGTCTGTTTCCAAGGTGATCGATATCATCCTTAGTACCAACACCATATTCAAGGTGCATATTATAATTAATAGAAGCAAGAATATCTTCTACTGTAATATGCTTAGGAATAAGATCAGCAATATTCTTAGTAATAGCTTCCTTAATATCCTCTAAAGACTCATTCTCAGCAAGAATCTGTGCAAGAACAGGATAGTATACATACTCTGTTACACCAAGCTCCTTAGCTTCTTCTTCGCTGATATCAACCCATTTGGTAATATCAACTGCACGGTTAGAAAGAATCTTAACAACTCTGTCAGATACTGTACCATCAGCAGCCTTAACTTCTACAGTAATGAATACTGAAGGAACAGCTGCATCCTGGATAGCCTGTGCTGATTCTCTTGTAAGCTTCTCACCTGCTGTTGCAATAACAGTTCCGTTCTCATCAACAACATCCTCAGCAAGAACCTGTCCTGTAATTCTGCTCTTGAAAGAAAGCTTCTTATTAAACTTATATCTTCCTACATGTGCAAGATCATATCTTCTTGGGTCAAAGAACATACCTGAAATAAGTGCTTCAGCACTCTCTACAGATAATGGTTCTCCTGGTCTTAACTTCTTATAAAGTTCAAGAATACCTTCCTGATAGTTAGTAGAAGTATCCTTCTCCATAGTAGCAAGAAGCTTAGGTTCCTCGCCAAAAATATCAAGAATCTCCGCATTAGTACCAAATCCTAATGCTCTGATAAGAACAGTAATAGGAACCTTCTTATTACGGTCAACCTTAACGTAGAATATATCATTAGCATCTGTTTCATACTCTAACCATGCACCTCTGTTAGGAATTACCTGACAGCTGTACAGGAAAATCTTACCATACTTATCTTTCTGTATATCATAATAAATACCAGGTGAACGTACCAACTGGCTGACAATAACTCGTTCAGCACCATTAATTACAAATGTACCTGTCTTAGTCATTAATGGCAGGTCTCCCATGAAAATCTCATGCTCGCTGATGCTTTCTGTCTCTTTGTTATGAAGTCTTACTGTAACCTTAAGAGGAGCTGCATATGTAGCATCTCTTTCTTTACACTCTTCAATTGAATACTTAACTTCGTCTTCACATAACGCAAAATCTACGAATTCCAGACTTAATCTTCCATTATAGTCTGCAATTGGAGATATGTCATCAAAGACCTCTTTCAAGCCTTCATTCAAAAACCACTGGTAAGAATCCTTCTGCACCTCAATAAGGTTAGGCATCTCAAGAACTTCTTTCTGTCTTGAGAAACTCATACGCATTGCCTTGCCCGACGTTATTGGGCGTAATCTGTTTTTCTCCATTGACGTTTCACCCCTTAGTTTTCTTCACATTAATATATTACATTATCAGTAAATGTGCAAAGAATAAGCACAATTTACCACAATAGTGCATTGTCCATAGTACATCAAAGATATATATATGTCAAGGGATTTTTGAAAATTTCCATGAATATTCAGAATTGTATAAAGATAATAGTGTTTCTGCCATAGCTGGCATAATAAAATAAAGATGTGATTTATAGAAAAAAGAAAAGACAGGAGCCGTGAAGGCCCGCTGTCTTTCTTATTATATTCATTAGAACAATCAAGTGAATTACTTAAGAGTAACCTTAGCTCCAACTTCTTCAAGCTTCTTCTTGATTTCCTCAGCCTCTTCCTTAGAAGCCTGCTCCTTAACAACCTTAGGTGCGCCATCAACAACGTCCTTAGCTTCCTTTAATCCAAGACCTGTGATTTCACGAACAACCTTGATAACCTTAACCTTCTGATCTCCAGCTTCTGTAAGCTCTACATCAAATTCTGTCTTCTCCTCAGCTGCTGCTGCGCCAGCACCTGCTGCTGCAACTACAACGCCTGCTGCTGCAGATACGCCGAATTCTTCTTCACAAGCCTTAACTAAATCGTTAAGCTCTAATACTGATAAACCTTTAATAACTTCAATAATTTCCTGTGTTGTCATTATTATAATCTCCTTTTTAATATTATTCTAAAATTGAAAGAGCATCTATGCTGCTTTCATAGTTAATTCAGTGTTAAACTGATTAAGCAACTTCCTCGTTCTTCTCAGCAATCTGCTTAATAACACGAGCAAAGTTTGTAATAGGTGACTGGATACTTCCAAGTAACTTTGAAAGAAGTTCCTCTCTTGAAGGGATAGTAGCGATTGTAGCGATACCTGCTGCATCGTAGAATGTTCCTTCAACAACGCCACACTTTAACTCAAGAGCATTAGCTGTCTTAGCAAAGTTAGCTAAGATTCTTGCAGGTGCTGTAGCATCTGTCTTGCAGAATGCAATAGCATTAGTTCCTTCAAGAGCATCAGTAATTGGCTCGAACTCTGTTCCAGCAACAACTCTCTTTACTAAAGTGTTCTTATAAACCTTATAAACCACACCAGCTTCTCTTAACTGCTTACGAAGCTGTGTATCCTGTTCTACTGTAAGACCGCTGTAGTTAACTACAACAACGCCCTGAGCGCCATCAAAGTTATCTTTAATCTCATCGATAGTAGATGTCTTAAGGCCTACATTCTTTAAAATAGCCATGAATAATTACCTCCTGTTAGATTCTTGCTTCTTATAGAAGCGATTTTGCCTAAGTGAAGATTATTCGTCTATAGTTTCCCTACAAACAAAACCCTCTCTGCCAGCGACAGAGAGGGAATAATTAATCAAATCCTTAAATCCTCGGTAGGCGTGTTACCTTTAACCATCATCAGTAATGCTGAATCCGGACCTGCTGTCTACGGCAAAATATTATGTTAACAGCAAAATGCTGCTCACAAGCTGATAGTATACTATCAAAATATATTAATGTCAACCGTTTTTAATCAAAAATCTGATTAACCCACATACTTGGCTGTGCTTAACTTAACACCAGGTCCCATAGTAGAAGTGAGAACTACACTTCTAAGATAAGCTCCCTTAAGTGAAGATGGCTTAGCCTTAACGATTGCATCCATAATAGCCTGGAAGTTGTCTGATAACTGCTCCTCTGTGAATGAAGCCTTACCAATTGGCACGTGAATGATATTAGTCTTGTCAAGTCTGTACTCGATCTTACCAGCCTTGATATCATTAACAGCTTTTGTTACATCCATAGTAACTGTACCAGCCTTAGGGTTTGGCATTAATCCCTTAGGACCAAGTACACGACCAAGACGACCAACAACACCCATCATATCTGGAGTTGCAACAACAACGTCGAACTCGAACCAGTTATCGTTCTGGATCTTAGGAATAAGCTCCTCGCCACCAACGAAATCTGCTCCAGCTGCAAGAGCCTCATCAGCCTTAGCACCCTTAGCAAATACTAATACACGTACAGTCTTACCTGTTCCGTGTGGAAGAACAACAGCTCCTCTGATCTGCTGCTCAGCGTGACGTCCATCACAACCTGTTCTGATATGTGCTTCGATTGTCTCGTCGAATTTAGCAGTAGCGTTCTTCTTTACTAATGAGATAGCGTCTGCTGCTTCATATAATGTCTGGCGGTCAATATTCTTGGCTGCCTCAACGTATTTCTTTCCTCTTTTCATTATAAACCTCCTAGTGGTAATATCGGAAGGATTCTATCTTTCCTCCCACAATAATCATGAATCAAATGTAGATTAGTCTTCTACAACGATACCCATACTCTTAGCTGTTCCTTCGATCATAGAAGTAGCTGCTTCGATAGATGCAGCATTAAGATCTGGCATCTTAAGCTCAGCGATCTTCTGAACTTCTGCTCTCTTAATAGTAGCAACCTTAGTCTTGTTAGGTACGCCTGATCCTGACTTAATGTTGCAAGCCTTCTTAAGAAGTACTGCTGCAGGTGGAGTCTTTGTAATAAAGCTGAAGCTTCTATCAGCATAAACTGTAATAACTACAGGTATGATAAGATCTCCCTGATCTGCTGTCTTAGCATTGAACTGCTTTGTGAATTCTACGATGTTAACACCGTGCTGACCAAGTGCTGGACCAACTGGTGGAGCTGGTGTAGCCTTGCCGGCAGGAATCTGTAATTTAATATATCCTGTTACTTTCTTTGCCATTTTGGCACCTCCTAAAAATAAATGTGGTAATTGGCGACCATCATAATATTACCCGCTATCCATCCTTCAAGAATTGACCATCGTGCAATTCTTGTGAATGAATTTACACAGTAAATTCATTCTGGTCTCCCACGTCCCAGGATCGGGACTGCTTCTTACAATAACTTCACATCTGTGAAATCAATCTCGACCGGTGTTTCACGACCGAACATCTCAACATTAATTGTAAGGCACTGCTTGCCCTCATTAATATTGGTAATCTCACCAACTGTATCTTCCCATGCACCAGAGAGGATCATAACCTTATCGCCGACCTTGCCAGCGAACTGGATAACAGGCTTAACTTCCTGTTCTTCCTCAAGGCTTATGCCGAGATTCTTAATTTCTGTTGGTGTAAGTGGTACTGGCTTTGATCCAGGACCAACAAACCCTGTAACACCTCTTGTGTTTCTGACAACATACCAACTATCGTCGTTCATTACCATCTTCACAAGAACGTATCCAGGAAACATTTTCTTCTGAGCAGCTTTCTTAGAGCCATCCTTAATCTCCACTACTGTTTCAAGTGGAACGATAACTTCAAGAATCTGATCGTGAAGATTTCTGTTTTCAACTGTCTTCTCAATGTTAGCCTTCACCTTATTCTCATAACCAGAGTAAGTGTGAACTACATACCATTTTGCGTCATCCATACAATCACCTATTCCTTATTTTACAATGAACTCAATTCCAAAGCGGACAATTAAATCCACAACTGCAATGATTACACCTAATAATACGGACACAGCCAATACAGCTACGGTTTCCTTAGTAAGCGACTGACGGTCTGGCCAAATAATTTTTGAAAATTCAGCTTTCAAACCTTTGAACCAGTTCTTTTTCTGCTTCTTAGCTTTTACAGTATCACCCATGAAATACTCCTCACTGTACTAATTACTTTGTTTCCTTGTGTAATGTGTGTGATTTACAGAACTTACAATACTTCTTTGTTTCCATTCTGTCTGGATGAGCTTTCTTTTCCTTAGTCATGTTGTAATTGCGCTGTTTACACTCAGTACATGCCAATGTTATCTTTACTCGCACAACTTCCACCTCCAATTATTATTTTTGTAGGTGTTAAAACACCAATTGGTTTCTTTGCCCGCCTAATCAATGTTGGGTTGTTGAAATTCAGGCACGCAAAAAAGACCGCTTCCATAGCCGTTCTAATATAGCACAGTACATTCCAACTCGTCAACAACTTTTTTAAAGAAAATATAGTGACAAAAAATGAACTTCATATTATAATATTTGTACAAAAACATACGATATATATAAGGAAATGGATTTCCTTACATTTTCTACCGATTATTACAGACAAGGAGGTGACTGTTATGATCAGCAGCGTGTACAGCTATTATCTTGCCCAGTATGGACATAAGACTAACTCAAAGTACGATACACACACTAAAGCACAATTAAAGAATACATATGGCAGAGTTCTGAAATCTAACAGTCAGACTCCTACATATAAGGCAGATATGTCAGAGGCTGCGCAGAAATATGCAATCGACCTTAAAGAGAATGCCAGAGAATTAAGTAACATTGCCAATGAGCTTTCAGGAAGCAACGGTCACGGCATGGTATTTAAGAAATCAGCAGTGTCAGACAATCCTGATGCGGTAACAGCCACATTTATAGGCGACAGCTCATCTGCCGATGATACAAGCCTTGATATAGAAGTCCGCCAGCTTGCAACAAGCCAGATTAATACCGGACATTACCTGCAGCCTAACAGCCGCACAGTTAAGCCAGGAGATTATTCATTTGATTTGAACATCAATAATCTGACCTATGAATTCCAGTTTAATGTAGATGAGGAAGAGAGCAATTCTGACATACAGAACAAGCTTGCCAGACTTATTAACCGTTCCAATATCGGACTTAATGCTTCCGTAAGTGAAGACAGCCTCGGCAATACTGCGCTGAACATTGAATCAGACATGACAGGTGTAAGTGTAATCAAGCCTACAATATTTAACATCAGGCCTAATAACGATATTCAGACAGACAATCCTGATTTCGTGGAAGGTTTTGATGAGCCTACTATGGAGAAGAACACTAACTTCATTGAAACATATGGTCTTGACCGTGTAACACAGTATCCTGGCAATGCAATCTTTTCTGTCAATGGAGAAGAACGCTCATCTGCTTCGAATGACATAACAATTAACAAAACATTTGCGATATCATTTCATAATACAACTGACAAGCCGGCAACCATCAGTCTTAAAGATGATGCTGATTCAATCACAGAAAGCATTACAGAACTTGTTTCCGGCTACAACAGACTTGTTTCCATCGCCGCAGATAAAGAGAACGATAAGTTTGAGGGCAATGCCAAGTTAAAGAAAGAATTTTCAAGAATAATGAAGGATTACCAGCCACAGCTTGAACGCAATGGACTTACAGTAAGTGATGAGGGTTCGCTTGAAGTTAATAAGGTGGTTATTCAGAAAGCTGCTTCTGACGGCACACTTTCCGATGTATTTAACGCTTTGGATTCATTCAAGAAATCAATCCAAAGAAAGGCTGATGATATCTCCATCAACCCTATGAACTATGTAAACAATAAGATTGTCGCTTATAAGAATCCGTATAAGCCTGTGAATGACCCTTATAATCTTTCTGCATACTCAGGCATGATGTTCAATGGCTATATCTAACTACCATAATATAAAATAAGGCATCCGTCTGGTTCATGTAATACATAAACCGGCGGATGCCTTTATGTTTCTTATTATTCATTAATCAGTCTGCTTCCTGCATCATGTAACTGCTTAACAAATGTACTAAGCCTTACAAGTGCTTTAGAAACAGCCACATCATCATCAGCCTTTACAGCCTCCGAAAGCTCCTTAACGCCAGAATTAGCTTCTGCCTCGTCAACTGCCCCAGCCTCAATAATATCCTTAGTTCCATTATATACTTCAAAAAGCCAGTTAAGCCCTTCAATAATAACATTCACCGCATCATGAGTCTCTGGAAAAGGAACTCCTGCAAGTTCATCTGAGACTTTCTCTATTGCTCCAATAAGCTTCTCACTGTAAGGAACAGCTTCCTTAAGTACATCTATCTGCTGCTGTCTGTAATCATCCATGATTCTAATCACCTTTCTTTATGAACTTATAGAATATATATCGGATGGATTGGTGGAAAGTTAATATTAATCACATGTGAAAATGCTACACTCTTAACCTTCCACTGGCAACTTCTTCACAAAATTCATCAACACTGCCTTTAAAACCAACTCTTCTAATCTGCTTAATCAATTCCTGCTCCATGTGACCATAAAATGGATACGTATGATCCGCTGTGCCTTTTACTGGAATCATATAATCGCCAAACTCAGCCTTAAGCACTTCATCATAACTTTTTGGTGCTTTAACCACAAAATTCTCAAACGGCATTTCTATTACATCATCAAAGCACTCTTTACGCATCTTATAACTGTCATTATCAATCCATAAAGCCATGCTGCTTACATAGTCAGCTTCATCTCTGTAACATAACGAAGATACTTTATCTATCAGTTTCCATATATAATTCTTAGTATCTTCTCTTAATTCAATATTAACATTACATAATTGACCAAACTCAGAAACAAATTTATCTAAAGAGCCCTCTCTATTTAATTCATTCCATTTCCCTAAAATTTCCATTCCAAGCTTTATAATCTGCTTCTGCATGTCTGCAAATTCTTTGTCTTTAGAAATATAATCCAACGGAAAAATATCTATCCCAGCCCTCTGATATGGAAATCCATGAAAATACTTCATATAATCATTAAAATTCCATAATTCTTCATCTGCAATAACTCTTAACTGTGGAACAAATGCTGCATTTTGCAAACGCTCACAATCAGCATACATACCTGCAACTACAAAGCCGTATGGCAGTTCCCCAGGAAGAATCCTGATAAGTTCATTGTATTCATCTCTCATAAGGCTGATGTCAATATCATCATCCCATGGAATCATTCCCTTATGTCTCACAGCCCCAAGCAATGTACCAAAGTCTGCAAAATACCTTATTCCATTTCTGTTACATATATCAGATACAACCTGAAATACTTCCATCTGCGCAGCCCATGCTCTTTTCATCATAGAAGATATTTCAAAACCATCTCTTACTTCTGTATTAAAAAAATCATTATCAAACTTCAAACCAGCACCGCCTCGTTTAATCAATCACCAATAAACTCACATACAGCTTCCTCATCAACCGTGCCATCAGACTTTCTTGGCAAAGGTTCTTTTCTTAACACAATCTTCTGAATCTCCCAGCGGTAACCTTTTTTCTCGTTATACTTGTCAATACGTCTCTTGAATATATCCTCAGTTGCACTCTTATCAATAGGCACAATAACCGCCGTAAGCCTGTTATTGTAAAATATTATAAAACCTTCTGCAACTCCATTAATAGCTGTAATCTGTTCATTAGTTCTTACACGGCTTATCTTCTCACCTGTAGGCAGCAGAATAATATCCGGATTACGCTGCAACAGAACAAGTCTGCCGGCATTGTTAATCCTTCCGTAATCACCTGTATGATACACACCGTCTTTTAATACATTTTCAGTAGACTCCACGTCATTATAATAGCCTTTCATGACACATGGTCCACTTACAATAATCTCTCCATCATCAGCAATAGATACTGCATTATTATCAAAAAGAGTATACGAACCATCGTAAAGCTCATTAACCCCTACACAACCCGAAGTCTCTGTCATTCCATATATATTATAAACCTTCAAATCACTGTCACAGAGATTCTCAAAAAGTCTGAATGGGCAGCTTGCACCACCTATGATAATAGTATTGAGTTCTTTATTAAACCCACTTATAGCTCGCTGATAGTCAATCATAGAAGGAGTACCTATAAGAATAGTTGGATTATAATAATAAGTATCTGCATCAACATGTCTTAAGCCTCTGCCTATACACACCATAGCACCATTATACAGAGGCCATATGAGGCTGTATATAAATCCAAATTCATTATGAAGCGGAATCTGTGCAAGCACAATATCATCACTTGTACATTCAACCCTGCTGTTTATCGCCATAACCGCATTAAGAATATTATCAACAGACAGAACAACCGGCTTATCACATTCATTAGCTGTAGCCGTAAACATGATAATATCGCCCTCCTGCGTATTCTCATCATATATAAGTCCGTCAACATTATCCTTCTCAGCACTTGATATGATAATAGAATTCTCATCAGAGAGAATATACTGGTTAGTAGATGTCAGTGTATAATTAACTTCCGTCTTCTTAAGAAGGTCAACCCTCGAATCATGAGGAAGGAAGAAATCAACAAGTGCAAGCTCCTTTCCCGCAACAATCGTTCCGAACATATTAACGATCCATCTATATGAAGCCGGCCCGAATATTGCAATCCTCTTTCCTTCAAATTTCTGAAAATGTAATGCCTTCTTAGTTACATCATCAAAAAGCTTCGCATAAGTAACCTTCATCGTATCATAAACAACAGCCACAGCGTCTGGCTGGCTCTCGGCATTACTCTTTAACATATTATAAAATGTATTCTTATCTGTCATGATTTTCTCCGTTCTTAAACATAAATCCTGCATCAATATATAATATAAAAAATTATAGCATTCAGATTAGAAAAAGCCAACAGTGTTATCTCTAACGTATGGCATCATATTCCTCTTTTAATTTTATTATCGATAAATACAATGGATCATATATTTTTTCACATAATATATCATCCTTATACATTTCATACAAAACAGGTAACTCTGTACATCCTAAAACACATGCATCATATTTATTTACCAAGCCTAAAAATGTTTCTTTTATGTCATGATTATATTTATTTTGTTTCACAGCTTCAATACAATTTCTTATCAAAATATATTCTTCTGGCAATGGCGTAATACATTCAATTTTTGAATTTAATAAATTATCTTGATATATTCTCGATTGAATGATACCCTCTGATCCCAACAGGTATACACTTTTAACAGATTGCTTTTTTATTTCATCTACGCAATTATCAATAATATTAACAACTCTGTCTTTTAGTTGAGGGATTTTATCATATATTTGTGGCAAAAATAAATGTGATGTATTACATGCCAATATTATTCTGGTAGCCCCCGCATCCATTAGATATTGCATAGACTCAAACATTTCTGATATCAATTCATCTACATTCTCCTTATACAAAAAAGCTCTAACTCTACTTGGCATTGTACATCTATTATCAATAATAATTCTAGGACGCTCCCATTCTTTTTCAGCCTTAAAAACATCTGCATACTGTTTAAACATATTAATCGTCGCATATGTTCCCATTCCGCCCAAAACCCCTATAGTAAATTCATTCATCTTTTCTCCAATCTAATTTTATTTTACTTTTTCTTCTATGTATTTTATTATATACCATATATAATAAATATAGGAGACTCTTATGAAAATATATTTTTACAGATATGGCAGTATATGCGAACCTGATGTTATAGATTCATTTAAAAGATTAGGACTTGATGTTGATGAAGAAATCATTGAAATAAGTAATAAAAATTTATCACCAAGTGAATGTATTTCATTCGTTTCACCTAAATTAATGAATAATAATTACACATTCGTATTCACAATTAACTTTTTCCCATGGCTTTCTGATATATGCAAGATTGTTAATATTGTGTATATCAGCCTCATTGTAGACAGCCCTGTACTTGAACTATATTCTAATTCTTTATCTAATTCAGTTAACAGAGTATTCCTCTTTGACAAAATGTTATTTAACGAATTTGAACCTTATAACAAGGGACATGTTTTCCATATTCCACTTGCAACTAATATCCGCCGTAACGATGAGGTTATAAAGAATGCAAGTACACAGGAAAACAGAAAATTTACAAGTGATATATCCTTCATAGGATCCACATATCAGGAAAAGTGTCCTTTCAACCGCGCAATTCTTCCAGAATATGAAAAAGGTTATGTCGACGGAATTATCAATGCACAGCTCGGTGTCTATGGATACAATTTTATCGAAGATATGCTTACTGATGATATGACAGAACGATTATTAAACTGTATACCATATCACTATGAGTTTCCAGAAGGCTACCGTGCCAATAATAAAGCTCTTCTTGCTCAGGAATATTTAAGCGTTAAAGTTGCTGAACAGGAAAGGCTGCGTCTTTTAAAGCTGTTGTCTGATTCATTTAATGTTGACATATATACAGGCAGCGACACTAGCAGCATGCCTCATATACACAACAAAGGTTTTGCAAAATCACTTACTGAAATGCCTGTTATATTCCACAACAGCAAAATAAATCTAAATATAACAGCCAAATCCATTCGTTCTGGTCTTTCTCTCCGAATATTTGATGTTCTTGGATGCGGGGGCTTCCTTATAACTAATTATCAGGCAGAATTACCAGAGTTCTTTGAAATAGGCAAAGACCTTGTTGCATATGAAAGTGAAAATCATCTCAAAGAATTATGTGCTTATTATCTCAATCATGACGATGAAAGAAATGAAATCGCCAGACACGGATATGAAACCGTTGTAAATAACCATACTTACGACATCCGTATGCTCCAGATAATAGATAAGTCGTTCCCAGCCCAGTAATGGGCGGGAACGACTTGTTTTAATTCCACATATTAAACATTTGGTATTCAGGCTCAAGCTTCTTGCTCATAAAGCTTTTTTCTGTTCCACCCTGAGTATAATAGTCTATTGCATCCATTATATCCCTACATACATTTCCCTGATTACTAAATGTATCTCTTCCCTTCTGCAATATACTTTCATACTCTTCCGAGTGATTCATAACTGATAAAACCGTCTCTCTTAAATCGTTCTTTTTACATTTTATGACATAATCCATAGGAACACTTGCTGGTCTAGGCGGATTCTGATCTGGTATCATCCAGTCCGTCACCGCAATACTAGGCTTTCCGAACATAAGTGCCTCAGCCATCACACTTGATTCATCAGAAACAACCATATCGCATAATGCTAAAGCTGTCATGATGTTCTCTTCTGGTTCAATATAATATAAATTCTCATATTTACCTTCATGTAATGAGCGCATATATTTAATATTATCTATAATATGTTGATATGCCTCTGACCAGTCAGATTGCTTTACAAGCATATTTATATCAAGTTGTTCTACCACTTTAATGAATTCATCTTCTTTATTATCATTTTCCCATGATGGTGCATACAACACTGTAAATCTATCAGGCAAGTTTAATTTTTTTCTAATTTCAGCTGCTCTTTCAGAAACGCTTGTATCATTAACATAATCACTTTTGGGATATCCAAACTCATATGTTCCACATCTCGGATTAACATAATATAAGCTGGCGCATTTTCTCCATCTTTCAGCCCATGATTTTCCCGGAACAATACCTATATCAAATCTATCCCACTTTTCCAATTCCCAAAGATTTGGCCATCTATTATGCCCTTGAGCCAAATCATGCAATAATACTAGGGAAAATTGAGAATTTTCAGGATAACAAATATGCTGGCAATACACTCCTATTTCAGCTTTTTCCTTTTTATCCGATGTAAAATGTACTATATATCCTCTTATTTCAGCCTCATCTGCTATTGGTTTTAAATTATAATATTCACCCTTATCTGTATAAAAGAATGTAATTTCTTTTCTTAATTTCTTAATGACATTATTAGAACTTGTCGAATATTTTATTGATAGCTCATCTAATAATTTTTTATATTCTTTTTTTTCATTTTTATCATCATATTTCTTCCTTTGTTTTACAGCTAAATAAGGTGATTCCATATAATAAACTATCCCATCATTAATTATATGAAGCAAAACAGACAGTCTTTTTATTGCTTTTGTCTTATACTTTTCTTCGTTCCAAATGGTTCTACTAATATTATCTTTTGTTGTCATTAAGCATGATAATGTACCAAATAAATTAATATTGTTATTAACACAATAATTAACCAGCATCTTTCCTTTCATAACAGCACCACTTAACGACTCATCATATTCATAATCCTTATCAGCAAATATATTACCATTTTTATCTGCATACATTCGCGGGGATACAATAGTATCATATCTTCCACTTTCCATTATAAATATCATTTCTGCTATTTTATTTATGTCATATAAATAATTCTTTTCCCAAAATGTTACATATTTACTTTCCTTTGTCTTTATATATTCCATTGCCTCTTTAATTGTCTCATCCTGCGATAAACTAATAATCTCAATATTTTTATATGTCTGCATCTGTATATATTCACACGCAGAACTTTCTTCACCATCAAGACATATGACAGATACCTGCGGTCCATATTCATTTACCAGCCATTTATATTGTTTTACATAATTATCTATTCCATATGTTTTTACATATATGAATAATGATTCATAAGCTGTATAATAATCCTTTTTATCCACAATATTCTTTATGATTGTTTGCATATCATTTTGTATTTTATTCATAAATATAATCCTATATCTTTATTAAAAACAACATCAAATATTTCTTTAAATCGAATATCATATGTATGTCCAGAAACTATCTTTCCATATCCATTATCAGCAATCTGCTGTCTTTCCTTTTCATGTCCAAGATAATATCTGCATTTTTTTATCATATCATCTAATGAATCATATAATACAACATCTTCTCCTGGCACAAATACATCATAAAAATCCGCCTGATAATTCGATAATAGAAAACCTCCTGACCCACATATATCCATTGCTCTCAATGGAATCCCCGACTTGATACTTCTGAGTGTTATATTGAGATTAATATTACTATTATTAAATACTATAGGCATGCACTCATAATAATCAACCGGTCCTTTAACATTAACGCCTTGTATGTACCTTTTTGAACAGTTTGTATACAGATTAATTTCATACTGATTCCCCAATTCTTTTCCAAGCATTTCCAAAGTTTCTTTCCTATCATCAGACGTCAGTTTCCTAGCTAGAAAATAATTAGCATACAGATATCTGACTGTTTCAACTCCCGTTGCACTTGGCTTTACAGGACAAGCTTTCTGCATATCATCAAGAATATTATCCGTTAACAATTCCTCTAGAAAAAAACATCCATAAATATTACTCTGTGCTTTAATTACAGCATCAATATAACCTCTGGTATAGTCACTAATTCCCTCCAGCCTGTCAAAAAAATTATGTTTTTCATCATACATTGAACCAACAAATGAAATATCGCATGATAAAACATTCTTATCTCTTTCATCCACATTACTAGTTATTCGTTTCAATCTATCAGTATTAACAGCCAATGGTACATAATATACAGTATTAATCCCGACACTTTTGAATTCCTGATATTGTACTTTATCAAATATAAACACATAATTACATTTATTAATTATAGTGTATGAATACAATAAAACCTGTGGATTATCATATACAAATGCTATATACGGGATATTTCTTTTATTACAATTATTAGATATTACAGGACTATAATTAAACGTGAATACGCAATCATACTTCTCTCCATTACACCCTTTATCAAACTCCGTATTAAACAATTCGTCAAATTCAATACTTACATCTTCACGATAAAGCACTGTTTCCTTAACCTTATACTTATGTCCGTTTTTTTCAAAGCATTCTTTTACATCTTCTATTCCAAAGTTATGATATTCAAATATCAATATATTCATGAAATTATTTCACCTTTTATATTCTTTAAGAAATATTTGCCTATATTTATCATAATTTCCCAGATTAAGTATTCCATCATCATGGAGGCACCATGGTTTATCCATATAAGGAACTACTACTTTATATCCTGCTCTATGAAATTCTTCACTTTGTGATATGTCATAAAAATCCCATCCATCAAAAATATCTTCTCGCCATTTTACATCGTATTGTGTTGCAATAAATAATCCATCAACTGCTTCTACTTCTGTATACGGTTTGTTTTGCTTATCTGATGCAACAAAAAGCTGTGTTTTCACTATATTGCTTGAATAGATTTTTCCTACTCTGTCACCATTCCACATACATCCATCCTTAGACAATTCCTCCGCTCCAACCATCCCAATCATTCCAACTTCTGGATTGGAAAACACATCTAACATATCCTGTATAAAATCTGATTTCACTAAAAAAACATCCTGATGCATATATATTTTGTATTTAGCATCTGTAGCTACCATTGCTGCATTGTATCCCTCTGTCATGGACTTTGCTTCTTTGATTGATATAACATCTATTTCATATCCATTTGGAATCACTAAATGATTGATATAATACAAACATTCTTCTTCATACATCTCATTATTGACACACATGATAAAACATATCTTTTTATCATTCATCCGAATACACCTTTCTTAACAACACTTCTGTGATTCTACCCGGCTTCTCTATCGTTTCTAATAGTTTCTTTGCTGATTCAATATTCCCATATTGAATGCACATATCTGCTAACATACATACTATCTGCTCGTTCCCTGGTTCCTGATTGTTAGCATATCTTAATAATTGAAAGGCATATGTATCTAACATCTGTTTCTTATATACCTCACTTAATTTTATATACATAGAAATTTTATCTATTGAGCCAATCCTTATCATCTCTACTAAAAAAATCACAGAAAGCTTTTCATAATCAAGATACCTCATCAGCTCTTCAACAGCTTCATCATCGAACATTAACTCAATACGCCACAATAGAAATTTACAATATGTAATTATTTGTATCAGTCTTTCTTTTGTTCTCCTGACAGACATAATATTATTTTTTATATGTTCATTATGTTCCTCACGATATATACATGTAACTATATATATATATCCTAACTCTGTATCCTCTGATGCATAATCCCTGATAAAATCTCTATCCTCATATAATGCAACTAATTCATCTATTGACTGTCTGTTATGTTCATTCAGCAAATCAGTAACATATTGTTTATATTGTTGTTTATCCATGCATCTCTTCCTCTATTAGATTTGTTCCTTTATATCCTGATAGCTTGTAACTTGATTCTCTATTATACGCTTTTCTTTTTCACTGCTTTTTAGATATCTGACTATAAATTGTGGGACTGCTGGAATATTATTAAGTATTGAATCATTTGATAATGAACTTACATATTCTATCATTCCTTTTATTCCATACTTATCAATTACCTCATTAACTTTACATTCTACTTCATTTAATTTAATTTCTGTCATACTTCGATATAACATTGTAACATTATCAGCAATTGCCTTATTATCATTTTTTGACAATTTAGCATAATTAGAGCAGATATAGCCATCAAAAATTTCATTCATTATCTGTTCCCTTATTACTGTATAATAATCTGCATTGTCTTTCAATCCATAATATTCCATAACTTCATCAAACGAAACAATTGTATTTAAATACCTGTTTGACATATATAATTCTAATATATTGTGGTATAGCAAATAACTTGCTGGTATATTCTTAACACACCACTCCTGATCTATCCATTTAAACTTTCCCTCTTCATCTATAAAACAATTCTTATGAATCATATCAATATATGCATTCAACAATATTTTATCATCATGATTTAACTTTGGAGTGTTCATGAAGTCGAAATTTGTAGATAATTCATTTGCCGTCTCAGAACTTCTTTTAATTTCATCATAGATTCTATCCCATAATCCATATATTTTCTCTTTGTTACCACTATCGTATGCCTCTATAAGAATATCTGTAAGCGGTTTCCCAGTTGCTCTTTCAATATACAAAATATTGCCATCTACCTGTGTTTTGCAGATATTAATCCCATGATTTGCTATATCATCATGATTAGCTTTAATCTGATACAGCAATGACTCACTTACATCCTCTGCCTTTTTGTAAAAGCCTTTTTCTTTTGAAAATGCTGTAATTAAGCTATATTTTGCTTTTCTAAACGGACTATCAACTGCATATGATACTCTACCAACTTCTATATTAGTTCCCGCACATTCTACCAAAAATGAATTTGCAAAGAATTCAAACACACCATTATCTACTAAATCCTTATAAAGATGTTCCTCATCTGATATCATTGATTTATTATTAGGCTGGTAATAAGGAATCCAGTTATCAACTGATCCATTTAACGGAAGATAATCATCTGAATATATAACCTGTGGCATCTTATAATCTGGCAACGGATAGTAAAAAAACGTTTTATCAAACCCTGACTGTTTAATAATGTTTTCCAATTGCTTCTTAGAAAACGTTCTTGCAATATTGCTATATTTATAATCATTAATCCCATCAAATGGTATTCCACTATGATCTTCAGGTGCTCCACACCAATATTTCAATCCATATTTATTTTCGATTGCTATAAGTAATTTCCCATCTGGCTTGAGTAATTTCTTAATTTTAACCAAAAAATCTTTAAACGGATTTTCAGATGCTGTATAATTATTTTGATATTCTAATACGCCTATAAGAGTAATATAATCATATTTTTTATTAAATTCTATATCATTTAGATTTCCAACAATTATCTCAAGGTTTTCATATGCCCTACATCTTAAGTATGTAGCAGTTGCTCTTCTTTTAGACAATTCAACAGCTGTAACATTTGAGCATTTTTTACAGAGTAATTCTGTAATTGCTCCCATACCACAGCCAATTTCAAGCACATCTGCATCTTCATTAAACGGATACCAGTTAAGCAAATTCTGTCTAATTCTAGTCAAATGATAAAAAACTGGCCATGAGTAGTTCTCATTTATGTATCTTTCATAGTCAGTTGTTTCATTTTTAGCAATAATTTTAATAACCTCATCTTCTATATCCCCATCAGAGTACAAATCCTCTCCTTTGTAAAATTTTGTATTAAATTGGGGTTTTGGGGCAAATCCATTGTATCCATATTTATTCAAATCCATAGTATTCCTCCTGATATTTACGCTTTAGATTTCTAACATTGTCTTTACTCTGTGTTCAAAATTAAATTCTGTACATACCTTTTTATATCCATTCTCTGCAATTTGTTTTCGTTGCTCTTCATGTTCCAGATAATATTTTACCTTATATACAAGATCTGGAATATCTTCATATATTTCAATATCCTGACCCGGAACAAAATATTCATACAACTCAGGCTGTGCATTAGAAATAACAAATCCTCTGCAGGCCATAATATCAATCACTCTCAATGGAATCCCCGACTGGATAGTGCATAGTGATATGTTAAGATTTATTTTACTTCTCGTAAACACCTCTGGCATTCTGTTGTAATAATCTGCGTATCCTTTGTAATTCACATTATTAAGCTGTTCTGATCTATCACCAGAATACACATCCACATCAAATCTGTTCTGAAGCACAGAAAGTGCAGTAACACGCAGTCTTCCTGTAATCTCTTTAGCTAGAGTATATGATAATTCCTCCTTTGTTACCATATATGTTCCATTGCTTTTTTTTAGAAAATCTTTATTTATACTGCCCATAACATCAGAATCCAACATCTCATCCACAAGATATCCTTGTGGTATTACGATTTGTGCATCCATAACAGCTTCCAGATATCCTCGATTATATTGACTTAATCCACCAGCTATATCATAAAATTCAGATTTGTACAATTGTCCAAGAAAAGCCACATCCGATGTGTACTCTTTATTATCTGACACAGTTTCACCTATTCCAAACACCTTCGGACTTGATGCAAGTGGCAAATATCTGGCACCCTCTACTCCTTCTTGTCTGTATGTGTCCGCCTGCACACGATCAAAGAAGTATATTGTGTTACATGCATTTTTCAGAGTATTTTTTCTTCTAATATGCAATGGTGAATCGTATACCCACGAAATATACTTTATATTTTTATTCTCACATATATCTGAAATTAATGGTAAAAAATTAACTGACAATATCTTCGAATAATTTTCTTTTTCAATTTTCTTAATAAATCTATTAGAAAACGCAACATCTTTATCCCAATTTTTTGGAATATCATAGTAGGTATCATAATCTATATGCAATGCTTTAAGTGCATTCTCAATACCCCTTTGCATGAATGCATTCCATTGATAAAATAATATTTTCCCCATAGATTGTCCTAATCTTCAAACATTAATAAAAAAGCTGATATCAAACAATCAGTAATTTGTTTGATATCAGCAAATAAACTTAATGTATCATATGTTTTACTGTAATAATGAAAGTACACCCTGTGTCTGCTGATTAGCCTGTGTAAGCATTGACTGTCCAGCCTGTGCAAGAATATTATTCTTGCTGTACTGTACCATCTCATCAGCCATATCTGTATCACGGATACGAGACTCTGCTGCAGATGTATTCTCACTTGTTGTATCCAGGTTGTTAATTGTGTGCTCAAGTCTGTTCTGAAGAGCACCAAGTGTAGATCTCTGAGTTGACACTGAATCAATAGCCTTCTGAATAAGTGACATAGATTTACCAGCATTTTCATTGGTATCTACCTTGATGTCCGAAGCAGCTAATCCTAATGAAGATGCTGACATATCACTGATGCTAATCTGGATTGTCTGTCCTGAAAGTGAACCAACCTGAAGATTCTTCTTAGTGAAGTTTCCATCTAACAGATTCTGAGTATTGAACTGTGTTGTTGTTTTAATTCTGTCAATCTCAGCTGTAAGTTGTTTCATCTCTGCATCAATAGCAGTTCTGTCTGTTGTTGTGTTAGTATCATTAGCAGCCTGTGTTGCTAATTCATTCATTCTCTGAAGAATTGAATGTGTCTCATTAAGAGCACCTTCAGCTACCTGAATAAGTGAGATACCATCCTGTGCATTGGCAGATGCTTTATCAAGACCTTTAATCTGAGCTCTCATCTTTTCTGAGATTGAAAGACCTGCTGCATCATCTGCTGCTCTGTTAATCTTATATCCTGATGATAATTTCTCTGTTGACTTCTGAAGGGCACTTGTTACCATTCCCATCTGTCTGTTTGTGTTCATTGCTGAAAGGTTATGCTGTACTACCATAATTAATTCCTCCTTGATATATATAACTCCATTTTATATTAATTAATAAACACGATTTATTATTGTTATCTGTTTATCACTTATGTATTATTTATCGGTCTTATTTCTAAATACTTAACCCCTATTTATCATTTTCTTTTTAAAATATAATAATATTGTTTTGTTTCTTTCCTGTTATTTAACTCATCAGCTTCAAACAGGAATCTCTCTGTTTCTATAGCAAAATTTTTATTCAATAATGTATCTTTTAAAATTTCTTTTATTTCATCTCTTGTTCTATATATTGCATTATAATCACACTTCAATTCATCCGAATAATAATCTTTCAATGTAAGGCGTTCTTCAATCCCAATAGGTTCTCTGATGCATATAACTGCTTCCTTTTCACAGCACCTCTCAATTTGCTGTAGCATTTCAATCACATCATTATCGTTCAAGTACAACATAATTCCGACAATTAAAACTATGTTAAATTTTCCTTTCCTTTTTTGTTTTATTATTTTCTCCAATTGACTTGTTGAACCCACATAATAATAATAATTATCTCTTTTATTTCTCTCAGTTGCAATTCGGATTAATTCATCGCTAAAATCAATGCCACAGTATTTCTTCACCTCTGTTTTAATCGCATCAGCCCATCTTCCAATACCGCATGCCACATCTAAAATTTCAGACTCTTTATCTATACTAAGTAGAGAAAGTAATTTTTCAGTTTCATATTCATTTCGTTCTCTTACCAACTCCTTATTATTATCCTGATACATTGTTACGGAATATGGGTTATTTTCTTGAAACTTTTCTGCTCTATGTTTGAAAAAATCTTTAGTCTTCTGATAATCAATATTCACGTGTTTTTCATTAACTCTCATTTTATTCAATTCACCTTTTATTTATAATTTAATTAATGCAATCAAATATATAATCGCAGATTAAAAATTATTTCCAAATTTGTTTTATTGTGTGTACCATCTACTTTCATTCTTCTGTCATGGCTGTTTTCCTTTATTTTAAAGATTTTACTCTGTCCTTTACAATTGTTGAACTTATACCTTTCGTTCGTTTTAATCTGACAACCTTCTTTTCATTCGTATCACACCATTCTACAATCTTGTCAAATCTCTCTCCTACATGATCTTCTCCTAGAGCTAGAACTTCAAAATCTATTGTTTCAAGAAAATCTGTACATACAGTTTGATATACAACCACTCTATCTACCACTTTTAATGCCTCTATTATTTCAACCCTTTCCTCTGTTGAATATAATATATTAACACCTGGTTTATATTTTTTTATATAGTCCCCATCCTGTACAGCAACAATCAGATAATCTCCATATTCTTTGCATTGTTTGAACAATCTCAGATGGCCAAGATGAAAATAATCATACACTCCAAATGTCAACACCCTGTTCATGTATCCATTACTTCCTCCATAATTTTTTTTATTTTTTCAAAATAATATGTATCCTTTAATTCTTCAACCGATTTTTTACATTCTCGTCTATCACATAAAGGAAGTTTTCCTTCATACAAATAATCGAGAATTGCCGCTAATTCCTTAGCATTATTCTTTTCAAACAAATATCCATTCCTGCCTGGTATAAGATAATCTATCAATCCCTCAACCGGCGTAGATATTACTGTTAATCCCATAGACATTGCTTCTGCTCCCGTAAGCATATACCCTTCATACTCTGATGCTGCAACTAATGCACATGCATCTTTACAATACTCCCATGGATTCTCTTTCCATCCTATATACTCAACTTGTTCCTGCAATTCTAAATATTCGGTTATTTTAATCAGTTCCTGCAATGATTCTCCATCACCAACAACTCTCAGATTCCATTTATTATGTGCTCTATATAATGCTTCTAAAATAATATCTACCCTCTTAATTTCCTGAAGTCTTCCTACGTAACACAGTTGTTTTTCCCCATTTGTTCTCTCTATAAATTTCTGCATTTTAACTGGATTTCCAACATAATACACACTTTCTTTCTTTATCCTGTTAAGTAAATTTTTCTCATTATTTCTACTAATACACAAATGCGCATCAGCACACAACATCTCATCAACTCCACCTAAACCTGCATGTTTATATTCTATTATAGAATTGTGTACCCATGATATAACTTTAAAATTCACTTTAAGTATTTTTCTTACAGTATCCGCTACCACACTCATTACTGGCCAGTTAATTGCTATACATATATCAGGCATTCCATATTTTAGAATAAAACCCGCATAATTTCGAACAAAAAGCTTCAGTTTTTGATCTATATCATTATTCCCACCATCGTTAAATGCATATGCTTTATCATATCCATTTAAATATTTAATTCCTGGTGACATATGTATTACTCTAACCTCAAATCCCATCAATGGAAGATTTTCCGTCCACTGTTTTATTACATTTTCAATTCCACCCTTCTTTCCTCCAACAGGAGATAATATATCAATTATAATCATATATTTTAACATTACCCTCTTTACAACAGTATTTTCTTTTATATAGATAAGCTATATGAATAATCTCAGGCATTTTTAAACAGATTATCTATAATATCATCATAGATATATTGTGCTGCTTTCTTCCCATTCTTTTCAACATAATCAAGTTCTTCTAAATATACCTGTTTCCTTTTCTCCTTCATTGTATCATTTCCAGATATAACAACATCATATAAAAATTCATCAATTCCAATATAATCTTTTCCAGACACATGATAATGTGCTTTCTGCAATTCCAATCCAAGTGCATTATATTGCTGTTCTGGCCTAGTAAGATGAAGCAATGGTTTTCCTGTATATATATACTCTCCTATAAAAGACGCCGAATCAGTAATCATAGCATCCGATGTGTCAAATAAAGTAAGATAATCTGCTTCTTCCATTACCGAAAAATTATTTAACCTCATTAAATCATCTAGATATCTGTCGTATTCATCTACAGATTCCATATATCCATTTATTATCAGATTATTTCTAAGATTTGGATGTGGTTTGAAGACAAATAAAACTTTATCACTATATTTTTTTGCAATAAATCTCCAAAAAAACATATTATCTGCAAACGTAGACAATTTTAATAACGATGTATTTCCTACCGTGTAATGAGGTGCTATTATTACTTTCTTAAAATCCTTTTCATCTCTTCCGACAGGCACCTTCCACATATTTCTGATATAATTTTCATCATATTTATGCTCCTCATAAAAATAATCCATTTTACAATATCCACTATATCTTACATTACAAGCATTCAAAGTCTGAAATTGCACAAAATTATTATAATTTTTAGGTGTCTCAGTATAAACTCTCCACATAAGATTCATAAATTCCTTATCACACTGACACTGTATTTCATATTTGTTATTATTTAAACCTGCAACGCTTAATCCATAAGATATATATATATTTATCACAGATAACGGCAATTCTGTTATCTGGTAACATTTTACAATATCTAAATACCACGGACTAACATGTACAACAATATCAGGCATCCAATTTATGTCATCCCATGTTCTGACTTCTTCTGTATCTGTATCATATATTTTCTCAACCTGATATCCTTCATTGCTAAAAAACAAATATGTCTGATTATACATTCTTTTCCTATCTTCTGAATCTCTTCCAATTAACGGAACTGGTATAACCTTCACCTCAAACCTTTCATCATTATATAAATATTTATACAATCTCTCTGCCGGCCATTCTGCAGCAGATATTGCCAGAAAACATACCTTTACCTTTTCATTATTTTTATATTTGCCATTCACTGTTTTGCATGCTAAATCATTTACCATTCTGTATACATATCTATAAAGTTCATTTCCTCCACTTATAATATTCTTTGACAAAAAAAGTGCAACAAGATGTTTATATTTATATTTTTTAAATTCATATAAATCTGATAATTCATTATTATCAATTCCATCTAATAATTCTGTCACACATGATACAATTTCATCCTGATTCATCGATATCTGTTCATCATTGATATGCATTTTTTCTCCATCCTATATCTCTGCTATTATCTTATTTTGCCATATTGATGTAGTTTCATCTCCATATATACCTGCTAATTTTCTTATATAAAGATTTCTGATATTATCAGATTGAACTATCACCTCATCTGCATATACAACCCCAGGCACATTAACATATGCATCCATGCTCTTATCTGAACGCATATCATCCTGTTGTATTTCATCTGTTACAAACCACGGAACATATGTAAGTTTATCCGTATTTTGAATTAAAGTTTTTGCATAATACTTAGGGTGCACTGTTGTCGCAACATTATACTCATCATACGGATTCTGAATAACTATTTCATCCTGATAACAAGTAGTAATATCATAATCATCCTCGGATATTACATGAATATATTCAGGATACTTTTCATTTTCAATATACTGTTCAACTGTTCCATCTATATTCTTGTAGTAATATGATATTGGCATAACAATCACATCGTTATTAGCATCTTCTATATATTTACGCCATAAAGGCTCCATATTTTTCCAATTTTGAGCTTTGAATGGCATAAAAAGTATCTTTTTTTTATTATCTTTTTTTGTTAATCTGCGTTTCTTTCGTTCTTCATGTATATTATTCATGAACTTGTCATATTCTGTCATATTCATTTTGAATGTACACATCTGTATCCCATTATCTGCAAGGAACTTTTTATACTTATAATAATACGGATATTCATGTGCATCATCTGACTCAAGCACAACTTTATGATAATCACCATATTCTTTTTTTAGAACATAATCATACTCACAGGGAGCCGGCACATATATATTTTCGAATTTAAGCATTACTGGTTCAGTGTACATTTCTTTAGGGAATTTTAATTCTTTATTATCCATCCATAAAAGTAGCGGAGCTATTTCTTTAGATTCCCTTTCCTTATATAAACTACATAATCTATCTATAAGCATTCTTATCTGCTGTTGAATATCTTTATTTTTATCAAATGTAACGGCACACAGTTGCTCTATCTGTTTAACATACGATTCCAATTCCTTTTTAATTGCCAAATTTCCTTCATCTTTTAATTTATCTTTGTGTTTTTTTATAAATATGCTCACCCTAATAACTATACTAATAACTTCCTCTTGAAAATCAGCATCCTCTTGTTTCATAGCAATATAATCTAACGGAAATATATCCAATCCTGCTATATATGGACATCCATGATATTTTTCAAGATGCTCTTTACTAAAACTTATATTTCTTCCATTGATTATTCTTGTAAGCATATTATCGTTATTTTCATCACTATATATATTATATATATCATATCCACAAGGCATTATATCCTTTGCCATCCGATTAAATCTATTATAATCTTCTCTTTTCATGCATACATCCATATCATCATCCCAAGGTATGAAACCACCATGCCTGACTGCACCCAAAAGAGTTCCCCAATCAGCAAAATATTTTATCCCATTTTTTCTGCAAGCCCTGTCAAAATCCTCCCATACTTCAAGCTGTGATGCCCATGCCTGTTTCATCTCAGCAGTAACATAAAATCCACTTCTTATTTCATCCTCAAAAAAACTTCTATCAAATTGCATAATTCTCTCTCATTCTATTAGTAATATATAATAATTTAATATATGCCTGCAATCATCAACTTATATATAAATTATAAGCAAAAAGGCTGGTGTTACACACCAGCCTCTTTGCTTATAGTAGTAATAATTATCCGAGAAGTGAAAGAACTCCCTGTGTCTGCTGATTAGCCTGTGCAAGCATTGACTGTCCAGCCTGTGAAAGAATATTATTCTTGCTGTACTGTACCATCTCATCAGCCATATCTGTATCACGAATACGAGACTCTGCTGCTGAAGTATTCTCGCTTGTTGTATCCAGATTGTTGATTGTGTGCTCAAGTCTGTTCTGAAGAGCACCAAGTGTAGATCTCTGAGTTGATACAGAATCAATAGCCTTCTGTATAAGCGACATAGATTTACCAGCATTTGCATTGGTATCTACCTTCATGTCTGAAGCAGCTAATCCTAATGAAGATGCTGACATATCACTAATACTAATCTGGATTGTCTGTCCTGAAAGTGAACCAACCTGAAGATTCTTCTTAGTGAAGTTTCCGTCTAACAGATTCTGAGTATTGAACTGTGTTGTTGTTCTAATTCTGTCAATCTCAGATGTAAGCTGTTTCATCTCAGCATCAATAGCAGTTCTATCAGTTGCTGTGTTAGTATCATTAGCAGCCTGTGTTGCTAACTCATTCATTCTCTGAAGAATTGAATGTGTCTCATTAAGAGCACCTTCAGCTACCTGAATAAGTGAGATACCATCCTGTGCGTTATCAGATGCCTTATTAAGACCTCTGATCTGGCTTCTCATCTTCTCTGAGATTGAAAGACCAGCTGCATCATCACCAGCACGGTTAATCTTATAACCTGATGATAACTTCTCTGTTGACTTCTGGAGTGCACTTGTAACTACACCCATCTGTCTGTTTGTGTTCATTGCTGATAAATTGTGTTGTACTACCATAATATTTTCCTCCTTGAAATTATATTGTGATGCAGCGTCCCTGCTGCATCTAGTTATGGTTTACAGGAAACTTTCTGTTCCCTTGTACTTTATATATCGGACCTTAGTACCAAAACTTTAGTCCGTAATATAACTTTTTAAAAAACATTTACTGCTTCGTATCCATAAACTGAGGTTCATCACTTACACGGCTCATATTCTGATAATATGACTTCGCCATTGAAGCACTTCTTTTAGCTTCCTTATGCTCCTGACGTTCCCTGCGAAACATTGCCTCAACCTTAACCTTATTTCGAGCTTCCTGAACTTCTATCTTAGCGCCAAGTTCTGTAACTGCTTTAATAAGTGTCTTCATAGTTTCGATTTCATCAGAATACATCTGTTTATTATCACTGAGTTCTTCCTTAATACGGTCAAATACACTCTGAAAGCCTTCATCAAGCTTCTCCAATTCATCAATGCATTCACCCTTTTCATGCATATTATTTTCAAATACATCATAATCAAACTCTGTATTAGAAAGTATCTTATTCTGAGTCTCATTAAGAACTATAATCTTATCAAGAATATCCTTCTTCTTCTTAAGACTGTCTATCATAATCTGAAGATAATTAGTAGTCATGCCTGTCTCCTACTTATTCATTGACCTTGTTCGGTTCATAACTTCTTTCCATGTATCTCTCATGCCCCTGATTTCATCAAGTGCCCTATTAAGTATCTCAGTGTCTTTTTTAATATTAGCATCAACCAATAATGAATATATATAATTATATACATTTTCAAAATCCTTAGCAACCGGATACTTATGATTAAGTGTCACCTTAAACTCCGTTATTATGTTCTCAGCTTTCTTAATATTAATATTTGCTTTTTCATAGTCCTGCTTCTCTATAGCAATTAATGCAATATTACAGAATTTAATTGCCCCTTCATAAAGCATAAGTGTAAGTTCAGCCGGACTTGCTGTAAGAATTTTATTACGGTTATACTCCTGTGCGATATTCTGATTAAATGCCATAACTCCTCCATGATATATGGATATTCCATAATTTAATATATTCTATAATTAACTGAATAAACCTGTCAACGATGATGACTGTGCATTCATCTTAGCCAATGCTGATTCCATTGCTGAGAACTTACTATAATAATAATCTTCCCATGTAGTAACCTTGTCTTCTGCCGCAGATATCTTAGTATTATACTCTGAATACTGCGTATTCATCTGCTTATCATTATATATAGTATAAGCACTGCTTGTTGATGATGCTGCCATCTTCTTTCCAAGATCAGTATACAATTGTGTAGATAACTGTGAAAAGAATGATATAACCGTATCAGGGTCATTAGATATCATCTCTCTTAACTTATCTGTATTAGCTGATGTCTTAGAATCATCCTTATCACCATCTATATGATATACACCTGTTTCATTCTCTGGAGAATTAAAATATCCAAGTGTAGCTATTCCAAAACTAGAAAGTGAATAAGACTTATCTCCCACCTTGAATGATTTTGCCATATCATTCTTCATAGTATCAAGAACACTTCCAAGTGTTGAGTCTTTTCTAAGAAGTGAATCCTTAATCTTTTCTTCCCACTTCTTAACCTCATCATCAGACATTGCATCTTTCTCATCACTTGTAAGAGGCTCATATCCCTTAGAACTTGCCGCATTGTAGGCAACATCTACAGACTTGACAAGGTCATTATAATCCTTAAGGAAGCCCTTAATCATATCATATATACCATCTACATCTGTGTTGGTTGTAATAGTTACTTCATCATTACCAGTAACTTCCATTGCCTCAATTGTAAGACCATTGATTGAGTAGTTATTAGAGTTGTTAGTAAATGTTGCCCCATTAAGCTCAATCTCTGAATCCTGTCCTGTTATTCTGACAGCACCCGAAGATGATGCACTACCAGTAACATTTGATGCCATTGCAATCTTAGAGTCAAGCAGTGCCTTAGCTTTAGCCTGTCTGTCAGCATTAGTATCGCTTACTTCCTGTAATACATTGGCATTAGAAGCATCTGCCACAGCTTTTCCATCATCGCCGATTGTCACATAATCCTTAGTATCCCGTATAACCTTGGAATTATCATCATACACCTTAATCAGTGATTCATTAGACGCTTTTTTCTTTACCGCAGCCTCATATTCATCCTTGACACCATCTTTTTCCATAGCCTCTGTGTCATATTCGTACACAACTTTGCCATCAGAATCTTTAACTGTATTGCCCTCTGAATCCACCTTTTCCTTCTTATACTTATCATAAGCATTAAGAATATCTGGTGTCTCTGTCTTAAGCTTTGCGACATATTCATCTAATGTCAATGAATGGTCCCAAGTATCATCTGCTGCCAGTGCATCAAGCTTATCCTTGGCTGCATTATACTTATCAGCATAACTCTTGGCAGTATCCTTGGCAGTAATCTTAGTATACATACCTTCAAGTTCTGTATTATATGCATCACTGCCCTCTGTTAAAGCTACCAGTCTCTTGTATTCTGCTGAATCAGTATCATTAACTGTATATATTCCAAGCTTCTGTAATGCATTAAGTCCGTTAGAGTCATTAGCCACAAGTGAGAAATCGTTATCCTTGCCTGACTCCTTAGAGCTTATAAAGAATCTTGCATTATTCTCATCAAAGCTTGCATTAACGCCAGCTTCCTTTAACTTAGATACAAACTGGTTAACATTCATATCTGATGTTATATCAATACTCTTGGTTCCAGAAGCAGTCTTAAAACTTATAGAACCATCTGTTGTTCCAACTATGTCTGATATCTTAGTATCACCTGTAATCTTACTTCCATCAGCAGCTTTAATCTGTCCACCTGTAAGATATCCTGTTGATGCCAGCTGCTTAACCTTAAGTCTCTGTGTACCATTAACAGCAGATGAACTTGCTGTTACCTTAGCATACTTATCATTAGACACACTTGATGTCTTCAGATTATAACTTGTAGAAAATCTTGCACTTGAAAGCTTTCCGCTATAGAACCCATAAATACTTGTATTCATGGTCTTCCACTTTTCCTGCTTCCATGAAAGCTTGGTCTGTGCTTTAACAAGATTGTCTTTCTTTAACTTATATGATGATACGAGTGCTGAAACAAGTGATTCTGTATCCATACCCGATACCATACCAGAAAGTCTTATTGCCATAGCTTATCTCCTCTCATCAACCATGATACCTGCAAGCTCCCATGCCTTGGCAAGCATCTCAAGAGCTTTCTCTGAAGGTATCTCTTTAATAACTTCGTCTGTATCTTTATCTTTAATCTTAATTGTGATTCTGTTAGTTGGTTCGTTGTAGCCGAATTCTGCAATTGTATTGTTGTTAAGGACTTTCCTTATATCCTTAACGTCAGCCATAGATTCAGCCTGCTTCTTTGCCTTGTCATTGTCATTAGCGTTGCTGCCATTCTTCTCACTGTCTGCTGCCTGTCCTACAGAAACTGCTACATTAGATGCTGCTGACTTCGCTGAATCAACAACAACCTCATTGCTCTTATCTGTAGCTGATGTAACACTGCTTACCTGTGATACCGGCTTAGCAGCCTGTGAATTCTGGCTCTGGTAGCTTGACGCTGCCGCTACTCCATTAACTTCCATTCCCATGATACAATTCCACCTCCGTGTGAAAACAAAACTTTATCCTGTAGTTACATTCATGTTGTACTGCATATATCGGAAAATGTTAAGTAAAATTTAACCCTTCGGAAAAAAATATACACAAATAAAACAAATCATTTCTTAAATAACTGGTTAAGAGACTTAACATCAACCGAACTTGCTGCTTCCTTATTAGAATCAAGTATCTGTGCATACACTTCCTTACGATATATAGGCACTGACTTAGGAGCTGATATGCCAAGCTTTACCTGATCGCCCTTGATTTCAATTATAGTAATCTCAATATCATCGTTAATAATGATTGCTTCGTCTTTCTTTCTTGATAATGCGAGCATATTAGTTCTCCTCCTTCTTTAGAATATCGTATATAGGATATCTTACCTGATATTCAGAATTATCTGCTATAAGCTGTATTCCCTTCATCGTATCAAAATCAACAATAATAGGAGCTTTAAGATTAATTGTCATCTTAGTAATATCCTGTGGTACCGTGAGTGCACAGTACACTCTGATATTATCATCCTGTATATCATCTCCGAGAGACTTAAGAAGCTCATCCTCAACAACAGGATCATATGTCTCATACACGAATTCCGGCTTCATTACAGGAAGTGCAAGTGTTGGCTCATCAATCGCCTGAAGCCATATAATTGATATATTCTCCTCTTTCTCTGCATCATACACAAGAGTATACTTCTTCCAGTCCTCAAATCCAATGATTCCCTTGTCAAATGTAATGATTTTATCCTCACTAACCTCAATTTCACCAAACCATTTAGTCTGTACTTTCATGTCAAACCTCCAAATCTTAATTCTATCCTTTATCTGTCCATGCTGTTTATACAGCTTAACTCTCAGCCTGCCTCACTGTATTCCTCTCTTCTGCCGGAATTACCCAAGAAAATCAAGCAGTGTCTGCTGGACAACCTTGCTCGCAGCTGATAATGCTGCCTGATATACAAGCTGTGCTGATGTATATGTAACAACAATCTCCTCCAGATCAATATCTTCATTCTGAGACTTTAGATCAGTGAAATTAGTCTTCTGCTCCGTAAGTCTTGTCTTGGTAAGGTCAAGTCTTATCTGTCTGTTACCGACATCAGCCTTCGCATTAGATACCTGCTCCTGATAGCCCTGCATCTGACCGATTCCCGCTTCAAAAGCGTCCTTCATCTTAGATTTTGCAAAATCTCTCTGCTTTGTAAGGCCTTCCATAATATCACTTAACTTCTTCTGCGAAGCCTCATCGCTGTACCGTCCTTCCTTCTGCATAGACTCAATCTTTGATATCTGGTCATTAATATCAAGGACATTCTGTACCGCATTGACAAGGTCATCAACATTTCTTCCAAGATATATATTGAAAGCTTCATCGGCTTCCGTATTAACCTTAATCTTCTGTGAGAAATTAATGATATATTCAATATCCTCACTCTGCTTGTTGTACTCAATTCCTGTATTTTTATCAACACAGTTAAAATACATTGTCGGGTCAATGTCACCCTTTATAAAATTGCTCTTCTCGTATGTCACTGAAAATGCATTATCAGCATACACTGACTTGTATACATTCTCACCAAGAAGAAGCTCGCCTGTTGTTGAGTTAATTGCAATCTCATTCTCTCCCGGAACATAATTAGGTTCTGTTGTTGTAACAACATTTACAGCAGTATCAGCTGTATTACCGTCTGCATCAGTTACCGTAACAGTAAGTCCTCCATCTACAGTAACACTCCCATCATCAGCAATAGTTATATTGGCAGAATTATTATCTCCCATGCTCATTGAAAATGTTTTTCCGTTAATCTCGTCATATGCAAGCTGGATTCTGTGCACATCTGTTATATTAGGTGTGATTATATTTCCGTTAGCGTCTGTCTTTACATTAAGATTGATAATATCGTCATTAGTATATGCATTAGTGTATGCTGTCTTATTAGATAAATCCTCCCTTGTAAAGTTCTGTGTAATTGTATAATCAACATCTTTAGCAGTTTCATCTGACTGATATGTCAGAGGCTTATCTGTAGCATGTCCTGTAAATACATATCTTCCGGCATAATCAACATTCCCCTGCTCATAATAAGCTTCCACCAGCTTGTTAAGACTTTCAGCAAGAGTGTTACGCTCAGATTCTGAATATGAATCCGTAGAGCCCTGCACACAGTAATTATACAAATCCTGTATAATCTTGTTGCTTTCGTCTAATGCATCATGAGTTACACTTAACCATGATGATGCATCAGGAATATTTTTCCCAAGATACTGTGTTACCTCATCAAGACTTGAACGGAGTCTTAATGCCCTGATGGCTATAATAGGGTCATCAGAAGGCTTATTAATCTTTTTCTGTGTTGAGAGCTGTGTACTTAAATCATTAAGCTGGCTCTTATTTCCCTGAATATTGGATATTGAGCTGTTTACCATCATCTGGTTAGTAATACGCATATTATGCCTCCTTATATCGCGAGTCAAAAACCGCCCCTATGGTGAGGAGAAGAATTCTTTTACTGTTTTATACACCTGTATTATTAATAAGTCTGTCATATAACTGATTCATTACAGTCATCATCTTCGAACTTAAATTATATGCCTGCTGGAACTTTACAAGATCCATGGCTTCTTCATCTGTATCAACACCCATTACAGATAATCTCTGGTTCTGTATAGTTGTCTTAAGATTGTTGTAATTCTTTGTAAAATTAATTGCCTTACTTGCATCTATTGACATATCACTGACAATACTTTCGAGAAAATATGTTCCCGTACCTCCGTCATATATCTTAGCATCTTTAGAATTAATAAGGTCTACAATCAGGCTTGTATTGGCTTCTCCATCGCTTTCCTTGTACTTGGTAGCAAGAAGGTCCGCGTTATCAATAAGATCCTGATTAACTGTTACACTTGACGCTGTAAGAGCCTTGCTTCCATCTGACATTACAAAAAGTGGAATTCCGCTTGCCGAGCCATCTGATGTAACACCCTTTGTAAGAATCTCATTGATTGATGATACAAATGTCTGTATAAACTGGTTAAGCTGTGCCTGATAATAAGGAACTCCCTTATAATTAGTATTGCTGTCCACCTTACTTACTGTATCAGTAAGGATATTACCCTCTGCATCTGTCTTATATGTTTCATTGCCATCATCGTCAGTTGTTGTGGCATATTTTTCAATCTCACCATTACATCCGTCTCTTATATCAATAAGTCCCTTTAACTCTCCGCCTAATGAAGTGCTGTATATGTTAAATGGCTGTCCGGTCTCCCACTGTATGTCATACAAACCTGCCGCATCTGATACATTTCTTGGTTCATCTCTTGAAACAGTCTGAAGAGTATGGTAATTATAGCCATTAACAAGCGAATTACCATTAATTGTAATCTGAAGGTCTGTAAGATTGTTGCCAATGTCTGTCTCACTTACTGATATATTAACCAGCTTGGAAAGATCATCAATTAAAGCATTTCTCTCATCCTTAAGGTCGTTGGCATTGCCATAATTAGCCTGAATCTGGTTAATCTGCTTATTAAGAGAAGAAATGCTCTGTGCCAGAGAATTAATCTGGTTAACAGTATCTTTAATCTCGTTATTAGCGTCTATCTGAACATTCCTTAAATTAGTAGCCAGAGTATTAAAGTAATCTGTCATGCTCTTTGCATTATTGATAAGCTGGTTCTTTGCTGATGTATCAGCCGGTGTAAGATCAAGCTGGTTAAGTGCTGCGAAAAAATTCTCATACTCTGTTGAATATCCCTTAAGTGTGAACTCATTGAGATAATTCTGTATCTGTGACATGTATGTATCCTTAACATTGTACTGTCCATAATTAGTATAATTATTTCTGTACTTCTCATCATAGTAAGAATCTCTCGTCTGATTAATTGCATCAACGATAACTCCTGCACCAAGTGTTCCATATTTAGCATATGAACGCAATGCCTCACCAGCCTTAATAGAAGCTGTCTCCTTCGTATATGCCTGGTTATTGATATTAGCAAGATTATGTGATGTAACATTAATAGATGTCTGCGCCGCCTGCAATCCTGTATATGCAATTGTTAATCCAAAAAATGTTGATGCCATATTATCCTCCTGTATTAATCAGCATTTATATACGTCCAAGTGAAGTAACGAGATGTTCCAGCATTTCGCTTACTACATTGACATATCTCGATGCTGCATTATATGCCTGCTGATACTTTATCATCTTCTCTAACTCTTCATCAGAGGATACACCCTCTGACTGTAGTCTCTGGTTATCATAACCATCAACCATCGTTGTCTGGTTACCTACATAATTATAAAGTGCCTTACCCATAGTGGCATATTCACCAATATAATTATTGTAGAATGACATGTAATCCGACTTCGCATACATGTCCGGGTTAAGGGAAGCGAATTTCTCATCCCATATATCCACGAGTTCCTTGGCTCTGTCAAAATCTTCCTTACCCTGTACAGTAGAAAGTGGAATCTTTCCTACATTCTGTGCTGCTTCAGGATTAATCTTCAGATTGCCAAGCTTATATAATGATTCATAATCTGTCTCGTTAAGATTGTTTCTAAGATAGATTGTCTCTCCATTATTACCTGTAGTCTTAATATATCTGTCTGTTCCAATTCTTGAAAACAGTTCTGTACCAACAGTCTTATCGTCATCCATACCGTATCCAGTCTTATCCATGTCAAGCATAAGATACTCATATGAATCAACCGGAACCGCTGCTCCGCCTGCACTCTCGTATAATTTCTCACCAGATGCATAGCTGTAAGTACCATCACCGTTATCAGTTCCGGTAACCTCTCTTCCGTATCTGTCATAAAGAACCGGCTGATCAACTGAATTATATATGTATGTATCTGCCTGAATCTCACTTCCATCTGCATTAAGATAAGGATTAGTCCTTGTCTCAGTTTTCTCCGGACACAAGATTCCGTTGATTCTTTCAACAATTCCATTAACAAGCTTATCGAATCCCGCCATAGCGCTAAGAATTGCTGAAGGCTCTACATATGTATTGTAGTATTCCTGCTGCTTTGCATATTCATTATAGGCCTGCTGATATGCTGTACGGCCTTCCTCAGTACTCATGTCATAATCATTGCTGTCAGGTGCAACCGGAACCACTGTATAATCTACAACCATATTGCCTCTTGCAATAATAAGTCCCTTAAGCTGTCCCTTATCTGTATCATCAGCATTAGTTGCCAGCTTGCCATCCTCATAAACATCCCTTTCATACGATGGCCAGGTAGGAATAACAAGTGTTGTTCCCTCGACAACTCTTGTACCCATAGCTGTAAGCTCACCTGCTGTCACAAGTGGAACTCCGGCTGCATTAATAATAGTTTCCTTATTCTCTGATTCATAATAAGTAATATCTATATATTTGCTGAGTTCATCTATTGCCGCATCTCTCTGGTCTCTTAAATCATTAGCTTTCTCCATACCCGGTGCTTCCACCTTGGCAATACTCTTATTAAGCTTATATATCTGGCCTGCAAGATTATTAATCTTATTAACCATATTACTAACCTGTGTATTAAGAGTTGTCTGGTAATCCCTGAGCCCCTTATACACATTTTCTGATTTCTCTATAAATGCAGTCGCATTCTGGATAAGTGATGACCTTGCAACTGTACTTGTCGGATTCTTGGCAAGTTCGTTAATTGAATCATACAGATTGGTAAGATATGACTCATAAGTTACACCCTGCATCTCACCAAACTGATCTTCTATCTCCTGAACAGCATTATACTGGCTTTCATAGAATCCGAGTCTTGAATTTTCATTCCTGTATGCCAGGTCAATATACTGATCTCTTATTCTTCTTACCTCAGATATTGCAACACCAAGTCCATAGCTTGCATAACTTACTTTGTCCTTGCTGTTGACATTGACATATGTAGTATCAGAGAAAGTAACCTGCTGTCTTGTATATCCGGTTGTGTTAATATTAGACAGATTGTGTGCTGTTGTGTTGAGTGCTGTCTGAGCTGTTTTCAAACCGCTTGCTCCAACAAACAATCCTGCCATTCCATTAGCCATAAGGTCACCTCTTTCTTACTTAATTCATAATCTTATATGTATATCGTCATTTTTTTAAAACAAAACACCCCAGAGACTAAAAAAGCCACATTCTCTTAGTAAAAATGTGGCTTTCAATCCAACACGGACAACCCCATCTCACAATAAATCATCCGTGATATTATTCATATTGTCTTATATCCGTGGCATCCTGATATGCCATCAGAATATTACTGCCTGGCATCAAAGCTTGTGCTTCCCATGCCACCTGTCTCCTCATACGCTCCCTTTCCATAGTTAGCCGTCTGTGGAGCCATACTTGCATTCTTCGCAAGATTAATCTCAAAATCAATCATATCCATTGATTCCTTAAGCAGCAGCCTGTTATTATCATTAACCTGCGTAAGCTGGTTTACAGTTTTCTTAAGACTCAGATACGACTGTTCTAAAGCATCATGCTCTGCCTGCTTCTTTTCTAACAGTCTTACTATCTGACTCACCTTAACCTCTGCTGCTGACAGATGCAGAATCTTACATATATCTGCAACACATGACTGTCTCTCCATCTCCAGTCTGTTAAGAATATCAATAAGCTTCTGCTCCTTACCAAATATCTCCTGAAGCTGTCCGACATCTCCCTTAACAATAGCAGTAGTCTTATTATTAGACAAGTCCAAAAGCTCAGTATACTGTCTGTTCTCATCATTCATTATATTAATCAAAGAATCTATCAAACTTGCCATCTAATAAAACCCCACTAAAATGTTAATGTTGAAATGTTGTTCAGAATCTTATCTGCAACAGCTTCTGAACTGATGTTGTAAGTTCCTGCTGCCATACGTGCCTTAATATCAGCAATCTTGTCTTCTCGAACATCAGAAGCCTTACTTACTGCTGTCCTGGCTGTCTGATATGTCTTGGCTGTGTCAGAAATCTCAAACTTGTCACTAACCGATGATGTCTTAGCTGCTGTCTTAGCTTTAGAAATCTGGCTGGTCTGATATATCTGATTAACAGCATTATAAGCATCTATGCGCATATTAACCGCCTCACTTTCCATTAATTAAAGCAGATACTCTCTTGCTTCATGTGTAAGATATCGGACAGTTTCCACAAATACTTTATACCCGTTTTGAAAAAATGCTTATTATTTATCAAGGAACCTCATCCTTGCCTTTTCTCTTCTCTCTCTTATCTTATCAGCATCAACGGTTGAAGATCTGCTTCCGTACATGCCTCCCAGTCTGTTAGCTAAATCGTTCTTACATCTCTCACAGTATCTTCCGGTTCTTATGGTAGCTCCGCATACTTCGCATGCAATACCAATAGGTGAATCATCACTGAACGATAATCTTTCTTCTCTTATCCACTGTTCAATCTGTCTTGTACTGACATCGCACTTCTCAGATATTTCTCTCATATCAGCCCTTGGATTATTCTCTATATAATCTTTAACCTCCTGAAACTTTTCTTCAAGCTTTCTCATGCATTCAGGACAAAGTCTGTACACACCACCTATATAATTATATAATCTTCCACAGTTCTTACAATTCTTAACTTCCATAGCTTCTCCTTGTTAATCCTCTTTATCAATCTCGTTAAAAGGTCCAGTTACTAAAGCAGCTCATACTTTAAAATCCGTCTCCCACACACAGACTTATACCATATACCTGTGACACTCCTGCGTCTTTAAGTACTGCTGCACATGCATCAAATGTTGCTCCTGTTGTATATATGTCGTCCACGATTAATACTTTTCTATATCTTACAACTTTTCCTCTTACTTGAAAAGCATTTTGCAGATTTTTAATTCTTTCCCGATTACTTAGCTCCTTCATGGGCTGAGTCTTAACAATCCTTACGAGATATTCCTCATCTACCGGAATCTGCATGGCTCTTCCAAGTGCCTGCGCAATAAGCCCAGCCTGGTTAAACCCACGCTCCTTATATTTCGAAATATGAATCGGAACAGGAATTATCACATCCGGCGACCACATGCGTATCATCCTGCCACATCTGTCCGCCATCTGCTTCGCATATATTCCTGCATATTCCTGCTTGTTATAATATTTAAATCTGTATATTGATTCCTTGACATTCTTAGAATATTCATACAACGCACATGCCTGGTCATATACATGCTTCTGCCTGCTGCAGTCACTGCAGTATTCTGTTTCTTCATCTTTCACCGGCTTACCACATTTCAGGCAGGCAGGCTCGCTTACATAATTTATATTATGCATGCAGCTTCCACATATATCTGCCCTTATCCCTCCAACAAAAGGTGCCGGCTTTCCACACATAGGACACGCTGGTGGAAGTACCGCATTAACTGTCTCCATTAATACCTTCTTATAATCCATAATCCCCCATTATTGTCATCATTATCACATATAAACATATCAATTATCATTGTCCGAAATCTTCAATATGTCTGATTTCTTCAATCCTGTCTGTGAGTGAAGAATATCGTTTTGACTCTGATACATTGTCAGCCATAAGCCTGAATATCTCCTCTTCCCCAACGAGGCACACACATTTTCTTGCTCTTGTAACTGCCGTATACAGAATATTCCTGTTCATCAGCATTCTTGGTCCCTGCGACATCGGAATAATAACCGCCGGGTACTCACTTCCCTGTGATTTGTGAACCGTAATCGCATACGCAAGTTCAAGCTCATCAAGCTGTGAGAATTCATAAGTAACGAATCTGCCATCTTCGAATTTCACAGTTACATTCTCATCAAATGTGCTTATTCTCTCTATAACTCCGGTATCCCCGTTAAAAGCGCCCGTTCCCTGTTCTGTTGGAATACCGTATCTGCTTCGTTTTTCCCATGCAAGCTGATAATCATTCTTAATCTGCATAACCTTATCACCTTCACGGAAAGTAACATCACCGACCTGTCTTTCCTGCTTGACAGCATCAGCCGGATTAAGAAAATCCTGCATAATCTTATTAAGACGTTCCACCCCGACATTGGATTTTCGCGATGGAGTAAGAATCTGAAGGTCATACACATCGGCACCTACATAATCCGGAAGTTTGTCCTTAATAAGCGTTTTCATCGCATTTATTATATTGTCTGCACCGTTTCTGTGAACAAAGAGAAAATCCTTGCTGTACTTGTTAAGTACTACCTCCTCACCCCTGTTTATCTTATGGGCATTAATAATAATCTCACTCTGTGCCGCCTGTCTGAATATCCTCTCCAGCTTAACAACCGGAAAACATCCGGATTCTATGATGTCTTTAAGTACATTTCCCGGACCTACACTTGGAAGCTGGTCCACATCACCTACAAGAATCAGTTTCGTTCCAATCGAAACAGCTTTAAGAAGTGAATTCATAATACTAATGTCTACCATCGACATCTCATCAACAATAATAACATCAGCCTCAAGCGGATTATCTTCATTTCTCTCAAAGAACATAGACAGACCTGCTGCCGACTTTCTGTCACCATCCGGCACGCCGCCGCTTATCTCTAACATCCTGTGGATTGTCTGTGCTTCATAACCGCACGCCTCAGTCATTCTCTTGGCTGCACGTCCCGTAGGCGCTGCCAGCCTGATTTCCAGACCTTCCAGCTCAAAATATTTGATTATTGTATTAATAGTTGTAGTCTTACCGGTTCCCGGACCGCCAGTAACAATAACAAGCCCGTTTCTGACAGCTTTCGCAACAGCCTCTTTCTGTATATCATCAAGATTTATGCCTTCTTTATCCTCAATCCTTGCAATCCTGTCATCAATGAATTTCTGGTCTTCCTCAATCTGGACATCAAGATTGTTAAGCATCGCTGCAACATTTGCTTCCATGTTGTAATACATGCGGGCATAGACACATTTTACATTATCCTTAACCTTGACAACTATCTTCTTATCCATTGTCAGGTCCATGAGATATTTGTCATAGTCCTGGACATCAATCAAAAGCAGTTCATTGACCTGACGCACAAGCTTATCATACGGAAGATATATGTGTCCCTGCATTGTCGCCTGGTTAAGCACATAAAATATTCCACTTTTAATCCTGAATTCAGAATCAATCTTGATTCCGGCACGCGAAGCAATTTCGTCAGCCGTCCTAAAACCGACACCCTCTATGTCATCAGCAAGCCTGTACGGATTCTGTTCAAGAATGTTATATATATCGTTTCCATAACGTTTAAATATTTTGTTAGCAAGATTCATCTGGATTCCATAACGCTGAAGAAACATCATTGCTTTTCTGATGTCTTTCTTGTCAATAAGCTGGTTCGCTATATCCATAGCTTTAGACATGCTTATCCCTTTAATCTCAGCCAGACGCTCCGGTTCTTCTTCCATAATCCTGAATGTATCATCGCCAAATGTCTTAACTATTCGTTCAGCCATCTTCTCGCCGATACCCTTGATTGCCCCGGAGCTTAGATAACGCCTTACGGATGCAGCATCATCCGGCGCCCTGAACTCATAAGATGTGACTTTAAACTGCATGTAGTAAACTGCATGCTTAACAAATTCGCCTTGTGCGGTAATAAATTCACCTGTGTTGATATAGCTTAACACTCCAACACAGGTGATTTCTTCATCATCATATACAATATTAAAAACTGTATATCCATTGTCTTCATTCCTGAAGATAATATTCTCCACAAAGCCCTCTACATATTTCACAGACTCGTAATCCAATCTGTTATCTCCTTTATGTTAAATATTATTCCTGCTCATCTGCCTTAGGAATAGACTCTGTAGAATAATTTCTCTTCATCTGTTCATAAAGCGTCTGTGCTATTCCAAGTCCTTTGCCCTTATTAGAATCAGTCATAAGCTTAGCATACGATGATACCATCTCATCTCCAAAGTAACTTCCTAATGTATTAAGTGAAGTATCCTCTGTTCCGCCAATTCCAGCCATAGAGGTAAACAGATTGCTATCCTCGTCTTCTGAATCAATCTTAGCCATCTTCTCCATTGACTTAAGAACCTGTTCAACAAAATAACTTTCAAAATCCTTGCATACAGACATAAGTTCATCGTCTGATGCCTTAGAATAATCAGTATCTGTAAGTTTATTAGTTAAAGAACCCGCTTTAGAATCATACACATCTGAATAATTCTTACTGCTAAGTCCCGTAATAGAATCACTCATATACTACACCCCGCTTATCTCTTAAGGTTATTAGCCTGCTCCATCATTGTATCAGATGTTGTTATAGCCTTAGAACATAATTCATACGCTCTCTGTGCTGTAATAAGATTAACCATCTCAGTTGCAACCTGAACATTAGATGATTCAAGATATGACTGTCTTAATGAGCTCTTCTTCCCAACTGCATCATACGCTTCGTTAAGTGCAGCTCCTGACGCCTCAGTCTCTGAAAGGTAGCTTCCACCAATTTTATCCAGTCCTGCTGGATTAGAAAACTGATATAAGCCAATCTTAATACCGATTGGTGCCGGATTGTTAGACTCGTCAGGATATAAAAGGTTGCCGTCTGTATCAATAGTAATAAGATTAGTCTTATAATCTTTACCATTAGCGTCCTGTCCAAGAACTATCTCTGCGCCATCTGCGCTGAGTACAGGATATCCTTCAGAAGTACTAAGCATTACACCTTCTGTAGCTGTTGCCCATGTAAAATGTCCATTTCTTGTATACACAGTCTCGTCAGTATTAGTATTTCTTACTGCAAAAAAACCATCTCCATTAATTGCAAAATCTGTTTTACTGTCAGTTGCATTTAATGCACCCTGTGTATATATTGATGTTACTGCTGAAACTCTTGAACCAAGTCCAACCTGTGCTCCAACAGGTTTATTCTCTCCGTTGGCAGAAGTAGTCTTCGCCTGAAGATTCTGGTAAAGCAGAGACTTAAACTGAGTCTGCTCCTGCTTATATCCTACTGTATTAACATTTGCCAGATTGTTGGCAATAGTATCTACGCTTGTCTGCTGGCTCATCATTCCTGATGCAGCAGTCCACAATGATCTCATCATGTCGTCAGTCCTCCATATGTATATGCCTAACAGTTGTTACTAAATCTCAGATATAGATACCATCTTTCCTAACATCTCATCGATAGTATTCATAATCTTCTGATTACTTTCAAAATCTCTTGCAATAGATATCATATCTACCATCTCTGTTACCACATTAATATTGGAAGCCTCCAAATATCCCTGATTAACTGTTGCTGCAGCATCTGTCTGTGTTGCGCCATCTACAGCTCTGTAAAGATTCTCGCCATATGCCTCAACATAGTCATAATTCTCAAAATCTACAAGAGCAAATCTGTCTACATACTGCCCGTCAGCATATATTTCGCCACTCTCTTCTACAGTCAGTTTTTCAAAGTCTGTAGGTAACTGTATCGGACCATTCTCGCCCAATACAAAATCACCATCCTTGGTTACCAGATAACCTTCACGGTTCATCTGGAAAGATCCGTCCCTGGTATAAAGCGTTGAAGTTTCTCCAGCTTTGTTAGTGAAAGAAATCGAAAACAATCCACTTCCACTCAGTGCAAAGTCAAATGTATTGCCTGTGTTCTGGAAAGAGCCCTGATCCCAGCTTCTGAAGGATTCTCCTACTTTCGCTCCAAGATTCAGAGTTCCGATATTCTGATTAATATAGCCCACAGTTTCATCTTTAACTTTGATGCCATAAACATCTTTAAACGACTGTGTCGTAAGTCCTTCTTTCTTATAACCTGTGGTAGTTGCATTAGCCAGATTATTAGACACTACATCCAGTCTCTTCTGCTGAACTGTCAAGCCAGAGTACGCTGTATAAAGCCCTTTTACCATAGCCCGCCTCTTTCTTGATAATATATTCTTCCGGCATAAAAATTGTCCATTCTGCCAGAATGTTAAGAAACATTTGTAATAATCTTATTAAAAATGTTTCAGGTTACTTAACTTCGTCTCTGTAGCCTGCAAGGAACTCAATAAACTTACCTGTACCAATAGCAACACATGTCATTGGATCTTCGGCTGTCATCGTATTAATTCCTGTCTTGGCTTCAATTAAATCCTCAAGTCCTGAAAGAAGACTTCCGCCTCCTGTAAGGACAATTCCTCTGTCTGCAATATCAGATGCAAGTTCTGGTGGAGTCTTCTCAAGAACGCTGTGAACAGCTTCAACAATCTGTGAAGTTGCCTCTCTTAAAGCTTCCTCTGTCTCCTCTGAGCTTACCTCTACAGTCTTAGGAAGACCTGTTACAAGGTTTCTTCCTCGTACATTCATAGTTGTGACTTCTGCCTTAGGATAAGCAGAACCAACCTTTATCTTAATATCTTCTGCGGTTCTTTCACCAATAAGAAGATTATGCTTCTTTCTCATGTATCTTACGATAGCTTCATCAAAATCATCTCCGGCAATCTTAATAGAAGTACTTACAACAGTTCCTCCTAAAGAGATAACAGCGATATCAGTTGTACCACCACCGATATCAACAATCATATTACCACATGGTCTTGAAATATCAATACCTGCACCGATAGCTGCTGCGATAGGCTCTTCAATAATAGCAACCTCTCTTGCGCCTGCCTGAAGAGTAGCATCCTCAACCGCCTTCTTCTCAACCTCAGTAACACCTGAAGGTACGCATACACTGATTCTAGGCTTCTTAAGCATTCTCTTGCCGATAGCCTTCTGGATAAAGTACTTAAGCATCTTCTCAGTTACAGTGTAATCAGAGATAACACCCTGACGAAGAGGTCTTACAGCAACGATGTTACCTGGTGTTCTACCAAGCATCAGTCTTGCTTCCTCACCGATAGCCTTAATCTTATTAGTATCCCTGTCAAATGCAACAACTGAAGGCTCTTTAAGAACAACACCTTTGCCTCTGATGTACACAAGAATACTTGCAGTACCTAAATCTATACCAATATCTGTTGATAACATGATAATTCCCCTTTCTTATAAAACAATGCGGACCTCTGTCTGTCCGATATATTCAGATAAAACATAAAATCAAAAGTCATTAGAAGCCATGTGTACCCATGGCTAATCACCATTATATACATAAAAAAGGAAATTTAAAAGCCCTAAATAAAAAAAATCTATCTAAATATATATTTTTATGAATATTCAAGAAGCAATATGTCTTGTAAATGTATATCGGCATTAATTTGTATCTGCTTAATATTCTGCCCGCGAATTTAAAAATATTTTGATTTTAAGATACATACATATTATAATGTGGTGGATTAGGATTATAACTTGCATATATTAAGGTAATATTAAAGTTATTTCTGAATTTAAGTGTATAGGAGATTGCTATGAATATCCGTGTATTAGATAAAAATGATAAGGCTGCCCTTGAACAGCTTATATATACTATAGAAAATGCTCTTCCTGTTCCGGAATGGTGGATTCCTATTGATGATATTGAACGCTCACATTTCTTTGATGCTGACTGGACATGCTTCTTAGGTGCATTTAATGACGATAATGAACTTGTTGCCGCCAGCGCCCTTTTCTTTAATGAACATGAATTTGCCGAGGAAGCTGAAAAGCTCGGTCTCGACATTCGTTCTACAAATGTAGCTGAAGTCGGACGATGCATGGTTCACCCTGACTTCCGCGGTCACAACCTTATGTGTGAGCTTAACAAGCGCCTCTGTTCAATTGCCCGCAACCGCGGCATCGACACAATCCTCGCCGTAGCCCACCCGGACAACGTCGCCAGCAATTCGTCTTTCCGCCGTCTCGGTGCAGAGCTTAAGGCAACTGCCACTGTATTCGGTTCTTACCAGAGGAATATGTATATTCTGCCGTGGTAGGTGGTGGCAACCTATAGGTAGTGGATGTCGGGCAAGACAGGCTGTCCCAGAAGAAGACAGCCTGCCTTGCCCTACCCTTTTTATTCACATATATTGCCGTGGCACTTGCTCATGTAACCTGCCTGCAGCCTCCTACAATTCTTCTTTAAGGCACTCAAGCAGTCCTTTGCAGCCTGCCAGAACATCCCTGTAAGTTGCCTCAAAATCTCCCGTATACCATGGGTCTGCCACATCAAGTCCGCTTCCCACAAAAGTAAGCAGCTTATATACCTTCTCATCCGGATCTCCGCCCGATATCCTCTGCATATTGCGGATATTCTCCGTATCCATTCCAATAAGGTAATCATACTCCTCATAATCATTCAGAGTCATCTGCACTGCCCTGTGAGGAATAACCGGAATTCCTTCTTTCTTTAACTTGGCAACTGTGCCATGATGCACTCCATTACCAATTTCCTCGCGACTTGTCGCCGCTGAATTAATATAGAACTTATCAGCAAGTCCCTCTTTCTCAACTAAATATGTCATAACACTTTCTGCCATAGTGCTTCGGCAGATATTGCCGTGGCAGATGAATAAAACTTTTATCATAGTTTTGTTTCTCCTTAATTTGCCCGGAATGCTCTGTTTTGCAAGGTTTTCTGGGTTCATTGTAAAATGCTCTGAAATTACAGATTGTGGCAAATTGAAGCAGAACCCTGCAAGTTGTTACTACCTGTTAGCAGTAAAATTGGTAGTAAAATGTGAATTGTTACTACTAAGGATTTTGCTGTTTCTTCTTTATCCTCGGACATCCTAACTTACTGAATTTTACAAGAATCATAGTATTTACTTTGAAACATATAACTGCAACAAAATATACGCCATTTAGCATTTTTATCTAATCAAACAATTCTTTATGTTTCTTTATTTCTTTAGAATAGCAATAGTCATATACTTTCACAGTCACTTTAGAAACATAAAAACTAAGCCCTTTTACAATTGAAATAATTGTTATTACCAAACATATAATTGATACAGAACCAACATAAACATATGACCACACTAGGCTAACTTTTGTTAAATCAGAGATTTTCCAAGTTCCAATTGCAAACAAAATTGTAATTCCTAAAGAAATCACAGATAGCACAACATATATCAATATTTTTGTTATCTCTTTAATCAAATTTGCTTTATTCTTAGCTTTATTAATTATATGCCTTTGCTTTGTTCTTACATATTCAATCTTTTTCTCATATTCCTCTTTTTCCTTTGATAAGGCATTTCTTTTCTTCTCCAAATTGTCCATAATAATTTCTGTATCTTGCTTTAACTTAGAAGTTTTTCTTTGTTCACCTATCAATTCATTTCTTCTTTGTTCAATTGCATCCCTATCTTCTTCAACTTCTTTTCTTTCTTTTTGTAATTCGTCAATTTCTTTTTTTAATTGCACCTTTACATCTTTCTCGGCTCTATTTTTTACCCGTCTTTCCATTTCGTAAATAACTTCATCTGTAACAGCTCCCTCTTTATTATGCAATATTTCACTCAAATCATTTATAGTAGCATAGTGTGACCTTAACATAATTGCCATTTCTTGACTAATTTTTTCGCTCTCCTCTAAAGAGTGTACCTTTGCAAGAAATTCTTTCATTATTAATCTTGAAGGCATGCATGCACTATAAGCATGTTCCAAAAGCTTCATCTTCGGTAAATCACTATTTTTCCCAAATGTTGATAACCAAATAATAGAAGTCAAGTCTACATCTGACATTGCAAAATTTACTTCTCCATTTCTGAATCTATCGTTTTTATACAGTCTAAAAATAGTGTTACAAATATCTGTGTTTTTTGTAATAAAAATAGCTTTACAGTTAAATATAGAACAATGTTTACTATTCCCTCTTTCATATGCAATTGCTTCTATTGTATCTACATCATGAATTAAAGCATCTGAATAATACTCCTCTCTCTTTGTCCTATAATCAATTTGCTGATTTAATACATCCCTTAATTGAGCATAATCTATATGCCATTTTTGTGCATTTATATTTTTCCCATAATTAGGCTTTTGAATAATCGCTACATTGTATTCTTGTAATCTATCTTCTATCGTTCCTGCATAGGCAGAAACATCTTGAGATGAATATCTACTTCTCACAAACCAATTTAAGCTTAATTCTAGTCTTGTTTCTGGTGACTTTTCAAAACGATGTATAATACCTCTTAGTTCTTCTACATAATAATCAAATGTAACAACTTTTCCTCCATGATTAATAATTAATTCCAGCAACTCTCGTGCAGCATTACATTCTTGCTGTAAATTTAACCCAAGAACATCAATAAGCACTCTTGTATCTAAAACAAATCTTGTACCTTGTATTCGTTTTTTTGAAATATCATTCTCAGAATCCATAAAATAATATATAGTTTTTGCAATTAATGAACCTTTAATAATTTCTAAAATATCTTGAAATTCTACAGTATCATTTTCATATTCTGACAAAATAAACTGTGCCACATAATAATTCGATTCCGAATTTTTATTTATTGTGATAGAATCTAAACTCTGCGTATCATCAAATACAGAATAATTATATGTATCAAGAAATACTGCCAAATACTCTCTCATTTTGTCTGGCGATACATCTTTCATATATTTCTCTTTATACATATACTTCTGCATTTTACTAATAACAGCATCTATTGATTTTTTTATTTTTATAGTTCTTTTTTCAAATTCATCTACATTGTAAATATTATTTACAGCATATCCCAATGGTATTTTTTTTACTACTGCTCCTCTTTTTTGTTTACACAACCTTATCAGTAATTTTTCCACAACATTAACAGGAATATCCAAACCATATTTGTTTTTAATCGCATCTTGAATTTTTTCCAGCTCAATAATATCATCTATTTTCTCTGGCAAACACATACATACAAAAGGAAGGATTAACTCCAAATAATCTTTTGTTTCTACTACCATATATGATGATAACATTGATTGTGTAATAAATGTATCATTATTCTTCATTAGCATCACCGTCCCATATATCATTTTATCATTCTCCCTTATTTATTACAATAAATATATGTTTGACTTGTATAATTAGCATTCATCACTTTAAAGTATTTTAAACATTTTCTGCGACATCGGTTTCTCCTTCTTCTGTTCAACCTCCGCCTGTGCCTTCCTAAACTCTTCCATCCACTGCAATCCTTCCCCGGCATCATCAAATCCGATATGCATGTACACATACATTGTAACCGATATGTCTGAATGCCCCATGAGGTACTGTAACGTCTTAGGATTCATTCACGATTTTGCCATATTCTAACAATATGTGTGTCTGCATACATGAGGCGTAATGTTTGTATCTGCCCCGGTATATGTCATTGTATCTGCCAACCATATGATTGAATTAGTGCTGCTAGTGCATTGCCACAAGTAGCATTCCATTATCATCGTAAAATAGAAATCCGCAATATCCGTCTATGAATTTCTCCACTTTTAATGCTTTTCTGTCCTCGATGATTGCCTGAAACATCTGTGCCATATCCTCTGCGATTACCTCTCTTGTGACTGCGTCATTTACCAATACCCCCAGCAAGTTGAAATCCGGATGGATTCTTTATGATAATATCGTCATCCAGCGCCATCTGAAAGGCTGGTCGAAACACTCCATGGATGGTATGAATGGAACTGTAGCTCTTCCCATCTTCCTGCTGCAATTTGAAATGTTCTTACCGACACAGGCTTAGTACCATTTTTGATATCCGGCATATATTTCTTATCAACACTAAAATATAACGAAATCACAACTTATAGCTTTAGTTAATCAATTTATCATTGAATATTTTTGACAAAAATGTCAAAAATATTCATCTTGTTTTCAAAATAATATTGGCATCCAGGCAGTAAAATATTTCCCCTGACAACCTGCCTATTATTACCCCAATATATCTTTCTCTAACAATTCAAGTTTTAAAATTCAACTTTTTAATAAATGAAACAATTTTTATAGAAAATGTCCTGTTTTTTATATACGAAACATATTATTATTTCTTTGAGAAAAAGATATCTTTTTATTTTGTTTAAAGCGAGGTATAACATTATGAAAATAAGAGAATTCTGTAAAATGAAAAAAATCACGCAAGAAAAATTAGCCGAAGACCTAAACGTTGATGTAAGAACAATCCGCCGTTGGGAAAGCTCCACTCCCTCTACGAGAATTATTCTTAAATTAGCCAACTATTTCGAGGTCTTTCCTTACAATTTACTTGAGGAAAATGAAAAAATGCCTGAATTTCCAATTGGTCAATCAGGTTCTATAGATTTTGCATTTATAAAAAAGGAGGTTTTAGTATCAATTAATATTTTGTCTTCACAAAATGTTATTCACGACATTTATAGACATACTTCTATTAAGTATAATGACAGCATGCTTGAGGATCTTCTAAATATATCTTTGGCAATTACTAATATTTATTCCAGATTGGTCTTTCTTCTTAAGTCTAAAGAATGGCTTAATCAGTTACATTATAGAACTAATTATTCATGCTTTGATTATGAATTACAATTGAAGTTATTGGCTAATGATTTATTTTACCCTAATGAAGGATTGTTTAACAACTCAGAAATAAATAACCTGGCAGAAAAAGTGTGCAATACATGCAACAAATACAAATTCAATCCATTATATAGCATTTACCTGCCCTCTGATATTGAAAGATTTCTTATAGATGCCTTTCTTTCATACAAATCTGATACGACATCTCAGTTACATCAGACAATTGTATGTGAACATATTTTACTCCAATTATTAAACTACACAGGAGATGAAGTCCACAATTATTATGCGGCTTAGTTTTCACTATTATTTATAAATATTAATTTAAAAGTCAATGTATCTGCAAACGATAAATTTACAGATACATTGACTTTTCATCCCATCACCAATCCCAGCAAAACTGCTGTCCGAGAAGCAATTATCATATCATCATCCTGCAACTCTGTTTATACTCATTCAACAACTGCTTTATTTCATTGGGCAGTAAATCCCTGTCAGAAATTTTTATTTTCTTCAAAATATAACGTTTTTCATCATTTGTCCAACGAAATTCTTCTTTCATATATGGCAAATAGATCTTGTCCAGTGCATCTAATTGCAAAAGTTCATAATGTTTTAAAATATCCGCATTTACACAATTCTTTATACTATTTTCGTCAATTGAACCATCTTCCATTATATATCCATTTTTCAATTTTTTATAATGCTTATTTTTCTCTAACACCTTCCATATCTGTTTCCAGCATATCTCAAAAAATTTCTTTCCATTCTTATCTTTCTTCATAAATGAATATGGTAAAACTTCTTCTTGATTTTTTATATAATCATCACCTAATCGAAAGAAAAATGTATTAGGATAATTCACATCTGTATCTTTTCCTGATGCCATAAATCCAACACCAAAATACCCATAATTATTATTTTTATCCTTATATTTTTTCCAAAACATATACTCTATCTTATCCAGCTTTGTTGAAAAGTTTTTAACTTTTGAATATCATGTATAATGCTCCGACCACAAAAGGTACAAGACTTGACAGAGCAATAACTTATGCCAAAAACCAAAGTTCATATATGATGACATACCTTGAAGACAGCCATTGCAGTATATCAAATAACATGAGTGAGAATTCAATCAGGCCTGTAACAGTGGGAAGAAAGAACTGGCTGTTCTGCGACACAACTGATGTTGCAGATGCAAGCATGATGGTATTTTCATTATTAGAAACAGCCAGAGCTAATGGCATCAATCCATACAAATACCTTGAGTTCCTGTTGGAATCAAGACCAAATGAGAAAATGATAGATGAACAACTTAATAGTCTTTCACCATGGAATGAAAATGTAAAACAGATCTGTCAAAACAACTCATAGTAAAACAGTCGAGTTAACGCGAACAAGTCATAGTGAAATTTCGGATTATGACAAATAACTCATAGTAAATATTCGATAAAAATGCAATCTTGCGAGAGTTCTCGTAGATTACTTTTTTTATCAACAATACTATTTTATTTAGCGGTTACCCTTTTTCTCCCATACCGTATTCATAAACTTTGATTTTTCCTTTCTCATCACGTACAGCATCTTCTAATAAAATTTCTTTGCAAATTATTCCACCATTAGATTTTGATAAATACCACTCCTTTTTTCTGCATTCCCTTTTCTCTTCTATAAATACTGAATGTTCTTCCACATCTAGTAAATATATGCTATATAATCTCCCGTAATATATAACACTATCATTCTGAGCAATCCGCTTGTTATTACAATCAAAAAACGGGGTATATCTAATATCAGCAAAATACCAATAATTTTTATTTTTTATATATAACCAATTAACAAACAGACAAAAACAACATATTAAATACAGAAGATATATTTTTTTATCCGCATTTTTTATCACATCTGCACCGTGAATACATAAAAACAAATTATTGCTTAACTTTAATAACAAAATGAATATCGTACCCATTTCAAAAATATCTTCTGCTGTGTTAAAAACAGGAAATACTTTTATATTAACTTGGGTTTCTATGTTGATTACCAAATATCTTAAGATTGCATATCCTACAACTTTATAAATAATTAAACCCAAGAAAAGTATATATGTATATTTATCAAGAAATTGATTCAAAAATATTGGAAATGTTGGGAGCACTTCCACGTTAATACCAAACATAAATTTGCAATATTGTACTATAAAAGTTGCACAAACTACTAAAAAGGATACTATTTTTAATAAGTCCACAATCTTTTTAGTTTCTATATTGTCCTTTCCTATTTTTTTTACATCATTAACTATTTCTTTTACTTCTGAGTATAACCACACTTTAAAACATCTCCTTCTTTAGCACCAATAGTTTATAGGTATTTTCTTTTCTGTATTCTTCAATCGAAAAAGTATAAAAATACTAATATTTCACAATAATCACTTTAACATTTCCTGCGTTTTCAATATCACGTTTAAACTCTTCCGCATTTTGAACATATCCCAAATCATATACAATAAATAATGGCCGATGGTATTGTTTACTATACGCTGTAATATCTGCACTTATTTCTTCATTAACTTTGGATTTTCTATTCTCACGCAAAAGTTTCATTTCAATGCATAATGATAATTTAGGAATAATAAAATCTGGATATATTCTTTTCCTGAAAATTCAAATTTCCCCGATTCTCTATCATAATCTATGCCTTTATTTAATCCACGTCCCAATAATAATGCCTCAATGGCATTTTGAACTTCAATCTCTTTTTGCGGTTTATCAAAAATAACCGTTCTTAACATACTCTTTTTTATTCTTCATCCTGGAATTGCTTAGAAAGCATATCATCAAATGTTCTCATCCCTCATCATCCTTTCTATGAAATCCTTTTTTCTATCCTTTGCAATCTGTATCTCTTCTTTTGGAGTTTTCTGTGTCTTTTTAACAAACTCATTCATCAATTATTCTTTTAATGTAATCATATCAGTCCACTTTTCTAAATATATATTCGGCAAGCAAAAATACACCATTAGAATACTATTCCTACTAATATTCTAATGGTGTATTTAATATTTGTCATTGAATTTGTAATTCAATCTTATGCAATCTGATTATTTTTTAACATCTTATAATACTTACTAATTCTTCTTATCTGCGATTCATTATATTGTTCAACACAATGAAAATAAGATGACTGTCTGTTGCCACATACAATGCAATCCATAGGCATCTTAAACAGTTCACTTAATGCATACAAATTATCAACTGTTGGCATACTAACCCCATCAAACCAACGATATACACTTTGCACACATCCAAGTTCAAGATATTGCTGAACATCTTTTGCCGTCAATCCCTGACAATCCATGATTTTTCTTATATTAATTCCGGTTTCTCTTTTATCAATTATTGGAAACATATCCCTCCATACATAATAATGTTACCTTTAATTTATTATTTCATCACTCCATCGCCAATCCCAGCCGATAAGCCTCATTCAGCCCATCAGTATTCCTGACATCACCTTTATCCTTAGCACCCCTGACCAGCACCATTCCTGCATCTTCAAGCTTGAAGAAATTAAGCACAAGCTGATACTGTATCTTAATAGAATCAAACAATTCTGGCAAAACCGCTGCTCCAACGAGTATCAGTGCCAGCTTCTTAACTTTAAAATCATTTCTCATAGGAGTATGTAACCTGTCGATAATTGCTTTAAGCTGCGCACTCACTCCATAAAAATACACTGGTGAAGCAACCACAATCACATCAGCACATTTTAACTTATCATAAACTGTCCGCATGTCGTCCTGCTGAAAACAATCATGCCCTTCCCTATCAAAGCACGAATTACAGCCAATGCATGGGTTGACCTTATAATCCGCCACCGAAATAACTTCTACATTATTATTCTTTTCCGCACCTTTAACAAATGCATCAACCAACAGGTCAGTATTGCCACCCTTACGCGGACTGCCTGACAAAACAATAATATTGCTCATGAAAATCCTCCTTATCTGTTAGAAACTTCAAGGTCTTTCACCGCATTTTTCAACAAATTCTTAAATTCATCCGTTCCTTCAACATACGCATTATCCTTATTCGTAAGTATGTATACAGGATTAGTTTCTGTCAAATCTTTTATCGGAAATACCAACAGCTTATTGTCATTATATAAGTTCAATTCATGTAAATGTGGCAGATACATGGACAAGCTGAAATACGCCGCCAGATTCTCCTGTGCCATCTGCTGATGCAGGTCAAAATGACCTGATGTGTACATAATCCAGCGTAACCCCTTCCAGCTCAAGCATCTGCCCACTTACCACAAGATAAAGTCCCTCTTCAAACAAAAAATCCTTTTCTATACATTCAGGAGCCAGTGGCGAAATCCCGCTAAATACAATATCCAGTTCGCCGTTTTCAAGCATTTCCCGCAGTTGTTCTGCATTACCAATTATATCTTTAATGGTCAATTATATGTAAAATCTCAATTTTTAATTTTTCTCATTTTCATATGAGTCTGTGCTGCAAACACAGTTGCATCACCCTTTGCATCTGCAATTTGAAAGTTACTAATAACTTTTTGCTGCGTCTCCGGACTCCAGTAAATTGTTAAGTCTCTTTTAGAACGAGTAATAGCAGTATAAAAAATATTATGAGTAATCATGCTGTCAATTTCTTCTGTAATGATTACCTTTACAGAATCATACTCCAATCCCTGTGCTTTATGAATGGATACCGCATATGCAATCTGAAATGGTACATCTGTATCACCAGAAAAATCAGTCTCATCATTATCTGAATTCTTTTTCTTTAATACATAAAACTTTATAACAGATTTCCCCGGAGTAATTGGATCTAATAACTCAATATCATAATTCATAATATCAAGTTCTGTAAGCACTTTATCAATTTCTAATATAAACCATATCTTTTCTTCAGATTCTTTTTCTATACCTACAATAGTTCCTTTTAAATTATTATAAAGTAAAGGAACAAATCTTTCTGATTCGTTAAAAAGAATTGGATCTCCTACTTTATATGTCCACAATCCCCATCTTATTTCAGAATTAGGATTATTCTGCTGAAGGAATCTATTTATATTATTTATTCCATATAAGCCATCATAATTTAAACATAATATAATTTCATCCTCTGATTTTTTATCAAAAACAGATTGATCTAAATTTGATGCATATCTATTTGCAACAATATGTTCCGTTAAATCTTCATGCAATTCCCTCACTTTTTCCCACAAAGTTAATAAATCCTCATCTTTTGTCCTATAAGGAGTTTTAAGTTCATGCCATGCATATCTTGGAATAAAATATTTTACCATTGAAAACCAATTACCAAAAGTAATAGATTCAATCTGGTATGTATCACCTACTAAAAGTAAAATTTTACAATTTACTTTTTGTAATACTTCAGCCATATCTGCATTGCTTACCATACTACATTCATCCATTATCAAAATGTCAACATCAACAGGAACATTTTTAGACATTATATACTTGCGAATAGTCATAAAATCACAATTTTGTGCCATTACTTTTCGCCTAAGGTTCTCAACCGCTGGATTTGTGTTAGCAAGAAATAATTTAGAATGAGAATCCATAAATTGTGATACATGATTTATCAAATAAGTCTTTCCCGTTCCAGCTGCCCCGTAAATCACAGCTACATGTGTTTTTTCAAACAACTTCTGAAGAATCTCTTTCTTTTCGTCGCTATCAACATTTTGCCTTTCCTCAATCCAAACAGTGATAGCATCTATGTATCCTTGTAATCCATTTTGTGATTTATGAAATAACTCATCCATAATACAATGGGTATTATCAAGAGCTTCTTTTACATAAATGTTCTGACCAAATTTTGCAAGCCTTCGCCCTTCATGTTTATAATAAATACTGTCATTAAAAACATCCATTTGAGAATCTACATTTTCTGTAAACTTCTCCACTTCTTTTATAGGTGTATACAGCCTTGAATTAGTACTCATATTGCCTTGGATATACCTAGCCATTAACTCATGTTCTCTTCCTTCCGCATCAATACTCTCAAACAGTTCTGTAGCCTCAGGATTATGTTGAATCAATGATGTTGCAAATGGCATTTTGTCAAACGGAATACATCCCCATTTGAGTCTAAGTCCCGATAATAATTTATTATTATCATTTTGTCTTTGTAACTTAAGTACTTTATTATTCATTATGTGAAGTAAATATCTAATTATATTACTTCCTGGTTGATCTGATAAAATCAATTTTCTAGCTTCGTTTAATACTGGTTCAAAATGCTTGGCATGACTATGCCCAAACATTTTCCGCATACATATTGCATAGTCTTTATCTGATAATAAAACTAAATCCAGCAAACTTGAACCTGAATTCGTCAAATAATTCATCATTCCAATATACTCAGCACTAGCTGCCTGCATTTTTATTTTAATTCCAAATAAACTTGCAAAATTGTTAAATTCACATGGTCTAATTGAAACAGAATATTCAGTCATAATATTCACGGGCATTTTTTTACCGTCAACCTCTATATCATCATAGAATATTGCCGCCTTTATTGCATAATGTTTAGGCACCATATTTTTTGAATATACAATAAATCTATCAAATTTACTTGTAGAATCAAATGCTGGTGTTAATACCATTTCGAAATATGGCATTCCATCCACAATAAATGGAATAACTTTATGAACATACATTCTCTCATTTCTATTGTAATCTATAGATGGTCTATTTACCTTTAATCTTTCTGCTATTTTCTCATAAAATTCTGCTACAGTTTTATCCGTATTTATAGGAAATTTATTTAGATTATTAAGTAAATTCATGTCATATTCTTGTTTTACAAAAGTCTTTATCATAACGAAATACTGATAATACTTCAACATTAATCTTTCAGCACCCTCATTATCAGGAGTATAATGTGATTTTGACTCCTGTAGAAAACTATGAAATTTTCTTAAAAATAAATACTTATTATTCTTTTTCAAATACGCCATTGCAATTGGTACAGTTTCACGATTTAAAGGTATTTCTTGACCTTGTCCATATGCTCTTACAGCAATATGTTCTACAAGATTTCTAGATTGTGCTAATAAATTCTGAGATATCAAATCTCTTGAAACATTTGAGGATTCCATCATATCCAAATTTCCGCATATGACCCTATCAATATCATATATTCTTTGCTCAATTTTTAACATAAATGCTATTTTCACCTCTTTAACTTTCATTGCTTATTTTACAAGGATTTCTATAATTACCTACATAACCATTAGTCTAATCGAATTTGTTCTTATCTTTTTATTTCTAACAAATATTATTAATAAACTTAATCTCAAAAATATAGTAAATTTTTACAAATATCCATTAAATTAATTTTAATATGTAATATTAATATTTTCAACTAAATAATTAAAATTTACTTCAAACTCTCTTTTCTTCCCAACAACACATTAATTCTCAAATATAAGTTATTTCTCATTTCAACATCATTCAATTCATCTAAAGTACATAAAGAATCTTGTGGCATTACCATAAGCAAATCAGAATAAGTATTATATTTAAGATCAATTTCGTTTATTTTTGTCTTTATACTATTTCTATCTATAGGTTGTTCCAAAAACACTTTAATAGCATCTACTATATCCTTTTCTAATTCCGTTATCAGCTTTTTATTCTTAAGTTCTTCTAAAACACTATTTAAAACAATATCCCTTTCATCCATATTTTTATCCTCCAATCTTGTATATATACTTATACTACTACTCCTCATATACAAAATTTGTCAAATTATGTCGACAATGAATGTTATTTGCAATAATTTGTAAAATTATATTTTTTCTTGATTATTCTTTAAGAATTTAATATGACTGAGTAAAGTCTCACGACTGGAAAAGGATGCTCGTTTCTTTTTTATTTTCACCAATTCTACAACATATAAAAAAACAGCACCCCAACAGTACCCATCTACTGCCGAAGTGCTATCCATTCCATCAATTATTCCATTAAAATCTACCCAAATATACTCATCAGATTAGCCACAACCAGGCCGCCGCCGGTTCCGATGACATAGCCGAGCAGCGCCATCATGATACCAACCGGTACGAGGGCATTTGAGTATGCGCCGGCGAGGACCGGTGCTGTTGCTGTTCCACCGATGTTTGCGAGGGAAGCAACACTGCATGTGAAGATGTCGAGTTTCAATATCTTCGCAAGTGCAATCATTATTGCTACATGGATAAGGAGGATTACGAATCCTGCTAGAAGCCATATTGGGGCATTGCCGACTGCTCCGAGGTCTGCTCTTGAGGCGATTAAGGCAATGACTATATAAAGCATTACATTTGAAATCTCCTCAGTTCCCTTAATCTTGCCAAATGGTGTCAGGGCGAATACGATACCAAGCACTGATACGATAAGGACTGTCCATGTTGTGCTGTCAAAGAATGATAAATGTGCATTAATCATGCTGCCAAGCTCCATTGAAACTGCCGATACTAAGAGTCCTGAACCGAGCAGAAAAATGATGTTCTGCCATACGAGAGGCTTTGTGTTGGCTTTTGCTTCCTCTTCGAGTGTAGCTCCAACGCCATCGATTATGCTTGTGTCTGCCTTTGTCCATTTGTTGAACTTCTCGTGATTTCCGATTGCCCACAGAAGGAACATTACATAAAGTGTCGCGCAGATTGAATCCATAACAAGGGCGTAAGCCATTGTTGCTTCGTCAACATCAAGTGCTGCCTGGATTGCGAGCATATTGCCGCCGCCGCCCATCCAGCTTCCGCACAGTGCGCCGAGTGCTTTCCATGAACCTGCGCCTAAGAGCTGGTGGAATATTGCATATGAAACAAAGAATCCAAGTCCGATTGACAAAGTTGCTGCGAAGAAACCGATAAGCATTTTAGGTCCAAGCTTGATGATTTTCTTCAAGTCACAGCGAAGCAGCATTATGAAAAGCATCGCATATAATATCGGGTTCTTGACTGATTTGTACACAGCGCTTGTTGCACTAAGGTCCCACACTTTCATTGTGCAAAGCAGCATAAGCCCCAGGTATATAAGTACAATTGGCGGTGCAAAATTAAAGAACACCTGTGCCTTTTTCCCTTTAAAAATCTTAGGCAGATTTACTAATACTGCGGCTGCAAATATAAGTGCCGCAAGGTATAAAAATCCATCTTTTATCATGTATTAATTCTCCTTATGGTTAATATATAGCATATTCTACCCATTTTTCTGTAGTATATAACTAAAATTGCGGAAGTAAATGTGATGCAATCTGTCGTCACTCATTCACTCCCGCAAATTTAGTTATAAACTTTTAAGTATCTCCATCAGATATTCCCAAGTCCGCTCCACTGAAGCCACATTCATACACTCATCAGGCGTATGCACACTTTCAAGTGTCGGTCCAAATGATATCATATCTACTCCCGGCATTTTCCCGGCAAGTATGCCACATTCGAGTCCAGCGTGGATTGAGGTCACTTCCGGTTCGTGGCCGTACACATTTGTAAAGCTATCAACGCATATCTTTCTTAACTGCGAATCACTCTTGTATTCCCACGCAGGATAGTCCGACATTGTGACTACATTTCCTGACAAATGTTTTACAAATGTATTAACTCTCTCAAGCAATAATTTCTTTCCAGCCGCTGTATTGCTTCTTATAAGATATTTGTACACGAGCTTGTCATCTTCAAGATACGCTGTGCCCAGATTAAGTGAAGTCTGCACCATACCGTTGATTTCCTGACTCATTTTGTACACACCATCAGGACTTAACCAGAGGGCATATATTACATTTTCAGTGCTATGGAAATCGAGGACTTTGTCTGCTGCAGCGTCTGTCTTGCCAACCTCAATCTTAACATGTGGCTCTGTCGCGCTGATTTCCTGCATCCACACATCTGCACTCTCTTTGATGCTTTGTTCAAATGTTGTGGCATCGCAGCTTCTGACACTTACAACTGCCTTTGCTTCTTTTGGAATTGCATTTTCCTTGCCACCACCTGAAAGCGACACAAGACGGAAATCTGCTGCCCCGCTGGCATGTGAAAGTAATGAAGCAAGCAATCTTATAGCATTAGTGTGCTGTTTGTGAATCTCAACGCCGGAATGACCGCCGGCAAGCCCGCTTATCTTAACTTCGAAGCATACCGAACCATTCTTCACATCAATTGCACCATCTGCCACCCAGCCCGCAGCATCCTCATACGCAATCGGAATATCGCACTCAGCCCTTACACCACCAGCACAGCTTACATACAATATTCCCTCACTTTCAGAATCAATATTGATAAGTCTCTTTGCTGTAAGTTCAGAAGTGTCAAGGTCTCTTGCGCCAAGCATTCCAATCTCCTCATCACTTGTAAGCACTGCCTGTATCGGAGGGTGTGCAATTGTATCTGATGCAAGTACTGCCAGTATAAATGCAACAGCAATTCCATCATCAGCGCCAAGAGTAGTGCCGTCAGCCCATACCATCTTACCATCGGTGCAGGCCTTAATGCTCTGCACACTCATGTCAATATCGCAGTCCGGCTCTTTCTCACACACCATATCAAGATGTCCCTGCAAAATCACAGGCTCACAGTCCTCATATCCAGAGGAACCAGCCTTAAATATAACAACATTATCAGCCGCGTCCTTCCTAGCCTTAAGTCCATGCAACTTAGCAAACTCCAGACAATAATCCGCAATCATCCCGGTATTCCCAGAACCATGCGGAATCGCACAAATCTCCTGAAAATAAGAGAAAACCTCTGATGGTGATAACTCATTTATATCCATAAAAAGCCTCCTAAACCTACTTTTTCATCAATTTTCACAATCTGATAGGTCTTTTTTACATTGTTAGTTGGTTTATTATGCTTCTTTCCCCATTAAATGCCTACTAATTCATCATATTTAGCAAGATTAGTAGGTCTTTTTCTCATATGTTTACAATATTAGACATCTCTTGTCAGTCAAAAAACCTACTATTCTCGCATAAATCATAAATTTAGTAGGCAATTTTCTTTTTTCTCCACTATTTTCATCATAATTTCTTCTAAATAAACCTACTAATTCATCACATTTAGCAACATTAGTAGGCTTTTCCCTACTTATGCGCTGATTTCATGTGCTATTTGACACTATCCCAAATGAACAAAGCCCCACAACATACACCAATAACAGCACCTGCAGTGCAACGCCCAGGTGCGTCCGCACACCACCCCTTGAAGGGCAGTCGCCACATACACCCGCCTGAACTTTCCAGATTAGCCAGACACCCTCTGCTGGTGGGAGTGCGAGGCAGATGCTTGAATAATGACGAGCTGTGTAGAAGTTAATGCCGCCAGATGCAAAAGTTCAGTGTGCGAAAGCTCGTTCAAGCGAAGCGCGTTTGCTTTCGCACATTGTAAAAAGCTCTGCAGCTGGCGGCATATACTTCTACTAAGCGAGGAATACTGAAAGCAGATGCCCCGCACTCCCCACCCGCAGAGCAGGCTGTCTACACCCTACACATGCAATATTTCATGAGCCCTATGTGACAACGGTTTCTCAAAATACTCCTCGTAGCACTGCTTAACCGATGGATTCTCATGCGAGAATCTAAGATTATCGCGCTTATCAAGCCCGTACAGCACATGACGACGCTCCTCAACCATCACAGCGTCTTCCTTGTAAGGCTGTCCGCCACCGTTGATACAGCCGCCCGGACAGGACATGATTTCAACGAAATCATAGTGAACCTCGCCCTTCTTGATTGCATTCATGAGGTGTCTTGTATTACCAAGCCCACTGGCAACAGCTACATTTATACTTGTTCCATTAAGGTCAAATGTTGCTTCCTTCCATCCCTCAAGACCTCTCACTGACTGGAACGCATCCGCATCAGGATTATTTCCTGTCACAAGGTAGTAAGCACTTCTGAGCGCCGCCTCCATAACACCGCCTGTTGCGCCAAATATAACGCCTGCGCCTGTTCCTTCACCTAAAGGATTGTCGAACTCGTCCTCATCAAGTTCTTCCGGCTTTATGAAAAATGCTTTGAACATTCTTGCAACTTCTCTTGTTGTAAGAACCGCGTCAACATCCTTGCCGCCGTCCCATGTACACTCGTCCTTCTTTGCAAGACAAGGCATGATTGACACGCAGAATATCTTATCCGGGTCAACCCCAAGCTTTTCTGCATAATACGACTTTGTTATTGCACCAAACATCTGCTGTGGTGACTTTGCTGTTGAAAGTCTGCCTGCCATCTCAGGAAACTCGCTCTTTACGAATTTCACCCATCCTGGACAGCATGATGTGAACATTGGAAGTCCTGACTCCTTGATTTCTGGAAGCCTTTCAAGAAACTCGCTTCCCTCCTCCATGATTGTCATGTCTGCTGCAAATGTTGTGTCAAATATATAATCAAATCCTATTCTTCTAAGTCCTGCAACAAGTCTTTGTGCTGTCGCATATTCCTTAGACATACCAAAATCTTCGCCCCATGCTGTTCTTACTGCTGGTGCAATCTGTACTACTGTAATGATATCCTCATTTTCAATTGCATCAAGCACGATTCCGACATCATCTCTTTCTGTAAGTGCACCTACAGGGCAGTTGCTTACACACTGACCACAAAGTGTACATGCAGTCTCCGCAATGTTCTTGTTTGCACGCACATTTACAGTTGTACGCGAACCTGTATTTACAACATCCCATATGTGCATTCCCTGAATATTATCACACACCTGCACACAACGCATACATTTGATACATTTCTGGGCATCTCTGATAAGTGGAAATGTTTTATCCCAATTATCTTTTTCTAATATTGAATCATATGGCATCTCTGATATATTAAGTTCATTTGCAATTGACTGTAACGCACAGTTACCACTTCTTATACATGTACCACATTTGTAATCATGCTGTGAAAGTATGAGCTTTACATTAGTCTTTCTTGTTGTACGCACTTTTCTTGAATTAGTGTAGACAACCATGCCTTCTTCTACGAAGTTATTACATGCTGTAACACATCTGTCAGTACCCTCTACTTCAACAACACATACACGACATGCACCAATTGCGTTGACTTCTTTGAGATAGCAGAGTGTAGGTATTGTCTCTCCTATTGTTTTGGCAGCTTCAAGAATGGTAGTTCCTTCTTTTACTGATACAGCTTTACCGTTAATTGTTAAATTTACCATTGTTTCTCTCTGCCTCCTCTGAATGAACCAAATCCAAAATGATCACATCTTAAGCAGCGTCCAGATTCCTGACATGCTTCCTCGCATGAAAATCCATATTCAATAGGTTCAAAGTCTTTCTTTCTGTCTGCAGCATCACGCAGTGCGACCTCAACTCGTCCGCAAGGTACCTTGTCCTCGTATCCGGCATAAGGTATCTCTACATCTGAAGTTATCTCATGATGGTAGCCAAGATATTCATCAATGTTGGCTGCCGCAACCTTTCCGGCTGCTATAGCCCTGATTACTGTTGCAGGTCCTGTTACGCAGTCTCCTCCTGCAAATATTCCTTTACGTTCTTTAATCTCACTTGTATCAAGTGCCTCGATTGTTCCTCTCTTGACTGTAACGCCATGCTCCTCAAAATATCTTGTTTCGATACCCTGTCCTATGGCAACTACAATAAGGTCGCAAGGAATAAGAACCTCGTCCTTAGCTGCAGTCTTAGGTGATGGTCTGCCACCTTTTATCCTGCTTATCATCTGTGGCTGAACCCATAAACCAACTGCTGCGTCATTTTCATCTTTCTCTATTCTAACTGGTGACATAAGTTCAAGAACATCGCAGCCCTCTGCCTCTGCACCTTCAACCTCTTCCGGAAGTGCCGTCATGTCGGCTTTTCTTCTTCTATATACAATGCTTACTTTCTCAGCACCTAATCTTACAGAAGAACGTGCAACATCCATTGCTACATTTCCACCGCCAATAACAACCACTCGCTTGCCGGTATAGTCAGGCATTTCATCATCACCAATTGCACGAAGCATTTCTACTGCTGATGTTACACCTGTTGTAGCATCCTCACCATCAATTCCAATCTTCTTGTCTGCATGTGCTCCGATAGAAATGTATACTGCATTATATTCTTTATTAATATCCTCAAGCGTAATGTCTGTTCCTACGCTTATATTTTTCTTGACTTCTATTCCTGTAGACAATATAGCGTTAATCTCCGCATCCAGCTTTTTTCTTGGAAGTCTGTAGTTAGGAATTCCATATCTTAACATTCCACCAAGCTGCTTTCTCTGCTCAAATATAGTAACCTTATGTCCCATAAGAGCCAGATAATATGCGGCACTGAGTCCTCCCGGACCACCACCGATTATTGCAACCTTCTTACCTGTTGGCTCATTACATGCCGGAACCGGAACATCACCGGCATTATCAACTGCCATTTTCTTAAGTCCCCTGATGTTGACTGGCGCGTCAATAAGTGTTCTCTTACATCTGTTTTCACATGGATGCTCACAAATGTATGCGCATGTTGTAGGCATTGGATTGTCTCTTCTTATAAGACGAACCGCGTCTGCATATCTGCCTTCATGCACAAGTGCTATGTATCCCGGTATATCTACTCCTGCCGGACATGACTTCACACATGCAACCGGCTGATTACTGTTACATGAACAAAATCCTCTCTCAATATGTGACCTGAAATCATCCTCGCAGCCATCAATACATTTTAGTACAAGCTTTGCTGCCTCATATCCGATTGCGCAGTCAGCGGAATAATAGATTCCCTCTGCTGTAAGCCTGATAACATCAAGAGTTTCCTCTGTTGCGTTACCATCAAGCACATCATCAAAAAGTCTCGCAAGCTGCCTGAGTCCCACACGGCATGGAACACATTTGCCACATGACTGTGCAAGACACATTTTTATAAATGACCTGGTAAGGTCGATAGTACACAGTCCCGGTGGACTTGCTACTATTCTTCTCTCCAAATCCTGATATAAAGACTCCATTGTAACCTGAGCCTTATCCTTGGTTATAATCGTTAATCTGCTCAATTTCCGCTCCATTTCTGCATATTGCGTATGTCGTATTACTGCTCGCCAGTATACCGCTTAGGTAGTTCTATGTAACATTTTACACAATAAATGTTAATTTGAAAAGGAAGGTTATTTTTTTCACACAATAACCTTCCTTCATCCATTACTTATGGTCGCACTTCATGCACTGGCTCGTTTCTTTGTCAGTTTCTTTCTTGTAAAATGCGCATGACCAGTCGCATATACTTTGCAATATCGGCATTACAGATAAGCCCTTTTCCGTAAGTGAATATTCAACTCTTGGCGGAATCTCGTCATATGATTTCCTTGAAACAATATCATCAGCAATCAATGCTTTTAATGTTGTTGAAAGAACTGCATCTGTAATATTCACCAGTTCTGCCCTTAACTCACTATATCTTAATGTCTTCTTATCCGCCAGAACACATATAACTCTTGATTTCCATTTGCCTCCAAATACTTCCAGCCCGTATTCCAATGGACATCTGATATCTGATTCTAATTTCTTGTGGTACATACATCTCTCCTTTGTTTTTGGCATTTCTTTATAATATCATAATAACAATTATTTTAAAATCAAGTGTGTATGTCAGATTTTTATATATTCATCGTCATATATGGTGGAATGCAGATAATTCCATCTTTCACGATTAAATTTTTTGGATGAATAATATAGCTTTCGTATTCGTTTTTCCCAAATTCTTCGCAGATGGTAGACTTTCCAATACGTCTGGCGCCTTCTATCAGTAAAGCTTTTTTCCCCTGACATTCATTTTTCCATTTCAGTAGTTTTTTATATATTTTTCTTTTTAATATCATGGTTCCTCCAGATTATGCGCATATATGTTAGTTCTAATTTTTATGATTATACGCACATTCTAAACAGGTTTTGAATTTATTTGCAGGGAGGCTTTTATATGTCAATGAATATTAACAGTTTGATTCGGACGGAGATTTACTGAATGCAAACGGTGTTGCAGGTATGGATGTTACTGTAATCGTTTAAGTGGTACATGGACTTTAGAACAATATGAAGGACAGTACAGATCTGCTATGTACGCAGCCGTAAAATCAGCCAATCCAAATTGGAAGCCCGGACAAGCATTTGATACAGGCATTCTTGATAATTTCACAAGAGAATCCGTAGAAGCTACACTTGTCCAAAATGGTAACAGACTCGTTCGTAATTCTATTGATGTATCGGTATAAAAGGGAGAAACGTATAGACTTCAAAAAGGCGGCAAATCATCTCAACATATTGTTGATGATTTGCCACCTCGACTTTTAACACTGATACCGTATCCACACCGCATCACTGTCAAATTTTTTTAGAAAGATAGGAAAGTTCATCCGCTGCAGTTTTTCGGGTTATCCCTGTCTTTACATCTTCTGTTTGCTCCACAACCTGCTTTTCTGTGGTTTCCTT